>Ga0007796_10000103_pt1 | contig 21475 bp, 18 predicted proteins | sample CryBogmetaGMA0M_FD_60373 | JGI IMG/M metagenome (GOLD analysis project Ga0007796, IMG submission 60373) | Freshwater microbial communities from Crystal Bog, Wisconsin, USA - MA0M | ecosystem: Environmental > Aquatic > Freshwater > Lake | place: Crystal Bog, Wisconsin, USA | collected 2009-07-06 | reverse complement strand
GAGTCGGCGTCTTTCCCCAAAGACCTGAGCATCAGTTATTACAACGCTTTTGCGAGTGACCGCGACTTCTTACGTGTGCCGCTAATTATTGAGCCGACGCTGAGCACCTCTGTGGGCTACGAAGACAAACTCCCGGTTGAGCACCAAGATAACCAGTTAACATTTTTCGCGCAGACTTCCGGTAACTCGGGTGTTCGCGGTGTCGGCTTTGGAAACAACGTCGACGGCAAAAATAGCAAAATCTATGCGGCGGCTTTGGTGGCTGCCCCTGATTTTAACGACCCGACCAAAGACGTTATCTTTGCGCGTACCGTATTTTCTTCGGGCCATCAGGTGCCGAAAGAGGCGTCGTCCCAGATCGGTATTACTTGGAACATTGCGTTTACATGATATAACGCCGGAGGACAAGGATGTCCGAAAACTGGTCTTACAAAATTCCGCACGTCACTCCCGGCGAGCCCGTACAGGCAGGCGTCGTTAGCAGGCCAGACCGCGCCCTTGCTGAACGGACTGACTACCTCAAAGACCGCCTTGACGCTGCTGAAGTCGGCAAGGCTATTTTCGACCTTGACGCCACCGTTTCGTCAGACGTGCTTCCCGGCCACGCTGTTTATTGGAACGCGACCGAGAAGCGGTACGAGCCCGCTATCGTTGTTGTCGAAAACGACATCCCGTCGCAGACACTTGTCGTCAGGCCGTCTTCTGATTGCGTCGGGCTGTGCTACAAAAAATCTGCAGAGAATAAAGCCGATATTGTGCTGCGCGGTTTGGTGTCATTTAAAAATCTGACAAACTCGATTGGCGAAACGGTCGCGCCGGGCAAATATTATCTGTCGGCGATTACACCCGGCAAACTGGCGCAACAAAAGCCGCCAATTACTGTCACCGTGTGTTACGTTCTCGGCCCGCGCGATAACTGCTCCGACGAACTTCGCGTCATCGTCTGCCCGCAAGTACGCGACTCGCTTGACGAGCATACGCACTTTCGTTTTGATTTAATTACCCGCCCCGCTGGTACGTTGTCGGTTACTACGGTAGAGGGTGAAGAACGCGTCTCTATCAATGGAAACGTCAATCTTGCTGGGTGGCTGCCAGCAAGCCACCCGACGTTTAGCGGCAAAGCGCCAAATGGCGCCAAGTTTGGCTACAACATCAAAAAGCACCCAGCGCTGAGCCGTGTCTGGCCGCCGATCCCGATTCAATCTGTCGCGTTGCTTTGGGACAAGGGCGAAAACCGCGTCGGCGCTACAGAGGTTCCGCTTGGTTCCACCGGGGCTGCGATTGTCGACGTGAACGGCATCTGGTGGATGAGCGACTGCCGGGAAGACGTACCGTGGCCTGAAGATTACAACGCAACAATCGCAGCCGACTCGTGCCCGCGCGAAGAAAAAATGCGCGTGATACTCGTGTTCCTGCGGCTGCTGCTCGGAAACAACCGGCGAGTCGTTACGAGCCTCGACAAAGACGTCGTGAGCCCCGTGCAGATCACAAATTGCGACGGCGTTGTCGCGCAGACTGGCGACCTTAAACTCGACCTTGATCTGCAAGAAATTGATTGCGCACCACTTCCAGACGACGACACCACGGGAATTACAACGCACGGCGGCAAAGTCTTTACATCTATTGTGGCTGCCGATGAAGAGACTAACCCCAACAAGAACAGATTTCAAAAGAGTTGGGTGACAGAAGGTGTTGTGATCACACCCGGCCGGCTGACAGTGAATAGCACGCACACAAGACCGCTCACCGACGAAGAAAAAGTCTACCACAATTTCTTGCTGCAAAACGGCAACCCAAACCCGGCAGTCATTGTTGCGCATCAGGGTCTTATAAAACTCGGTTTGACCGACGCATATTCTGACCGCGAAATTGCGCCGCAGATTATTCGCTTGAACGACGCCGTCGAGCGTATTTATTTAGATATTCCGTATCTCGGTTTTCCGCAGGGACAAGATTCGTCTATCCGTTTGCGGCTTAACGTCCCGTACGTCAACGTCGACATCGGCGTACTCAGGCTAAAAATGCGCGTACAGTTGTTTACGCGCGCTGGAAGTGCGTCAACCGCCGGAAATATCGGCTTGTTGGCTATGTCGTATCGTGTTCTTCCGGCTCCGGGTGCGTCTGAAGTCGCTTTGCCTGAGACTGACATCACAACAGGCCCGCTTGGTGCGCCGCTTTTCCCAGTCGGGCTGCAGGCTAAACGAGACAGCGTTATCCAACGCGATAGCCTGCCTATTGTTGTCACCGCAGGCGACACAGTATTAGTAACGTTTGATCGACCGGCTAGTGACGCCACACTCGGAGAAATTGGTATTCTGCGGGTCTCCGGTATTTTATCTGTCGCATAATGAGCCAGTACCATGCCAGTTGGAAATTGGAATTTACAGTGGCTCAACCACAACGCGCAGCGTTCGTACCCACTCACATCGCGCGCGACAAAAAAAGATACGACAGGGACGCTCACGCTTCCCGATAGTTTTATTGTCTCGCTGTATTTTCCAATAAACGTCGATACGACGTTTACACCCGGAAATTTCTACATCAGTTCTGTGCTGCTGTCGTCGATTGGTTTTAACATCGTTATTGGGTACGACGATGGCAGCACGCGCATCGCTAACGTCGCCGCGGCTAATATTGCGCGCGCCAACTACGTCCCGAACACAGCGTTTACACTAGCCGGCATTGGTGATTTTTACGACTCTGTTGGCTACATCGTACTCGGGAATCTTGACGAAATAGATAAAGAACCAGCGGGGCTTTATACGTTCGACAAGACAGGCGGCGAAATAGAAACAGACGGCATTCGACCCATGCTCCGCGGCGTATCAAGTCTGCGTGTTTTAAACAACAACGAGTACAGCGACAGAATCTACGGACATGTAACGCTAGTCGCTGGTTCCAACGTGCGTATTACGACAAGCACGTCTAATAGCGAAACGTACATCACTATCGACGCTATTAACGGCGAAAATCTAAATCAAGTCTGCGGGTGTGACGTCGTAGAAACCGGCCCGTGCATTACGTCGATTAACGGCGTCACCACTGACAACGGAAACTTCGTCCTCGCGGCGAACAACTGCGTGTCGCTAACGGAGATTGTAAACGGATTGAAGTTAGAAGACACATGCGCGCAGCCATGCTGCGGCTGCTCTGAGTTAGACGCCTTACGCGACCAAGTGAACAGGTTTGGCGACGGCATTACGACGCTGCAGAATTTCGTTACACGACTCGGTTCTGAGGTTACTCAAATGAGTCTTGTAGTCCTTGGAAGTCGTTTAAGCAACTCAACCTGTTCACAGGGGTGACACATGGGTTGTTTAAACAAAGTCGTTACAAGCGACATCCAGCACCTGCTCGACGGCAGGGATTACAAGTCGCGTTATTTCGACGGCGTACAACCTGACGGACTGTACAGCCTTGATTTGTTTCTTGACTACTATCAGAACAACTTTAATTCTGCTGGCGGGAACACTGATTTAAGTTCTACCGCAACGTTCGTCAGAAATACTAATTGCTGGGCGTACGATATCGATTTAACGTGCTGCTCGCCGTGGAACATGCACCCCACGGAGCGTCTCCCCGGCGGGGTTTTTCTGTCAAGCAGCAATGCCTTCGCCGGAACGTTAATTAGCCCGCGCCACGTAATTTTTTGCAAGCATCTTAGGTATTATCCACCAGCCGGGACTGAGATGCGGTTTGTCACGAAAGACAATCAAACCGTCACCCGCACCATGACGGCAATCATGGAATGCCCTAATGGCGACTTCGCTGTCGGCCTACTTGATAGCGCTGTACCAGAAACAATTACGTTTGCACGAATACTACCCGACAACTGGGAAGAAAAATTTACCGTTAACGTAAATAGAGACGACCCGAGCAGACCTATTCTTACAACCCCTGTTTTCATAATATCGCTGAATCAAGACAAAAGCGTATTTGTAAAAAACTGGGTTCAGCCAGCCAGCCCGCGGTCGTACGTCTATTTCTTCTCAAACGTCCCTGGCTACCCGGTGGCAGCGCAGCGAGCCGCGCGCCTCTATGATTCCGGCAACCCAATTATTTTAGTTGTCGATAAAAAGCCCATACTACTCTCGTTATTTACGTCGTCGTCGAGCGGCGACAGCGTTTTTAGTCACCGCCACGTTATTAACTCGACGATGACGGCCCTTGGCGGCGGCTACACGCTGACCCCGTTCGACTTAGACGTGTACACGAACGCGCCGGGTGAAATAGAGGGCGTCGGTGTCGTTCAGCCGCAAAGCGGTCTCGATTATCCATTTGTAGCGCCGTCTGAAGATATCAGATATCTCATCGCTGATTTTCATTTATCGGTAGACGACCCCGGATACTACAGCAACGCCGTCGATTTTAAACCGCCATTTTCGCTTAAATATCTTTACGGCGTTGGCGACTACGAAAACACACCCGGCACTTTTTTGACGCCAACCCACGCGGCTGATATTCGAATTTGTGACAGCAATAACGTTATTGTGTTTGACAGCACCGTCGGCACGGGATTGTTTTCCAAAAAACAGTGGGGTGATAGTTACCTTATGTATACGTGGAAAACATCGGCGGGCGTATGCAACCTTCTCGCTTACTCGTCCTGCGGCGCACTCGGGTTTGGCGACAGGACGTACAACAAGTATATGACCCCGCAAAACGGCACGCTCGACGCACGGGCGATCTATGTCGTGCCGAAACGGTTGTTGTCTGTCCGTGTGTGCGACGATAACGGCTGCTCGCCACGTTTCCTCGGCAAATTAAATTTTCAAAACGGCTACAACACGAACCTAGTAGCAGGAGAGACAACAGTTACAAATTACACCAGCGACACGCGAATAACGCTTTCCGCTAACGCTGGAGCCGGCCTAGGAAAATACTCGAACTGCGGTTGTGACCCGAACGACCCAACACCGCCAGCCGCTGTTCCGATCAAAAAAATAAATGGCGTGGCCGTCACAACGGGCGATTTTCTTTTGTCGGCTGCAGAATGTCTGTATACGCGTCGAGACACTGTCAGCGTCGACGACAAGGTTTATCCGGCTGACGACAGCGGCGCAGCGATCGGCGCCGACTGTAAACCGTGCTGCAAATGCCCAGAGTACGTCGATCTCGCGCTCCAGATAAACCAGTATAGCGCGCAATACGCCAATATTGGTACGCGCGTAAATAATGTGAAACAAATCCACGAGCAAAATATTCAAAAGTGGCTAGATGAGCGTGTTTGCGGATTGCAGACTCCCCTGCGGCTTTTGTTAGTTCCGCAGCGCTGCCCGTACATGGATATCGTGTTGATGGTGTGCAATCCGTGCAACGATTGCCTATACAGCAAAGAACTAAAATTAGAACTTGAACCCGCAATCCCAGCCACGGCCGAAGTTGTCAGCGGTTACACAGCCATGTTTGCGGCCACCATTAACGGTCGGCCGTGGCCCGTCGCACAAGAAACGCAAGGAACAAAGACAATCTTACGCGTGCAGTTCCCTGTTATAAAAGCCAGCGATTCGGCATATATTCGTTTTCGCGTAAAGTTTTCCGAAAAAGCAGAATACGCTGTCACCGGCACACTTACCGGTACGCTACTGGATAACACGCCGATCATGTCAGGATGTGACACCGACGCCGATCAGGCTTCACGCATTGCAGCCACGGCGGTAAATACACAAGCCCTGTATTGCGACGCGGCGGGCGAGACTAATTTACCGTAAGGTGCTGTATGGCCGTGCGTAATTTAAACTGGTACAACCTACAATCGACGAGGCGTTACCCGCTTGACGATAGTTGCACAGGCGAAGACGACAACGGCAAGTCGCTATTAAACGATATTCTTGTCGACTGCCATTTGCGTTTCTCGGAAGATAGCGGCAAATATGCCTACGTGCAGGCTATCACGATTTCTGCTGGCCTTGTCACAGTTATCATTGGCGCGAGCCACAGCCTATCTGACGCTGGCGCAAGCATCGCTGCCCTGACTATCACGAAACCAGTGTCGCAAAACGTCAATTACGCCGTGACGTCATTTAGCGGAGACACGGCTGGTTGGCTTGTCTTTGGTGGTGCAGTCGACGGGCCTGACGTCACGTACCGTTTTACTTACCCGCAGCAATCACTACTGGCCGCGCGATGTGCCCGCGCGTTCTCCCCGCTGCCGATTCCGTCTATGAAAAAACTCGGCGTCGGTACCGCGTTGAAAGACATAGTGAACATCGTCGGAGAAACACCGCTGCTTATAACGACTAAGGCAGAAGTAATTAACGACATTCCGCGGCAACTTATCGTCTTTAGTCTGAACACGTCTGACACGACGCTGGCGTACAACCCGCTTTCGTATTTTCTCGGCACTTGCGGACAGAGACCAGAAAGCGGCACGTGCAGTAAAGTCCCGATCGCCACGATTAACGGTATCTCGCCAGATTGCTTTGGAAACATCGATATCGTATTCGATAGCAGCAACATGAACGCGCAGGCTTTCGAAGATTGCGGCGGCATTGATATTACGACCACGTACGGCTTGAACAAATCCTGTGAAGGAAAACCAACTCTGCCGCCATTTTATTCCGACCTTTGCTGCCCGCTCCGGTTTGAAAGTGAAGAAGAAAGACTGACGGCCAGCGCGGATACATTCAGCGCTGGTGATTTTGTACGGGTCGGCGTACTCAGTGGCGGGCTTAGCGAATACACATATTATCGCGTAGAGTCGCTAACCGGTGGCGCGGTTACATGGAGCGCCCCACTCGCCGCCGACAACCCAGATTTAAAAACAGCGCTGGCAAAGTGCGACTGGCCAAACCCGACAGACATTATACCCGATATCGTTATTAATCTTCCCTCGATACAAGACTACCCGTCTGTGCAATTGCCAGCCTGCATCGACTTCTGCTCTTGCGACCCTGTGCCGCCGTTATTTGATGCTGTGCAGGGCGTCTTCTCGTCTGCAAAAACACCAGCGCCGTTTGGCTGCGTGCCCTGCGGCTTAGAAGGCTCCACGCCACCATCAACGCAGGCCGACATGTTTGCACTGACCGAGCACAACACGTACTTAGCAGTAGATACTGGTGCGGTAGCGTTGTCTCTTTTCAAAAATAGCGCGTCAGACTGGGCGTTTGGGCGCGTAATTACCACGCAGTTAAAAATCGGCGCCGACGGCCTCGACCGCAACGGCGGTATTGTTATCAATTACCGAAAAGTAAACGTAAACGGCATTGAGCAGACTCGCTACTTCGCGGCAACCATCGACGTCGGCCGGGGGCAAATGCGCCTGCTGAATTACATAAACAACTCGTACACTGTTTACGCTAGCGTTCCAATGCCGGTAAAAACAAATCAATGGTATAAAATGTCGGTCCACCCCTCCGTGCGCGGCGTGTATGTTTATTTAAACATCATCGCCGAGGAAATGACGGCCGAGGGTGGAACAGTGGCGCAAATAATCGACTACCGTATTCCGCTGGCGGACTATGAGCCGCAAACAGGCGCATTTGGTTTATACACAGAACGATCTTACACGTACTTTAACGCTTTTATGATTGCGTGATATGGCTGGCGCAAACATTCTATTTCCGAAATTCCGCGACGAGCAACTGGACTCAAAGTACCCATTTGCCGACAGCGCGACTCTGCAGTCAACCGGCGGCAATGTAACGCTGGCTAAAGACCTTTTTATAGACGCGTCCTTTTACCCGATTGGCGGCGGGTCGGCTATCTACATCTCCAGCATCATTGTGGCGGCCAACAAAGTAACCGTGTTCGCCAAAACAGTCTCGCCTGTAGTTACAATCAGCGCGCAATACGACCCGCTAAGTTTAACCGACGACACTCTTTTGTTTTATGACGAGCACTCAAGACCGGCTGGCGTAGTGATCTTCAACAAAGCCCGTATTTACGAAATTTATCAATGGGGTTTCGGTACCTATACGTTTACCCGAGCAGCCTCTGAAATAGTAGCGACGGCTTTTATTCCCGCGCAGGAGCCGGGAGTTAGGGCACTGACTGTAAACGAACAGGGTTTTATCACAGATGATGTGTGGTTTGTAGGCGATAACGGTGTGGTTTTAAGAGCCGAGGCTGGTAATGTTATCCGTGTAGACACTGTCGGCGTGCCGTTGTTTAATAGAGCCGCGTGCGACGAAGCACAGCGCACAAAACCAACGCCGCGGTTAGTGGCTACAATAAACAACTGTACAGCAGACGAATTCGGCAATTTCACTATTACAGCAACAAATCGCGGGATAGAGCCAGCAAACAGCGACACCACTGTTTTGCGCGTATACCCGACTAATTACGCTCTTGTGATTGAGGCCGCGGGTAGGAGCGAAATCTAATGTCCAAACCCGGATTTTTTAACGATAACGAATACCGCGCTTATCCTTTTATTTCTGTAGAGGACTTACGAGAGGTTTTTGAGTTAATATATGTGCTTCCAGAAGAAGCGATCGTTGACGCTGGTTTTGTTTTCGGGCCGGCTGCTAACTTTGATAGTGCACAGCATAAAGTCTATTTGCGTCAAATCTCGGCAGCAGACGGTATTCTGTTATTAAAATTTTCGTCGACCCTATTTGGCAGCGTAGTCGATTACCTCGTTGACCCGTCGCTGGCGGCGTTTGATTTAGTATTTCAGCGTAACTACACGCGCGACGAAAATGACATTGTCGTCGCCACTGAAGGCGAGTGGGCAACAGAGCACGCCGCGTCAATATCTGACAACGCTGATTGCGCAGACGAACCACTGTGGAGCGGTTTTATCGTCACCGGAAAAATAGAAAAACTAATATTTGATGCAGAGAATGCCGGCGGGGTTATAAACATTTTAGGGCAAGGCGACGTCGGCGGTATGACAAGTTTTGTAACCGCGTACATCATAGAACCTGCACGTATTCAAAATCTTAGAAAAGCATATCTGCGGTCTGTGTCTGTCGGTAATTACGAACGTACAGTTATTGCCGCGTGCGAAAACACTGCCGCTGAAGTGTCGCCGTGTGCTGATAAACCTGCTCCGCAAATTATTTTAAACGCTACATGCCTAAAAGGTCCGATCGCGTTTAAAGAGGGGTACAACACACGGATCACACAGACTGACCGCACAAACACGCTTACGTTTACGGCTGCGCGCGGGTCTGGCCAACGCGAAGACGAAGAACTCTGCAACAACCACGCCGAAATACCATTTTACACCGAAGAAGTAAACAATAAGCCGTTCTTGTACGCCGCCACAGAAGAACGCCCAGCAGTACGCAGCAAATTCTTAAGTGGCGGCTGGTCGTGCAAAGATTTGATATTTACCATTAACGGCGTTGGCGGTAGTAATGTAAATATCGTCGGCGGCAGAAATGTCCAAGTCGGCTTTGATGAGACGCAAAACGCGATCACGGTAAAACTATCAGAAAGCGCGCAGGGTAAGTGCAATGCCTGACTACCCAAATCTATTTGAAAACTCTGATCCGTTATGCAACGTCACGCCTGTAGACAAGGTTGATTTTGATTTCATTGAGGCGTGTGATATCGCGCAACTCCCAGAGCCAATTTACGAATGCCCGCTGCCTGAAATTCTGCCAGAGCCGGACACCGAAGTCGGCTTAAAGTGCCCAGTCTTCAACGCCGTAACGACAACTATAGACGTCGGATATTCGGGCACTAACCGTGGCGGTGTGCGGTGCGTGCCAAATGATATTCCGACTATGAGCATCGGGCTTACACGGAGCACAAAAGACCCGTGTACGTACGACATCGACCTCAACGTCAACATCCCACTCCCGCCGCCGCCGTGCCAGACGTCCCTCGTCGAAGGCGACGTGAACTTAACCGTAGCGTACGACGATTGCGTTACCAGCAACGGCACGCTGACTATTCAGCCGCAGACAATTCTCAGCGAAGACTGTGAAATTCCAGATACGTGCGAGTTTACAATTGGCCTTAATCTTGACATCGGTATTCCACGCCCGCCGTGTCCTGTTTTTACCGTCAGTGATTTTAGCGTCGACAGCGGTTACACCACGGACGGCTGCACTACCGGTGTAAACAAATTCACGATAGAACCGCGCGTTATTCCCGGCGACTGCGACACGCCTGAACGCTGCGAGTTCTTGTGCGACCTAAAGATATTTGTACCGATTCCGAAACAACCATGCCCTGAGATTACTGTCAGGACATTTACGGTTGGTAGTAAGTTCAACGACGACCCGACAAACTGCCCACTGAATAACCGGTTTACAATTACGCCAGTACCTGTCCCGGGCACGTGCGACATACCAGATAGTTGCAATTTTATATGTGACCTTGAAATCCTTGTCCCGATTCCGCGCACGCCTTGCCCGGTTATTGGCGTGGGTGATTTCGCTGTTTCGGTCGGTTACGCCGGCAGCGACTGCGTTACCGGCACGAATGCGTTCCGCGTGCGTAAAAACATCGTCGAAGGAGATTGCGATAACCCGCCGACGTGTGAGTTTTTATTCGATTTGAGCGTCGTAGTTCCAATTCCAAAGCCGCCGTGCGTTACGCTTACTAACAAGACACCAGATGATTTCGTACGCGTCTATTACAACAATACGCCCGGCTGCGCACCTCAAACGCCGACCTTTATTATCACGCCCAGATACACCCCGGGCGACGGCTGCAATGAACCAGACAGGTGCGAGTGGATTATTGCGTTGGATTTGCCAATTGCAATCCCGCGACCGGCATGTCCAATTATTGATATCCGCACTTTTAATGTAGATAGCGGCTACGTTTCCGCCGCCTGCCCGGCCGGAACCAACAGATTTGTAATAACACCGCGCGTGACAGCCGGAGGCTGCGCCACGCCCGACCAGTGCGAATTTTTGATTGACTTAGAGATATTTGTACCAATCCCCAAACAACCGTGCCCTGCGATCAATGTTAGAACGTTCACAGTTGGTAGCAAGTTCAACGACGACCCGACAAACTGCCCGTTGAATAATCGGTTCACAATTACACCAGTACCTGTCCCCGGTAATTGCGATGTTCCAGACTCGTGCAACTTTCTCGTCGATCTTGAAATCCTTGTCCCGATTCCGCGCACGCCTTGCCCGGTTATCGACGTGGGCGTTTTTGATGTTTCTGTTGGCTATGCCGGCAGCGATTGTGTCGCGGGTGAAAATTTCTTTCGAATTCGCAAAAACATTGTCGACGGAGACTGCGACAACCCGGCGTACTGTGAATTCTTGTTTGACGTAAACATTGTTGTCCCAATTCCAAAACCGCCGTGCGTCACTCTTGTAAATAACACACAAGAAGATTTTGTCACGGTTTATTATGACGACCCGCTGTCGGACTGCCCGCCGTGTCGGAAACCGACGTTCTCAATTACGCCGACATATTACCCGGGCGACGGCTGCAATGAACCAGACAGGTGCGAGTGGGCTTTTGAAGTCGATCTGCCTATCTGTCTTCCAAAGCCGCCGTGTCCAATTATTCGTATCGGCGATTTTAGCGTCACAGCGGTATACGACACGCCAAGTTGCTTAGTTAATGTTCCCCAAAATCGTTTTACATGCGGCGGGCCTTTCATAGTCCGTGGCGATTGCAATACGCCAGATCAGTGCGAGTACGTAATCGACCTCGATATCCGCGTCCCGATTCCAAAACCTCCCTGCCCGGTTTTTACGGTTACGCGACTTGACGTTAAATCGCGCTACAACGACAACCCGCAACAATGCTCGACCGGCAGTACGCTTACCATCTCGCCGCACCCCATTCTCGGCGACTGCGATACGCCAGACCAGTGCCGTTTTGACGTTGTGGTGGACATACTGGTGCCTATCCCTAGGCCGCCGTGTCCGATCATCAACCGAAAAGTTTTTAAAGTCGTCACAGGTTTTTCAGACAATTCCTGCGTTCAACACCCTAACGTATTCACAATTACGCCGCACCACACGTCCGGAACATGCGACACGCCGGGCCAGTGCCGTTTCGATATTGACCTTGAAATATACGTCCCGATTCCGCGACCGCCGTGCGTTACGCTTACTAACAAGACACCAGATGATTTTGTATCGGTAACGTACAGCGACTGCTCTGTTCCCGACCCCGTATTTATCATCAGGCCCGTTATCGACAACGGAGACGGCTGCCGAACACAGGCTAAGTGTGAATGGGAATTTGAACTTCAATTGCCAATTAAGATTCCGCGCACGCCGTGTCCGGAGTTTAATACAACATCTTCTCTGTCCGTTGGGTACAGCGACTGCACTGAAAGCAAATTTGTCTTTGATATCGTTCCACGGGCGCGCGAGACAAATTGCACCGGCGACGGTCCATGCATTTTCGACGTCGTACTCGAAATCGGCGTGCCTATCCCTAGGCCGCCGTGCGTTGATATCTATGTCGATAATTTCAACGTTAACGTGGTGTACGACCGGCCCGCGTGCGTCGAAGACAAGCCGCAAAACCGGTTTGAAATTACGCCGGAACACGTCCCCGGCGACTGCAACACGCCGGATCAATGCCGTTTCAAAGTCGATCTTGATATCCTTGTTCCAATTCCAGAGCCGCCGTGCGTTGTTATCAACCAAAACAGCGCCGAAGAATTTGTAAAAATTGGTTACGCTGGCTCGACGTGCGTAAAAAACAAGCAGTCCAAGTTTGCGATCACGCAAAAGATCACACAAGAAGAGATCGACTGCCGCACGGTTTCGAAATGCGAATGGGACGTCGAACTAGAGATTGTCGTCCCGATCCCCGTGCCGCCATGTGTCACGCTCACGAACGCCGCCAGCACTGAGTTTGTCAAAGTCGGTTACAGCGACTGCCCGACAGTCAAAGACAAAAAATCAAAGTTTACGATAACGCCAACCGGAGCCGCCGCTGGCCCGAAAGGTTCGTCATCGCCGCTTGACTGCGACACACCCAAAGAGTGCTCGTGGGAATTCGATATCGAGATTTACGTCCCGATTCCGCGGCCGCCGTGCGTCACTATCACGAAGAAAGATAAGCCAGTTGTATTAGTTGGCTTTTCCGGCTGCCCGTCGCTGAAAGACCCGGCGACGAACCAGCAAAAACAATCTGTATTCACCATCACGCAAGTAGAACCTGAGCCGACGAACAGTTGCACAGAGACATCTAAATGCGAATGGGAAGTAGACCTTCAAATCGTCGTGCCAATTCCAAAGGTGCCGTGCCCTGAAATTAAATTCACAGGCACCACGTTTGCACGCGCACGTTATGAAGATTCGGTTATCCCGTTCGCGGGCAGCCGCGGTGATTTTTATATCAGCCAAACACAGAGCCGACCGAACAACTGTGACCCAAGCCAGCCCAATGTTTGCACCACGAACATTGACGTAGAAATAGATATTCCGGTACCTCGCGTGCCGTGCGTAACGCTAGCACCCAGAAACAAGCGGCTGACCGTTACCATCGACGACCGACCGTCTGAATTAAAGTTCGAGATTGTCGAAAACCACAACCAGAACTACGGCACGAACAAGCCGCCAGAGTGCAGTTTCGACATTGACTTAGAAATCGATATTCGACTGCCGCCGTTCTCTGTGTGCCCTGTCATGCGGCAAGGCAACGTCGTTATCCGAAAAATCAACCCGGAAGTACTCCAGTACCGAGACCCGCGTTTCAAAATGATGCCGCGCGTGGAGTGCATTCCCGGTATCAAAACGTTTATCTATTTCGATTTCGACATCGAAGTGCCGTTTTGTGTCTATCGCTTTAAGTATGACAACATTGGAACTAAGTCTGGCGGACCTGCGCAAGGTAACGCCATCAAAAAACTTTACTACAACCCCGAGAAAGCCGAACCACCGACTGACGACGCGCGCGCTGATATGCTCAAAATGCATATCAAGCAAAATCCAAAAGAGAAGTGCGAGTGGAACTTCTCTTCGGAAGTGCGCATAAACATCCCGAGCGTGTACTACGATTTTCCAGAAGCCAAAATTAAAAATGGCTGCACGGGAGTTACCGGCGCCGCAGGCGACGTTGGAAGTAGCGGCCAGTACGGCCAATCTGGCGCCAGCGGCGCAACCGGCTGCGCTCGACGGCCTACTGGTTCTTTCTCCCCTATCAATCGCATCTGGTTCGACGAGCCTACCGGGCCGTCCGGTTCAGATACGGGTAAATCTGACCCCATAAAAGTCACGAAGCAACTTAACGTCGCGGCCAATCAACTTATTGCCGGCGAGGTCACAATTCGGCCGGCAGGCATTGGCTGCGGTCGTTTCATGATAGAAGAAGACCCTACTTGCCGGACCAATAAAAAACTCAATCTCGAAATTGATCTTGAGACAACGTCGTGCCCGTCAGATGGCGGCTTGTCGCCGGGCGGCGCCGGCACAGGAAGCGGCATCAGCGGGCCGACAGGTCCGACTGGTGTAATCGGCGAAACAGGACCTACAGGCCCAAGCGGTTCACGTGGAGAAAAAGGAGCGACGGGCATTCAAGGCGCAACAGGCGCGACGATTGAAGTGCGGTCTGGTTATAACTCGCTCGGTTTTCCGCAATTAATATTTGACGACTTCTATTTTGATCTTCCGGACGGCCCAACAGGCGCGTCTGGCCCGTCGGGGCCTAGCGGTCCAAAGGGTCCGTCTGGCTTGCAAGGTTTCATGGGTTTAACGGGGCCATCTGGTCCGTCTGGTCCATCTGGTCCGACAGGACCGAAAGGCCCCACAGGCTCGACCGGCCCTACAGGCCCGACAGGACCATCTGGGCCCGCGGGTTCCACCGGACCAACCGGCCCGGCTGGTCTTAATTTTCTTGGTAATTACGACGAAACGTTCCAGTACAAAAAAGGCGACGCAGTCTGCTTCTTTGACCAAGTCGGTTCTGTCTACGTTTCAATTGCCGATCCGCCCGGTCCGGGTTACACAGATTTTGAATATTGGGCGTTACTTATTGAAGCGCCGCTTGGTCCTTCAGGCCCCGCCGGTCCAAGAGGTATTACAGGCCCGCGCGGCGCAACAGGCCCAGTCGGCCCCGTAGGCGCCCGCGGCGAGCGCGGCGCAATAGGTTCGCAAGGCCAGCGCGGCGTGACAGGTGTTACAGGGGCGACCGGACCCGTCGGCCCAGCCGGCCAGAGAGGCGACGCCGGACCGACAGGTTCTACAGGCCCAATTGGCATTACGGGCCCTAGCGGCCCCGCTGGCGCCACAGGCGCAGACGGTGCCACAGGATTAGGCGAACAGGGCTCAACTGGCCCAGACGGTCCTACAGGGGCTGTCGGGCCTACAGGTCCAACGGGCGGCGCAGGGACAACAGGCCCAATAGGTCCGCGAGGATCAACGGGGCCAGAAGGGCCGACCGGCGAACAAGGCTGCCCCGGCGCAACAGGTCTAATAGGACCTTCCGGAAATATAGGTTCAACCGGTCCGCGCGGAGAGCGCGGTTCAACTGGCCCAGCAGGCCAGTCAGGGGCTCTGGGTTTAACGGGTCCACGCGGGCCGACTGGCGCCAACGGACCAACAGGCCCACAAGGCGCTACGGGATCAACTGGTTCGGCTGGTATTATTGGCCCAAGCGGAGCGGCTGGACCGACCGGCGTTTCTGGCCCGACAGGCGCGACCGGTTCCACCGGACCAAAAGGCGCAACAGGAATTTCAGGCGATAAAGGCGATCGCGGCTCAACTGGGCCTATCGGACCTTCAGGGGCTTTGGGTTTAACAGGCCCGCGCGGACCAACCGGCGTTAATGGGCCGACAGGTATTCAAGGCGCAACGGGGCCGGCCGGAATTTCAGGTGCAACAGGCGCCAGCGGCCCGGTGGGAGCCTCTGGCCCGAGTGGCGCGCAGGGACCTGCAGGGTTAGTCGGCCCTGTCGGCGACCGCGGTCAAAAGGGTGAAAAGGGCGATCGCGGTTTAAGCGGACCGCAAGGCCCCGCCGGAGCCACGGGTTTAACAGGCACAACCGGCCCCAAGGGTGCAACAGGCATCGTCGGCGGTACTGGGCCAACAGGGCCGTACGGGCCATGCGGTCCTCCGGGAACACCCGGCCCGCAAGGCGCGACGGGGCCAGCGGGGCCATCAGGTCCAGCCGGGCCAGCGACACTAACAGCGGAACTGTTGGCGCAAATTATCAACGCTGTGCAAACAAATGAAACGTTACGCGCAGCAATCCTTGATGTCTTAAATACTTGACAGTGTTTGCACCCTGACAGAAAATTAAAAACAACTTTCAAGGACGAATACCGTGACGACACACAGCATCACCTTTAGTCGCGATAACTTGCTGCAATTAGTTTTACGGCAGGACTTCTACGAAAAGAATCCTGATCTAGAGCCGCTGCGCGAAGAACTAACAACGTGCGTAAATAATTTCAGAGAGTCTGGACGCAAAGCAGGCTGCGGCTGCCGCGCCGACGTTAAACTTCTTTTCGACTGCATGGAACACATGCTGGAAATCATAAATGGTTGGAAAGAAACAGCGCCAGAAAAACTTACCGAGTTTGTAAAATACGCGACTAAAATTACACCGACCGAGAACGAGCGCATCGTACTGGGTATCTTTTTCCGTAGCGCAGGAGGCGATAGCGAAGTAACCCGCTACGAATTCACATGCCCGTAACCGTCAGCCCCACGAACTCTAAACTTAGTTTCGCCACCAAGCCGCAGGTGTTCGCCAACGGTATTGATGTCGTGGCGATCAAAGTTAAAGTTCGCAGTACGAACGACACGCCAGTTCCAAGCCGCGCCGTAGAAATCACTACCGACGTTGAAGGCGTTGTTATTTCACAGCCTGAACCAACAGACGCATACGGGAACGCCATCGGGTACGCCAAATCAACAACGCAAGGACCCGTCACGTTTCGCGCGCGTGTGCTGCCGGACATTCCAGACCCCGCCGACGCGCAACCCAGCCCCGGCGACGTGTGGATTGAAAATACCGTCACGGCTAATTTCTACTCACGCGACATCGAACCCGCGCCGCAATTGCAAACTACGGCACGTAACGTTCATCTTACATGGAGCGTCAGCCGGTACCACATGAACAACATTGACGGCATTCGTGTGCGTATCGAAGCCGACGACTCAAACCTGATGCCGACAAAGATATTCGCCTACCAGATGCTCCCGTTTAAGCCGGGCGAGTTTGAACAAGTCGGCGCATTCGATCACGTGTGCTCTGCCGTTGACATTGAAGAATATCCAGAAGACGAACCGCTCGCGAATAGCCGCCCACAGTGGTTTCGGCTTGATTATGTCGACGTGCTGCTGCGTTCGCGCGAAGAAGTGCGCGAGTTTATCAACAGCGTATTGGAAGACGTTCAGATATTAAAGAACACGCTCGACATCACTGAGGACTTGGTTCCGAACGGTGACGTGTGGGTAGGAACACCACCGGAGGCACCGTAACATGCCCGGACTCGCAGTCATCGAAGACGGCACTATCTTTAGAATGGTCGCCGACGGGAAGTTGGCCGACAGTATCTCGTGCCTGCAAGGTAAAAAAGATATCTTTAAATCAACGCCAGCCGGTGGGTGCAGTTCGTGCGCCCGAAAAAGAAACGCGCAACGCCGCGAATCCCTCAACAGAATTAAGACATGTCTGGCGGGGTTAAGCGGCGAAGGCCGGGAAGTTCTGCGGAAGTGGTTGGGCGCTGAGCAGGTTCGCGTGCTGTATACAAACAGCGCCGGACAGGTCGTTCAAGTGAACTTCTAAACTGCTAAATTTTAAGCAAAATCGTGGCATATAAGATGTGCTCCCAGCGTGTTGTTGGCGAGACACTACTTTAACCACGAGGCTCCCATGTCCGCTGAAACGACCAAGAACGCGATCCTCCGCCGTGTTGCTCGTAAGCCGGTTTTTGAGGTTGTGCCGGAACACGCGATTGCGCTTTTCGACCACGTGATCGAGCAGACTGAGACCGAGGCGGTGCTGGCGCACCCCGATGATCAGTGGGCTAGGATCGACTTCTGGAAGACAGCGATCCTTGAAAAGGTCGCGTCGTCGCAGAAGGGCATGATCGCGGGGCAGTTCCACGAATACTTCGCGACTCTGCTGCGGAACGACGACTCCGCGTCGACCGTGCCGTCCTACGGCGGCGAGGCGCGGGCACAGCACGACGCCTATCTGGCGTGCTGTGCCAGTCTCGATTGATGTTCAGCGGCTGCTCAGCCGGAACATTCACCCCTAAAAAGGTGAACTGTTCCGGCTGAGCGGGCCGCAGGGTATTTATCTATCATTCGTCTTTTTCCTTAGATATTGGAAATATGGCCAAACTCAAAAGAACGCTCGACAAAAAAGAGCCGACCGTCAAAGTCCCGTTTAACATGGCGGAACCAAATGACGACCTGCACGCGTACGGCTGGTCGATGGACCGCCTGCGGTATCCGTCCAAAGATTCCACTAAAACAGATATCTGGCCCGGCCGGTCCGTGTTCGATGTTGATACCGAGAACGCCCTGCGCGACACCTACGGTTTCAATATCGAATTCTTGAATCCAAAATACCTACAAGCCATGCTCGACAGTTCGCCGAAAGTTATGGCCGCGTGTCAGAAAGCCGCCGAGGCGAAGTACAGCGAAGACTCAATCGCTGATCTCCGCCGCGTTGTGCTGGCCGAGTTTCGCGATCAGGTACTCCCCGACATTGCGACACGATTCAAAAAGGTTGCCGGTATGGTTGGCCAGTTTTATGCCGCCCGGATGGCCCACGTTGCCACGTTTGGGCACGAGGATACAGATAAGACATGAAGAAACAAAGAGTCACGCTAGAAATTGTTTACGACGAAACACAAAACAGTCCGCCCATGCACTGGAACTGGCCCATGCTGCTCGACATGGGCGGAGCGGAAAGTGTGCATCTTGTCGACGCCAATCCCGTAGAGTCCGCACCAGAAAGTGAAACTAATGAAAACGAAAACGAATAGCAAAAAGAAAGCCACGCCGGCCAAAAAGCGCAGCGTGGCTCCCAAGTCAGCAATGTCTGGCTTTGTCGTTCTTTGGCGCCACACGATGGATGACGTACCCATCGGGCTGTACGCCAGCGAAGACGACGCCATGCAAGTCGCCGAGACGTGCAGTTTCAAGCGCGCGTACAAAATTGCGCGCGACATGGGCATCGACTGCCGCACGCCAATTTGTTTCGGGATTGTTCCGTTTGTCAACGGTGTCGCCCGAGACTTTATTTACGTGCCGCGCACCGACGACAGGTAACTAGATCGACGCCAGCACGACGAACTCGCGGCGATAATTTGCCACGGGACCGCGCTTGCCCATCAGCAGTTCGTCGTCCGTCTTGCCGTCGGCGTCTACAGGATACGGCCCACCGGCGTTCGATACGCCCGGCCGATTCAGCCCAAGCCCGGCGGCCTTCTGCACGACCAGATTTGACGTTGCAGACTCCATCAGTTCCTCGATATTCTTACCCTCGACAACGAACTCAGCCCGGCCGTTTGCTACTTTGGACAAATCATCAATAATGGAAACCATGGAAACCTCCAGCGGTAAAGAAAATCTGACGTTCGGCATGGTAACACGGGTTGTGAAACTCAGCAAGTTACAAATCCGCAACGTCTTTGCCGCCATCGGGCTCCCGGTGCCGACCGACACGCAGGTGTTAAAAAAGCAGGAACTGGAGCACCTACTGCTGGCCGACCTGCTTGAAAACATCAAGTTTTTAAAAGCGGAGCAGCGCGCGGCTATTTTGTCGGGCGTGTGGGATACAAAGCAGCAGCACACCGGCGACGACGAGCAGTGCTGTATCGGAGATCAAATCTGCTTTGCCGACAGCCAGTACTGCACATGGCTGGGTTTCAAGGGCTGGCTCGACCTGCAAACCGGCGACGCAATTAAAATCTTACCGTGCTCGCCGCTAGAAACAATCGCGTATAATCTGGTGGAACTGCATCGGCAGGCCCGGACAGCGATTGAAAACAGGAGCGGCTCAAATGGCAAACGCAGCACAGGAAGCATGGAAGAGCAGGGATACGTTCGCGTCGGTCCTACTGACGCTGTTCATGGACAAGTTCGGGACCGAGGCCCTGACGTGGGACCCGACGACGATCACGCTTGAAATTGAAGACGAGTTCGACGTCGAGTTACCGCAACTCCCGCTGGACAAATTACTGGTCGGCATTCAAATTCTGACGACCGACCGGTTCTACAAAAGCCTGCCCGATTTCATATCTTTCTGCAATGTCCTGTCTGGCGACACATACCGGCCCGACATGTGGGACCCCGCTGACGCCGAAGAGGTCGCATGGGGTGTCACAGAGGCCCTGCTGATCTACCCGCCAGAGGACAACGACGACGAGCCGTTCTCGGACGAGATTCGCGCCTACATCGGCGCCACGCTTGACCGCGAAGGCCTGATCAACCCACCTGACATTCTCAGAATTGCGCTCAGGCAGGCCCGCGTATCGCCCTCGATTGACGATTTCTCAGACGACCCTACGATGTTCAATGCGGTCTATGACCTTGAAGAAGGTAAGCGTGCGGATATCGAAAATACGATCCGCATGCGTACCAAGATGTTAGCCGCGCAATTTCGCGCTTTGAAACTTGATAACGGCAACGTCGAGCACATCGTAAAGATGCTGGACTCAGTTGCAGAATAGGAAGTTCTATGCTGGTCCTATCGCGCAAGCGAGATGAAGATATTGTTATCGGAGAAGGCGCTACGAAAGTTGTTATTCGCGTTGTTGAAATACGCGGAGACAAAGTGCGTCTTGGATTTATCGCTGAAGATGGCGTCACAATTATGCGCGCAGAGATAATTCCACCACAACAGGAGAAAACCAATGGGCTGGAACGATCGGCTTCCAGAGGACCCTTTTATACCGGCTGAGGCGTACTACGAAGAACACGACCGGTATGAAGCATGGCTTGAATATCAAAATATCTGTGCCGCCGAAACCGAGCGGCAATTAACTTCTCAAAACATTGACCCGGCAATGCTTGCCGGCAAACCCCTACAGGAGACTCCCCAGCGACGACACACACTGTCGCGCCTTTGGGAGAAATTCTTTGGCCAAGAAATCGCCAGTAAAGCAGGTCGCGAAAGCGACAACGCGGACTTTCCTTTTTAACGCTATTCATGAACAACTAGAACGGCTTGAACTCGTCATGTGCAGCGCCGACGCAGAGAATATTGACGACAAAGATTTAATATTTCTCGCTGCAATGTTGAAACCAATTTCGATGTATGCCGTATTTGCGGCAGGTGAGAAAAACAAAAAGAAAACGCCTCGCGTTGCCGCGAGGCGTAAGGGGTGACCCTATCGAGTCACCGGTCATATCTGCGGCGCGCTAGTCCCTTGCGGGCACACGGCGTGAAGCCGACGTTCACGCGCCTGCAGATTGCGCGAGTTCAAATAACTTTTCCAGCGGCAGCAAGCATTCGGCGGCTTTCGTCTGAATAACTGCCGCAATCTTGTTTTCCTGCATCATCCGGTCAAGCACGGCGGCAGCACCGCGGTCCAGCGTCGGCACAATCGCAGCCAACTTGTCGCGGTCTACGTAAACCCCGCCAGCCGTGACAGCGTCAGTAAAATCGTCGCCCATCCAGTTGC
>Ga0007796_10000102_pt1 | contig 21493 bp, 20 predicted proteins | sample CryBogmetaGMA0M_FD_60373 | JGI IMG/M metagenome (GOLD analysis project Ga0007796, IMG submission 60373) | Freshwater microbial communities from Crystal Bog, Wisconsin, USA - MA0M | ecosystem: Environmental > Aquatic > Freshwater > Lake | place: Crystal Bog, Wisconsin, USA | collected 2009-07-06 | reverse complement strand
TTCGACGCCATCGGCCGGCATCGCACGGTCGAGCGGTCGGGCGACGTCGAGAAGGCGATCGACGCCTCGGGTTCCTACCTGCCGCGCGAGGGGCCGGCGGCGACGTTCAGGGGCGCCCGCGAGCTCGGCGCCTTCGTGGCCACGAGCCGCGACGCGCAGGAGGCGTTCGTGCAGGCGCTCTTCCACGCGCTCGTGAAGCAGCCGGTGCGGGCCTGGGGGCCCGACACGCTCCACCGGCTGCAAGCGGGCTTCGAGGCCTCCGGATTCGATATCCGCCGGCTCCTGGTCGATATCATGGTGGTGTCGGCCGCGCCGCCGCGGACCGACGCCACCGCCGCGTCGGGGGGGACTTGATCATGGCCATGCGTCGGTTCGTGTCGCGCCGCGAGCTCCTCCGCCGGCTGGGCCTCGGCACCGCGGTGCTCCCCTTCCTCGGCAACCTCCCGAGCCTCGCCGCCGTCGGCACGCTCCCGAAGCGGCGGCTCGTCGTCGTGTTCAGCCCCGATGGCGTCGTCAAGAAGAACTTCTGGCCGGTCGAGGAGGGACCGTTCGCGGGCCGTCCGCTGCCGCCGATCCTCCAGCCGCTCGAGCCCTTCAAGGATCGGCTCCTCACGCTCAAGGGGGTGCACAACAAGATCCTCGGCGACGGCGACCTGCACATGCGGGGCATCGGCTGCCTGCTCACCGGCATCGAGCTCTTCCCGGGCAACGTCCAGGGGGGCGCCGAGACGCCCGCCGGCTGGGCGAGCGGCCGATCGATCGACCAGGAGATCCGCAACCACCTCCAGGCGAGCCCCGCCACGGTGACCCGCTGCGGCTCCCTCGAGTTCGGTGTGCTCGTGCCCGACAAGGCCGACACCTGGACGCGGATGGTCTATGCCGGCCCCAACAAGCCGGTGGCGCCGATCGACGACCCCTACCAGATGTTCGCCCGGCTCTACGGCGAGATGAAGGACCGCGAGAGCATGCACAGCGTGCTCGACGAGGTGCGCGAGGATCTCGACCGGCTGTCGGCGACGCTGCCCGTCGAGGATCGCCGCATCCTCGAGGAACACGCCACGCTCGTCCGCGGCCTCGAAAAGGAGCTCTCCGCCCACCGACCCACGGTGGCCCACGCGGTGCCCGTGCTCGAACAGGGCATCGTCGAACAGAACGACCAGATGCCGCGCATCAGCCGGATGCAGATCGAGCTCGTCGTGTCGTCGCTCGCCGCCGACTTCACCCGCATCGCCACGCTGCAATACACGAACTCCGTTGGACAGCCCCACATGAAGTGGATCGGGGTCGACGAGGGGCAGCACGAACTCTCCCACGAGCCCAACTCCAACGCCGCGGCGCAGGAAAAGCTCACGAAGATCGACGCCTGGTACGCCGGCGAGGTGGCGCACCTCGCGCGGAGGCTGGCCGACACGCCCGAGCCCGGCGGCGACGGCTCGCTCCTCGACCACACGACGATCCTCTGGACGAACGAGCTCGGAGAGGGCAACTCGCACTCCCACGAGGACATCCCCTGGGTGCTCGTGGGGGGCGGCCTCGGGTTCACGGCGGGCCGTGCGCTCCAGTTCCCGGGCGTGCCCCACAACCGTCTCCTGCTCACGCTGGCGCACGCGATGGGCCACACGGGCCTCGAGCGGTTCGGCAACCCCGACTCCTGCGGCGCCGGTCCGCTCACGGGCCTTGCCTGACCGCGGACGAGGGATCATGCTGCCCGTCGCATGCCTCCGCTCCTGCCAGCCACCGGCGCCGACCTCGACCACGCCGCAGCCACGATCGCGGCGGCCAGGCGCGTGCTCGTGACGGGGCTCGTGGGCGCGGCCGTCGCCGACGCCGTCGCCGCCTGTGACCTCGCGGAGGCGCTCGCCGCGGCGTTCGACCCCGGCGCGCCGGAAACGGCGCGTGTGACGGGCCCGACCGTCGCCCGGATCGGTGGCGTCACGGCGGTCCCCGCGGAGCTCCGCGACCGGGCCGACCTCGTCATCTTCTGGTTCTGCGATCCGCGGCGCGCCGACGCGACGTTCCTCGACCGCTTCGTCGCCCCTGCCCTGCCGGGCCCGCGCGGGCGGCGCACGATCGCGGTCGGCCCGCACGACGTGGCCGGGGACGGGGCGGCGCATCGGCATGTCGCGCTCCCCGGCGAAGCCGCCATCGACGCGGCCCGGCTCGTGGAGGCGGCGGCCACGGGGATCGACCTCGAGACGCTCGCCGCCGACGGGCCGCTGCGGTCCGCGGCCGACGCGGTGGCCGCGGCCGTCGCCGCGGCCTCGTGCGTGGCGGTCGTCACCGACTGGGCGGCCGATCCGACAGGGCTCGGGCCCTGGAGCACCGCGTCGCTCGTGCGTCGGCTCGCCGGCCGCCGGCCGGCCTTCGAGGTGCCGCTCGGCGAGCGGGACGACGCGGCGGTGGCGGTCGGCACATGGCGATACGGCGCCGCCGGGGCGATCGAGGTGGCCGACCGCGCCGGCGGCCGCTTCCTTCCGGCGGAAGGCGATGCGGTTCGGCTCGTCGACCGCCGCGAGGTGGACTGCGTCGTCGTCGTGGGCACGCCCACGCCGCAAGTGAACGCCGCGCTCGCGCGGGCCGGCGACGCGATCGCGGTCGTCCGGCTCGCGCCGCCGCTCGCCGACGTCGCGCGGAGAATCGCGGCCGCCCGGTCCGCCACGGGAACCGTCGCATGAGCGGGCCGGCCGTCGACCGGATCGTCCTCGCCGGGGGCACGATCCACGATCCCGCGAACGGCCGCGACGGCGTCGTGGACGACGTCTGGATCGAGGGTGGCCGGATCGTGCCGCGGCCGGCCGAGGCCACGGTCTTCCGCCGCATCGACGCCCGCGGCCTCGTCGTCATGCCCGGGGGCGTCGATCTGCACAGCCACGTCGCGGGCCCCAAGGTGGGCTTCGGCCGGCGGATCGCGCCGCAGCTCGCCCGTCGCACCGACGCGCCCGCCGCGGTGCCCACGATCCACGCCACGGGCGCCGCCTACACGGCGCTCGGCTACACGACCGTGTTCGACGCGGCCATCGCGACCTCCGCCGCAACGCTCGCGCACGCCGAGCTCGCCGACCTGCCCGTCCTCGACAAGGGCATCTACCTGCTCGCGGCCGACGACACCGCCGTGCTCGCGGCGGTGGCCCGCGACGACGCCCGCGAGACGCGCCGCCTCCTCGCCGAGGCCGTGGCCGCCGGGGCCGGCTGGGGCGTGAAGGTGGCCAACCCCGGCGGCCCCGCGTTCTGGAGGGATGCGGAACGCGCGCGCGGCCGCGGCGACCATCACGACCTCGACTCGGCCGTGCCCGGTCTCGACGTCACACCGCGGCTCCTCCTCGAACGGCTCGCCGACGCGGTCCGCGACCTCGGCCTGCCCCACCCGCTGCACGTCCACACCGCGAACCTCGGCCTGCCCGGCAACTGGCGGACGCTCCTCGAGACGATGCGGTCGCTCGACGGCCGCGGCGCGCACCTCGCGCACGTGCAGTTCCACAGCTACACCGGGGGCGACCTCGACGAAGGCTCGTTCGGCTCCGGCGTCGCCCCGCTCGCCGAGTTCTTCAACACCCACGCGGGCCTCACGCTCGACGTCGGGCAGGTGCTCTTCGGCGACACGGTGGCGATGACGGGCGACTCGGCGGCCGCGGCCCATCTCGCGGAGGCCACGGGCGTGCCCTGGGTGTCGCACGACCTGCACCTCTCGGGCGGCTGCGGCGTGCTGCCGGTGGCCTATCGCGAGAAGAGCCTCGTGCATGCCTGGCAGTGGGCGATCGGTCTCGAGTGGTTTCTCTCGGTGGACGATCCGTGGCGGGTCGCACTCTCCACCGACCATCCCAACGGCGCGCACTTCACCGCCTACCCGCACCTCATGCAGCTGCTGGGCGACGCCGCGTTCCGCCGCGAGGCCTTCGCGCGAATCCATCCCGCCGTGCGGAAGCGGAGCCCGCTCCGCTCGATCGACCGCGAGTACACGCTGCAGGAACTGTGCATCGTGACCCGCGCGGCGCCGGCCCGGATCGCGGGCCTCACGCACCAGGGGCACCTCGGCCCGGGGGCCGACGCCGACGTCACGCTCTACCGGCCCGACCCCGATCTCGCGCGGATGTTCTCGATGCCCGCGCGGGTCTACAAGCGGGGCGTGCTCGTGGCCGAGGACGGCCACCTCCGCGCCGCGCCCGTGGGGGCGACGCTCGCGGCCACGTCACGGGAGTGAGTCGAGCACGGCCGCGAACCCCGCGACCATCCGCTCGGCCGGAAACACCTGGGCGGCCCGCGCCCGCGCCGCCGCGCCCTGCCGCGCGGCGAGCGCCGGATCCTCGAGCGTGTTGAAGGCCCGCCGTGGAAACTCGCTCTCGGGCAGCGGCGGCACGATCCAGCCCGTCTCGCGGTCCTCGATGAGCTGCCGGGCCGCATCGCTCTCGACGGCGACGGCCGGCACGCCGAGGGCCATGGCGTCGAGGATCGCGCCGCCGCAGGCGACGGGCCCCGGCTGCCAGACGAGCCGCGCCGCGCCGACGAGGTCGGCGATCACGGGGCACGCTGCGACCACGCGGAGCCGCTCGGCGAGCTCCTGCACGCGGGCCCGCCGCCACACCCGCGAAAGCAGCGGCCCCGCACCGACGAGCACGTGCTGCATGCCGCCGCGGACGACGCCGAGCTGGTCGATCCCCCAGAGCAGCCGTTCGAGCCGCGACTCCGCCACGAGCGGCGTCACGCAGAGCGTCCACTCGGCCGCCGGATCGAGGCCGAGCAGGCGCGCGATCTCCGCGCGTGACAGCCCGCTCGGCGTGGCGGTGACGATGCCGGGGGCGACGGTCGCGATCTGCGAAGCGTCGACCCCGAGACGGCGGCACGACTCGGCGACGACGGGCGACGTGGCCACCACGCGGTCCATCCGCCGCAGCCGCCAGCCGAGCGGCCGGCCGGCGGGCACCGCCACGTGCGCGACGGCCCGCAGGCCCGGGACGACGATCCGCGCGACCGCCGCGAGCCACGCCTGCCTCCGGCCGAACGAGAGCACCGTCGCGGGTCCGAGCCGTGCGGCCAGCCGCGTGAAGCCCGCCGCGGCCGCGACATCGGCGACCGGGCGACGGCCGATGCGGTGGACCGGGATGCCCGTCGCGGCAAGCCGGTCGGGGAGGCTCCCACCCGTCGTCGTGACGACGGTGTGCACGTCGTGGCCCGCGGCCGCGAGGCCGGACGCGAGGAGCTCCACCTGCCGGCCGATGCCGACCGCGTCGAGCCCGCGGACCGCGATCAGGACGGGCCGCTGCATCGTGTCTCGGCGCCCCGCGCGGCGGCGATGTCGGCCTCGTCGAGCGCCGCCAGGTGCGGCAGGTGCCGCAGCCCGCCGTCGAAGTCGAGGCCGTACCCAACGACGAACTTGTCGGGGATGTCGAACCCGACGAAGTCGGGCTGGATCGCGACCTCGGCGCGGCCCGCCTTGCGCAAGAGCACGAGCGACCGCACGCTCGCCGCGCCGCGTCGCCGCAGCTCGTCGACGAGCGCCGCGAGCGTGCGGCCCGTGTCGAAGATGTCGTCCACGAGGAGCACGTCGTGGCCCGTGAGGTCGGGGAGGAGGTCGAGCCGCATCTCGAGCGCGCCGGGCGACGTCGCCGTGCCGCGGTAGCTGCTTGCCCACACCATGCTCACGGTCACCGGCCCCTCGAGCCGGCGGATGAGGTCGGCGATGAGGACGATGCTGCCGGTGAGCACGCCCACCACGGTCAGCGGCCGGCGGCCCACCGTCCGGCGGACCTCCTCGGAAAGCCGCGCGATGCCGGCGGCGAGTTCTTCTTCGGTGAGGAGCACTTCCATCGGTGTCGGCATCCTGCGGGGCCACGGTCGGCGACGGGACGAGCAGGATAGCCGCCCCGGCCGCGGGTACGATAGTCGTCCCTTGGACACAGCCGACCGCCGCACGTTCTCCCCCATGCCGCCGCGCGACGCCTGGTCCACGATCGAGGTCAGCGGCCATCCCTGCGAGATCCATGCGCCCGCCGACCCCGTGCCGGGCCGGGCGCTGATCCACCTCCACGACGCGCGGGGGCGGCGGCTCGCCGACATCCCGGCGCTCGCGCGGCTCGTCGAGGCGCACCGGATCCCGGTGCTCGGTCCGCTCACGGGCCGCTCGTGGTGGCTCGACCGCGTCGTGCCCGGCTTCGATCCGCACGTCACGCCGGAACGGCACGTCGTCGAGGCGGTGCGGGCCGAGGTGCTCGCGCGGTTCGGCGTGGCGCCGCCGGGCATCGCGCTCCTGGGCACGGGGATGGGGGGCCAGGGCGCGCTCCGGATCTCGTACCGGCATCCCGCGGTCTTCCCGGTCGCGGCGGCCATTTCGCCGGCGATCGACTTCCACCTCGCCGTCCGCGCGGCGCTCGCGGGCGACGACGACGGCGACGACGTCCTGCTCGCGCTCTACGGCGACGTCGAACGCGCGCGGCAGGACACCGCGATCCTCCACGTGCATCCGCTCAACTGGCCGCGGCACCAGTGGTTCGCGAGCGATCCCGGCGACCACGTCTGGCACGACGGCGCCGGGCGGCTGCACGGCAAGCTCGTCGCACTCGGGATCCCGCACGAGGCGATCCTCGAGCCGCGGGTCGCTCCCGCAGCCGACTTCGAGGCCGCGGTCGCCGCCGACGCGCTGCGATTCGTGCTCGACCGACTCGACGCGGAGGCGCGGCGCATCGTGTGACGGTCACGTCCCAGGCGGGGGTCGCGGCGCGAGCGGCACGGGGGCCGTCTTGCCTCCCGGCAGACCGCCGCCCGGCGGGCCGCCGCGGAGCTGGTCGAGGTCGAGGTAGCGGGCGTCCTCCACCTCCACGCGGTTCTGACCCCGCCAATAGAGGATCTTGCCGGCCGAGGCCGTCGAGGGCTGCGCGCCCACCTTGAGCTGGCGGAAGAGCTGCGCGTCGCTGCGGCCGTCCCCCTCGAACACGAGCAGGTCCTTGGCCTCGCTCCACGTGAGCCGCGCGCTCCGCGCGGTGAACGACTCCCCCTCGACGAGCACATTGCCACCGGCGATGAGATCGAGCGTCGACCGCTCGCGGCCCGGCAGCGGCGGCGCCTGGCCCACACCGAGCGCGTCGCAGGCGATCGTCACCGCCCCCGCGGGGAGGCCGCCGGCGGCGTGTGGATCGAGCGTGTCGCCCCGGCGCGCCACCGGCCCCCAGATCGCCTCGACGCGCTGGTGGAACTCCATCGTGCGGCGGTTCAAGTTGCCGCGGAGGCCGCGCTGGAAGTCGACGCCGAGGTAGGTGAGTCCCGTGCCACGGCGGGGCGCGGCCACGGGCTGCGCGGGCACGCCGCCGGCCGGCTGCGGGCCCGTGGGCATCGACATCGAGGGCGGCTGGCCGGCGCGGGTGCTCGTCAGCCGGCCTGGGCCGGTGCCGGTGACGTCTCCCGTCGCACGATCGATGACGAGGTCTCGCGTGAAGAGCTGCTCCGTCGACCGCTCGCCCGCCTCGTCGACCGACTCGCTCTCGATCTTCACGCCGCCGCCGCAGGCCACGCGGGCCACCTCGGGCTGCCTGTCGCCGCGCCGCGACTCGCCGGCGGCGAACTCGAACGGCCGGTCGAAGACGACGTCGAGAGACCCGGCGCGGACGTCGGCCTGGCCCGCCTTGGCGACGACGGTGTCGATGAAGCGGGCCTTGAGGCCGTCGAAGTCGAGGCGCCCCTGCCAGGTGACGTCGAGCCGGCCGGGCGGTCCGGGCGGTGCCCCGGGAGCCACGGGAGTCCGAGCGGCGCCGCCGGTGAAGGCCAACGCGTCGAGCGGCCCCGCGCCCCCGGCCATCGGCAGCGAGAGCCGGCCGGCACCGTCCACGGTGAGCCGGTTGTGGCCGCGGTCGAACTCGATGAGCGGCCCCTCGAGATCGACACCCCGGCCCTTCACCTGCGCCGGCCGGCCCGAGACGACGGCCCGCGCATCGGGACGCATCGCCCGCGAGAGTTGGAGCTGGTCGCCGCGGATCTCGACACCCGGCTCGGGCGGCGCGGCGCCGGCCGCGGCGGGCTGCGGATTGTGCGGCTGTTCGACGAGGTGCACCTGCCCCTCCATCGACATCTCGTCCACCTCGTTGCCGGTCGGCGCGAGCGTCACCTGCCCGCGGACGAGCGCCGCGGTCGCGATCATCTTGCCGCGCGAGGGCGGGGCGACGGGCGGTGCGACTGGCGGCGGGGGTGGTGGCGCCGCGACGGCGGCCGGTGCCGGTGCGGCCGCGGCGGGCGCCGGCGCGGGCGGCGGCGGCTCGATCGTGCGGAACCAGAGCTCGAGCCGGTCGGTCCGCGCGGCGACCTCCGCGGCGTCGGCCTCGACCATGCCGCGGGCGAGGAGCCGCGAGGGCCGCACGCCCGAGAGATCGGGGCCGGCCGCTGGATCCCGCGGAGCCGCGGCGGGGCGCGGCGACTTCACGACGTCGAGCCAGAGGTGCATCTCCGCGGCGCTCAACCGGCCGCGCGTCTCGATCGCCACCTCCGCATCGCCCGCGATCGACACCACGTGCCCCTCTCCGTCGGGCCGCATCCGCAGCCACTGCTGCCACCGCGCCTCGGCCGGCGGCGACTTCTCCGAGCGGACGCGGAGCCAGCCCGGTCCCACCGCCATCAGCGATCCGGGATCGCCGGGCGGCCCGGGGCAGTAGTCGATCTTCCGCGCCTCCATCTCGGTCCCCTTGGCGACGAGCGTGACCGGATCCTCGCCGTCGAGCAGGATCCGCCGCGTGGCGATCTCGTATCCGAGCCGCGCCGCGCGGGCCTCGAGCTGCGCGCCCGTGGACCGCGCCACGACGGGCGTGCCCTTGGCCTGAATCTCGACCGGCTCGAGGCCGCCGGCGTTCCCCGCGGGCGCGCCGGCCTCCTTCGGCCGGCGCGCGAGCACGATCGCCAGGAGCTCGCAGGAGAGCTGTTCGGTGGCCCCGTCGGCCGCGGCGCGGACCACGTCGACGCGATCCTCGAGCGTGATCACGTTCGACGACACGTTCATGCACAGGGCGCCGCGGCAGCTCACGAGCACCGGCGGCTGCGGGGCGGGGGCGGCCGCCGGGGCTCCCGCGGGCGGAGCGGCCGCGGCCGCCGGCGGCGCTCCGCCGGGGAGCATGCCGCCGGCGAGCCCCTCGATCCGTATGCTGACGTCGCGGTCGAGGCGGATCGAGTCGACACCGCCGATGTTCGGACCACGGTCGCCGGGGCCGGACGGGCCGCCGGGGCCGGGCACCGGCAGCGACGTGGCGCCGGGCCGCGGGCGCAGCCTGGCCACGAGCCCGCGGCCGCTGCCGCTCGATCGGCCGTAGCGGAACTGCACCATCTCGCCGGTGCGGACCTCGAGCTCGTCGAGTTCGATGTCGCGGGTCACCATCTCGAGGTCGTCCTCCGCGCCCGGCGCGGTCGGCGTGCCGCGGATCGTCACCTGCCCGCGCAGGCTGCCGCCGATGAGCCGCGCGAGGCGGCCCTGCCGCAGGTCGAGCGGCTCGTCGAACTCGAGCACCGCTCCCTGCGGCGCCCGCAGGACGAGCGTGCGGCCGGGCTGCCCGGCGGTCGCGACGCGGTTCTTGTCGGGCAGGATGACGAGCGTGCAGGGGACGAGGTTCACGCGGCCGTCGGGGAGCGAGTGGTAGTCCTTGAAGAGGAGCCGCATCTGCCGGCTCTCCAGCATGATCGGGTTGTCGCGCTCCCACGACCCCGGCGGGAACACGTCGCCGAGCGCCGCCAGCCGCTGGTCGGCGCGGGCGCGGATCGCCGCCGCCTCCTCGGGCGTCATTTCAAGCGCGGTCGAGTCGTCGCGGACGCGGGGCTCGATGAGCGGCACGGCGGCGAGCCGATAGAAGCCCGCCGCCGCCAGGACGACAAGGAACACCCGCAGCGTGCGTCCGAGTCGATGTTCCATCGGCGTTGTCACCGCGTCGGGTCGTCAGCCGCGCATGGTCGCGTAGCGGGCGACGATCGCGTCCCAGCTGCCCCGTGCCCTGAGCATGCGCTCGATCACCTCGCGGACGGCGCCGCGGCCGCCGGGCAGGCGGGTCACGAGCGCCGCGGCCGCCACGAGCTCGGGGCAGGCGTCGGCGACGGCCACGCCGGCGCCGCACCGCATCACCACGGGGAGGTCGGGCAGGTCGTCGCCGATGAACGCCGTCTGCTCCCAGGAGAGCCCGCATTCCGCGACGATCGCCGCCGCCGCCTCGAGCTTGTCCTCGACCGCCTGCCGCACGATGTCGATGCCGAGCTCCGCCGCCCGGAGCTGCACCACGTGGCTCGAGCGGCCGGTGACGATGCCCGTGCGACCGCCCGCCTTCTGCCAGGCGCGGAGGCCGAGGCCGTCGCGGATGTGGAACGTCTTCGATTCGATGCCCTGGTTGTTCCAGGTCACGCCACCGTCGGTGAGCACGCCGTCCACGTCGAGGAGGAGGAGCTGCACGCGGGCGAGGCGCTGGTCGAGGTCGGCGGGCTCGGGCATAGCGGGATTTCCGGCGGCGCGTGGTCAGGCGGCCGCCGCGATCCGCGGTGCCGCGAGCGTCTCGGGGGGCACGAGACCGACGAGGTCGACGATGTCGAGGAGGCCCACGGGGCGGCCGTCGCGGTCGAGCACGGGCAGCTCGCTGAGGCGGCGCGACTCGAGGATCGCGACCGCGTCGCGGAGCCGCGTGCCGATGGGGAGCGTGGTCGGGCGGCTCGTCATCACGCGGCCGATCGGCTCGTCGAGGGCCGCGTCGTGCCGCCGCTCGAAGAGCCGCGCGAGGTCGCTGTCGGTGAAGATGCCGGCGAGTGCCCCGGCGTCGTCGAGGATCATGACGGCGCCGGTGCGGCGGGCGGGGAGCGGCCGGGCGAAGACGGCGCGGACGGTGTCCTCCGGCCGCGCGAGCCGACACTCGGCGCACGGCCGCATGGCGTCCTCGACGAGCATCAACTGGCGACCCAGACTGCCGCCGGGATGGCGGGCGGCGAAGTCCTCGGGGGTGAACTGCCGCAGGCCGCTCACCACGAGCGCCAGCGCGTCGCCCAGCGCCAGCATCACGGCGGTGCTCGTGCTCGGCGCGAGCCCCAGCGAGCCGGCCTCGCGGACGGCGCCCGTGGGAACGACCACGGTGGCGGCCCGGCCGAGCGTGCTGTCGGGCCGCGCGGTGAAGGCCACGATCGCGACACGGCGGGCGGCGAGGTGGGGGAGGAGCCGCGTCACCTCCTCCGTCTCGCCCGACTGCGAGATGGCGAGCACGACGTCGTCGGCGCGCACCGCCCCGAGGTCGCCGTGCATCGCCTCGGCGGGATGGAGGAAGTGGCTCGGGCTGCCGGTGGAGGCGAGCGTGGCGGAGATCTTCCGGGCCACGAGCCCCGCCTTGCCGATGCCGGTGACGACGACACTGCCGGTGCAGCCTTCGACGAGCCGCACGGCGCGACAGAAGGCGCGGTCGAGCGCGGCTGCCGCGGTGAGCACCGCCGCGCCCTCGGCCTCGAGCACCTCGCGACCATGCGCGAGGATGCGATCGTCGTTCACGTCGTCCATCACGTGTCACCGCTCCTCGTTGGCCCGCGCGTGGCACCACACGGGGGGCGGGACTATAGGCCGACTGCGCAGGAGCCGCAACGGCTGTTTCGCAGGCGTTTCCCGATCGATCGACCGGTCACGGGGCCCGCGGCCTGACCGCGTCGCGGATCGAGACGCCGTCGACGAGCACGTCGGTGAGCACGGCCCGGCCGTCGAGCAGGCGGAACTCGGCAACCGGCCGGGCGCCGGTGCGCCACCGTTCGGCGACGAGCCGGTCGGCGTCCGGGGCGAGCCGCTCGTTGAGGTAGTAGCGCTGGATCGGCCACTGAACGACGACCGTGTCGCGGTCCTTGTCCCACGTCCGCACGACGGCCGCGAGCCGGACGACGCTCGGACCGGCGGCGGGCACGAGCGACAGCGACTCGATTCGCGACAGGCCGTCGGCGTCCGCGACGAGCGTCGCCCAGACCGGCACGGTCCCCCATTCGGGCATGCCCTCCGGCTTCGGCAGCGTCGTCTCTTCCGGGCGCACCATGAGATACCGGCCACGCAGCGGATCGTAGGGATCGGGCGAGGTGCAGCGGACCCTCACCGCCGCTCCCTCGCGGATCACCCGTTCGTGCTGCCACACGCCCATGAGCGGCAGGAGCCACTGCGCGAGCACGGCCACGGCGAACACGACGACGGCTGGTCTCATGTCGGTACTCCTCCGGCGGCCGTCACCCGCCGCCGGCTGATGAACGTGTTGAAGGCGAGGAATCCCGCGCCGATGACGATGAACACGAGTCCTTTGGTCAGCAGCGAGAGATCGGCATCGGCCATGCGCAGGATCACGAGCAGGGTGATGAGCGTCGCGCCGATGCGCGCGGCCCCCTGCCGGCCGACAAACTCGAGCGCGATGAGCGCGATGGCCGTGCCGAGGAGCACGAGCGAGTAGGCGATCGCCACCGGCCAGCCACTCGTGTCGGCCGCCGACAGCGGTGACGCCAGGAGTGGCACGACCGCGAGCCCCGCCACCGCGAGGACCGCGAACCGCCCCTGCCGGAAGGCGATCGCCGCGAATCCGCCGACCGCCGCGAGGAGGAGCCAGCACCAGCCCAGCGGGAGCGCGAACCCGACGCTCGTCACGAGGTCGCGGGCCGGGGCCTCGTAGGTCGCGATCAGGGCCATGATCACGAGGGCGATTCCGCCGAGCAGCACCTGCGGCTTGCGGGCGAGCGGCTCGGCGATCCCGTCACGATCGAGCGGGAAGAGGAGCACCACGACGCTCGAGAGCATGGCGAGCCAGAAGAATGCTCGCTGCGGTTCGCCATCGGGCCGCCCGCCTGCGCTCGCCTGGGCAGCGACGGCGAAGAGCCCGACGAGGGCCGCGGCCGCCAGCATGAGCCGGCTGCCCGGCGCGGGGCGGCCGCGCAGGTCAGGGCCGGGCCAGAGCGGGAGGATGCCGGCCAGCAGGAGCGGAAACCAGATCCGCACGTCGGCGACGTCCGTCCACGACCACCCGTTCGACCGCTCCGCGGCCTGTGCGACCGTCCACACGGCGATGCCCACGAGATAGGCGATCGCCACCGACTGTGACCCCATCACCCAGGCCAGGGGAATCGCGATGACACACCACCAGAACACGAGATCGGTCCACTGCCCCGGCAGGTTGTAGATCTGCGACACGAGCGCCATCGCCGCCCCGGCGGCGAGCGTCTGGACGAGCGCCGCGGCCTCCCGCTGCCAGGGCTTGGCGGCCTCGTTCTGCCGCAGCACCCAGGCGCTCGCCGCCTGCGACGCTGCCAGCGGGCCGAGCGCGAGGGCCAGCCGCACCCAGCGGGGGAAGTCGTCCCAGTTGTAGGCGAGCACGGCGATCAGGCCGGTGCCGATGAGGAGGGCCCCGATCGCCCCCACGATCATCTGGGCGAGCCCGGCCCGCGGCTCGACGGCATACCGCTCGCGCAGCCGCCGCGCCCCCTCGGCCGTGACGATCCCCTCGCGCTCCCACCCGGGAAGCTGCTCGGCGAGCCAGCGGTGCTCGGTGTGACTCATGTGAAGCGCCGCCGCAGGTTCGACCCTCCCCCGACGCCAGTCATTAGAGCATCGCGTGACTCACGACCAAAAGACGTCCGCGAGGCCTGCCCCATGCCCTGTCGCCGGCCTCGCTGGCAAGCGCAGCCAGGATGGCGAAGCGCCGCCAGCGCGGAGTGAGCGAAGGGCGGAGCCCTGAGCGAACGTCCGGCGACAGGGCATGGGGCAGGCCGAGCCGCCTCACGCCTTCGCGTACCGCTTCGCCATCTCCTCGAGCGACACGACCGGCACCTTGCGGGCGTTGCCGGCCTGGCCGAACTGCACCATCCGCTCGGCGCACACCTTCTTCATCGCCTCGCGGGAGGGCTTGAGGTAGTCGCGGGGGTCGAACTTCTCGGGCGTCTCGGCGAGCACCTTGCGGATGGCGCCCGTGATCGCCATGCGGCAGTCGGTGTCGACGTTGATCTTCCGCACGCCGTGCTTGATGCCGCGCTGGATCTCCTCCACCGGCACGCCCCACGTCTGCGGCATCTTCCCGCCGAACGCGTTGATGATGTCCTGCAGCTCCTGGGGCACGCTCGACGAGCCGTGCATGACGAGGTGGCAGTTGGGGAGCCGGGCGTGGATCTCCTCGATCCGCTTCATCGCCAGCACCTCGCCGTCGGGCTTGCGGGTGAACTTGTAGGCCCCGTGGCTCGTGCCGATCGCCACCGCCAGCGCGTCGACGCCCGTGGCCGCCACGAACCGGGCCGCCTCGTCGGGATCGGTGAGGAGCTGGTCGTGCGAGAGCTTGCCGGTGGCGCCGTGGCCGTCCTCGGCCTCGCCCTCGCCGCTCTCGAGCGATCCCAGACAGCCGAGCTCCCCCTCCACCGACGCGCCGCGGGCGTGGGCCAGCCCCACGACCTCCTTCGTGACGCGGACGTTGTAGTCGAAGTCGGCGGGGCTCTTGCCGTCTTCCTTGAGCGAGCCGTCCATCATCACGCTCGTGAAGCCGTGGTCGATCGCGCTCTGGCAGGTGGCCGGCGAGTTGCCGTGGTCCTGGTGCATCGCCACCGGGATCCACGGATAGAGCTCGGCCGCGGCGAGCATGAGGTGCCGCAGGTAGTTGTCTTGGCTGTAGCTCCGGGCGCCCCGCGAGGCCTGGACGATCACCGGGCTCTCCGTCTCCTTCGCCGCCTCCATGATCGACTGGATCTGCTCCATGTTGTTGACGTTGAACGCGGCGAGTCCGTAGCCGTGTTCGGCGGCGTGGTCGAGCAGGATCCGCATGGGGACGAGCGGCATGGGAGGAGTCTCCGTGGCGGGCGGGGAATCGGGGGATGCGAGCGCGGCGATCATACGCCACGAGATGCCGTGATAGAATCCCGGGCCCACCCCGCGAGCGATCGGGAAGCACCGTCGCATGGATCTCCGTCCCGTCACCGACCCGCTGAGGGGCTTCCTTTACGTGGCCGGCGGCTGGGCCTGCCTGGGGCTCGCCGTCCTCGGGGCCGTGCTGCCCCTGCTGCCCACGACCCCGTTCGTGCTGCTGGCGAGTTGGTGCTTCTACCGGGGGTCGCCGCGGATTCACGCCTGGCTGCACCGCTCGAAGTGGTTCGGCCCCACGCTCGACGACTGGGAGCACTACCACGGCATCCGCCGCGGCCTGAAGCATCGGGCGATCGGCATGGTGCTCGCGGTGGTCGCGATGAGCCTCCTGCTCAACAGCCTCCACTGGGCCATCCGCTACCTGTTCCTCGCCGCGGTGGCGGTGGGGCTGTGGATGATCTGGTCGGTGCGCACGCTGCCCGACGACGCCCCGAGGGCTCCGCGCACGCTCGTGGAGTGACCCGCGGGCGCCCGGGAGGCCCGCCGCGATCAATGGTCGATGTCGGCGGCCGGCTCGGGCAGGAGGAAGCTCGTCGCCAGGCCGATCAGGCAGATGACCGTTCCCACCACCGCGGCGGCCGACGCGAACTTCAGCGGCGCCGAATCGTAGGGCATCACGCCCGCGACGAACGACGTCACCGCCGCCGCCGACGTGCCAAGCATGCGGCCGCCGATGTTGGCCGCGAAGCTCTCGCCGGTGCCGCGCAGGTGGACGGGAAATACGTGCGGCAGGTAGTTGCCCCAGAACGAGAGCTGGCCGACGGTCACGAGCCCCACGAGAAACATCCCCACCGACATCGTCGTGACCGGCAGGCGGCCCAGATACGCCCACTCGAGCGGGATCTCGAAGAACGTGGTGTTGGGCACGCGCAGGAAGAACCAGAACACCAGCGGCGTGAGCAGCAGGCCGGGGATCTGCAGCAGCCGGAGCTTCCAGCCCCAGGCCACCGCCGCGGCGAGCACCACCGCCATCAGGCAGCGGCCGACGAGCCCGCCGATCTCCTGCATCTTGGTGTACTCCGCCGCCATCTTCTGCCCGTACCGCGCCGCGGCCGGAGCGGCGATCGCCTTGAGCCTGGCGGGGTCGTTCACGCCCTTCTCGCGGGCGGCCGCCGCCGCCTTCTCGCCCGCCTGCGCCGCCGCCGCCCGCACCTCCGCGAGCCCGGGCACCATCTGCGGCATCTGCTGGATGGCGCCGAACGCCACGCCGAGCGTGCAGGCGAAGCCGAGCGCGGTGACGATCGTCGTCCGCCGCAGTTCGGGGGCGAACAGTGCGGCGATGCTCGGCCGCTTGAGCGTGCCGGCCGCCCGCTTGGCCGCCCAGATCGGCGACTCGGGCAGGAACGGCCGGATGAGGATCAGCGGCAGGGCGGGAATCAGCCCCGACATCAGCGTGTAGCGCCAGGCCTCGTGCTGGTGCTCCGCGCCGATCGTCCCGAGGAACGGGAGCCATGACGGGATCTGGATCGCGGGGAAGCCGGCGCTGGATTGGATCGCGATGCCGTTGGCGACGGCGACGGTCAGCCCGCCGATGGAGGAGAACGCCTGCGTGTAGCCGAGTGCCTTCTCCCGCTGCTTCGCATCGGGGAACAACTCGGCCAGCCAGGCGACGGCCGCCACGAACTCCACGCACACGCCCACGAACACGAAACAGCGGCAGACGAGCAGCATCCACAGGCTCGTCGAGAACCCGGCGACGAACGCGGCGCCTGCGTAGATCAGGATGCTCCAGGTGAGCACCCGACGACGGCCGAGCCGGTCGGTCAGGTAGCCCCCGAGGAGGCCGAAGATGCCGCCACACAGGGCCGGAACGTAGAAGAGCAGGCCCACCCAGCGCAGAAATCCGGGGCTGCCCGGCTCGAATCCGCCGAGCTCCTGGAGCGCCGGCCGCGCGATCAGCGGCAGCATCAGGAGCTCGTAGATGTCGAACGCGAAGCCGATGGCCGCGATCGTGCAGACGAGCCAGCCGGTGAGCGTGAGCCGGCCCGACGCGGTCATGCCGGCGGAGGCCGGGGGCGACGAACTCTCGTGCATGGGGGCTCCGAAAAAGACGAGGGCCGGTCAGGCCCACAGCCTACCGGCTCCTCATGCCGCGTTGAATCGCGACGCCGTCCGGGCTACTGCGGCCCGATCGACGGCGGGCACTTCGCGAGGAAGTCGCGGGGGCCGCGCGTCGTGTAGTAGGGATAGGCCACCGCCCCCGAGGGCGGGCCGGCGGGCTGCACCGCGCCGTAGTCGGAGCCGGCGAGCGCCGCCTTCTCCTCGGGAGTGAGGTGATGCCTGGCCAGGCCGCCGTAACGGCCCACGTGCCGGGGATGGCAGGCACCCCCTTCGCACTCCTGGCATTCGCCGTTTTGACACTCGCCGCTCGGGCAGGAACCGTCGGGGCAGCCCTCCGGCCCGCACTGGCCGTCCGGGCAAGCGCCGTCGGGATAGGCACCCCCGGCCCGGGTCTGGTGGCCGTGGGGACCGTCGGTGTTGAGGAGGAAGAGCCGGTCGATCAGCGAGCAGCCGCTCGCGGTCCCGATCACGGCGGTGACGATGGCCAGTCCGAGGGCGTGTTTCGCGGAGTTCATGGGCGGGTTCCCGATGGGCGGAGGAAGCACCGCCGGCACGTCGCCGCCGGACACCTCCCCGCGATCACCGGTGGTATCGGTCGTGCCGCCCGCGCCAGTTGAGCAAACCCTGCCGCCGCGAAGGCGGGCAAGCTGGGGGGCGTCGGGGACTACCGGTAGCGGCCCGCGATCAGCGAGATGTTCTGGCCGCCAAACCCGAAGCTGTTCGAGAGGGCGTACGCCACCTTTCCCTCGCGCACCTTGTTGGGCACGTAGTCGAGGTCGCAGTCGGGGTCGGGCGTCTCGTAGTTGATCGTCGGGGGCAGGAGGCCGTCGCGGATCGCCAGCAGGCAGACGATCAGCTCCGTCGCCCCGGCGGCGGCGATGAGGTGCCCCATCATGCTCTTCGTGCTCGACACGGGGATCCGGTAGGCCTGCTCGCCGAACACCTTCTTGATGGCGAGCGACTCGACCCGGTCGTTGACGCTCGTGCTCGTGCCGTGCGCGTTGATGTAGTGGATGTCGGTGAGGCCGAGGCCCGCGTCCTCCAGCGCCATCGTGATGCAGGCAGCGGCGCCGCGGCCCTCGGGGTGGGTGTCGGTGATGCGATAGGCGTCGGCGGTCGAGCCGTAGCCGACGAGTTCGCCGTGAATGGTCGCGCCCCGCTTCCTGGCGTGCTCGAGTTCCTCGAGAACCACCATCGCGGCCCCCTCGCCGAGCACGAACCCGTCGCGGTCGTTGTCGAACGGGCGGCTGGCCCGCGTCGGCTCGTCGTTGCGGGTGGAGAGCGCCGTGAGCAGGTTGAAGCCCGTCACGCCGAACGGATGGATCATGCTGTGCGTGCCGCCCGAGAGCATGACGTCGGCCTCGCCGCGCCGCACGATCTCGGCCGCCTCCCCGATCGCCTGGCTCGAGGCGGCGCACGCGGTGAGGCAGTTGAGGTTGGGCCCCTGCGCGTCGAACAGGGCGGCGAGATGGCCCGCCGGCATGTTGGGCTCCTGCTCAACCTCCGAGAGCGGATTGAGCGTCTCGAGGCCGATCTTCGTGAACCGGGCGACGTCGAGCGTGTCTCCCTCGATGGCCGCCATCATCGTCCGCGTGAACGCGTCGAAGTCCTGCTGCCCCTCGCCGCTGCCGAGGTAGATGCCCAGCCGCGTCGGATCGGCGGGCAGCCCCTGCGGGAGCCCCGCATCGGTCATCGCCTGCAGGGCGGCGCCCGCCGCGAACTTCGTGTGGCGCCCGCAGAGCTCCCAGGCCCGCGGATCCTGCCCGGTGGAGGAGATGTCCCACCCCTTCACCTCGGCGGAGATCTTCGTGGGGAACTTCGACGCGTCGAAGATCGTGGTCAGGCCCACGCCCGACGCGCCGGCGACGAGGTTCTTCCAGAGTTCCTCCACGCGCACGCCGAGCGGCGTGACGCAGCCCATCCCCGTGATCACGACCCTGCGCCTGCCGGCCACCATCGCCCGCCTCCGCGTGGTTTCACCAGTCGGGCCGGGCGAGCGGTTGTCCCGCCTCGTCACGGCCGACGACATAGATGTGCATCTGGTCGAGCCAGCGGAGCAACTCCTCCGGCTCGAAGAGCTTGGGAACTCCCTCCCCCGGCTCGAGGTGGGCGAAGAACAGTTCGGCCTCGCCCTGCTGTCGGTCGCCCACGCTGCTCGTGACCCTCGTCAGCGAACCGGTCGGCTTGAGGTCGAGCACCTCCGCCTTGAAGCGGATCGTGTCGCCCGGCACGGCGTCGAAGTGGAACTCCGCCGCCGCCACCTTCGCGAGCACGACCCGCCGATTGAAGTCGATCGCGTCGGCCACGAGGAGACCGGCCGCCTGGGCCATGCCCTCGACGATCAGCGAGTTGGGCATGATCGCCACGCCCGGGAAGTGGTCGTGAAGATGCTCCTCGGCGAGCGACACGTTCTTGACGGCGACCGCGCGCTTGCCGCGAACGAACTCCTCGAAGCGGTCGATCCAGAACCAGCGCATGACTGCATCGGCGACGGGCAGCCGCCTCTCGTGGGGAAGGCGATCGGGGCGGCCTCACGCGGCCAGACCGCGGGCCTCAGGCAAGCTTGCTCTGAACGTAACGCACCATGTCTTCCACGGTGAGCGTGTTGGCGAAGTTCTGCACGCTGGGGTTCGACTCGAACTTGGACAGGTCGGCGAACGGCATGCGGGCCTTGAGCGCCGCGATGCCCGCAGGCGTCACCTTGCCGTCGGCCACATACTCGGAGCTCGACAGCACGTCCTCCGGGAACAGTTCGCCCCGCGAAATCTTGATGTTGAAGGCCTTTTCCAGCCGGAACACGATGTCGAGGAAGTCGATCGACTCGGCCCCGAGATCACCCACCATCGTCGCGGCCGGCGTGACGTCGTCCTCATCGACTCCGAGGGCATCCACGAGGGCCGACTTCACCTTGTCATAGATTTCATCGTGGGACGGCATCGACGGTTCACCTTAGGAAAACGGGGATGGAAATGGGCCCGGGATCGGAGGCTGTTGTAATGTCGGCCGGCGGCCATGGGAACCCAGAGGGGCCCATTTTCCGCCGGCCGAACACGGCCAGACGGCACAATCGGCCGCCAAATCCCGCAAAAAGACCGCCCCGAGCGGGTCAGGTCCCGGCGTTGGCGAAGGCGCCGACGCCCGCTCCAGCCTGCGAAACGTAGGCCACCGGCTTGGCCTGGCCTGCGGTGCGGGCCGGGTGGAGGATCGCCCACAACTTTCGCATCTCGGCCCGCACGCGGGCGTCGAGGGCGGCTCCGTGAGGGGTCCGGTCGGCCATGTTGTACCGCTCGAGCACGAGTCGGGCGGTGAGGCTGGTCCGCTCGCCGACGGTGCCGCTGGCCTTCACGGTCGTCGTGGTCTCGTCCTGCGACAGCACCTGCGCCGTGACGGTGAGCACCCGACCCGGCTCGACGAAGTCGCCATACTTCACGTTCCGCGCCGCACGCAGCACCACCATGCTGTGGGCGAAGTCCTCGCCGATCCGGATGGTCCACGCCGCCGCCTGCGTCATCGCCTCGAGCATGAGAACGCCCGGCAGGACCGGGAAGCGGGGAAAGTGGTCGGCGAGATACTCCTCGGCGAGCGAGCAGGTCTTGATCGCCGTGATCGACTTGCCCGGATCGACCGACTGCACCCGGTCGAGCAGCGTGAATCGCATGACTGTCTCCTGCTCCTGCGTGATCCTCGGCGTCGATTTCGAGCGGCCGCCGGCCATCGGCCCGTCGCCGGAACCCGGGTTCCGGGCCTCGGCGGCCAGGATCACGGCCTCCGATCCGATCGACGAGCCGTGAGTATAGGAGGTGCGGTTGGCCCCACAACCGGGTCGACGGCCCGAAACTGGCGGTCTGCCACGCTGACAGCCGGCACCATCGGCGCGACTGCCAAGGTTTCCCAGCGGCGGTGCGGCACCCGCGTTTTTCGGCCGCGCCGCGCGGTGTTCGTGCGTTCACGCCGCATGGCACGCTGTTTGCATTTTCTCGTCGCGACCGGGGCGGTTGTTTTCGGTCGCCGATGCCGCGAATCATTCCTGCTGCTTGCGCCGTCAGGAGTGCGTCACGGTTGCGGTGCCGCCGCCGGCATCACCTGCATCGAGAGGAGACACCACCATGCCCACGTTTCGCCAGGGATTCGCGCTCCCGTTCGATGAGCTGCGCGAGGAACTCGACCGCTTCTGGACCACGCTCACCGCGGCGCCGCCCCTGCATGGCTGGGGCGTCCGGCCCGCCGACGGCGTGTTTCCCGCCGTCAACGTGCGCGAGAGCGACGCCGCCATCTTCATCGAGGCGGAACTGCCTGGCCTTGCCGCGGGCGACGTCGACATCGTCGTGGCCGGCGACGAGCTCGCGCTCAAGGGCTCGCGTCCCGAGATCTGTCCGGCGGGCGACACGGGCGAGGGCCCTGACAGCGGACACGTCACGTGGCACCGCCGCGAGCGGGGCACGGGCGCGTTCGAACGTCGCATCACGCTGCCGGTGGCGGTCGATGCCGCCGGTGTTGAAGCGCGGCTCGTCGACGGCGTGCTCACCGTGACCTGTCCGAAGGCCGCCGCCGCCCAGCCCCGCAAGGTCGAGATCCGCTCCTCCTGAG
>Ga0007796_10000100_pt1 | contig 21615 bp, 21 predicted proteins | sample CryBogmetaGMA0M_FD_60373 | JGI IMG/M metagenome (GOLD analysis project Ga0007796, IMG submission 60373) | Freshwater microbial communities from Crystal Bog, Wisconsin, USA - MA0M | ecosystem: Environmental > Aquatic > Freshwater > Lake | place: Crystal Bog, Wisconsin, USA | collected 2009-07-06 | reverse complement strand
TAATGCTGATCAGACAAGGAATATATTTGGACAATGGAAGGTCAGCACAGTGCCCCTCATCCAACGGACAGTCCTGATGGCTTTCATTAGCATAGGGCTCATGAGCCTGTGTATCCGCGATATCTATGAAAGTTCGGGACTTAATCTACCTACTTGGACACGAATGCTGCTTTATTTTGCAGCCCTATTCGTGACATGGATGGAGCTTCATACCGGATTCTCTATCTATTATGCAAAAAAATACTATCAACTAAACCCCCAACCATCTGCGGATGGGGCAGATCCCCAAGGCTTTGTTTTCCCAGGAAATGAGGAACCAGTTTTCACGGATTTTCTTTACCTCTCCTACGCGGTTGGGCTAACTTATGCGATGAGCGACACCAACCTAGAGGATAGCTCGGTTCGTCGAGTCGTACTTATCCATTCTTTAGTCAGCTTTCTGTTCTATTCCACGGTCATAACTGCAGTTTTAAATCTGGCAACATCATCCAACCCCAGCTAAGACAAATTAGTCTGCAATTGCCGAGCACAACAGAAGCAAGACCACCCGCCAACATGGCTAAATGCATGGCAAGCTCGATGATCAGAAGAATAACGTTAACCATTCAGGCATCAAGAATTAATCGCAATATTCAAAGGGCTCTTACCAAATGCTATCCCATTTCCCAGTCAGATGGAAGTCAAATGAAATAACTTTATCCACATAAGAAGCAACAACCCTTCGCCGCCAAAGACAAATTCATATACAATCAAAATATATCAACTCATTCAGACGGAGCAGAGGAATACCACCGCTCAATACGATAGGCCAGAATTACAATCAACACCACCAGCCAAAACCAGAGTTCCGGCGCATTGGCATTGAATAAAATCATTAGGAGCACAACCTCACTGACCAGCCACGGCAACTCCTGGCGCAGCAAGCCGTTGCGGATGAAAGGAAGCTTCAATTTGGAGCGAAAAGAAGCCATGGGTGTCAGGGGGTGTCGTCAGGTTGGCGCAGGAAGGGGCGGTTCCAAAGGCTGTCAATGCGGATACTGCGATAGCCGCCCGTGAGGGAACGCAGGCCAGGAATCACGTAACTCAGCGGACTGCGCCATTCCACATAGGCATGGCTTGTCACCGTGAGGCCATCCCGCACGGGGAAGACCCCACTGCCACCGGAGATGGTCCAGCGGTAGCCATCGTTACTGCCCTTATCCCGCCCCAATTCAATTTCAGCCCGCATCACCGGACCATCCTTGGTGAGCTCTTTGGCGAGCTGGGGGTTACCCACGGTGGTGGAGACGTCATCTTCGGTGGCAGGCAAGGTCAGCACTTGCTTGACCTTGCCGACAATCCCCCCAAAGCGGCCCCGCTGATTCCACATCGGCACCACTTCCACCGGGAGTCCAAGCGGGAGGCGTCTGGCATCGGCGGGGGCAAAGTAGGCCACGGCCTTGAGCGGCTGATCGGTGGCCAAGGGCCGATCAGTCCGTCCAATCGTGCCCAACCGCTGCCCCATAGCCACGGTTTGACCGGGGATCACCTGGAGATCCAGCACCGCGCCATCCCGATCGGCAATCACATTGCCGTCGTAGGCGAGCTTGGCTTCCGTGACCTTGATCTGACGCTTCAGGTCATCGATCTGATAGCGGCGTTGCAGGGCCTGAGTTTCGATCTGGAGTTTCACCTGCTGATAGCTGGTGATCACCTTCTTCTCGTTGATCTTGACGTCATCGACATTCACGCTGGTGTTCGTGAGGCCCTGCTCGGCCGACACCACCTCACTCGACAGGGGCGCCACCACGTCGCGCCTGCTGAGCCATTCGAGATTCTTGAGCTTGCTGGCATAGGTGGCCTGCAGGCCCTGGTAACGCTGACGGTCGTCGTGCAACTTGGCCAAAGATGTTTCAACGCTGGCCTTCTCGGTCATCAGCCGCAGGACGTCCCGGAGATCCAACTCGCGGTTGTGACGTTCCAGCTGGGCCAGGTTGCCCTTCTGCTGCTGCAGTTCCCGGTTGAGCACAGGCAGGTAAAGGCGCAACACCACCTGGCCCTTCTGGACCCGGTCTCCCACTTTCACCGACACATCTTGAACCTGGCCGGCGGCCCGGGCATTGAGCAGGCCGGCGTTGTCGGGATAGATCAGCACGCCCGTGCCCACAACCTCCGTGGGCACGGGCCAAAACAGGGCCCAAAGCACGAGCACGCCCCCCACCCCAGCCAGGCAGACGCCCACCTGATCGTGGTCGCTGAAACCTTGCCACCGCTGCGACCAGGCCTGGGCCCGGCGCCGGTACCAAGGGGTCGGCTGGGTGTTGGGGGAAGGCACCATGGAGGCCAGCATGCAGGATCTGCGGCCTTCTGTCAGCCCACAGGACTGTCTGGGAGCTGACAAGGAGAAGCAAGACTGGTCTCGATCTGATCGGCCAAGGCTTGGGCGGCCCGAGGGACCTCCCCAAAAGCTCCCCGAAAACCAGCCAAGGCCCAAAGGCCAGGAGCCCCAGCCACGGGCCCCACCAAAGGCTTGCCATCCACGCAAAAACTCACTGGCACCTGCCGATAGCGGGCCGGCAACTCCGCCAGCAGCGGATCGAAGCGCCCCAACGCCTGGCGCAGGCGGCTTTCCATCACGGCCAGATCAGGGGGAGTCCCCAGCTCGAGCCCTGGCCGCACCAGGCTGATCTGCCCCACCAACAGACCGTCTCCCAAACAAGCCAGGCCCGGATCCACCACCCACTCCTCCTGGGCCAAGGTGCCGGCCCGCTGCTCAAGGGAAGGGCGCACCATGGCCTGGGGCAACACCACGCCACCAGCCCTGACCAGCCGCAACCAGCGACTGGGATAGCGCTTGGGATCAGGCCAAGCCTCCAGGTGCAGAACCCCAGCCCAACTGCTGCGCAGGCTTTCGCTAAGGCCGGGCCACAGGGCGCGGCAACCGGCCCCAGCGGCAACCACCGCCTGGCCCACCTCCAGGGGAAGTGGCGCCCCTCCCTGGCCATGGAGCTCCAGTTGCCAAAGCCCGCCCAGGCGCCGCGGGGGATGGGCCACCTGGGCTTGGAGCTGGCGCACCCCCAAGCGATCCAAAGCAAGGGGCAAGGCCTGGCAGAAGCGCTTCAAATCCACCTGGCCGAAGGCCGGGCGCGCTCCTGGCACTAGTCGGGAAGAAACCAGCCGAGCGGAATCCAGCCGGGCCTGGCCATGGCGGTGCAAGCGCCGCCGGCATAGGCCGAGATCGCCATGGCGCTCCTGTAGTTGCAACCAAGCACGCAGGTCGGGCCCCAAAACCCCCGCATAGCTCCAAGAGGTGGCGGGGCCGAAGCCAGCGGCGGGGACCAGGGTATTGGGCAACCCGAGCGATGCGGTACTGATCAGCACCGCCGCCAGGCCCCGCTCCGCTAGCGCCAAGGCCAGCAGCCCTCCGGCGAGCCCCCCCCCAATGACGGCGACGTCAATGGGGCGCCCTAGATGGTTCACCTCAAACCAACAGGGTGAAGGAAGACACAACCTGGTGGAAGAGACCTTTCACCTTGTTCCAACGAATTTCATTGGTACTGGCCGCAAAGGTGTAAAGCCGACCCCGGTCAACCACCACGGTGGCCAATTCATGGCGGTCCCGGTCCTCCAGGTGCACGGCGTACTCCAGGTCGTAGAAGGTGCGCGCGCCTTCTTGGCGCTCGCTAGCCTCCACCAAGGTGGCCTGACGGCCGCTGCCCTCGGGGGCGATCACCGTGCGGCGCAACTGCTCCCCAACGGCCACCGCACTACCCAGGGTTTCCAGGTTGCTCTGGGCGCTGACATCGGCAATCACCAGGCTGAGGGTCTCATCACTATTGATCAGGTCGTGGAAGACCACCTGGGGGCCGCCACTCACCTGGGCGCGGGTCCAGCCGGTGGGATACAGAAAGGCGTAGCGACCATCTGGGCTTTGGAAACCGTTGAGTCCAGCCGCAGCAGCACTGCATCCCACCAGAACAAACCCAGTCAGGAGCACCGCAAAGAGACGGGGCAACAGGGCTGGCAGCACCTTGCGGAGAAAGGCCATCAAATCGCGCCAAACAATGCGTCAGCCCATTCTGCTGGCTGCCCCAGTCCAGACGACCAACATCACCCCTAGATTCGCGCCACTTGCGGCGGATCGCTGAGCGGCTTCACGCGCCCCCTAGCCAGGCTGATCGAGCAGTTTGAACGGCTGCCAGGCATTGGTCCGCGCACCGCCCAACGGCTGGCCCTACACCTGTTGCGGCAACCGGAGGAGCAGATCCACTCCTTTGCCGATGCCCTGCTAGCGGCCCGCAGCCAGGTGGGGCAATGCCAGCGCTGCTTCCACCTCTCCGCAGAACCCATCTGTGAAATTTGTCGCAATGGGGAACGCCGCAATGGCCAGATCTGCGTGGTTGCCGACTCCCGGGACCTGCTTGCCATGGAGCGCACCCGCGAGTTCAAGGGGAGCTATCACGTGATTGGTGGATTGATTTCACCGATGGATGGCATTGGGCCGGAACTGCTCCAGATCCAGCCCCTGGTCCACCGGGTCGACCAGGAACAGGTGAGCGAAGTCATCCTGGCCCTCACTCCCAGCGTAGAGGGAGACACCACAAGCCTCTATCTGGCCAGGCTGCTCAAACCCTTCACCACCGTGAGCCGCATCGCCTACGGCCTGCCGGTGGGCAGCGAACTTGAGTACGCCGACGAAGTCACCCTGGCCCGGGCCTTTGAGGGCCGGCGCCAGGTGGAGTAAGCACGGCCGTGAGCAGACCTGGCACCCGATACAGCGCCATCGCTCCGGCGGAGCGACTACCGCCCTGGCTACGGCGGCCGATTGGCACGGCTTCGGCCTTGGAGACTGTGCAGGGAATCGTGAAACAGCAGGGGCTACACACCATTTGCGAGGAGGGCCGCTGCCCCAACCGGGGCGAGTGCTATGCCGCAGGCACCGCCACGTTTCTGTTGGGTGGTCCGATTTGCACCCGCAGTTGTGCCTTTTGCCAAGTGGAGAAGGGGGAAGCCCCAGCACCCTTCGATGGCCTCGAAGCCGAACGGGTCGCTGGGGCGGTGGCGACCATGGGCCTGCGTTATGTGGTCCTCACCGCCGTCGCCCGCGACGACCTCCCCGACCATGGGGCCTGTCTGTTTACGGGGGCCATGGCCGCCATTCGCCTGCGTAATCCCCTAATCAGCATTGAAGTGCTCACTCCCGACTTCTGGGGTGGTTTTCGCGACGAAGGGGCGGCCATCGCCGCCCAACGGCAACGCTTGGGTGCCGTACTTGCAGCCGAGCCCGTGTGTTTCAACCACAACCTCGAAACGGTGGAACGCCTCCAGGGGGTGGTGCGCCGCGGGGCCACCTACCAACGATCCCTAGGGCTGCTTGCCGCCGCCAGGGAGCTGGCCCCAAGAATTCCCACGAAATCAGGCCTGATGCTGGGCCTGGGGGAAAGCTTCGATGAAGTGGTGTCCGCCCTAGGCGATCTTCGCAGGGTGGATTGCCAGCGCCTCACCCTCGGGCAATACTTGCGGCCATCCCTGGCCCACATTCCCGTGGCCCGCTATTGGAGGCTCGAGGAATTTGAAGAACTCGGGACCATCGCCAAAGACCTGGGTTTCCAGCAGGTTCGCAGTGGCCCGCTGGTGCGTAGCAGTTACCACGCGGAATCAACCCACTCAGATTCAACCCATCGGTCATAGAGCTCTGATTAACAGCGCTCCGATAGCTCAAGAATCAAAGCCTGAAAGAAAAACCCCTGTCCGCCAAGCCTTGGTGGCGATGCTGCTACTGACGGGCTGGGGGTCTTGGGCCCAAGCCCAGCCGGCAAACACCAGCCAATCGCCATTGGCTCCCGACCAGAGCTGGCCAACACTGAACGGCATGGTGAACGCACCAAATTGGCTAAACCTGGGACTCAATGTGCAGAGCAGCTTTCTTGGTAACCCCACAGGCGGTACCACCAAAGCAACCAATTGGGTCCAGCAGACCACATTCGACGCAAGCGTTAGCCCAGGATTGAACAAGGACAGGAAGCAGTGGACTGAAGCGGACCACTGGACTGCCCATCTTGAATTAATGGTATTCAGCGGCACTGCGGGCTATGGCGAAGCCATAGGCAACGCTTACGCCCTAACCGCCACGGACCACCCGACTGGTCTTTGGCTTACGGAAGCCACCATCCAACGCAAAGATCGCAGAGGGGCATTCGACATCAAAGCTGGCATCTTCTCGGTCAATCCAGGCTCTGTTGAGGCACCGATCTTGAACAGCTATGTCAACTCGGTGTTCAACAACACCCTAAATCTCAACATTGACAACATACCCATTAACCCATTCGTAGCACCAGGGATCCAGTTACACTGGCAACCAGGACAACATGATGAATCTGCCCCGGAAAAGGCTGGCAACTATGGCGACTGGCATTATGCCGCTTTTCTGCTCGACCCAGAAAATAACTTGTCCTCGCTATTTGGGGTCAACCCAGGCCAACAACAAATCAATGGCCATTCCCAAATGCTGCAATGGAGCTTCAGCAAACTACCTGGAACTGAAATTGCGAGCGAACCAATACACAATCAGAATCAGCTCATTAGCCGACAATTACCTCCACCACTCCTTCAAATTGGTGCAGGGTATCTCTACGATAAAGCCAGCCAAAAAGCCACAAAACATGCATTTGGCTCACTTACAATCTTGAGCCAGCTACCCATCGGGCTCGACAATCGCTTCTGGATAGGAGCAAGTGGCGGCGACAAAACATCGCTCAACCTAGCCCCCCTATTTCTGAGTGGCGGTTGGCTGAGCCAGGGCCTCCTGCCTGGAAGGCCTTTGGATGTGCTGGCCCTGGGCTACGGCCGAAGCAGCTTCAACAACGCCATCAATCCTGGTTACAGCCAGGAATCAACAATCGAGCTTAATTACAATATTGCATTCAATAGCACCCTATCCGCCCAACCCTTTGCCCAATGGATGCTCAATCCAGCAGGCAATAGAAGCGTAAAAAACATCGTTGCCCTTGGCATCCAGCTTCAGCTCCAGTTCTAAAGGGCGATAAAAGAGTCTGAAAACAAGCCGATGTACTCCAAAGGATACTGTCCTGCTGCAGAGGAAGCAAGCAGACAGAGCCTCACATCCAGAGAAATCGGCAGGTACAAAAATCAGAGTTTTAAAATAGTCTCATGGGCAGATAGGTCGGGGCGCCATTCCTTTGTACTAAAGCCTTCATATCGGAGCACTGTGAACATACCGGAAATGGCATGGTAAAGGATGTGACAATGGAATGCCCAAACACCAGGCTGATTGGCGTCAAGGACAACCAAGCAATCCGCCATCGGGGGAACAAGAATAGTGTCGCGCAAGGGTCCATTGATGGCAGAGGCTGCCATCTCGACAACCTGAAAGACATGGCCATGGAGGTGCATGGGATGGCTCATGGCTGTGGTGTTTTTAAAGCGCAAAGCAACCCTCTCACCATGCTTGACAACCAAGCATTCATGATTCGGATAGGCAAAATCATTAACCATCCAGCGATAGCCCTGCATGGAACCTCCAAGAACAACATCGAGTTCTCGATCAATAGGACGCGCACCCAAGGGAACCGCTGGTTCGAGGTGAAGATCCTGGAGGCCATCGAGAGATGCGGTGGGGACCAGTGCTTGGACTGGAAGCGAGGGTGCGGAAGCTCCGGGAGTAACGAGGACAACAGCTGCCTGCAGAGTGCGACCAGCCGACTGGGCAAGAATTGGGAAAGCTCCCCCTTCGGCGGGGATAGTGACCAGTAAATCCAGGCGCTGGGCCACAGCTAACTGAAAATAGTTACCTACTACAGGCTTAGTGTTATTACCGTCGGTCGCCGAAATAGTTGCGGTGAGGGTACCGGTGTCGATGTAAAAATTGGTTGCACAGGACGAAGCGATCAGCCGCAGTAGCACCGTTTCACCAGGACTGACGGCTAAAAGTTCTGGGTTATCAATTGTGCGGCGATTTGCAAGAAGTGCATCATAGGCAACATCTACTTTTGCTGGATTACCCAGAGATTCTTTCTTTTCAAAAGATTGATCAACCTGATTCCACTGTTGACTCAACACCTTCACTGCGGCGGACCCTTGCATTGACTGCATGTCATGCTTTTCTTGCATTCCAGTCATAGCCATAGGTGCTGGCTTACGCAGGTTGGCAAGAATTTTCTCTGGAGGAGTAAAACTAAAATCTGAAAAACTCACAACATATTGACGGCTTGCCTTGGCACGCTCCTCCGGGGTCCAAATCACCATTGGAGCAGCCAGCAGATGCTGCTCTTGCATCCCATAGTGGGAGTGCATCCAATAGGTGCCTGCCTGCTTGAGGGGAAAGTTGTAGCGATAGCTCCTGCCTGGCGGGATGGGCTTCTGGGTTACAAAGGGAACCCCATCCATGGGATTAGGAAGAATAATTCCATGCCAGTGAACGCAACTGGGAACTGGGAGCTTATTAACCACCTCAACGTGAAAATCAGCGCTCTGCTCGGGTGAATAGCCCAGGGATCCGGAGCTATTCAGGATCGAAAGGACCTTGACATTGCGGCCCAGAACAACCAGCTCCGTCTCCTGAAGTGTCAGCCGAATCGGCTTGGCAGCTTTCGCCAGAGTTGATTCACCAGCCTCAGCCTTGTCCCACCCAGCGTTGGCAGCAACCAGGGCAGCCAAAGATCCAAATCCAACTTGCAAGGCATCCCGTCGCTTCATGGGCTAAGCACCCCACTTTGGATGGATGTAATTTTGAAATCACTCTCACCCTAACATCAAATCATTGTCTTGACCAAATAGCAGAGGGGCATTCCCCAGCTCATCACGCCCCATTCCATTCACCAAAACAATGCAGTTAATGATCTAAATGCTAAGTATCAATCAAACAATCACCAACCAAGCAAGCATCAACCAAAGACTCATCCATCAGGCAGCCAGCGAAAGATGCCGATAGCTAGTTGATTGATGGGTGATTGATGGGCTCCACTTGTTAGCACCAGTGGCGATTCAATTGGACGACGGCCCGCTCCAAAACCACCTGGCAATCCGCTTGCATCAGTAAACCAGCGCCGCCCCACACCAAACGCTCGGGTAAATCCCAAAGCGCTGCCCCCAGTTCCTTGGAGGGCCCAAAACCCAAACGCCCGAAGTAACGCACCAAGCGTCGGTGCTGGCCATTGTCATCGCGGATCGCCAAGATCTGAGCCCGCCGGCATGGGGTTTGCTCCAGGGCCCAGGCGAAGGCCGCCGCCGCAATCAAGGGCCCCACGCCAAGGTCTGGCAAACCACTGGAGCGGCCCGCCACCTGGAGGGTGTCGAGCCGCAGGCCCCCTTGCGTGGGCAAGGCCCAGCCCTTCAGCTCCCCCAGCAACCGCAGATTGGCCGCTGCTACCGAGGGTTGTCGGGCCACGGCCACCCGCAGCCCATAGAGCAGGCCCAAGGGGCGCCCCACCTGGAGGCGCAACAGCAAGCCCCTCTCGGCAGCCCGTCGTTCCAAGCTCGCCAGGCTGGTCATGGCACCACGGGAGCGAGGCCAAAGGGAATGGGGATAAAGGGCTCCGCTAGGCGCACCACCCCAACGGGCAAGGGTCCATAGATGTGGGGGAAGAGCTCGCCACCATCTGGGGCCGCTTCCCAACGCAGCGGAGCGTCCAAGCAGCCGGGATCGATAGTTAGCAACAGCACCGCTTCGGCATCGGCATAAAAGCGCCGGAAGGTGGCCTCCACCTGATCGGCCCCGCTGGCATGGATAAAACCCACCTGCTCAAGGGAAAGGCCCCGGGTCGAGAGGCGGTATTCGCCGCAGGCCTTGGCCGCGCGCCAGTCCTCGGCGAGGGCTAGGTGATAAATCCATTGGGGTGAACGCCAGGCTTGGCGCTGGGCCCAGGGCGGCGCCATGACCGCTGCCAACTCAGGCCCCTCCTCAAAACCCTGCAGCCACCGCCGGACATGCTCCAGGCCAGTGAGCCGATCAAACCGATCGCGATCGGCCAAACGCCATTGGCGCGCAAACGGCAGCACCGCCCAATCCAGCCAGCTGGGTTGATCACCCAGAAACCAACCTTTGGCCAGCTGGAGATTCCATTCGCGCAGGATGGCAACCGCCGCGGCGCCGTGGTGCTCGCGATCAACTCCTGGGTAGCGATCGGGATATTTGAATCGGTCGAGATGGTGCTTGAACGGCCCATCGTTTTGGACCAGCAGCAGCTGGGCGAGCTGGTAGATCGACTGGTCCGTTGACTGGTCTGAGGGCAGATCTAGGGCCCATTGCATGATCTCGATGCTTTCAGCCAAGACCGTGCCGTCGGTGAGCTCCAGCACGGGCACCGTGGCCTTGGCCGATCGCTCCAGGAGCTCCGGGGGCTTGGCCTTGAGGCTCACCTCCCGAAGCTCAAAATCCTGGCCAGGGGTTTTTCCTGCCAGGAAGAGGGCCAAGCGGGCCCGCATCGCATAGGGGCAGCGGCGAAAGCTGTAGAGAATCGGCCGGGGCAGCTCAGCCGGCATCAAACACCTTGCCGATGTGCAGTTCGCCCCGTTGCTTAGCAAGGGCAATCTGGCGCTGGCGCTCGGCAAAACGGGCCCGATCGTCGCTGCCGTGCTCGCCGATGCAATGCAGGCAACTCACCCCTTCGACATAGCTGGGCTCTTGGCGATCAGCGGGAGTGAGGGGTTTGCGGCAGGCATGGCACAGGCTCGCTTCTCCGGGTTCGAGCTGGTGGTTCACCGTGACCCGCTGGTCGAAGACGAAGCACTCCCCCGTCCAACTGCTGGCCGATTCCGGCACGGTTTCCAGGTAGCGCAAAATGCCGCCCTGGAGATGGTGCACCCCAGCAAAACCTTGTTGAAGCAAATAGGCCGTGGCCTTTTCGCAGCGGATGCCCCCGGTGCAAAACATGGCGATTTGCTTGGGTTTGCGTTGCTCCACCAGGGGCCGCAGCTCGCTTTCCACCCAGTGGGGGAACTCTCGAAAGCTGGCGGTGCCCGGATCGATGGCCCCGGTAAAGCTGCCGAGGGCCACCTCGTAGGCATTGCGGGTATCGATCACCAGGGTGTCGGGATCGGCAATCAAGGCGTCCCATTGATCCGGCGGCACATGGGTGCCAACGGCCGCGCTTTCCAGCTCACCCTTGCCCACGTAGGGCTTCACCGTGGGGCAGCCCATGCTGACAATTTCGCGCTTGAGCCGCACCTTCAGCCGATAGAAGGTCTGCTGCGGCGCCACTGCCGTTTTGACCTCCAACTTCGCCAACCGCGAATTGCTGCGCAGCTCGGCCAAGAGGGCTTCCACCCCAGGGGCTGGTCCACACACGGTGCCATTCACCCCCTCAGGAGCCAGCAGCACCGTGCCCTTCACCCCTCCGCTTTGGCCCAGGGCAACCAACCGCTGGCGCCAAGGCGCAAGCTCCTCCTCGGCCAGGGCGGCAAAGCGATAAAAAGCAGCGACTACCAGCCCCATCGGCCCTCAAGCATCAGCGCGATACCGAGACGCCCGCCGCGGCCAGCAGCTCTCGATCGGCCGCCACATCGGGATTGCCGGTGGTGAGGAGGGTTTCGCCGTAAAAGATGGAATCTGCTCCAGCTAAAAGGCAGAGAATCTGGGCCTCCCGGTTCATCTGCTCCCGCCCCGCGCTCAGCCGTACCCGGCTGTGGGGCATCAGGATCCTGGCCGCAGCCACCATCCGCACCAAGTCGAGGGGGTCGACCGCCTGCTGGTGCTCTAAAGGGGTTCCCTCCACCGCCACCAGGGCATTGATGGGCACGCTCTCTGGATGGGGCTCCAGGTTGGCGAGGACCTCCAAAAGGCCCGCCCGATCGCTGGGTCCTTCCCCCATGCCAATAATTCCACCGCAGCAAAGGGTGATGCCCGATCGACGGACCCTGTCCAGGGTTTCCAGCCGCTCTTGATAGGTGCGGGTGGTGATGATCCGGTCGTAATGCTCGGGACTGGTATCCAGGTTGTGGTTGTAGGCGGTGAGTCCCGCATCGGCTAAGCGGGCGGCCTGCTGGTCGGTGAGCATGCCAGCGGTGACGCAGGCCTCCAGGCCCAGCTCCCGAACCCCTTGCACCATCTCAACCATGGCGTCAAAGGGGGCCCCATCGCGGATCTCCCGCCAGGCCCAGCCCATGCAGAACCGGTGGGCCCCCGCCTCCTTGGCCGCCCGGGCGCGCGCCAACACCGGCGCCACATCCAATTCCGGTTGGCCAGCCACATCGCTGCTGTGGTGCATCGATTGGGGGCAATAGGCGCAGTCCTCCTCGCAGCCACCGGTTTTGACACTCAATAGCGAAGCAAGCTGCACCTCGTAACCAGGATTCGCGGCCCGGTGCACCTGCTGGGCCCGCCAAAGCAGATCCATCAGGGGCTGATCCAGCAGGGCCTGGATCTCGGCGCGGGTCCAGTCGTGGCGAGTGATCACTGGCAGAGGGGCCATCAAGGGAGAGCAGCCATCAAGGGCGGGGGGTGACGCCACCGAAACGGCGCTGGCGACCCTGGTAGTCGAGCAGAGCGGCCACCAAGGCCTGTTCATCAAAATCAGGCCACAGCACATCGGTGATGTGCAGCTCGGCGTAGGCCAACTGCCACAGCAGAAAATTGCTGATGCGCTGTTCGCCGCTGGTGCGAATCAACAAATCGGGATCCAGTTCCCCGGCCGTATGGAGTTCGGAGCTCAACAGGGCCTCATCGATGGCGCTGGGATCCAATTCGCCGCGGGCCGCCCGTTCAGCCAAGGACCTGGCCGCCCGCACCAATTCCGCCCGGCTGCCGTAGTTAGTGCAGACGTTGAAGTGGATGCCGGTGTTCGCCGCTGTACGGGCCGTGGCATCGGCAATCAGCTGCTGCAAGCCCGTGGGCAATGGTGCAAGATCGCCCAGGAAGCGGATCCGAACCTGCTCCTTTTCGAGGGCTTCAAGCTCCCGGGCCAGGACCCGTTCAAACAGGGTCATCAAAAAACTCACCTCCTCGCCGGGCCGGTTCCAGTTTTCGGTGGAGAAGGCATAGGCCGTCAGGGCTTCCACCCCCCAATCACTGCAAAGCCGCAACATGCGCTTGAGGGCTTCGACCCCTTCCCGGTGGCCCATCACCCGCGGCAGGTTGCGGCCCTTGGCCCAACGGCCATTGCCATCCATGATCACGGCAATGTGCCGCGGCAGGCGCGAGGGATCTAGCCCCTCAGGCAAGGCCCTGGGGCCCACAACAGGAGTGGTCGCCAGCACGCGACTCATCCGCGACGTTCCAGCGGGTCTTTGGCCACGCTACGCCCTGCTGGCATGGCCAGGGCCTGGTTCAGCAAATCGTGCAGACGACTACTCGTAATCGGTCGTTCGAGCTTTCCCTGGGAGGCCAACGACAGGGTGCCCGTTTCCTCGGACACCACAATTGCCAGGCATTGGTCAAAGCGTTCGGTCAGGCCTAGGGCGGCCAGATGCCTGGTTCCATAGCGGTTCAAACCCTGCCGAGACAGGGGCAAGATCACCCCCGCCGCCACGATCCGGTTGGCCTTGACCAGCACGGCCCCGTCATGGAGGGGGGTATCGGCTGCAAACAGATTGAGCAGCAGGTCCACCGAGAGCTGGGCGTCCAGAGAAATCCCCGGATTGAGAAAATCCTCCGGCCGCAGGTCACTGCCCAGGTCCACCACGATCAGGCCCCCGCGGCGGGATTGGGAGAGGCGACCAGCAGCTTCACTGAGCACCGCCACCGAGCCCGAGGCCAATTGGTCGCGCTTGCGGTTGCCAAAAAGAACGCCAATCCGGCCTGTGCCCAGCAATTCCATCAAACGGCGCAATTCCCCTTGCCAGAGGATCGCCAGCGCCAAACTGCAGGCCAGGACAAGCGCGTCGACAAGCTTGGACGTGAGCGGCAGGTTGGCGTAGCGCTGGACGAACCAGGCCATCGCCACGAGCAGCAAATAGCCGCGCAGCAACCAGAGGGTGCGGGCCTCGGTTACCCGACCGAGGACCAAGACCCCAAGGCCGGTGGCACACACCAAGTCGAGCAGCAGTCGAATGTCGATGAGCTGCAGGGGGTTGATCTGCAGCGCGCTCACCGGTGCACCCATGCCTTTCGATCAACTTACCGTTGTGAGCCGGGAGGGCAAAACGTCGTAGCGCAGTAGCTCTTCCGGCTGTTCCCGGCGTTGCACCAGGTCGGCAACTCCCCCGTTCACCAGTACGGCCGCTGGCCTTGGGATGCGGTTGTAGTTGGAGCTCATGGAGGCGTTGTAGGCCCCGGTGGCCAGCACTACGAGATGGTCACCGCTGGTGGCCGCCGGCAGGGCCACGTCCTTGAGCAGCACATCCCCCGACTCGCAATGTTTGCCGGCAACGGTCACGGTTTCCGTGGCCTCCGCCAGCGGCCGATCGGCCAAGAGGGCCGTGTATTGGGATTGGTAGGTAATGGGCCTGGGGTTATCACTCATGCCCCCGTCCACCGACAGGTAGGTGCGGATGCCCGGGATCTCCTTGCGACTTCCCACCTCGTAAACCGTGACACCGGCGGTGGCGACCAGGGATCGACCGGGCTCGCAGAGCAGGCGCGGCAGGGCCAACCCCCGCTGCTGGCAAGCCGTGGCCACCGCTTCGCCCACGGTTTGGACCCACTCCTGAATCGACGGGGGATCGTCGCTGGCCACGTAGCGAATCCCGAGGCCGCCGCCCACGTTGAGGTCGGCCACCGGGTGGCCCATGGATCGGGCCAGGGCCATGGCATCGGCAAGCACCCCAGCCAAATCGCGGTGGGGTTGGAGTTCGAAGATCTGGGAGCCGATATGGGCGTGGAGCCCGGTGAGGCGCGCCCAGCTGCATCCGACTAAGTGCCGCAACACCGGTTCGAGCTGGTCGGGGTCAAAGCCAAATTTGCTATCCAGGTGCCCTGTGCGGATGTACTCGTGGGTGTGGCACTCGATCCCAGGGGTAAAACGGAGCATCAGCTCCACGGGCGCTTCCAGGCCAGGCGCCAATTCGGCCAAAAGCTCTAGATCGCGCCAGTTATCCGCCACCACGGTGACGCCCCGCTCCACGGCGAGGGCCAACTCCTGGCGGGATTTGTTATTGCCGTGGAACACGATCCGATCGGCGGGCATGCCGCCCTCGAGGGCCGTGAGGAGCTCTCCGGACGACACCGCATCCAGGCCCAGGCCTTCTGAAGCCACCAGGGCAGAAATTGCCAGGGAGCTGTTGGCCTTCGAGGCATAGAGGGCGAGGGCCTCGCCGGGGTAGTGGGCCGCCAATGCCTCCCGGTAGGCCCGGCAAGTACCCCGCAGACTCGCCTCATCAAGCACATACAGCGGGGTGCCATAGGTGCGGGCCAGGTAGCTCAACCCACAACCGCCCACCTGGAGCCGACCATCGGCATCGAGCTCGGCGGTGATGGGAGCCAGGTTGCGATTGGGACTGCTGGCATCCCGATGGGGCTCAAACAGACGCTGGGCAGGCGCAGCTGCCCTTTCAAGAACGCCGGCTTCGCCCTGTTCGAACTCACTGGAGATCACCATGGCGGCGGGCAAAACAACTGGGGGACTATGAATGGTAAGAACGCCGCTGGCAGCTTGCTGTGACAGGTGAACAGCTCCAAAAGCTGGCCTGCTTCCCCCTGGAGACCAACCACCTCCAGGCCTGCCAAGACCTGGACCAACGCAGCCTCGGTGGCCTCTGGAACGGGGAGCAATGGCACCGCGAGCTGGCTGAAGAACGCCGACCGGGCATCGGCCTTTGGAGCGAAGACGACCTGGTCGCCATGGCCAGTGGCTGGCTGGTGGTCAACGAACTCCATATCACCGTGGTGGCTGTGGATCCCCTGCAGCGCCGCCAGGGTCTAGGGCGCCAGGTGCTGCAAGCCCTGCTCAGCCATGGCCACCGCCTTGGGGCCGAGCGGGCCACCCTGGAAGTGGCCACCTCCAACACCGCCGCCATGGCCCTCTATCGGAGCCTGGGATTTCGCGATGCAGGCATTCGTCGCCGTTACTACCGCAATGGCGACGATGCCCTGATCCAATGGCTGAGGCTATCCCCGCTTAATGATGCGCAGCAGGGGTGTGGATAACCGTCTTTTGTTACTGCTTTAACTGGTTAAATACATCCGTTGTATTAACAACAAAAAACGACAAAGGGCTTGCAAATACTGCTGATTTGCTGACCCAGGGCCGCAAACCACACCAGACCCACCAACCCTGATAGCTTGTAGTCACTTGCACCAGGCCCCGGCCCATGTTCGAGCGGTTTACCGAGAAGGCCATCAAGGTGATCATGCTGGCCCAAGAGGAGGCCCGCCGCCTTGGTCACAACTTTGTGGGCACCGAGCAAATCCTGCTGGGCCTCATCGGGGAGGGCACTGGCGTGGCAGCAAAGGTGCTCAAATCGATGGGGGTGAACCTCAAGGATGCCCGGGTTGAGGTGGAAAAAATCATCGGCCGGGGCTCGGGCTTCGTGGCCGTGGAAATCCCGTTTACGCCCCGCGCCAAACGGGTTCTGGAGTTGTCCCTGGAAGAGGCCCGTCAGCTCGGCCACAACTACATCGGTACTGAGCACCTGCTGCTTGGCCTGATTCGCGAAGGCGAGGGGGTTGCCGCCCGGGTACTCGAAAACCTTGGGGTTGATCTGGCCAAGGTCCGCACCCAGGTGATCCGCATGCTCGGCGAAACCGCTGAGGTTGCCTCCGGCGGTGGCAGTGGCAAAGGGTCCACCAAAACCCCAACCCTGGATGAATTTGGCACCAACCTCACCCAGCAAGCCGCAGACGGAAAACTCGATCCCGTGGTGGGACGCCAAAACGAAATTGAGCGCGTTATTCAAATTCTGGGTCGCCGCACCAAGAACAACCCAGTGCTGATCGGAGAGCCCGGGGTTGGCAAAACGGCAATCGCCGAAGGCCTAGCCCAGCGCATCAATACTGGCGATATCCCTGACATCCTCGAAGACAAGAGGGTTCTAACCCTGGATATTGGCCTGCTGGTGGCGGGCACCAAATATCGAGGCGAATTCGAAGAGCGCCTCAAAAAGATCATGGAGGAAATCCGGGGTGCCGGAAACGTAATCCTCGTGATCGACGAAGTGCACACCTTGATCGGCGCTGGCGCCGCAGAAGGCGCCATTGATGCGGCCAACATCCTCAAGCCAGCCCTAGCCAGGGGTGAGCTGCAGTGCATTGGCGCCACAACTTTGGATGAATACCGCAAGCACATCGAACGGGATGCAGCCCTTGAGAGGCGCTTCCAACCCGTGATGGTGGGTGAACCCTCTGTTCAAGACACGATCGAGATTCTGCGCGGCCTGAAGGAGCGCTACGAGGATCACCATCGCCTCAAGATTGCCGACGAAGCTCTGATTGCAGCGGCCACGCTGGGTGATCGCTACATCTCCGACCGCTTCCTCCCCGACAAGGCCATCGACCTGGTTGACGAGGCCGGCAGCCGGGTCCGGCTAATGAACTCGAAGCTGCCCCCGGCGGCCAAGGAGGTGGACAAGCAGCTGCGTGCAGTACAGAAGGAAAAGGAAACGGCCGTCCGTGAACAGGACTTCACCAAGGCCGGCGAATTGCGCGATAAAGAAGTGGAACTGCGCGAGCAAATTCGTTCGATCCTCCAGGCCCGCAAGGACGACCAGCCTTCCGACGCTGACCCAACAGACACAACCACAGCCGAAGGCACCAGCCCAGAAACGACAGAAGTCGCCTTGGCCGATGGGGATCGCACCCCGATGGTGACCGAAGAAGATATCGCCCACATCGTGGCGTCCTGGACCGGGGTGCCCGTGCAGAAACTGACCGAAAGCGAATCGGCCAAGTTGCTGAATATGGAGGACACCCTCCACCAGCGCCTTATAGGCCAGGACGAGGCGGTGAAGGCCGTCTCCCGGGCCATTCGCCGGGCCCGAGTGGGCCTGAAGAACCCCAACCGCCCCATTGCCAGCTTCATCTTCTCCGGCCCCACCGGCGTTGGCAAAACCGAGCTCACCAAGTCGTTGGCGGCCTACTTCTTCGGCAGCGAAGAGGCCATGATCCGGCTCGACATGTCCGAGTTCATGGAGCGCCACACGGTCAGCAAGCTGATCGGCTCGCCCCCGGGCTACGTGGGCTTCAACGAGGGCGGTCAACTCACCGAAGCCGTGCGCCGTCGCCCCTACACCGTGGTGCTATTCGACGAAATCGAGAAGGCCCACCCCGATGTATTCAACCTGCTTCTGCAGCTCTTGGAAGACGGTCGACTGACCGATTCCAAAGGCCGCACGGTCGACTTCAAAAACACCCTGATCATCATGACTTCGAACATCGGTTCGAAAGTGATCGAGAAGGGTGGTGGCGGCCTGGGCTTTGAGTTCTCCGGTGGCGCCGCCGAAGAGACCAACTACAACCGGATTCGTTCCCTGGTGAATGAGGAGCTAAAGCAGTACTTCCGCCCCGAATTCCTCAACCGTCTGGACGAAATCATCGTGTTCCGCCAGCTCACCCGCGATGAGGTCAAGGAAATCGCCGAGATCATGCTCAAGGAAGTGTTCGGCCGGATGCAGGAGAAGGGCATCACCCTCTCGGTCACCGAGACCTTCAAGGAACGTCTGGTGGAAGAGGGCTATAACCCCAGCTACGGCGCCAGGCCCCTGCGCCGGGCGGTGATGCGCCTGCTGGAAGACTCCTTGGCCGAAGAGTTCCTCTCCGGCAGGATCAGCGATGGGGATTCAGCCCTTGTCGATGTGAACGAGGAGAAGCAGGTGGTAATTCGCAAGCAGCTTTCTGCCCCTGCTATGCCTGAACTCGCTGCCGCTGGAGCCTGATCCCGGGAGTTTTATAAGAATGGGATGAAACGGGTCCCTCAAAGCCACGTGTACTCGCACTCGATTGCCCCCGCCACCGTGCTGCGGGGAGATGGTGCTTGGCTGGAAGCCCTGCCAACGGTGGCGTGCCTCGCCAGCAACGCCTTGGTGCTGGGCCGCAGCCAGGCCACCCGGGCCTTGCGTCAACAGTGCCTCCAGGATCTCGCCCAGGCAGATATCAAATGCACCAGTTTCGAACTGGAGTTCGACTGTTGCGAAACCGATCTCCAGCGGATCGCTGCCCTAGCCGCTCCAGCCAAGCTCTCCCTCGACGCGCATCAAGAACCTCCCTTTGATGCAGTCATCGCCATTGGTGGCGGCAAGGTTCTCGATGCGGGCAAATTGTTGGCCCATCGGCTCGGCCTGCGGTGCATCACGGTGCCCACCAGTGCGGCCACCTGTGCGGGCTGGACAGCCCTCGCCAACGTCTACAGCCCCCAAGGCGCCTTCGAGGGGGACGTGAGCCTGAACCGGTGCCCTGAGCTTTTGGTGTTTGACCATGACTTCGTGCGACAAGCCCCCGCTCGAACCCTGGCCAGCGGCATCGCCGATGCCATGGCCAAGTGGTACGAGGCCTCGATCAGCAGTGGCAACAGCAGCGATGGGCTGATTCAGCAAGCGGTGCAAATGGCCCGGGTCCTGCGGGACCAGTTGCTGCTGGAAGCACAAGCCGCCATGGCCGATCCCGCCGGGGAAGCCTGGGTGCGGGTGGCGGAAGCCTGCGGTCTCACCGCCGGCCTGATTGGCGGGATTGGTGGTGCCCGGTGCCGCACGGTGGCCGCCCACGCGGTGCACAACGGCCTCACCCAGCTGGAAGCCACCCATGGGGTGCTCCATGGAGAAAAGGTGGGTTTCGGGATCCTGGTCCAACTGAGGCTGGAAGAACTCCTGGGCGGCAACCAATTGGCCGCCCAGGCGCGGCGCCAGCTGATCCCCCTTTTTCGTGCCCTTCAGCTGCCGGTGGAGTTGGGCGATCTTGGTCTGCACGGCGCCAGCCTCAGTGAGCTCCAGGAGGTTTGCGCCTTCGCCTGCCAAAGCGGCTCCGATCTCCACCACCTGCCCTTTGCCGTGGCGCCGAGCGATTTGATCGCAGCCCTGGTGAGCACCTGCAGCGGCGAGCGCGTGGCGGCGTGAGCCAAGCCACGCTCACCCACGACCTGCTCCTCGAGCGACTCAGCACCTGCAAAGCCTTGGTGGGCGATGCCTCCACCCATTTGCTCGATTCCCAGGGCCGGGATCTCGCGGCCCAGATCCAGTGGTGGCAGCTCCCGGGCTTAGAGGCGGAATGGCCCGTGGCCGTGCTGGGCGCCGGGCCCCCTGTGCTGTTGCTGCATGGCTTCGACAGCTCATTTCTTGAATTCCGCCGGCTAGCCCCCCTGCTGGCCCCCCTCTGCCAGTTGTTCATTCCCGATTTGTATGGGTTTGGCTTTTGCCCCCGGCCCGCACCCCCCGCGGCCAACCCCAAAGCGGTGCTCAAGCACCTGCAAAGCCTGGTGGCGGCCATCGGTGAGCGCACCCCAGGGCCCTTGGGCCTGATTGGCGCCTCCATGGGCGGATCGGTGGCCGTGGAACTGGCCAGGCGCTGCCCGGAGCGGATCGATCGACTGCTGTTGCTAGCCCCTGCTGGCCTTACCGGCAATCCCATGCCCCTGCCCCCCGTACTCGATGGTTTGGGGGTGAAATTTCTAGCCCTGCCTTGGGTGCGCAAGGGCCTTTGCCGCTCGGCCTTCGCCAACCCCGACCAGGACGTGGGCGAGGCTGAACTTGAAATCGCTTCGGTGCATCTGCAAGCCCCTGGCTGGCCCGAAACGTTGGCGGCCTTTGCCCGATCCGGGGGCTTTGCTGGCTGCGGCACCCCCTTGCCCGAGCAGCCCATCGCGGTGCTCTGGGGGGCCAACGACAAAATTTTGCGGGCTCCCCAGAAACGGGCAGCCCAAGCTCTGTTAGGAGAGCGGATCAGGGAACTGCAGAACTGCGGCCACCTGCCCCATATCGACCAACCCCAAACCGTGGCCGAGGCCTGGCTTACCGCCCAACCAACCCCATGCTTGCAGTCACAACCCCTGGGCCATGACCACCAGTAGCGGCCCGGTCATGCAGCTACTCGCCAGCGGCTTGCAGCTCTGGGTCCGACAGCAATGCGATGCGATCGAGAGCCTGGAGATCCAATTGGAGGGCTCCGCCCTGGGCCTGTTGCGCGGCAAGTTGGCGGGGGTGAGGCTCATGGCCCGGCGGGTGAGCTACCAGCAGTTAGAGCTTGAATTGGTGCAACTCACCACCAGCCCCATTGAGGTGAACATCGGCAAGCTACTGAAGGGCCAACCCTTGCAGCTCCAGCAACCCTTCACGATTCAAGGCCAGGTGGGCTTTACGGCGGAAGGCCTCACCCAATCGATGGGCAAGCCCCAGTGGCGAGGCCTGGCCGACCACCTGGGCGAGACACTGCTGGGGATCAGCCCCGTGGTGGAGCTGCGGATCAGCCATGACAAACTTATTTTTGCTGCAAAGGCCGCAGGCGAGGTGGGTCTAGTGGAGCTCGAAACCCACCTCCAAGCTTCCGATGGTTCGGTGGTCATCAACGCCAGCGCAGGGGAGCTGCAGGTGCAACTGCCCATGGATCCGGGCATCACGATTGAGCGCGCCAATCTCGAAGGCGGCATGGTGCAGCTCTACGGCACGGCCAAGGTGTCAGTCGGTGCTAGCCAGCCTGAATCAGGGGCAACACAAGGGTCACCAAGGTAAAGACCACCGCCGGCACAAACAAATAGCTATCGATGCGATCCAGGATCCCCCCATGGCCGGGGATGGCATCCCCGGAATCCTTGATACCGGCAT
>Ga0007796_10000098_pt1 | contig 21673 bp, 17 predicted proteins | sample CryBogmetaGMA0M_FD_60373 | JGI IMG/M metagenome (GOLD analysis project Ga0007796, IMG submission 60373) | Freshwater microbial communities from Crystal Bog, Wisconsin, USA - MA0M | ecosystem: Environmental > Aquatic > Freshwater > Lake | place: Crystal Bog, Wisconsin, USA | collected 2009-07-06 | reverse complement strand
GGCTACGAAGCCCAGGTGGGCCCGTTGTACGCCGGCATGGACCTCAAGAAATTCTATTGAGTCAGCCCATGAAAGCGCGGGTGAACCGCTGGCTTTCCAGTGCCTGGGCCAAGCCGGTCTGGTGCTGCGCCTGCCTGCTGCCCCTGGTGTGGCTTGTTTATGCCGCCGCAGGCGATTTGCTTGGTGCCAACCCCGCGCAAGCGCTGGTGCGGTCCACCGGGGACTGGACCCTGCGCGCCCTGTGCCTGGTGCTGGCGGTCAGCCCGGTGCGCCTGCTGACCGGCCTCACCGGGCTGGCCCGGTTTCGCCGCATGGCGGGCTTGTTTGTGTATTTTTATGCTCTGCTGCACGGCTTGTCTTATGCCTGGTTCGACATGGGCTTGGAGTGGGAAGACATTGCCCGGGACATTGCCAAACGGCCCTTCATTCTGGTGGGTTTCAGCGCCCTGGTGCTGCTGACCCCGCTGGCGCTGACATCCTTCAACCGTGCCATCAGGGCCCTGGGTGCGCGGCGCTGGCAGCAGCTGCACCGCCTGGTTTTTGGAGTCGCCGTTTTGGCCGTTCTGCACTTCTTCTGGATGCGTGCTGGCAAGAACGACTTCCGCGAAGTGGCCGTCTATGCCGCCATTTTGGGCCTGCTGCTTGGCTGGCGTGTGCGGCTGGCATGGCGCTCGCCGCTGCGACCTGCACCCGTTATGGTTTCGCGGGTTCCGGGGGACTGGCCTGGGCAGGTGTTGCCGGGGGCGCGAGGAACAGCGGCCCGGTCTGGCCGCAACCGGCCAGCAGAAAGTACGCCAGCCACAGGCAAAGGTGAATGACTAAAATTTGTTTTGAACGCAACATGGTGAAATTGTAATGACCGATGTCGAATTCCTGGACCAGGCAGAAGCCTTGCTCAAGGCCGTGGAAATAGGCTGTGACCGCATCAATGATGCGGCCGCAGCCGATCTCGATAACCAGCGGACGGGGGGCATGATCACCATCACCTTCGAGAACCGCTCTCAGCTTGTCATCAACCTTCAGAAGCCATTACAAGAGGTGTGGCTGGCAGCCAAATCCGGCGGCTACCACTACCGATTTGTTGACGGCCGCTGGCAGGACACCAAGGGCGCGGGAGAGTTTTTCGCGGAACTGTCCCGGACTGCCTCGGCCCAGTCGGGCCAACCTCTGGTCTTTTCGGCCTGATCAGTTCTTGAAAAGGTCCAGGATCTTTTTCTTTTCGTCTGCTGCTGGCAGGACTTGCGCCGCATCGGCTTTGTCACCGGCGTGAATCGCCGAGATGCCGGCGCCCTTGGTGAATTCGTCAAAGTACCATTCCCCGCCGATTTGCAGCAGGCCCTCGGGCGCCGACGGCTCCATCACCGGTACGTTCTTGAGCGCCGATTCCATGAACGAGATCCAGACCGGCAGGCTCAGGCCACCACCAGTTTCGCGGTCACCTAGTTTGCGCGGCGTGTCGTAGCCAATCCAGGTGACAGCCGCCAGGGTGGGCTGGTACCCGGCAAACCAGGCATCCATCGAGTCATTGGTGGTCCCGGTCTTGCCGTATACATCTGGCCGTTTGAGCGTCGCCTGCGCCCGCGCGGCGGTACCGGTGCGGGTGACTTCCTGCAGCAGGCTGGTCATGAGAAATGCGTTGCGCGGCTCAATCGCGCGTTGTGACTCATCGGGCGCCGGTGCCTTGGTTTCCACCAGCACCTTGCCGCGTTGTTCGCTAACCTTCGCGATCAGCCACGGGTTGATGCGGTAGCCACCATTGGCAAAAACCGAGTAAGCGGTGGCCATTTGCATCGGCGTGACCGAACCTGCACCGAGGGCCATCGTCAGGTAAGGTGGATGTTTGTCTGCCTCGAAGCCAAAGCGGCTAATCCAGTCCTGGGCGTACTGCGTGCCGATCGATTGCAGTATCTGGATGGAAATCATGTTCTTGGACTTCGCCAGGCCACGGCGCAGCGTCATCGGGCCCTCGAACGTGCCGTCGTAGTTTTTGGGTTCCCACGGCTGGCCACCCGTGACCCCGGCGTCAAAAAACAGCGGGGCATCGTTGATCACAGTCGACGGTGTGAACCCTTTTTCGAGGGCAGCCGAATAAATAAAGGGCTTGAAACTCGATCCGGGCTGGCGCCAGGCCTGGGTCACATGGTTGAACTTGTTTTTGACGAAGTCAAAACCACCCACCAGGGCCTTGATGGAGCCATCCCGCGGATCGATGGCAACAAAGGCGCCCTCGACTTCTGGCAACTGTGTGATCTCCCAGCCGCCCTTGGGAAGTTTTGCCACGCGGATCACGGCGCCGCGCCGAATCCTGATGTTGGGGGGGGCCTTGTCCGACAGTCCGGACTGGGCCGGCCGCAGGCCTTCGCCGGTAATTTCCACGGCTTCTGCGTTCTGCCGTACGGCGCGGATCTTCTTGGCATCAGCTTCGAGCACCACGGCGGTCATCAGGTCCCCGTTGTCAGGACGTTCGTCGAGCACCTCGTCGATCGCGTCATCCATTTCCTGGCCACCGTCGGGCAGCTTGATGAATTTCTCCGGCCCACGGTACACCTGCCGGCGCTCATAGTCCATGATGCCCCGGCGCAAGGCCTTGTAGGCCGTGTCCTGGTCGGCAGTCCGCAAGGTGGTCTGCACATTGAGCCCCCGGGTGTAGGTCTCATCGCCATACTGGGCGAACACCAATTGCCGCACCATTTCCGCCACATATTCTGCGTGGACCAGGCTGGTGTTCGGGCCCGACTTGACCTTGAGTTCCTGTTGCTTGGCGGCAGACGCCTCCTTGGCTGTGATGAAGCCGTTGTCCAGCATGCGCTCGATGATGTAGAGCTGCCGGGAGCGTGCGCGTTTGGTGTTGCTGGTCGGGTTGTAAGCAGACGGCGCTTTGGGCAGCCCTGCCAGCATCGCGGCTTCGGCGATCGTGATGTCCTTGAGCGGTTTGCCAAAGTAGGCTTCCGAGGCTGCGGCGAACCCATAGGCGCGGTTCCCAAGAAAAATCTGGTTCATGTAGATTTCGAGAATCTGGTCTTTGCTGAGCATGTGCTCCAGCTTGAACGTCAGCAATATCTCGTAAATCTTCCGGGTGAACGTCTTCTCCGATGACAGATACACATTGCGCGCTACCTGCATGGTGATGGTGGACGCGCCCTGGCTCTTGACCCGTCCGACGTTGGCCAGGCCGGCACGGATCACGCCGATGTAGTCGACCCCGCCGTGCTGGTAGAAGCGTGCATCCTCGATCGCGAGCACCGCATTGGACATGATTTTTGGAATCTCGCTGATGGGCGTGAGATGGCGTCGTTCTTCGCCGAATTCTCCGAGCATGTCACCCTCCGCCGAGAACACCCGCAGCGGCAGCTTGGGCCGGTAGTCGGACAAGTCCGAGATGTCCGGAAGGTTAGGGAATGCCACTGCCAGCGCAATTGCCAGCAGGCAAACCCCGGCGGCCAGCCCTGCGAAGGCAAGGCCCACAGCCCACAACAATGCCTTCCAGGCCCAGTGCATGGCGGCCCCGGAGGGAGCCGCCTGCGGCGTTTTTTTTTCGGAAGGCGTGGGGCGAGGTGGCATGGATGCTGCTTCGAAGGCAATTGCGCATTATAAAAAGACAGGGCCCCAGAGGCTGACCCCGTGCGCTTTGCGGTGCCCGATTGTGCCCCGGACCGCTAGACGCTGCATTGACTAAACTGCTCGGTGCGCCACTATACAATCGATTGGGGTGTACATGAATTTGTAACAAGGGTGCCCCGGGGGGTGTTTTGATTTCTTTTCGGTCACTGTGGTCACGCGATCCGACTTCCCTGGTGGGCGTCGACGTCAGCTCGTCCGGCATCAAGCTGGTAGAGCTTGGCCGTGACAAAAGTGGCAACTATGTCCTTGAGCGGTGTGCGATTGAGCCCCTGGAGAAGGGCTGGATCGTTGACGGCACCGTCGAAAAATTCGATGAGGTTTCCAAGGCCTTGCGCCGGCTGGTGAAAAAGTCCGGCACCAAGTCCAAGAGTGTGGCCATGGCCTTGCCGCCATCTGCCGTGATTACCAAGCGGATCGTGCTCCCCAGCGGACTGTCGGACGACGAGCTGGAACAGCAGGTGGAGTCCGAGGCCAACCAGTACATCCCATTTCCGCTGGACGATGTCAGCCTGGACTTCTGCGTCATTGGCCCGAGCCTGAACTCACCCGGTGACATTGACGTGCTGATCGCTGGCTCGCGGCGTGAAAAAGTGCAGGACATTCAGGGCCTGGCGGAGGCGGCGGGACTGAGCGCGGTGGTGGTGGACGTCGAATCCTACGCATCCAGGCTGGCGGCCTCGCGCGTGATCGAGTCCTTTCCCGAAAAGGGCGCCGGGCGCATCGTTGCCCTGTTCGAAATCGGGGCGACCACCACCAGCATGCAGGTCATGCGGGACGAGGAGGCTTTGTACGACCGCGACCAGCCCTTTGGCGGTGAGCAACTCACCCAGCTCATCATGCGGCAGTACGGCTTTTCTGCCGATGAAGCCGAGACCCAGAAGCGCAGCGGTGAATTGCCCGAAGACTACGAGTCGGCGGTGTTGAACCCTTTTATTGGCTCGGCTGTGCAGGAAATCGGCCGGGCCTTGCAGTTTTTTTTCACCAGCACACCGTACAATAGGGTGGACCATATCCTGCTCGCCGGTGGTTCGGCGGCTCTGACCGGCCTGACCGAGGCGGTGACCCAGACGGTTGCATTTCCTTGTACCTTGCTCAATCCTTTTGAAGGGATGGAAATGGGCAGCGAGGTGCGGCTGCAGAAAATGACGCGCGAGGCGCCTTCCTACCTCACCGCCTGCGGACTGGCCATGCGGAGATTCTCTCTGTGATCCTGATCAACCTGCTGCCCCACCGTGAGGCCGCACGCAGGCGCCGCCGGGACGCGTACAACGCGGCCCTGGTGGCTTCTGCTCTGGTGGGGGGCGTGGTGGTGGTGGGGCTGTTTCTGTGGCTGCAGGCATCGATTTTTTCGCAGGACGCGACCAACGTCATCCTCAAAACGGAAATCACCAAGCTCGAGGCCCAGATCAAGGACATCGCCGGGCTGGAGACCGAGATTGCCTCCCTCAAAGCGCGGCAGCAGGCGGTGGAAGACCTGCAGTCCGATCGCAACGCACCGCTGCATTTGCTGACCGAACTGGTACAGCAACTGCCGGAAGGCGTGTACATCACAAAAATGGTGCAGGCGGACCAGGCAGTGACCCTCAATGGCGTGGCGCAAACCAACGAAAGGGTGTCCGAGTTGCTGCGCAACCTGAGCAACAACACCCCCTGGTTTGCCAAGCCCGAACTGGTGGAAATCGTGGCCGGGACCATAGGCGCGGCCCGGGAGCAAAAGCGCGTCTCCAACTTTGTCATGCGTGTGCGCCTGGTCCGTTCGATTGAGGCGGAAAAGTCGGCAGCCAACCCCGAGGCGGCGCCATCGCCGCCAAAGAAGCCCTGAGACTGCCATGGCCACCAAGAGACCCTCCTTTAACTTCGCCGAATTCCAGGAAAAGCTGCGCAGCCAGTTCCAGAGCCTCAATCCCAAGGACCCCTCCTCCTGGCCAGACATTCCCCGCTACGCGCTGCTGGCGGCGACTGCTGTGGTGGTAGCGATCTCCCTGTGGGTTGTGTGGCTCAGCGGCGAGAAGACCATTCTGGAAGACGCCCAGGCGTCAGAGCAGAAGTTGCGGGAAGATTACAAGACCAAGCTGGGCAAGGCTGTCAACCTGGACGTGCTCAAGAAGCAAAGGGAGCAAGTCCAGCAGTACGTGACCCAGCTCGAGAAGCAGTTGCCCAGCAAGGCCGAGATGGATGCGCTGTTGTCTGACATCAACCAGGCGGGCATTGGCCGCGGTCTGCAGTTTGACCTTTTCAGGCCAGGCCAGGTGGCGGTCAGGGACTATTACGCAGAGTTGCCAATCACTATACGGGTGACAGGGCGATACCACGAGATCGGTGCCTTCGCTTCCGACATTGCCAATTTGTCGCGCATCGTGACACTCAACAACCTGACCATCACGCCCAAGGGGGATGGCACATTGGTGCTGGACGTCACCGCCAGGACCTTCCGCTACCTGGATGCCGAGGAAGTGTTCAAGCAACGCAAGTCCGAGGCGCCCAAAAAATGATCTGGCGGTTGCTCCTCCTGGTTCTGGCGGCGGCTTTCGCACTGGCGAGTTGTGGTGCCTCGAAGGATGACGATATCCGGCAATGGCTGGTCGAGCAGCGCAACGCGGCGCGGCCAAAGGCCGCGGACATTGCCGCCCCCAAACAGTTCAAGCCGGAGTCCTACACCAGTGCGGGCGCGGTGGATCCGTTTAGCGTGCAGAAGCTGGCCCAGGGCCTCAAGGGCGACACTGCTTCCAATGCCGGCCTGGTAGCGCCAGAACTGGCGCGCCGCAAGGAGCCTTTGGAGGCTCTGGCCCTGGAGGCCATCGCCATGGTGGGAAGTCTCATCAGGGAGGGCAAGGCGGTAGCCCTGGTCAAAGCGGAGGGCTTGCTCTACCAGGTCAAGGTTGGCAGCTACCTGGGCCAGAACTATGGCCGCATCACCAAGATAACGGAAACCGAGGTCACGTTGCGCGAAATCACGCAGGATGCACTGGGCGAATGGATCGAGCGTGCTGCAACCCTTCAGTTGCAAGAGAAGGCAAAATGACAATTCAAATCTTCGGGGTGGGTGCAACCATGTGCAAGCGCGCACTATTTTTAATGCTGTGGCTGCTTCTGGCGACGGTGGCGCATGCCCAGACCGCAATCGAAGCGGTGTCTGGCTCGATCACCGGCGGAACCGAGGTGGTGCGAATCGAATTTTCGCAGCCAATCACCGCATTGCCGGCTGGGTTTTCGATTCAGACGCCTGCCCGGGTGGTGCTGGACTTTGCCGGCGTTGTCAGCGGCATGGCCCGGTCCAGTGTGGATGTCAACCAGGGCAATATGCGGTCGGTGAGCGTGGTGCAGGCCGGGGATCGGACCCGGGTGGTGCTGAACCTGAAGCAGCCTGCGGCCTACAAAACCGAAATCCAGGGCAATGCCTTGCTGGTGGTTCTGGAGTCGGCCAGCGCTTCGCCCCTGAGCACCAGCGCGGTGGCCTTTGTGGAAAGCAAGGCCCGGGACACGGCGCCCCTGAAAGACATTGACTTTCGCCGCAGCCCGGAAGGCACGGCCCGGATTGTGGTGGCGCTGCCCAGCAGCCAGGTGGGGGCGGACATCCGCCAGCAAGGCCAGACCCTGGTGGTCGAGTTCATGAAGTCCACCTTGCCCGAGGGTCTGCGTCGGCGGCTCGATGTGACCGACTTTGCAACACCGGTCAAGACGGTGACCAGCACCCAGATTGGGGACAAAGTCCGGCTGGTGATCGAGCCCAAAGGCCTCTGGGAGCACAGCGCCTACCAGACCGACGATCAGTTTGTGGTGGAAATCAAGGAAGTTCGCGTAGACCCCAAAAAGCTGTCCGCCGGCGCTGGCTACACCGGCCAGAAGTTGTCTCTGAATTTCCAGAATATCGAGGTGCGGTCCCTGCTGCAGGTGATTGCCGACTTCACCAACTTCAATATCGTCACTTCCGATTCGGTGACGGGTTCGGTGACGCTGCGTTTGCAGGATGTGCCCTGGGACCAGGCACTTGACATCATTTTGCAGGCCAAGGGCTTGGGCGTGCGAAAGAGCGGCAATGTGCTGTGGGTGGCACCCAAGGACGAAATTGCCACCAAGGAAAAGCAGGACCTTGAGGCCATCAATGCACTGCAAAGCCTGGAGCCGGTGCAGACCCAGTCTTTCCAGATGAACTATGCCAAGGCGGCGGACATCGCCGTCCAGCTCAGCGCTGGCACCGTGGGCGGCACCACAACCAACGTCGGTGGGCGGGTCCTGAGCGCGCGCGGCAGCGTGTTCGCCGAGCCGCGGACCAACCAGCTCTTTGTTACCGACATCCCCAGCAAGCTCGAGCAGGTGCAGCAGCTGATCACCAAGCTTGACGTTGCCGTGCGGCAGGTGCTTATTGAGGCCCGCATCGTCGAGGCTTCCGACACCTTTGGAAAGTCGCTGGGTGTGCGGCTCGGCGGCAACGACGTGCGGGCCCAAAAAGGGGGCGATGGTGGCTACAGCGTCGGCGGTGAAAACCGCATTGGCTTTGGTACCAACTATGCCAACGCCCAGGCCACCAGTGGCCTCGGTGGCACCAATGACATTGCCAGCAACTTCGTCAACCTGCCGGCAGTGGGGCAGGGTGGCTTCAACCCGGCCACCTTTGCCCTGACGCTGTTCAGTGCATCGTCCAACCGGTTTCTCTCATTGGAGATTTCAGCCCTGGAGGCCGACGGCAAGGGCAAGGTGGTCTCCAGCCCGCGCGTCATTACCGCCGACCAGGTCAAGGCGCTGATCGAGCAGGGCACAGAGTTGCCCTACCAGGTGGCCTCCAGCAGTGGTGCGACTTCGCTGGCCTTTCGCAAGGCCAATTTGAAGCTGGAGGTGACGCCCCAGATCACCCCCGAAGGCAATGTGATTCTGGACCTTGACATCACCAAGGACAGCGTCGGCCAGGCCACCAGCGCCGGCTTTGCCATCAACACCAAGCACATCAAGACCCAGGTGCTGGTGGAAAACGGCGGTACGGTGGTGATTGGCGGCATTTTTGAACTCAGCGAAAATGAGGATGAGACCAAAGTCCCGTTCTTTGGTGATCTGCCGGTGCTGGGCTACCTGTTCAAAAACAAGGTGCGCTCATCCAACAAGCAGGAAATGCTGGTGTTCATCACGCCCAAGGTCGTGGCGGACCGTTAATCTTTGGCAGGGAAATTCCGAATGCGCGCAGTCAAGTTGTTCTCATGTTGGATCGTGTTGCTGCTGCTGGTGGCTTGCGGTGGCGGCGGTGGCAAGTCAGGAAGCGAGACAACTTCCTCTGGTGGCGGCACCGTCACCAGCACGGCACCAGTGATCAGCGGGGTAGAGGCGCGAGACTCCCTGAACAATGCAATAACGGACATTAGCAGCTTGGATGTCTTTACCCTGCGCGCCACTCTCAAAGATGCCAGTGGTGCGCCCAAGGCGCGCCAGTTAGTCAAGTTTTCCGGCGACACCACCCTGTTCAAATTCTCGCCTGCGAACGGGTCGGCACTGACCGACTCCAACGGCCTGGCCATTGTGCAGGTCAGCCCTGCTTCTTCATCCTCCGATGGTTCCGCCAATATCACGGTGGAAGCCACCGGCACCTTGGCCACGCCGGTCCTCTTTGGACTCACCGTCAGGCCCCTGGTGGGAGGCGGCGCCTCCACCGTGACTTTGCAGATGGTTGATTCGCTGGGGGTGGCTACTTCCGCAGTGACGGGTCTCAACACCAACACCCTGCGCGCAACTGTCAAGGACTATTTGGGTAATCCATTGCCATCCCAGGTGGTGACATTTTCCAGCGCTGGCGGTTTGGTCAAGATCAATCCCTCCAGCGCGGTGACCGGCATTGATGGCGTCGCTTCCGTTTCCGTGTCCCGCACCGCTGCCTCCTCCGCCGGAGCCGAATCCTTGTTTGCCAATGTGACAGTGGGCGGTGTGGCCTTGACGCCGGCGCGGGTGAACGTGACGGTTGCTGCTCTGGCCAACGGTGGTTCCCCCACCATGACGCTAGATTTGCGCAATTCCGTCAATGCTGCCATTACAACGGTTTCACGCGACGTCGCGTCCATCACCAATGCCCGGGTTGAACTTCGGGATGTGCTGGGGCAGGTGGTCAGCGGAACTGCGGTTGTGCTCACTGGCGGTGCGGGGCTGGTCAGCTACGCGCCTACCACCGCGCTGACAGACAGCCTCGGTGTGGCCCTGTTCCCCATCGCTGCAATTCCCACCAGCGTGGGCGGTGCAGGTACCTTTCGGGCGACGGCAACCGTGGGCGGCGTGGCACTCGCGAGTTCATTTGACTTTTTGGTGCCTGCCGCCACGGGCGGTGGCGGTGTGGCTACCCTGAGCCTGGGTTTGCTGGGTGGTGGCAATTCCGTACCCGCGACCGGCGGCGTGGCGCAGGCGACTGTGACGGACGCCAGCGGCGCCCGCGTAGCAGGAAAAATTGTTACTTTCTCCGGCAACGCCAGCCTGGTCAAATTCAGCCCAGCTTCAGGCCAGGTGCTGACAGACAGCACGGGTGTTGCCTCCATTCAAATCGCGCCTGTTTCCCTTTCATCGTATGGCGCCAGCACCCTCGTAGCGCAAGCTAACGTGGGCACCAGCGCACTGTCCACCTCCTTTGATTACCAACTGGCCGCAGCCAACATCGCCTTTGGCGCCTTGAATCTGGGGTCGGGTTCGCTCGCTGCCTATGGCACACGGACGATTTCTGTACCTGTGACGATCGATGGAACTGCAGCCACTTCCACGCCTGTTACCGTATCTTTCGCCGCAACATGTGGAACGGTCACCCCCAGCGTGGTGCAGACCGACAGCACAGGAACGGCGACTTCGAGCTACACCGCCAATGGCAGCGCGGGCTGCTCTGCAACCAGCGTGGGCATCACCGCATCTTCATCGGGTGCCAGCAACAAACTTGGCTCACTGGTCGTTTCCCCTTCGCTGGCGACCAACATCCAGTTCGTGAGCGCCTCCCCCCAGACCATCTACCTCAGCGGGTCTGTGGGTAGCACCCAGTCCCAACTGGTCTTCAAAGTACTGGATGCCAATGGCAATGGGTTGGCCAACAAGACGGTCCGCATCGCCCTGAACAACGCGGGTACCGGTGTCAGTTTGAATGTGTTGGGGTCTACCGCGGCCGTTGATTTGACCAGTGACAGCACGGGCGCAGTCACGGTGGCCGTGTTCTCCGGCACGGTCCCCACCTCTTTCACTGTCAAGGCGACTTATCTCGACAGCAACGGCAATGTGACCTCGATCACATCCAACTCCAATGTGCTGACGGTGGCCAGCGGCCGACCGGTCAAGTCCAAGCTGAGTATTGCCTTGGGGCTTCGGGTGATCGAAGGGCTGAGCACTGACGGTAAGACAACGTCAGTGACCCTGTCCATGGCGGACCGCCAGGGCAACCCGGTGCCACCGGGCACCCAGGTCAACTTTGTGACGCAATCCGGACTCATGATTCCGTCTACCTGCTTCACGGACGCCAGCTCGCAATGTTCCGTGCAGTACCGTTCCCAGGGAACCCGACCGCCCAACGGCAGATCGACCATCATGGCTTATGTGGTGGGCGAGGAGGAGTTTGTCGATGCCAATGGTGACAACATTTATAACTGCGGCGAGAGCTTTACCGATTTGCCGTTAGCGTACCGCAGAGACAACGTGGCGTCTTCGTCCAATACTTACTCCGGACCTGGAGGTAACTACGGTACACCGCTGGACACGCAGGCTTGGTACGCGGGGGAATTCCAGGTACCTCGCACGGGAGAAACTGGCATCTGTGGCGGAGCTGGGTCACAGACACCCTCCGTAACCCAGGGCGATGGCGTGTGGGGTTCTGCAGACATTGATGCCCAGACGAGTATTGGCTTGGCGAACGGGTATGCCAATTTCGTGACCAATACGCGAACAAGAACACAACTCAATGTGACCATCAGTGACAGTGTTTACTACTTCAATAGTGTGCCCTCCGGCAGTACCATCACGGCCACCACGACCGTTGCGGACTCAGCTGCCGGCTTGGCCACCTGCACCATACTGGGCGGTGCGAAGACGACAGTAGCAAATACGCTGTTCCCGACTACTTTTTCTGTGGGTTACCTGTGTGACGCGGGTGACATCATCACGATTACCGTGGTGACGCCCAATGGAACCACGACAGCCGCTGACTTCACGGTTCCTTGACCCTTGTCATCCCGCCCCCCCCTGGTCAGTCTGGTTGGTTTGCCCGGTTCGGGCAAAACCACCGTAGGGCGGCAACTCGCCCGTCGGCTGCAGCTGCCGTTTGTGGATTCTGACCAGCGCATTGAGCAGCGGCTGGGTTGTTCCATCCGGGAGTTTTTCGAGCGCGAGGGGGAGGAGCGGTTCCGGGACATCGAGGAAGAAGTTATCGACGCGGTCACGCTGGACCTGCCCTGCGTGCTGTCCACCGGTGGCGGTGCGGTGCTGCGTGCTGCCAATCGGCAGCGTCTGCATGCGCGGGGGCAGGTGGTGTACCTCAAATCGGTGCCGGAAGAACTGTTCCGTCGCTTGCGCCATGACATGAACCGGCCGCTGTTGCAGGTGGCGGACCCGCTGACCCGGCTGCGCGACCTGTTTCAGGTGCGCGACCCCTTGTACCGCGAGGCGGCCCACTTTGTGATTGAGACCGGCCGGCCTTCGGTGGCCGCCCTGGTCAACATGCTGGTCATGCAGCTCGAACTCGCTGCCGGCGCACCCCAGTCCTGAACCCGTGCCATGAACCCTGAACCTTTCCAGACCGTGCGCATTGCGCTGGCCGAGCGCAGCTACCCCATTGCCATTGGCAGCGGCCTGCTGGGCAATCCTGAAACCTACGAGGCTTTGCCCCAAGGTGCCAGCGCAGTGGTGGTGAGCAACACCACGGTGGCTCCGCTGTATGCGCAGCCCTTGCAAGCCGCCTTGCAGACGCGCTATGGCACCGTTACGCTGGTGGTGCTGCCCGATGGCGAGGCCTTCAAGACCTGGCAGACCCTGAACCTGATTTTTGATGCGCTATTGCAGCAAGGCTGCGACCGCAAGACGGTGCTGTTCGCCCTGGGCGGCGGTGTGGTGGGCGACATGACCGGGTTCGCGGCCGCCTGCTACATGCGCGGCGTGCCCTTTGTGCAGGTGCCCACCACCCTGCTGGCCCAGGTGGATTCCTCGGTCGGTGGCAAAACCGGCATCAACCATCCGCTGGGCAAGAACATGGTGGGCGCCTTCTACCAGCCGCAGCTGGTGGTGTGCGACCTCGACACGCTGCAGACGCTGCCGGCGCGCGAACTCAGTGCCGGGTTGGCCGAGGTCATCAAATACGGGCCGATTGCCGATGCCGCGTTTTTCGACTGGATCGAGTCCCATCTGGATGCGCTCATGGCCCGGGACGTACAGGCCCTGGCCCACGCGGTGCGCCGCAGTTGCGAGATCAAGGCCTGGGTGGTGGGGCAGGACGAGCGTGAGTCGGGCTTGCGCGCCATCCTCAATTTTGGCCATACCTTCGGCCACGCCATCGAGGCCGGCCTGGGCTACGGGGAGTGGCTGCATGGCGAGGCGGTCGGTTGTGGCATGGTGATGGCGGCCCGCCTGTCCTGCGCCCTGGGGCTGGTCGAGCAGGCCTGGGTGGACCGGATCATCGCGCTGATTCGCCGGGCGGGCTTGCCCACCATTGGCCCAGTGCTCGACGAAGCGGACAACGCCGGGCGCTATCTCGCGCTGATGCGCCTGGACAAAAAGGCCGAAGCCGGGGCAATCCGCTTTGTTCTGCTCGACGGCCCGGCGCGTGCGCGCGTGCAAGCCGCGCCCGATGCGACGGTGCGCGCGGTGATCGATGACTGCTGCCGCCCCTAGTTACGCCTGCGACCCAGGCCAGAGCCGCGGCCGTCGGCACGAGGAAAGCCCGGCGCCTTACCGCACCGAGTTCCAGCGCGACCGGGACCGCATCGTCCATTCCACCGCGTTCCGGCGGCTGGTTTACAAGACGCAGGTGTTCCTCAACCATGAGGGTGACTTGTTTCGCACCCGCCTGACGCATTCGCTGGAGGTGGCGCAGCTGGGCCGCTCCATGGCGCGCGCCCTGGGTCTGGACGAAGACCTGGTGGAGGCGATTGCGCTGGCGCACGACCTGGGCCACACGCCGTTCGGGCACGCCGGTCAGGAGGCGCTGCATGCCTGTGCGGCATCCATGGGCGGGTTCGAGCACAACCTGCAAAGCCTGCGGGTGGTGGATGTGCTGGAGGAGCGTTACCCGCAGTTCGATGGCCTGAACCTGACCTTCGAGACCCGCGAGGGCATTCTCAAGCACTGCTCGCGCACCAACGCGGCACAGCTTGAGCAGAGCGAGCCCCGCTACCCCGACGGCGGTGGGGGCGTGGGCCGGCGGTTTCTGCACGGCGGACAGGCCAGCCTGGAAGCGCAGTTGTGCAACCTGGCCGACGAGATCGCCTACAACGCCCACGATGTCGATGACGGTGTGCGCTCGGGCCTGATCACCCTGGACCAGTTGCGCGCCGTGCCCCTGTTCGACCGTTACTGCTCCCAGGCGCTGGCGGCCCATGCGCGGCTGCGCGATCCGTCCCAACCCCGGCGGTTGCTCTACGAAACCATTCGCTTGATGCTCAGCGACCAGGTCCATGACGTCATTGCCGCCACCCGGGCGGCCTTGGCCGAGCACCAGCCGGGCAGCGTGCAGGCGGTGCGACGTGCGCCGGCACTGGTCTGCTTCAGCGCGGCGATGCGCGACGATTCGGCCCTGCTGAAAAAGTTTCTGCACCGGCACCTGTACCGTCGCCCCCAGGTCATGGAAACGATGGCGCGGGCGCAGCAGGTGGTGCACGATCTGTTTGCTGCCTACAGCGCTTCGCCCGGTGAAATGCGCGGACGTTCTTCGGTGTCCGGCACCGAACGCGCGGTGTGCGACTACATTGCCGGCATGACCGACCGGTTTGCATCGCGCGAACACCAGCGGCTCACGGGCCAGCGGCTGCTCGACTCTGCATGAACCCCACAGATGACCACGTCATCGCCGCCACGGTGCGCTGGCTGGAGCGTGCCGTGATCGGCTTGAGCCTGTGCCCTTTTGCTAAGGGCGTGCATGCCCGGGGCCAGATCCACTACGCCGTGAGCCACGCCGACGATCCGGCAGCGCTGCTGCAAGACCTGCGGCAGCAGCTCAATGACCTGCTAGCCCTTGATGCGTCTAGGCGTGACACTACACTTTTGATAGCGCCGCGCTTGTTTCCTGACTTTCTGGAGTTCCATGCCTTTCTGGCGCAGACCGCGCGTTTGCGCAAATCCATGCGGCTCGTGGGCGTGGTGCAGATCGCCAGCTTTCATCCGCGTTTCCAGTTTGCCGGCACCGATGCCGATGCCATCGGCAATTTCACCAACCGCGCGCCGTATCCGACCCTGCACCTGCTGCGGGAGTCCAGCGTGGATCTGGCGGTGCGCAGTTTTCCGGAGGCCGACCTGATTTTCGGCAAGAACCTGCAGACCCTGGAACAGCTTGGTTCTGCCGGCTGGGAATCCCTGGGCCTGGATGCGCCCGACAAGCCGCTCTGACAGAATCGCCCGATGAAATACCCCATGGCATCTGGCCAAGCGCAGGCCAGCACACTGGCTGCGGCACACCCAACAGGGCTGGAACTCCGGCCGGGGCAGTCCATTGAGCTGCTCAAGGAACTGCATATCCTGACCCGCGAGGGAAAGATCAACCAAGACTCGCGCCGCAAACTCAAGCAGGTTTACCACCTGGTGCAGTTCATTGAAAAGCTGGTGCATGACTTGCCAGGGGCGCAGGATGCGCCGCTGACGCTGGCAGACCACGGCGCAGGCAAGTCCTACCTGGGCTTTATCCTGTACGACCTGGTGTTCAAGACCTTGCCCCACAGCCATATTTACGGCATTGAGGCCCGGGCCGAGCTGGTCGAGCGGTCCCAGGCGCTGGCCAACCGCCTGGGTTTTTCGCGCATGTCCTTTTTGAACCAGACGGTGGCTGAGGCGACCCAGTCGGTGGCGTTGCCGCCGCGCATCGACATCGTCACGGCCTTGCATGCCTGCGATACGGCCACCGACGATGCCATCGCCTTCGCGCTGCGCAAAATGGCCCGCGCCCTGGTGCTGGTGCCCTGCTGTCAGGCGGAAGTGGCGCGGCAGTTGAACCAGGGCAGGGCGCTGTCGCTGGCACGCACACCGCTGTCCGAACTCTGGCGCCACCCCTTGCATGCCCGTGAAATGGGCAGCCACCTGACCAATGTGCTGCGCTGCCTGTATCTGGAGGCCTGCTGCTACGAGGTCACCGTGACCGAGCTCGTCGGCTGGGAGCACAGCATGAAAAATGAACTCATCCTGGCGCGCTACACCGGCAAGCGCAAGCGCGCCGCAGCCGAGCGGCTGCAGTCCATGTTGGCCGATTTCGGGTTGGAATCGCTGCTTGACACGCGGTTTACAGGGATCAAAGACAATCGCGACGACAACCGCACGCCGGCCTAGGCCGTTAGGGGCTGGGTACGCGCAGCATCAACATTTTTGGAGTTTTCAATGCAAAAGTTAGTCAATACAGTCTTGGCCCTGGCAGTGGTTGGCGTGTTGGGCGGTTGCGCCAGCAGCAGCCCGGACGTCATCAAGCGCGGTGATGCCCAGCGCATGTCGCAGGTCGAGGATGCTGTGGTTTTGTCGGTGCGCACCGTGACGGTGGACGGCAGCCAAAGCGGGATTGGCGCCACCGTGGGCGGCGTGGTGGGCGCCATTGGCGGCTTTGGCGGCAGCGGCGTGCAGCGCGAGGCACAGGTACTCGGCGTCATCGCCGGAGTGGCCGGTGCTGCTGCCGGCAACGCCATCGAGCGCATGAGCACCCGGGAGGAGGCGCTGGAACTTCTGGTCCAACTCAAGGGCGGCGAGCGCCGCGCCATTGTGCAGGCCAAGGGCGCAGAAAAGCTCGAAGCCGGTGACGCCGTCATCATCGTCACCACCGGCGGCAAAGTCAGGGTCACCAAAGCCCCCAAATAGCTTATCGGGGTCAGATTCCAATTACCAACGCGCGATGGCCAGGCTGCCCCGACTGACGGTTACCGACTATCCGCACCATGTGATTCTGCGCGGCAACAACCGCCAGCGCATTTTTGGTGCGGACGCGGATTTCCGCAGAATGTGCGATCTGCTGGCCGAGCATGCCAAGGCCCAGGGCGTGGAAGTGCATGCCTATGTATTGATGGACAACCATCTGCACCTGCTGCTGACGCCGCGCCTGGAGCGTGCCTTACCCAAAATGATGCAGGCAGTGGGACGCAGTTATGTCCGTTATTTCAATGACGCGCACCAGCGTACCGGCACGCTGTGGGAAGGCCGCTACCGTTCCACCCTGATTCAGACCGAACGCTACCTGCTGGCCTGCATGGTCTACATCGACTTGAATCCGGTGCGGGCGGGGATGGTCGCGCAACCGCAGGACTATGTGTGGTCGAGCCACCGCCATTACGTCGGCCACCGCCACGATGCCTGGATTACGCCGCCTGGGCTGGTGTGGGAATTGGGTAACACACCCTTTGCCCGGGAAGCGGCTTATGCAGACTTGGTACAGGCCGGAATTTCGGCTGCGCAGCAACTCGACCTGACACGCTCGGCATTGAGCGGCTGGGCGCTGGGGGACGGTCCATTCGTTGCCGGGTTGCAACAGCAAACCACCCGGCGTGCCAGCAAGGGCAAACCGGGGCGGCCCCTGGCTTTGCCAAAAGATGCGCGGGATCGGGACGGGGGCAAAGCTGCTAGTCAATAAGCTCTCTGTCCCCAATTATTCTGTGGCCCAGTCAGGCGGCAAGTAATTAGAATCTGACCCCTATTATTCTTCTTGGCACTGTTGTTGCATTGCAGTATTCTCTACGTCCACCGCAATTTTCAGGAGCGCGCCATGACTGCCGCAGCCGAGATCCAATATTTGTCCGACCATGGCCTGTACTCGCCAGCCCATGAGCACGATGCCTGCGGTGTGGGCTTTGTGGCCCATATCCGGGGTGAGAAAAGCCATGCGATTGTCCAGAATGCGCTGAAAATTCTGGAGAACCTGGACCACCGGGGCGCGGTCGGAGCCGACAAGATGATGGGGGACGGCGCCGGCATTCTGTTGCAATTGCCCGACGCGCTTTACCGCGAAGAGATGGCGGCCCAGGGCGTTACGCTGCCGCCTCCCGGCGAGTACGGTGTCGGCATGATCTTTCTGCCCAAGGAGCATGCCTCACGGCTGGCCTGTGAGCAGGAGATGGAGCGCGCCATCAAGGCCGAGGGGCAGGTGCTGCTGGGCTGGCGCGATGTGCCGGTCAACCGCGATATGCCAATGTCGCCCACGGTGCGCGAGAAGGAGCCCATCCTGCGCCAGGTTTTCATTGCCGCGGCAATGATGTGATCGTGCAGGACGCGCTGGAGCGCAAGCTGTATGTGATCCGCAAGACGGCGAGCGCTGCGATCCAGAACCTGCACCTCAAGCACAGCAAAGAGTACTACGTGCCCAGCATGTCCAGCCGCACAGTGGTTTACAAAGGCCTGCTGCTGGCCGACCAGGTGGGCGTGTACTTCAAGGATCTGGAGGACGAGCGCTGCGTCTCCGCCCTGGGCTTGGTACACCAGCGCTTTTCCACCAACACCTTCCCCGAGTGGCCGCTGGCCCACCCGTACCGCTATGTCGCCCACAACGGAGAAATCAACACGGTCAAGGGCAACTACAACTGGATGAAGGCGCGCGAAGGCGTGATGTCCTCGCCGGTGCTGGGTGCTGACCTGCACAAGCTCTACCCCATCAGCTTTGCTGACCAGTCCGACACGGCCACCTTCGACAACTGCCTGGAACTGCTGACGATGGCGGGCTACCCCATCAGCCAGGCGGTGATGATGATGATTCCCGAGCCGTGGGAGCAGCACGCCACCATGGACACCCGCCGGCGCGCCTTTTACGAATACCACGCAGCGATGATGGAGCCCTGGGATGGCCCGGCATCCATCGTCTTCACCGATGGCCGCCAGATCGGCGCCACGCTGGACCGCAACGGCCTGCGCCCTTCCCGCTACTGCATTACCGATGACGACCTGGTGATCATGGCGTCGGAGTCCGGCGTGTTGCCGGTTCCTGAAAACAAGATTGTGCGCAAATGGCGCCTGCAGCCGGGCAAGATGTTCCTGATCGACCTAGAACAGGGCCGCATGATTGACGACGAGGAGCTCAAGGCCAGCCTTGCCAACAGCAAGCCCTACAAACAGTGGATCGAGAACCTGCGCATCAAACTCGACGACGTGCTGTTCACCGAACGCCGCATGGACGGCGAGGCTGCGAACGCCGAACACCCTGAGGCCCGGCGCGTCTCCGACAAGGTCAGTCTGCTCGATCGCCAGCAGGCCTTCGGTTTTACCCAGGAAGACCTCAAGTTCCTGATCGCACCCATGGCCACGGCGGGCGAGGAGGCGATCGGGTCCATGGGCAACGACAGCCCGCTGGCGGTTCTGTCGGACAAGAACAAGCCCCTGTACAACTACTTCAAGCAGTTGTTTGCCCAGGTCACCAACCCGCCGATCGACCCGATCCGCGAGGCGATTGTGATGTCGCTGGTGTCGTTCATCGGCCCCAAGCCCAACCTGCTCGACATCAACCAGGTCAATCCGCCCATGCGGCTCGAAGTGTCGCAACCGGTGCTGAATTTTGCCGACATGGCCAAGCTGCGCGGCATCGAGGGCCAGACCCAGGGCAAGTTCCGCAGCTACACGCTCGATATCACCTACCCTTTGGCCTGGGGCCACGAGGGGGTGGAGGCCAAGCTGGCTTCGCTGTGTGCGGAAGCCGTGGACGCCATCAAGAGCGGCAGCAATGTGCTCATCATCAGCGACCGGGACGTCAGTGCCAGCCAGGTGGCAATTCCTGCCCTGCTGGCGCTTTCCGCAGTGCACCAGCACCTGGTAAAGGCAGGCTTGCGCACCACGGCGGGGCTGGTGGTCGAGACCGGAACCGCGCGTGAGGTGCACCATTTTGCGGTGTTGGCGGGCTACGGCGCCGAAGCCGTGCACCCCTACCTGGCGATGGAAACGCTGGCACATATGCACCAGGACTTGCCGGGGGAACTGAGCGCCGACAAGGCCATTTACAACTATGTCAAGGCGGTCGGCAAGGGGCTGTCCAAGATCATGTCGAAGATGGGTGTCTCCACCTACATGAGTTACTGCGGCGCCCAGCTGTTTGAAGCCATTGGTCTGTCGTCGGAGACGATTGACCAGTATTTCACCGGGACGCCGAGCCGGGTGGAGGGCATCGGCGTGTTCGAGATTGCCGAAGAGGCCATTCGGACCCACAACGCGGCCTTTGGCGACAGCCCGGTGCTGGCGCATGCGCTGGACACTGGTGGCGAGTACGCCTGGCGGGTCCGGGGCGAGGAACACATGTGGACGCCGGATGCCATCGCCAAGCTGCAGCACTCCACGCGCGCCAACAACTGGAGCACGTATAAGGAATATGCGCAGATCATCAACGACCAGAGCAAGCGCCACCTGACCCTGCGCGGCCTGTTCGAATTCCGGCTCGATCCGGCCCGGGCGATTGCCGTGGACGAAGTGGAACCGGCGAGCGAGATCGTCAAGCGCTTTGCCACCGGCGCCATGTCGCTGGGCTCCATCAGCACCGAAGCGCACGCCACGCTGGCCGTGGCCATGAACCGCATCGGCGGCAAGAGCAACACTGGCGAGGGCGGGGAAGACCCGGCGCGCTACCGCAATGAGCTCAAGGGCATTCCGATCAAGGCCGGCGATTCGCTCAAGAGCGTGATTGGCGAGGATGTGGTGGAGGTTGACATGCCCTTGCAGGCCGGTGACTCTCTGCGCTCGCGCATCAAGCAGGTGGCCTCCGGCCGCTTTGGCGTCACGGCGGAATACCTGTCGAGCGCCGACCAGATTCAGATCAAGATGGCCCAGGGCGCCAAGCCGGGCGAGGGCGGCCAGTTGCCGGGTGGCAAGGTGTCCGATTACATCGGCCGCTTGCGCCATTCGGTTCCGGGCGTCGGGCTGATCTCGCCCCCACCGCACCACGACATCTATTCCATCGAGGACCTGGCCCAGCTGATCCACGACCTGAAAAATGTGGCGCCGCACTCGGGCATCAGCGTCAAGCTCGTCAGTGAAATCGGTGTCGGCACGATTGCCGCGGGCGTAGCCAAGAGCAAGGCCGACCATGTGGTGATCGCCGGCCATGATGGTGGCACGGGCGCGTCGCCTTGGTCATCGATCAAGCACGCCGGCAGCCCCTGGGAGATCGGTCTGGCCGAGACGCAGCAGACGCTGGTGCTCAACCGCCTGCGCAGCCGCATCCGCGTGCAGGCCGACGGCCAGATGAAGACCGGCCGGGACGTGGCCATTGGTGCCCTGCTCGGTGCCGACGAATTCGGCTTTGCCACCGCACCGCTGGTGGTCGAAGGCTGCATCATGATGCGCAAGTGCCACCTCAACACCTGCCCGGTGGGTGTTGCCACCCAGGACCCGATGCTGCGCCAGAAGTTCTCCGGCAAGCCCGAGCATGTGGTGAATTACTTCTTCTTCATCGCCGAAGAAGTGCGCCAGATCATGGCCCAGCTTGGCATCCGCAAGTTTGACGACATGATTGGCCGGGCCGACCTGCTCGACATGCGCAAGGGCATTGACCACTGGAAGGCCAGCGGCCTGGACTTCAGCCGCCTGTTTGCCCAACCCAATGTGCCCGCCGACGTGCCCCGCTTCCAGACGCTGGAGCAGGACCACGGCTTGGAAAAGGCGCTGGACAATGTGCTGATCCACAAGAGCCGGCCAGCCATCGACCGGGGCGAGCGCGTCCAGTTCATGGAAGTCGCGCGCAACGTCAACCGTTCTGTCGGCGCCATGCTCTCGGGCGCGGTGACCAAGGTGCACCCGCAAGGCCTGCCCGACGACACCATCCGGATTCAGCTCGAAGGCACGGGCGGGCAGTCCTTTGGCGCGTTTTTGGCCAAGGGCATCACGCTGTACCTGATCGGTGATGCCAACGACTACACCGGCAAGGGCCTCTCGGGGGGGCGGGTGGTCGTGCGCCCCAGCATCGATTTCC
>Ga0007796_10000097_pt1 | contig 21825 bp, 15 predicted proteins | sample CryBogmetaGMA0M_FD_60373 | JGI IMG/M metagenome (GOLD analysis project Ga0007796, IMG submission 60373) | Freshwater microbial communities from Crystal Bog, Wisconsin, USA - MA0M | ecosystem: Environmental > Aquatic > Freshwater > Lake | place: Crystal Bog, Wisconsin, USA | collected 2009-07-06 | reverse complement strand
CCTCCAAATACGCCGCCATCATTTTGACCTCCTCCTCCGCCACCACCAACTACTAACATACTCATATTATTTATTGCTTGATTAAATGTAATAGATTGTGTTCCCGATGCGGCGTACTCGAAAACTACTATGGTGTAATCATCTATACTGTAAACAGTTCCTCCGACTTGAGTATATTGTTCTGTTGTGTTTTGTATCATCGTTTGTAAAGCTAAATTAAACCCAGTTACAAAAAATAAACTAGCCGGTAAAGTTGGAGAATACGTACCAGTAATATTTTGCGTAAAAGTAAATGTATAGTCGCCTATTGTTGGTATATTTATTGTGTATATTTTCGGAATCCAATTCCAATTATTAGGATCAAGTATAATTGTTTCATTTAAAACACCATTGTTAACATTTATATTTATTATATTATTGTTAGGATTGTATGTAGCATAAGTACTACTTGGGTTTGAAGGTGCTATTAAAAATGATAAGGTAAATGAACCAGTAGTAGCAAAGTTAAGTGTTTGGTTTATACTTAAATATGCTGTGGATCCAGATGAAGACCCAAAAAAACCAACATATTGAGTAACCCCCAGCGGTAACAGTGGATTTAATTGTGTACTACCAATATCTGTAATATTTCCATTACAAATATATAATATATAAGATGTATCAGAACCGTTACATTGACAATTAGTCAACCAATCTGTTAAACTAGTATTATCTGTTACGGTTGAAGGACCCGTAACGGTTAGCAACCCAGAATAACTATTACTTCCTTGAGAAGGACTTGTAAAATATCCATTTATAAAATTAGGGGGTGGTGTAGGAGTAGGTGTAGGAGTAGGTGTAGGTGTAGGAGTAGGTGTAGGAGTAGGTGTATTAACAACTGTGATAGTATTACTAGGATTACTTAATTGGCCATTTTTATAAATAGCTTGTACATTAACAGAATAAATAGCATTCGGTTTTAATCCAAAATTAGTTATGTAATTTTGGATTGCTCCACCATTAACTGTGAATTTCAAATTATTCATTATATAAACCCTAAGTAAATAATTTCTCTATTATTGTCTTATACTTTTCTTGTAATTCTTTATTTAGTGGAAAATATTTTATAACTACTAGAAATATATAAATTTAGATTTTATAAAGTAGGTTCATATTCTACAATATTTATGACATATCCGCTAATATACTCTACTAATTTATCATTAGTGTGCCACTCTATATACAATTCATTATTATTAATGTTTACACTTACTAAAATAGGCGGTATTATTGAAATCGTATTTTGAATAGGCTTTGTAGTATTTGCCGCAACTAACAATTTGTAATTGGTTGGCCATTTATTATCACTATTTGTCATTATATATCGTTGACGAGGATACCATGTTGGATTACCATCGTTCCAACATAGCTGCTCAATTGGTCCGGGTACATCCGAATCTGAAGTAGGATTACAGAGTTGCTGCGCTAAATGCCGCTTAATAGCCCCAGTACAAATAACCTCTTGAACTGAGCAATTCATTGTACCGCCATCTTGTATGACAATTGGAACCAACGGTGGTAGAGGTGGAACAACGGGGATAACAATATCATTATTCTGTGGATTAACTGGCGGTGGAACAACGGGGATATCTGTTCCGCCACCGCCTCCATTAATAGGTATATCTTCATTCATCGGCTGAACAAATCTTGGACACGTAACTGGTAGATTTGTCGGACCTAGTACTAAACCGGTATTTGGATCAATCGCTATTTTAAATACATTACCATTACGCTGTAAACTAGTTGTATTAGGGTTTGTATATCCGCGATCCGATTGGCTAGCCCATGTCGTATTTCGATTGACCCATTGACCACGCGCGATTTTAGCATACCTTTGTGCTTTTGTAAGATTACTGCTATTCGCCTTGTATTGTAGAACATTTCCTTTGTTCAACATGTCTAAATAATAACCAATGGTCGATCCCGGGACTTCTAAATTAGAATAGGGTACTTTTACGGTAGAATTATTTGAATCCGCGGTTTCTAAAGAGCATCGATTTTGGACTCTGGACCAAGCTCTAGGCGGCCGCGGTAAATAATAAGGACCTAAACAAGACATTCTTATTTAAAATACATATTTAAACCTTTGAAAATATATATTTTATATTGAATAAAGAAACATCTCTATTACTTAGATTGAAGGAGGCATATATTGATAATCGTCTTGTGACCCAAAAAAGAACCAGCGCAATGATAGGTAATTAGGGTTCTTAATATCGAAGCTCTTCGAACCAGTCATTTTTGTATTTGGTCCTTTACTCACCAATCTAGAGATTTCACTGGTTCCTAAAGCATAATTATAATACCATAAGTTGGATATGTAACCATCAAAACCGCCTAAAGGTGCTACATAAATATCGCCGTAGTTTTGTTTGGGTACACCATGAAGCGTATGACTCTTAGTAATGGTTCCATTGATATAAATGTCAAGGGTATTGTTTTGACAGCGAATAATCACGTTAAACCATTTATTAAGCGGGATGTCGTTGATAACGATTTCTTCATTAATCACGTTGAATGTATTCATCATAATGATTAAATTGTTAGTATTGGGTGCGATATAGACACCGGGAGCGTTGTTAGGGAAATTGAGACCAACTGCTTCGGTATCGTTTGGATTGGTAGCATAATCGTTTCCTTTGTAAAACACGCATTTGTATTTACCACTATTATAGGTTAAATTATCAATGTTAATCCATACCGACCATGTAAATTCGATACCATCCGTAGCATTTATGGAACGAGATATCGTTTTTGCGCCTTCTATAGAAGGGTCTTGAGGGAAAACAATCAACTGTTTTGCGTCGACTGTTCCGTCAATCAACTTGGGATTCGAAGCTGGTGAAAAGAAATATCCTAAAACTGCTACCCCTATACGAAGTAGAATAAGAAAAGCAAATAAAACCAAAAGCAAAAAGGCTACCTTTCCGACTAAACTATTTGAATTCAAAAATTCCTCGGTGGAACTAATATATTTATTGGAAGTGTTGGTATTAAATTGATTAAATGTAGAACCAGAACCTATATCAGACATATATATTATACTTGTAAAAAAAGTATAATATCTAATCTAAAGTTACAAGTTATACAAGTTATACTAAATAGTGAAACTAGAGTCCTCTGTATCGCCCTCTAACAACGATACCTTAATTGTATATTTTCCAAAAAGCGATCCTAATAAACTGCCGCCATAACCGGCTTTATAAATATTCCATGCTTTTTGTGGGTCAGTGGCCTCTGGCCAATATTGGAACTTCGATGTAAAACCCGAGAACCCGCCCTCGGGCGTAACATATATGGGAGCACTAGCGTCTATTTTTGCTACTCCGGGCAACACACACGTGCGAACTAATTTACCATCTAAATACAAATCTTGAGTGCGCCCATATACGCTGAGTAACAAGTTACACCATCTTTGAATAGGAACATTCGCAATAGCACATGTACTTACGGTACTCTTTGTCGGATTATCTGGTAATTCGTCTAAACCGGGATAAACCGCTGTAGATACAAGAATATTGTTTTCTAAAGCGCCTAAAGTAACCGTTGGACAAGGTGCGGGGGGTAATTGCGCTGTGTTCATGCGACCGAATATAATCTTGGTTTCGCCATAACGATAATTCCAGTCATCGACGTAAAACCAAATAGAATAGCTAAAGTTGCTCGTACTACTCGCTGAAGAGGAAGAGGACAAACTACCGGCTTCGATAGTTTGCATTGTTTTAGCGGATATGAGGCCCGTTAATGTACTAACATCTTTGCTAATATATCCAATTACTACAAATAATAGCACAATGACTATGACAAATAATATAATGTTCTTTACTTCCATTTATATTATACCTATAGAAATTTTCTAGTCGCTTCACATTTCTTAAATATTATGGAGATAACGGAATCAAATGGTTTTTGTTATCCGAAATAACTGGTGGATTCTTAGTTTTTAACGAATTGTATAAAGTATGAATGGTCAAAATATCGAGTGGCTCTTTAAAATAAATTAAATTAGATATATTCCCACTAATACCGTTTTCGAAACCAGTTGTTAACATATCCAGTTTTATATATGGAACCACCTTTATCGCTGACTTGACTAATTGACCATTATAAAAAATGTCTAAAGTACCTCCATTGTAGTTCAAGACCATGTGATTCCATTTTTGGAGTAACACATTCTTATGTTTATAAATAATTCTATTCCCGTCCGCATCATAATCTTCCATTTTTTTTAGATTCTTTACGTTTTCTATGCTTTGTTCAATACTTTGGTAAATATCGGTTGTGATCACATCCTCTTCAACCTTTTTCCATGTTGGCGAATTAATCGTTTTATTTTTTACCGCGTCATAATATTGTGTAACCAATTTAACATCTTCATTATTATCGTATTCTTCGTTTTCCATTTGTTTTGTTGTAATATAAATAGTATTGTCATTCGAGCTATACTTGATACAAGGTGTCTCCCCATAAGACAAAATGGGGACTATTTTGTTATAAGCTGAACTAACACTAGGAGGAAATGCGTCTATGTAAAACCAAAAAGAAATAGCATATTGATAACTAGGTTGATCGGTATTATTCAATGATTGATAATCGGCAACATTTGTTAGTATATCTATTGGTATGGGTTGATTTATCAATTGTTTACCACCTTGTTTTAAATAACTAGATTGTAAATACGGCTGTGCTAAGTATACCCATACAAAATAACTCGTAAATAATAATAAACTTAGAACCAGCATTATAATCTCCTTTTTAGTAGGAGCAGTATTTCCCGACGAAACAGTAAAACCCAACAATTCCGATATCCAATGTGTTACTGTAACTAACAAACAAGGAATATATAAAAGAGTATTTACTATTAGCCTATAATACGGATTCTGGTCTAAGAAACCTCCAGCATTGGCTAATCGATAAATAATAGATAACATAGCACAAAAAATCACCAAATTAAAAATAATATGACCCCATGACTCGGGTTTCGCAGCATCTTGTTCAAAAATACCCATCAATTTAAGCGCCCCATAAATTAGACCGCCCGAAATGAGTAGAGCGCCCAAAATATATGCGCCTTTTACAAATAAGGATAGGAAATCATCAGATTTACCCAATAACCCTATCTTACCCGTATTCGATAAAAAATACTGGTAAATCATTATCATTATCACGAATATAATACCCACAAAGAGGGTAAAAAACACAGTGGGTCCGCCAATCTTGGCCATGATATTCCATGGATTCAAAAAATACAGCAATGTAATGCCAATTAAAAATGCGACGAATCCTAGAGTAAACTTTGTTCTCAAATTATACAATTCTTGAATTTTAGGGTCTAATGTAGATAAAATAGTATCATCTTTCTGTTTGTTTTTAAAATAGATAGATGCCATTATCAGTGTACTAACAATCAAAATTAAACAATTGATAACCACTGCTGTATTATTTTCCGGCGGTTTATCAGAAAATATACCGGCTATTCCGAGCACTGAGAACAATGTCACAAGAAGCAATACAATAATAATTAATATACCTATAATACCTTTTTTATCAGATAAAAAGGGACTATTAATTATATTTTTAAAGAAATCAATGTGTAACAACCAAGACTTATTAGGGTCGCTACCAATGAAAATAAACTCTCTAATCGTAAAAATAATAAAAAACATCATCGGTACAATCACAAACAACTCTGTTCCAAATGTTTTATTAAATCCGTTTTTGTTGGACCCATATAATACCAAGCCTAATACTAACAAAATAATCCAGCCAATAACTAAAACATTGTAAGATGATAACATATTGGCTAAAGACTGTTTATTTATATTTACCATACTAATTATATATACTATTTAATATTATATTTACATTATTTACATATTTTCCATGGCGGTTTTTTCGCCGTGACATTCACGACAAAGGGCTACCAAATTTGAGACATCATTATCGCCGCCGTGGTCCAAACGTATTTTATGATCTACCTCGAATGTATGTGACAATTTTCTTTTACACTGTCCACACTTCCAGTCTTGCATTGATGCCACATATTTCTTCTTTGTTTCACTTACTGACCGTTTTACATGTTTATGTCCAGACAACATTTGTCTCTGTTGCTTCTCTATTAAAACGGGTGGTTCACCGGAGCCACCATTGAAACCTTCCATAAAACTTCTAGAACTAGTAGATAAATCAAAAATTGGAGTTATCATGTCCATGGACGACCTATCAATTGGAAGATATTTAATCATATTGTTAGTGTAAAGTAGCATATTCTTGGTTTGTAGAGGATTTCTTTTAATCATGATATAAAAAACAAGTGCTAAGAATCCAATTATAGCCATCTTATAATATTTTTTATATGCGAGTAACATCTTAGTATACTTTCCATCATGATATGCGTTATATAATAAAAGCCCAGTTACAACAATGATTATTAATTCGATTCTCATATAGTATATACTAATATAATCTATCTTCTTCTTGTTTTCCTTTTATTAGTTCTTGTTTTCCTTTTATTAGTTCTTGTTTTACCTCCAGTTGTAGTATAATACCTTGTAGTCGTTTCTGCTGTTTCAAAGTTAGCGAACAATTCATTTAGGTTTGTTAGTTCATTTACTAAATTATCTACATTTATTGGTTGTAAAGGATTTTCGTATAAATATTCTATGATTATTTGTTTGATTCTTGTTAAAAATGTAAGCTGATATTCGTTTAACGTATCAAAGTGTTTGTATAATTCTTCATAGAAAGCAAAATATGTTAAAACAAATCCCCAAACATCAATATTTTTCAAAAAAACAGTATTAAAATAGGTCATTATATCTAATGTTCCATATTTTGTATAGTGTTTTAAAATCTTAGACAAGTATTCAACAATATAATAATAAGTAAATTCATATTCTACGACATTATCTCTGATATTGGATTTTTTTATATCTGTAAGTTCATTCATGGTTAACTTATTAAATATCTTGTTTATTAAGTCCAGATGCCCTGGCCCTCGAATGTCATTCCAAATGAAAATATAATTAATGACGAATTCTCTAATCTGATAATAGTCTGGCTCCAAATTTTCTGATAAAAAATGAGCATATCTTTCGACTAATTCTTTATTGAATAAAACAGAAGAAAATGGGACATTGTATTGAAACGGCCTTCTATAAACCTTTTTTGGAATTCCCTTTATACCTTTACGAACAAAAGATAACCCCCAGTCAATTAATCTAGTCTTTAACCTTTTATCATTAAACTGTACTAATATATTAGATTCCTTTATATCCCCGTGAAAAACTTGTAAATTATTCATTGGTATAATTCCATTAACTAACAAATCAATTAATGAATTGTTTAATTGAATAAGATTCGCGCTATCAAAATGTCGGTCTATAAATTTATCAATATCAATACCACCATTTGGCATATTTAATGCTAAAAGTTTATTGAGTGATGAATTTACATTTTTAGCCTTTATATCTTTTTTTGTTAGTGCTTTACACTTCTTATTGTATTTCTTTAAATCATCCCTTGTTAGTTTGGATGGCTTACAAATGGAAAAACCATCCAATAAAAAATAGTCGGAATAATTAGGTATACTCTTTAATACATGTTTGAATTGCTGGATAGTTTTGTATTCGTCATTGGCATGCTTTTCTGTCATAAGTTTACTAATATTATTTGTATCTATTCTAGTTTCATTTTCACATTTTAACGCCGGAATAAATATACAGCCAAAACCACCCGACGCAACGACTTCACCGCCTCGTATATTTTGTTTCATTTGTTAGTTCTTATATTAAACGAATATAAAAATTAACATACATATTTTTACTCTTTACTTTTTGTTCCCTTATTGTTTTTTCTCTTTCTTCCTCTAGTGTTTCTTCGCCTTTTACCACCGAGTAATGCGGCTGCTGCTACTCCAACGGTGGAAAGCGTAGCAACTGATAATACTGCTTGAGCCTTTTCAATCATATCGTTGATACTATCCTTAATTTCTAGCGAATCATTCGCCGTATCTGGATTTTTGAGTAATTCGTATAATTTTGCTGTAGATTTACTCAATTCTCCAACATTTTCCGTAAAATTCGTTTTATTTATGGTTAGTGTTATTGTATTATCGACTTGTTCTTGTTTTTCTTGTGCTTCTTGGATGTCTTGTGCTTCTGCTTGTGCTTCTGCTTGTGCTTCTGCTTGTGCTTCTGCTTGTGCTTCTTGCTCCGGATTTTGTGGTTGTTCTTCAGCTACTTGTTGGTCTTGAGCTACTGGCGTTGCTGGTTGTTCTTCATCTATTGGTGTTGCTGGTTTTTCTTCTGGTATAACTTGATCTTGTTCTTCTGGTATAACTTGATCTTGTTCTTCTGGTATAACTTGCTGTTGTTCTTCTTCATCTACTGGTGTTGCTGGTTGATCTACTTGATCTACTGGTATAACTTGCTGTTGTTCTTGATCTACTTGATCTACTGGTGTTGCTGGTTGATCTACTTGATCTACTGGTATAACTTGCTGTTGTTCTTGATCTACTTGATCTACTGGTGTTGCTGGTTGATCTACTTGATCTACTGGTGTTGCTGGTTGATCTACTTGTTGTTCTTGGAGTGGTATTGCTTGTTGACCTTCTGGTATTGCTTGTTGACCTTCTGGTATTGCTTGTTGACCTTCTTGTTGTTCTTGGACTGGTATAACTTGTTGTTCTACTGGTGTAACTGGTATTGCTGGTTGTTCTTGGAGTGGTATTGCTTGTTCTTGGACTGGTATAACTGGTATCTCTGGTTGATTAGCTGGCGTTACTTGTTCTTGGACTGGAGTAGCACCATTAGCCGATTCTGGCTCACCACCATACTTACCTAAACGTTTACTTTTATTTCTATTTCTAATCTTATTTTTATTTTTTACTCTGCGTTTAGATACCTTATTATTCATATATAAATAACTGATATTATTTATTATATAAATAAACAATTAATCCCGTAGCACCCATTACAACCAAAATATAAAGAATTTTTTCACGCCAGCGATAGTAATCTTTTAATTTAATATCCTTAGGTTTATATTCTTCGTAATATTTAAAATAAAATTCATTTAAGGTTATTTTGGGTTTTTCTAATTTTTCATTGATTTTATTATGAATAAAATGTAACCACTTAATAAATGATTCTCGAGAGTCTAAATATGCTGAAACTGGATATTCGTCTAATAATTTACTAAATTCGGAACCAATTACTTCATTTGGAATAAACAATGGCAAGTTTTGAACAAGTTCATAATACTTTTTTTTAGTAACGCTATTGGGATAATGAGGATAAGACATTCCTAATGTATGTAAAAAGAACCAGAAATGAGGTCCCCATACAGTTGGGTCTAAACGTGGAACAAGATTATTCGGAACAAGATTATTCGGAACAAGATTATTTGAAACAAGATTATTACTAGGCATTAGTTTAAAACAACATAAAAACAATACTCTTTAAACATATAGACAACCTAAATGAGTAAAAATACAATTTGTAATAATTGTGGCAAAATAGGCCATTTATTTCATCAATGTAAACTACCAATAACTAGTTATGGTATCATTTTATTCAGTCCATCAACAAAAGGACTACAGTTTTTAATGATACGTAGAAAGGACAGTTTCGGTTACATCGATTTTATTAGAGGAAAATATATTCCTAACAATCTAGAACAACTTCAACATATATTTAATGAAATGTCCATATACGAAAGAGAAAAAATAAAGAACAATGACTTTGAAACATTATGGAAACTCATGTGGGGAGAAACCATTTTGACAAGTCAATATAAAGGTGAGGAATTATCCAGCCAAAAGAAATTTGAAACATTAAAAAACGGTACAACTGATATAACACTGGATAAATTGATTGAAAATGTAACAACGTGTTGGAACGAAACAGAATGGGAATTTCCTAAAGGAAGACGCAATTTTCAAGAAAAGGACATAGATTGTGCTTTAAGGGAGTTTGAAGAAGAGACCGGATTGTCTAAAAAAGACATTACAGTCATAGAAAATTTAATGCCATTTGAAGAAATTTTTTTGGGGTCCAATCACAAATCATATAAACACAAATATTTCTTGGCCTATACAGACAAAACCGATGATATTTTACAAAATTATCAGAAAACCGAAGTTTCTAAATTAGAGTGGAAAACATTGGATGAATGTCTCACGTCTATTCGACCCTATCATTTAGAGAAAAAACAATTAATTATAAATATTAATAAAGTTTTACAAGAATATAGATTATATTAGCAATATATAATGAGTTCGAATAAGAAAAAAAGTGAAAAACAAGAACAAGTTATTATAGAAGAACCTATATTAGAAGAACAAGTTTTAGATGAGGTTTGTGACATTACTCAAATAAATAAATTGTATAACAAAAAATGTGGCAACAATAAAGCACAATTAGAAAGTGAATTGAAAAACAGAGAAGAATTAGACAAAAGACCAAATGAGGACCAGTATTTATATCCTACGCTAGACGACCCCAACTTTAATGTAAAAATAGCGCAAAAGAAGGAATTCGTCGATACCAAATATGACGGAACGATATATAGTGTAGAAGATTATGCTAAGGTGTTGAGCACCGCGGAATATGAGTTGTTACCGCAGCAAGCATTTGTTAGGAATTTTTTATCTTTTCAAACACCGTATAATAGTTTGCTATTATTTCACGGTTTAGGCTCTGGAAAAACATGTTCGGCTATAGGTGTATGTGAAGAAATGCGTGATTATCTAAGACAAATCGGCGTAAACAAACGCATTATTATTGTGGCCAGTCCCAATGTCCAAGACAATTTTAAATTACAGTTGTTTGATGAGCGTAAACTAAAAGAAGTCGATGGAATTTGGACGATGAAGGGGTGCTTAGGTAACAAATTGTTAAAAGAAATAAATCCCACCGGAATGAAAGGGTTAAAACGAGAAAAGGTAATCCAGCAAGTCAAAAATCTGATAAATGTTTCATATTCATTTCAAGGATATCTACAGTTTTCGAATGAAATTGTACGCAAGTCTGGAAAGACGGATGATTCTATGGAATCAAAGATACGTAATTTACAAGTAGCCTTTTCGGATTCTTTAATCGTAATCGACGAAGTGCATAATATCCGTATTTCAGATGATAACGAGAATAAAAATGTGGCGAAAAATTTAATGTTCTTGGTTAGCATTGTATCGAATTTACGGCTTTTATTGCTCTCGGCCACACCAATGTTTAACAGTTACAAAGAGATTGTTTGGTTACTAAACTTGATGAATATGAACGACAGACGAGGAATCATATCGGTTTCAGATATATTTGACAAGAATGGCAAATTTAAAGTGGACAAGGATGGCTATGAAATAGGAAAGGATATTTTAATAAGAAAGACGACTGGTTACGTATCTTATGTTCGAGGTGAGAACCCATACACATTTCCTTTTCGAGTATATCCCAATCGTTTTGCTTTAGACCATACTTTTAAAAGTGTAGAGGAGTATCCAAAGTATCAGATTAATGGAAAAAAGATTCCAAGAGAGAATAAGGCAGATAAATTGAGTTTGTTTTTGACAGCTATTGGAGAATATCAGCAAATGGGATACAAATATATAATTCATCGTTTAAGAAGTAGAGGTGATATAACAAAGGTTACTCGTGCTGGTAAGGAACGTAAAATGGCAACATTTGATTCATTAAAAGCATTCGGATATACTGATTTACAAATTCCGATTGAAGCGTTAAATATTGTGTATCCGTTTGACGGATTGGAAGAAATTGTTAGCAGAATACCTCAGATAGAATTTTCTAATGAATTTGAAAACGAAGAAGAACAAGAACAAGTTATATCTCCCATTTTGGCGCCAGAAAAAGAAATTGTAGCAGAAATCGATGATGTGATGAACGAAGGGCCTCAAATTTCAAAAGCTCCAGAAATTGTAAACGCAAATTCCGAATTGGAATCAGAACCAGCTATAACTGAAGGTGTAGAAGCGGATGAATCTGTATTTGACCAAGCGGTAGAACCCGATGCGAGTCATATACCTTCGATTCACCCTACACAAGAACAAATAATAGATTCCAAAGAAAACCCTAAAAAGAAGGCTAAAAAAATAGATTTTGAGATTACCAATCCGAATGAGGAAATCATAGAGCTTAAAAAAGAACTTGCCGAATGTAATAACAAGTTGGAAGAACACATGAAAGCTGAACATAATCCAGTAACAACTAAACCAGTAACAACTAAAAAAGTGGCATCTAAAAAAAAGAAGAAGGAATTACTGATAGAGCCTAGTATACAACCTATTAAAAAACAGACACCTAAATTGGTACCAAAAGCGACCTCTAAATCTAAAGCTAAATCAAATCCGAATGATGATGAAGGTTTACATATTGTGGAAGGGCTAACCCATACCAATTATCCAGATGAAAAAAACCCAATCAATAATTTTACAGAAGCTGAAGAATTTAAAGGAGGTGCTGAAGACGACGGGTTGAATTTCGACCCCAAGGAATTAACCGGTTCGCAAGGGTTAAGGCGAATTATGAATTTTGTAGATTCAAAATCGCCAGCAATAAAGGGACAATTTGAATACAAGAGAGGAGTTCCGCATGTATTTGATAAATCAGAAATAGGCAAATACAGTGGAAAAATACATAACATATGTAACTATATTTATAATCCCGAAACACAAGCGGTAGCGGAGGGTATTATATTGATTTACTCTTCTTACATAGACGCCGGAGTTATACCTATGGCATTAGCATTAGAAGAAATGGGATTTCAACGATTTGGTGAAAAAGCGAAAACATTGTTCAAAGATGCGCCTAGTCCAGCAGTCGATGTTCGAACTATGAAGCCTCCAACAAATAGAAAAGATTTTAGACCGGCTCGTTATGTGATGATTACTGGAGACACCCGTATATCACCAAACAATGACGCGGATGTAAAAGCCATAACAAGCAATGACAATATCTTCGATACAGACAAAGACGGGAATTTAATTGATATTTCGGGCGAAAAAATAAAGGTGGTTATTATTTCACAAGCGGGATCAGAAGGCTTGGACTTTAAAGCCATACGCCAAGTTCATATTTTGGAACCATGGTATAATGTAAACAGAATAGAACAAATCATTGGAAGAGCCGTTAGAAACTTTTCCCACAAAGATTTACCTTTTTTCAAAAGAAATGTACAGATATTTTTATATAGCACCATTTTACAAGATGCTGAAGAGGAAGCCGCTGACTTATACATTTATCGTATCGCTGAATTAAAAGCAGTTAAAATAGGTAAAGTGAGTCGACTGTTAAAACAAACCGCAGTTGATTGTATTATCAATCACGACCAGACCCAGTTTACATCAGAGAACTTCAATAAAATAGAAGAAAATCAAGATATTTATCAAGTATTATCCGACCATCAGAAATTAGACCATTTTGTAATTGGAGACATGGATAACACACCTACATGTGATTTTATGGAATGTGAATTCAAATGCTTACCCGATTTAAAATTGGAAGATTCTGAATTAAATACTGATACATACAATGAGACATTTATGCTTGTTAATTCAGACAAAATAATTCAAAAAATCAAATCCTTAATGAAGATGCGTTATTTTTACAAGAAAAAGGATTTGCTTCAATTAATTAATATCCCCAAACCATATCCCATTTCTCAGATATATGCTGCGTTAACGCAGATTATAGAAGACCATACCGAATATATAACGGACAAATATGGGCGTACTGGTTATTTAATTAATATAGGCGAGTATTACTTGTTTCAACCCAGTGAATTAAATTACAATAATATTTCTGTTTTTGACCGTTCGGTACCTATTGATTTTAAACACGAAATGATACGTTTTGAATTTAAACCTAATATAACTGAAAAATCCCAATTAGAAACAGATATAATCGAGAAAGTTGAACCGATTGAAGATATTAAGGGTAAAACTGTATTGGACAATATGTTTGCTAACTATAATTTAGCGTTGAGCAGTCACAAGGTAGAAAGAGGAAACGATAATTGGTATCAACATTCTGGTATAGTGATAAGAAAAATGAGCAAAGAAAATGAAATTATACCAGCCGATTCTGAAAAAGAGCGATTAGAAATATTGGAACAGTTTTTAATAGAACATATCGTTGATAGTTTGATGATGGACGAAAAAGTTGATTTATTAAATTATATTTACGCAAATAGGGATGTTAGTATTACGAATTCTATATTGAAGCGATTTTTTGGAAAGGCAAAAAGGTATATATTATCTAAATTAATTTCGGCAAAAGGATTAACTGGAATTGTTACATTTGACGGACCGTCGCGTGTTGAAAATCTACATATATTTGTTTTAGATGGAGAACGTTGGACAAGCGCAAGCCCAGAAGACAAACGAGATTTAGGAGAAGCTATTCTTAAAAAATATAGGTTAAAGAATAATCTCAACCATTATGTTGGTTTTATTGGATTCGAAACTAACAAAAAATATATGGTATATAAGTTAAAAGATACACATAATGAACGCAGCACTGGATTCAGATGCGACCAATCGGGTAAGGAAAAGATTATAAAGATATTAAATGAGGTGGAAGCAGATGAACGTTATATTTCCAAGGTTACCAAAGAAGGAGCAATTGAGTTATGTGTAAGGCAAGAGTTAACATTAAGAAGCCTTGAAAACCAAAAGCTAGAGGGTAAAACATGGTTCTTGGATACTGAAACCGCAATTATCAATGAATTTGAAAAAAAAGAAAAGGGTAAATAGAATATTATTAGATATAATACAAAATTGTGGAATTTTATATTATCAATATTTATCGATTTTTTGTTTCAATTTTACTAAATAAATAAAATTGAAAAATTATTAAAAGAATAATAATATATTAATAATATAATGGAAACGGCTATCAAAACTAAAGGTAAATATAGACAAAGAGAAACAAAAGCGGTTTATAGTCCATGTCAAATTACTAAAAATGTTATCTTGCCTATGACTGGAATAGGTAAGAATCTTCAACAAACATTAGAGACGACTATATCTAAAATGATTGGTGGAAAATGTATTGTTGAAGGTTTTGTTAAGCCCGATTCTATCAAAATTATTACATTCTCTAGTGGAATTGTCAAGGGCGAAAAAATAGTATTTGATGTTGTATTTAATTGCGAAGTTTGCTATCCCGTTGCCGGAATGAACTTGACTTGTATTGCTCGGAATATAACCAAAGCGGGAATCCGAGCAGAAAGTGCCGATGAAAACCCTAGTCCTTTTGTACTTTTCATTGCTAGGGATCATTATTTTGCGAGCGAGTATTTTAATTCCATTGAAGAAAATGAGAAATTTACAGCACGAGTTATTGCGCAACGTTTTGAATTAAACGATAAATATGTTTCTATTATTGGTGAACTCGTACCTCTTCCAAGAGAAAATAAAAAGGACATGAAACCTCGTCTTGTAATGGAAGTATAATCTAATAATTATTTGAAATCTGATTATTTTTTTCTATTTCACCGACACGTCCTCGGTTCAAAATATTTTTTTCGATTCTTTTTGGCTGAAAATATTGAATTACTTTGTCCACAATTAATTCTGTATTAGAATTACCACATGTAAATACGTCGAGCGCAATATACTTATGCTCCGGCCACGTATGTATACTTAAATGGGATTCGGCTAATAAATATAGTACTGTAAATGCGCCTTTGGTATCAAAATTATGCCAAGATGTATTCAACATCGTAATGTTCGCTTCGGTAAATATGTCATTTATAAATCGGTCCCATATTTCAAGTTGCTCCATAGTTGAATTTACCTTGATTAATGATTCCATATCCACATCAAACATGTCTACTATAATATGTTTTCCTAAAGACATTATATAATTTATTTCGGTTTTATATTTATATTTATATTTATATATTTATATAATTATTATTTTTGATAATTATAATATATATTGATACTTATTTAAAGCAATTTTATGATTTATGACTAATGCTATACGAGGAAGAATTTGACTATGATCAACTCAACTATGTTCGGGAACAAATCGAAAATATGTCTAAGTTTAACCAGATAGAGGTTCTAAGAATACTAACAAAAAATAAAGAGGTTATTATAAATGAAAATAAATATGGTATTCATATTAATTTAAGTGAATTGCCAAAGGAAATGATAAGAGATTTGTTAGTATATATTAAATATGTTGATACCCAAGAGGTTTATTTAAACAATGTAGAACAAGAAAAGGAGAAATATAAAAATACATTTTTTGTAAAAGATAATAAAGAAATGGCTACATAATTAATACAGTCATAATATGGATTCTAATCACAATTTACAAGATTATATGTTTACTTCTAGAAATTTAACTAGATTTACTAAACATATGATCCCTCCAAATGAAACTAAAACAAACCAGAATACTTCTAATAAAAATATTCACAATAATAATAATCATAGTAAACCAATTGTAAAAAAACCCAGTAATTATAGTCCAAAGCAAAAGGATTCGCTATTTTGGTGTTTCTATATATTAAAACACGGTTACTTTAACTATGAGATGGAAATAAATAACCAATATTTTGTAGTAGAAAAGAGGGAAAAATACAATTATGTCGAGGAACTTAGAAAACCAAAAAATAAAGACTTAATAAAACTACATAAAATAAAACCATTCACAGAATTGGAAGATGATTTAGCCAATAAGGATAAAATATCCATTAAAACATTTTTCGCACTTTGTGTTTTAGAAAAAATAAATATATTGTTAGTTGATAAGCGCAAAATATATGAATTACTCTGTGTTGATGTCGATGAATCCCATCCAGTTCATGTTATTCATCGCAACAGTACTACATTTGAACATTATATTGAGTTAAACATGACGAATGAGATTTTACAAAACTATAGAGATAATTATTATAAAGTGGAGAATTTTGATGCGACCCTAAAATCAATGGGCTCTTATAAATTGGATGAGCTACAAGAACTATGTAGAAAACTCAATATAAATATAAACATAGACGAAGATAATAAAAAAAAGAAGACAAAAGCCGATATTTATCAACTTTTAGTTTTACACTACTAAAAAAATTGAATAAGAATATAAAAATATGTTTAGTTAATATAATATAAGAATATGTCAGAATCAGAATACAAAGCCATTTCCGAAATGTATGCGAATATAAAAAAACCCAAGGAATATGTACATATGACTGACAAAGAATATTATGACTATATCAAACAACATTCAACATTGAACCCATTAGATGTTCCTTTAGATAAAGACATTATGGGCGACAAATTATACAGTAAAGTTTTAAAAGAACGTTACAGAGAAGATTGGGCTAAGAACGACCCAAACGATGATTTTCCGTCTTGGGACACAGATAATGATGCTCGCGATAGCAAGCGCCAAATGGAGAAAGAAAGACAATCGGCTGCGAAACTCAGTAGCGTAACCCAAGTGGCTAGAAATCCAAAAGAGCAATTAGACATTATATCGCAATTCTTTTTGAATAATGCGAATGGTAAGTACAATGAATATGAAATGGAAGCAAAATTCGGTACTCGGGGTGTTAAACCACTTTCAAAATTGGATTACGATAATGTTGTCCGAAAACTCAAATCACTCGGATACGTTTGCGTAAACGAAGGCGGAACATATAGTTTGAAAATCCAATCCGAGTTTATTGACAGAAGTGGCGAATTCAAAACATCGAGTGATTTTGACCGTTTTCGGGTTGAAATCGAGGGTATCAGCCAAATACAAGAATATTGTAGATCAAATAATTTGAAGACAATTAATGACAAAATGCCGAATAATGTAAAAATACTCAGAAAATTGGATGTACGCCCTACTCAAAACAGCGACCAAATTATTGGCAGTGCGAATTTCGACGATTTTAATTTTAAGGTTTCGCTTAAAAATGAGGAATCGATTAGTAAGAATGGCAAAATCGGTTTAGATGTTTTTGATAGCTGGAATACAACCAAAAAAGTGTTTCGCTATCTAAACCGTGTATCTTTTGTTAAAGAAGGTAGTCCATTTCAATTCGATTTAAGTATTGTTAGGAGCTCAAAGAAAAATGAAAGGGGCTGGTTAACACAAACGTATTCCATTGAGGAATCGAATGTATTTGATAATCCGGAAACATTTGAAATAGAAGTGGAAGTGAAGAAGGAAGCGAAAACAATGTATAAAAATCCCAAGGATTTATCCAATGAGCTACAAAAGATGGTAAAAACAATATTGTGTGGATTACAAAAAACAAACTATCCGATTTCATATATAGAACAAAAACAAGTATTGCGTGAATATCTTTCTTTACTCTTTGAAGAAGATTTTAAGAAGAGAGGCGATAAATACGTCCCGAAAGAACGTGTTAATCCTAGTGACTTCATTGGACCTAGTCTAGTCACGTTAGAGTTACAAAATGTTGCACCTATTAGTTCGGATGTAATTGTTCCTAATATTACCGAACCATTTGCGTATTGCGTTACGGAAAAAGCAGATGGCGACCGCCACCTATTATATGTAAACGCGGTAGGTAAAATATTCCTTATAAACATGAATATGGCGGTTATCTTTACCGGAGCAAAAACCGATGAGGAGCGTTGCTTCAATTCTCTTTTAGATGGCGAACTGATCTTACACAGTAAAACTAACAAATTCATCAATACGTTTGCCGCATTTGATATCTATTATTTCAATACAATTGACATTCGAAGTCGACCTTTTGTAAGAAGTCTCGAAAAAGAGGATAGAATTTTCAAGGATGGAAGTCGTTTACCAATGTTGAAAGATTTCGCAAAGATTTTGAAACCAGTCAGCATTATAGCGAAAAAATCTGAATCTGAATCTAAATCAGCTGCTCTAAAACTGTTGGCTAGTTTTACGGGACAAAACAAAAGTCCTATTACTATTGTTTGTAAAAACTTCTATCCATCATTTGATAGTATTACGGAGGGTGTCCCACACGCTATTGGAAAATACAACATATTTGAAGCAAGTAATTATTTGCTTAGACGTATTGCCGATAATTTGTTTGATTATGAAATTGATGGTTTGATTTTCACGCCCACATTTTTGGGAGTAGGTTCGTCGAAAATGTTGGAGGCTGGGCCAAAGAAGAAAAGCAGATGGCCACAATGTTTTAAATGGAAGCCATCTGAAGCAACGGCTATCTTCCCTAAAAGTTACAATACAATTGACTTCTTGGTGATAACAAAGAAAAATGCGGATGGTTCTGATGTAGTAACACCCATTTTCGAAAATGGATTGAACAACAATGAGGCGACCCAATTCAACCAATACAAAACTATAATCCTCGCCGTGGGTTTCGACCAATCTAAACATGGTTATATAAACCCGTGCCAAGATGTGCTCGATGATAAATTACCGAGTGTACATAATGGTGAAAGTGAAGAGGGTTATAAACCCAAACAATTCTTTCCATCGGATCCATATGACCCCTCGGCTGGTTTAGCAGCTATAATGTTGGAAATGGATTCTACTGGAAATAATCAAATGTTTACAGAGGAGCGCCAAGTATTCGATGACCAGATGGTGGTTGAATTTAGATATGATATTTCGAAGCCCGGACTATGGAAATGGGTGCCTATGCGTGTAAGATATGATAAGACCGCTGACTTTAGAGCGGGGCAAGGTGTCGGCGCCAATGATTATACGACCGCAAATAATAATTGGCATTCGATTCATAATCCGGTTACCGAAAAAATGATTGCGACTGGAGAAGGTATTCCGGGAATCGAAGTTTCCGATGATGTCTATTACAATAGCGTTACAACCGAAAAACTAACAAAAGGTATGCGTGATTTTCATAATTTATATGTGAAGAAAGCACTCATTCAAGGTGTTTCGAAGCGCGGAAATATACTGATTGATTTTGCTTGCGGGAAAGCTGGTGATTTTCCAAAATGGATTGCTGCGAATTTGTCATTCGTTTTTGGAATCGATATTTCCAAAGATAATATTGAAAATAGACTCAATGGAGCTTGCGCACGTTTCCTCAATTTTAAAAAGATGACCAAGACAATGCCATATGCGTTGTTTGTAAATGGCAACAGCGCTTTAAATATTCGAAGTGGAACTAATATGTTTAACGATAAAGCGAATGAAATCACAAAAGCAGTATTTGGATCGATAGGAGAGTCTAGCAGTTTGGGGCCAGCTGTTAACAGACAGAATGGAAAAGCAATAAATGGTTTTGATGTCGCGTCGTGTCAATTCGCAATCCATTACATGTTTGAAAATAAAAGAACGTTTTATAATTTTATTAGAAATGTGGCGGAGTGTACAAAAATTAATGGCTACTTTATTGCTACTTGCTATGATGGCAAGACCATATTCAATATGCTTAAAAAGAAGGCGACTGGTGAGAGCAGAGATATTTATGTGGATGATAAAAAGGTGTGGTCTGTAACCAAAGATTATGCGGAATCAATGATTGAAGACGACGAAAGCTGTCTAGGATACAAAATTTCGGTATACCAAGATTCCATTAACCAGACTATACCCGAATATTTAGTTAATGCGGACTTCTTAACAAGTACCATGGAAAAATATGGATTTTCTTTGGTATCTAGAGAAGAGGCCAAACAAATGGGATTACCCGAAGGCAGTGGAATGTTTATCGAGTTATATAATGCGATGCTTTCGGAACTGAAGAAGGACCCAAGAAAGGAATCCGATTTTAAAGATGCGCCATTTATGAAACAATATGAAAAGGATATCTCTTTCTTGAATCGGTTCTTTGTGTATAAAAAGACGTCTACAAGAAATGCGGAGAAGCTAACTAGAGCACTTATTGAACAATTACCAGATGAATATGATTTTGAACAAGTGGGTACAATGTTAGCTAGAGAAGCTGTCAAAGAAGCAGAAGAAATTGTTAAACCTAAGGCGAAAAAAATAGGTAAAAAGTTAAAGCTACAAGACGCGATTGTAGAAGAAGAGAAACAAGAACAAGTATTAGCTGAAGTGCCTCAAATTATAAGAAAACCGAGAACAAAAAAGGTTAAAGAAGTACAAGTAGAGCCAAATCCAGAACCAAATGAAAATGTTGTATTGGAATCAGTGGAATTTGTTCCAAAGACCAAACCCAAGAAGACTACTCGCAAGAAGAAGGAGATTGAATTCGTAATTGAGGGGGAGGAAAATGCTAATAAATAATCAGTAAAAAATAGATATAAATAATATTTGAGTTTATATAATAGCCAATGAATTATTATATAATACCAAAAAATAATTGCCAAATTCATTTAGATTTAAAACATATTGACAATATACAACCGCATATTTCACATAGTCTTTTTTATTATTTGACGGATTTAAGTTCGCAAATACAGAAGGTTCAAGACGATAACAATGATTCAACAAATGAGATTACAATTGATTACATTAATAAAATAGTTAACCCTTTTGAGTTTGTACATTCTATTGTTCCGGGATCTAATCTATCAGTAAGCAAGGTAAAACCCGAATCAAAGATATTTTTTGAAATGTTTGAAATTTTCCAATTGTTTTCTATAAATGATTTTTTGTCTTTAAAACAGAAGATTAATATTGCGCATTTAACTCCGAATCACAGCTCTACAAATTATTTTTTAAATATGTTAAGAGAGGACGATGATGATACAATTTTTTGCGAAGATTTTGATTTTGAAAGGCTGTACTCATTGTTTATTAAAAATCAATTTGAACATAAATTAGATTTATTGGTATGCGAGTTTAAGGAATATACCGATCCACAATCCTATAT
>Ga0007796_10000095_pt1 | contig 21917 bp, 29 predicted proteins | sample CryBogmetaGMA0M_FD_60373 | JGI IMG/M metagenome (GOLD analysis project Ga0007796, IMG submission 60373) | Freshwater microbial communities from Crystal Bog, Wisconsin, USA - MA0M | ecosystem: Environmental > Aquatic > Freshwater > Lake | place: Crystal Bog, Wisconsin, USA | collected 2009-07-06 | reverse complement strand
CTGTGGTCTTCCCATTTACGTTGAAGAATCAAGCCAGCCAAGACGACGGTCACGGCGTTGGAAGCGATGAGAGGGCCATTTTTATTCAAGAGTCCATAGGCTAGCCATAGGGCTATGCCACTGGTAAAAAAGCTGTACATGCTCAAGGAGATGCCACGGGTGTCTCCCGTTCCGAGTGTCTTCATGGCCTGCGGAATGAAGCTCACTGTGGTGAGGGTGGCGGCCGCGTAGCCAAGAAGGTCAATTGCAGAAGAGTGAACAGTCACGTTACTTAAATAATCATCGGTGCTTGGGAATGAATCGAAAAGCTTGATCGAAAGCTAGATAGATCGTACTCCATTTCTATCGAGCAACAATCTCTATGGCAAAAGTATGCATTTGGCAACCCCCTCAGTTTTCTTTTGCCCTGCCCAGGCTCCATCTTGTTGAAGACGTTTCGCCGGAAGGAAAGGCCTCTCCCAGTTGCTGTTGATCACGGGAATAGGTTGGGGTCATTGTGGCTCGTGCTGGATCAGCAACTGCCTGCCTGGCTTCTTCTGATTGCGTCGCTAAGACGCCGATGTTCGTGGGCGTTGAGTTTGAGGGGTAGTTGCAGGGCAACGGATCTCATCGGCTCACAAGCTATGGTGGATTCGGCGGGGCGTGGCGCAGCTTGGTAGCGCGGGTGCTTTGGGAGCACTAGGTCGCAGGTTCGAATCCTGTCGCCCCGATTGATTCCAGCAGAAGGGTTCCCGAGGATTTTGAGGGCCCTTTTTTTATGCCCTTTTTGGGCCATTGTGCGCAAAATGTGCGCAAAAACTTGCATGGAGGGTCCGAATTGGGCCTGAATTGGGCTTGTTCAGGGCCTGTTTGGAGGGGGTCAGCCAGGGGTGGACAGGGCCGACCTCGGTAGCCTCCCGTGCATCCGAATCCAAGCGGTCGGGTGCCTGTCCAGCCCCATGGGGGCACACCTGCATCTCGCCGATGGAATCGACCCGTTACTGCCCTTGGGCCACCGCCAGGGAGGCCCGCGACCAACTCGGTGTCAGTGAGCGCACCTTGGCCCGCTGGCGCTCTTCTGGGCTGTTCCAGGCGGGTCAGCATTGGCGCCGGAAGTTCCCCAGCGCCAATTCACCCGTTCAGTACCACCTGGAGCAGTGTCAGGCCGTGATGAGCGAAGCAACAGCGCGCTCCGCCTATCTGCTCGAACCCAGCGTTGTGATCGCGAAGCGGCCACATACAACGCACCGGAGCAAGTCGGTGCGCCTAAGGATTGGCTGAAGCCGCCACATTGATCAGAACTCCTCGTCCCAGAGGCCCATGCGCTCGAGCCAGGCCTCTGATTGCTCGGTGCTCCAACCGTGATCGCTTTCGAGTAGATCGGCGATGCCGACCATCACATCAAAGGCGGTGTCGTCGTAGCCGCTGTTGGAAAGGGCGCTGCGTTGCAGGGCATCTCCCAGGTGGAGCAGATCCAGTTCCGTAAGCCAGTCGCCCTGCTCAAAGGCGGCAAGGGCATGGAGCTCCTGGCAGGGAAGCAGGTCAGTGGTGGCGCAGGACTTTTGTTGCTGGAACAGGGAGCCAATCAGGGCGAGGGATCGGTGGAAGACTGGGAACAAGGCAAACGGTGTAAGGCCCTAAAGGGTTCCGACCTGCTTGCGCAGTACGGGGACTTGCGACACAACAGTTGGAAGCCAATCCCTGCACCCCTCGCCAAATCCGATCATTCCTGCTAGTACAGACGTACTTCCGCAAGGCATCGGCTGTGCCCTCAACCCGCGTTCCATCCCGTGCCTTGAGCAGCAATCCCGCCGCCGGCGAAATCCCCATCGACGCTTGGCCCTACCTCGACGAAGGGGTCTTGCTATCCAGCCGTAGCCGCCAGGTGTGCATCACCTGCCACTGGTTCCGTCACCACGCTGGTTTGAACTGCATCCCCCTGCTCACCTGCCAGCTGCATGAGGGTCTGATCAGCCACGGTGATCACCTCACCCACCGTTGCCCCCGCTGGACCCAGGATCTGGCAGCCCAACGGGGCTGGGCTCCCGAGGTGGCGTGAGGAACAAATGCCAATGCGCCAGTGGCCCTGGCGCATTGATTGTCCTTGAGTACGGTGCGATGAGATCAATCACGCATGTATGGCCCTTACCGGATCCGAACTGGTCGCCAAAGTCAAAGAACTTGGCGACACATCCAAAAGCGAACTGGTTCGGGCCGCTGGCTACGTGAGCCAGAAGAAAGACGGCAGCGAGCGACTTAACTTCACCGCCTTCTATGAGGCCTTGCTCGATGCCAAGGGTATCAGCCTTGGCGATGGCGGCGGTCAGGGCCGAGGGAAAGGCGGGCGCAAGCTCAGCCACACCACCAAGGTTCAGTTCAACGGCAACCTGATGGTGGGCAAGGCTTACACCGATCTTCTCGGCCTCCAACCCGGTGACACATTCGAGATAAAGCTAGGCAACAAGCAAATCAAGCTGATTCCAACAGGTGGTGTTGAAGAGAACTGATCCCTGGCACAAGAGATCCATGGAGCCGCTCGAGCAATCAGCGGCTCTTCAAGCAGTACTTACCAGAGCTAAACCAGCCAATCGGACAGCTGTTGCCTTCTTTTTGAATCGCTTCACGGTTGTTGCTTTGGCTGCTGAGGCAGTAAGCGCCTGAGCTGTAGAACCCCAGCGGACAGTTGTTTCCGTTTTTCTCAATCGCACCGCGAGCATTCCCGCTGGTCGATGGAACGCAATAACTGCCTGAGCTGTAGTAACCCAGCGGGCATGCTCCTAGTTTTGGGAGAGGGCGAATGGGTTGCTGGGCATGCACTGCCAAGGGAAGCAGCACCAGGAGTGAGGTCAAAGCTTGTCGTGCAAACATCAAATATCTTTTCTGTAATCGTATACAAGCCATTTGCCTTGATTGAATTTCAATTCGTAGACCCATGATTGTGTCTTCCGGCCGGATTTAGAGCGATCGACACCGCGAGGAGTCCGTAGCTCAAGATCTTCGACGATGCGAACAGTTAAATGCGCACGATCCGGAAATTGCCGAAAGTCAGCAACATCTAAAACCTTAAGCTCTTTGTAGTAATAAGAGGAATTGTTTGACCGGAGCCAGTCTACGGAACCGCCTGGCCTGGTGATATCCGAGTAGAGGGGGCCTGGGTTGACAACATAGTTTTCGATAGCAGAAATATCATAGGGTGATGAGAATATAGTTTTCTTATAAGCAAGCCATGATTCAACTAGTTGACGTGCGGTGGATGCATCAAGATTTGCGGATTGTGGTGCAGGTGAAGAAGATGAAAACGGTGATCGAGGTGATGCAGAAGCCGGCGCAGAAGGCTGTGCAGTAGGTCCGGCTGGAAAAACAGGCGCTGAATTTCCGTTTGAATTTGCAGCCGAAGGATTCGACGGAAGGGCCGGCGCCGTAGGGAATCCACCAACGCTCGATCCCTGGGATACAACCTGGGGCCCCCTTGTACGCAGGGTGAGCCAGAGTGAGACACCAACAAATGCAATAAAGAAAACAAACGCCGCTATTACAGGTAAAAGCGGGTTCGACGATCCTCGTGCGGATTCGCGAGATCTAGTAGATGCCTGCCGGTGTAGTACTTTTTCTATTGACACGTTAGTTACTTGGCTGGCTTGTATTCAACCACAAAACTGGCAAACTTGCCTTCCGGTATGTAGTTTTCATTGATGGTTGTAATCCCCTGTCCCGCAGTAGTATTGGATACTTCGGCCTGAAGAGTGCAGCCTAGCCCATCTGGATCCTGGCGGCACGCAATATCTATCTGATTAGCACCCTCCTTAAGCGCTAGAACCAATGGATGAGGGGGTTCATTGTCTGGAGTATGGAGCCTTTGGTTATCAAGAACAACCTGACCATTTAAGGCAACAGCAATAACATCACCGCCGTCCGCGAGATTGTCACTTAAGAATAGGGTGCTTGGACTGTATGCAGTTCCAAGATTCTTAAAACCAAAGCTATTGGGGAATGATGGATAATTCGAAAACCATGGAGGAACTACCGTAACGGTTCGAGGTAAAGAGTTATACGCTTGCTGGCCGCAGCCAGCCAACACCGCAGAGAGAACCCCAACCCAGAGAATATGCGATTTGCGCATAGAAATGGGAATTCCAGTTAGAGCCATATTAGCCCGATAGCAAGACCCTTGTATAGTTTTATTAAAATTAACCTTCGGCCGCCGGTGCTGTGAAATTATAGGAGGAATCACCCTGGAAAATGTCCGAAGACCTTTCCAAGCTCAAAGACATTATCCGGACTAATATACGCAACATCAAGGAAGTTGCTGACACATTAGTCTATGTAAGGGAGAGGCTGCTTGCTACTGAAGAGACTGTTGCGGAGTTAATTGATCGAGTAGAGCAAGTTGAGGGTAGAACAGGCCCCACTACCAGTGATGGGGTAAGGATGTTTGGTGTAGGTAGTAACCAATCAGATACCTCTGTTGGTGGAACGCCAGATTTGGATATAGACCCGTCAGAACTCGGACAAATAATTGTTCAGCACCCCAGATGGTTGAGACCCTTCTCTGTACAAGCCGAACTTGAAAAGCATGAACTCGAAGTGGAAACCCTAAGATTAAGAAGAAGCTCATCTGGATATATGAGAGTCGTCAGGCTCAGTAATGGCACTGAGTGGGCTTACTTCGAAGAGATATCCTTTGAACGCTATTCTCGACTGGCCCTGCTAAGGCAAGTGTTCGATCTCAGTGGTCCGACTTCTGAGTGGTCATCAGCATGGGTAGAAGATCCGATCAAACTCCAGTCACTGCAAAGGGGCGCTCGATGGGAGATTATTGCCAAGGGCAAGCTCTTTACGGAGAAATAAATTGAGAGATTTTCGAATGTCCCTAACCTCTTCTGCTAAATCCCTCCCAATATTAGGCCTACTGTTTATTGCTGGTTGCAAGACCAACCCTTGCCCTGGTTTTAATCCAAGTGGTACCAATGTATCTCTGCAATCGCAGGGAGTAATCAATGTATCCATCGACGGCAGTGGATCCATGGAGGGGTTTTCAGCCGTAAATGATTCAACATTCCATAGAGCTCTTGAAGAAATTGATACAACACTAGGGATTAATTCTGCATTAGGCTTCGCGGCCAGTACGACTAAGGTTATACGTATTGGCAGGGAGGGAATGCCTAGTAATAAGTTGAGCAATGTGACTGTAGCCTCTGTTCTCGCTGCACGTCGCCCTGAATTTTTTAACGAAAAGAAGGGGCAATGGCCAAAAATAAGCAGCTCAATTGAGCAATTTGTGAGCAAAGATCCTACAAGCGTAGACATACTTATAAGTGATCTCGAGCCTGATGAGGCATCTATTAAACAAGTTGTTTCAGCGATCAAGCCTAAATTAGAGTTCGATGGTGGCACTAGTGGATGGCTTCCATGGCGGAGGTCAAGCTATCAAGGTAATGAGCTCGCAATTATTGGCATTCGTAGTCAGTTTTCCGGTGGTGTCTACCCTGCAGTTCAAGGAGCCTTCAAGTCATTTCCCTACACAGGTCTGCGCCCCTTTTATGTAATGGCCCTAGGACCAACTGATAAGGTAGAGAAGCTTGTTGACAGACTTGCTAAGAATAAGGGTCTTAACAGGTCTCTCCAGGTCTCCAGATTTTCCTCTAACCCAAATAGCGGCAAAACTGAATTTATTAATTTGGCAAAGACAAACATAACTCCTGCTAGCTGTCTCGTTCCAGTCTTTTCACTTAGCCAGGGTTTATCTGGAAAATTGAACGTCCAAAATCCCAATAGATGGTTGCTAGCACAGAAGCAGAGAGGCTGTACCAATCAGCAAGTTGAAATTAGATTCGCGACTGATCCAATAATCGGATTTGGGTCTGGTACTGTCACTGATCCGACCTATTTCGCAAGCAATAATTCATCTGTACCAGCCTTACGGCTGTCCGAAAATGAGACATTCGTCTCAACACGTTTCTTGTCTTTCCCTGGCGTTATTAATATTCTTGATATTAGTGCTGATGCTTCAAAGCTAGATCAAGAGAGATGGGCTGATTGGAATACATCTGGAACAAGGCTCGAAGGAGCAAAGACACAGCGACTTCTTGCTTTGATCCAGACTATACGGGGTGAGACTGATCAGTATGCTCTTCAAAAATTTAATGCACGGTACAGCCCAGTTCGAATATGCTCGGCTGTAAAGGGATAGGAATCATGACTAAGGGAGGTAGTCCGTCTTGAAGCAAAGTTTTGGGACATCTTGCTTGACTAATCTATGTTTCCGATCCTAGAATTTTGAAATCTACTAAACCAATCATGCTAACTGCACCATGAAAGCAAGGTATGTCGCCGGAGGTCTTGCGATCGCCTTTGGGGTGATCTGGATTATGGGCATCACGTTCGGCTTGATTACAGATGTTCTCCCTGTTTCCCTACAGAACCCCGCTGCATGGGCACAACAGATTTACTTCCCTGCAAGTGCGGTCAGCACCCTTTTATATGTAGGGTTTCTCTTGGCTTGGGTTTATTACAGCTACAACAGGCGTTGCGCCAATTGTTCTGAAGCAAAACAAACAATAAGTATCTGGCTTAGCCTTTTGGGGATGGCTGTCATTAGTAATATTATTGTTTTAATTCTCTTTATCCAATTCACTGTAGTTCAAGCGCCTGCAACGCAGGCAGCTTTGGCTGGAGCCTCTTTTGTTAATGCACCCCCATACGAATTCTTAATTCCTCTAACACTTATAAATGGTTTGCTGCTTTTCTGGTTGCCTACTTGTTTTCTGAGCCAAAGAACACTCAGATTCATACCACCCATGAGCTATGAACTAAACACAATCACGGAGAAGCGGTGATGAAAAAAGTCTATGTACTGGGCATTGGTGGAACAGGTGCCAAATGCATTCAAGCGGCGGTTCATCTGCATGCTTCTGGAGCCTATGGCAAAGACGTAAGGATGGGCGTCCTACTCGTCGATGCTGATGCATCTAACGGGAATCTCCAGAGCGCTAGAGAGACGGTTCATTGCGCTCTAGAGGCTGGAAGCCTCCTCAGAGATACAAACGTAAGCTTATTTAGTGGAGTATTAAAAAACTACGGCTATTGGAATCCCCTCGGCGATTACTCTGACCGACTCACCCTTAGTGACATCTATCGTGAGGCTGGTTTGCGTGCAGTTGATACAGGGTTGGGTGAGCTGTACGACTGTCTTGTTGCTCCAGAGGAAAAGCAAGCGGACTTATCCGTCGGCTTTAGGGGCAGACCATCTATTGGATCGGCAGTCGTAAGTCGAATCAGGTCCACCGGGTTTAGCCAAGGCCCGTGGCCAGAATTGATCAATGATATCCAGGCTGACTGCGCCAACGGCGACAAACCAAGGATCCATTTGTTTGGGAGTATCTTCGGAGGAACAGGCTCCTCTGGTTTGCCAACTCTAGGAACATTGCTTTCAAGAGAGCTGAAAGGTGTTCGTGATGCAGTTGAGATCACTGCATCTGTACTTCTTCCATACTTTGATTTTGATGTTCCAGATGATGATGATATATATGCCGAGGCTAAGAACTTTACCCTGAACACAGATGCAGCTCTGCAGTATTTAGCTCGCCTTGCAGGTGATAGCTTTAACTGCATTTACCTCGTCGGTGATGGTACTAAGCAGCGCTATGAGAGGCCATCTAGTGGTGGTCCATCTCAGAATAATCCATCAAGCTGTATTGAGCTAATTGCTGCAGCTGCCGTTTCAGCGGACGCTGGTTCAGGTTATGGTAATGGTGCTTACTTAACGGTCTCAGATGATAGTTTGATGTCATGGGAAGATTTCCCTGGTGAATTGACATCAAAATCACTCAAATCGACTTTGCGTACATGCTATACATGGCACTTTAATCTTTATAACGAACTAAGGGAGGCGCAACGGTTTGATTCCAAGAACTCTTTTGCCAAAGCTGCGCCCTGGTTCGACAGATTCTTTTCTTTGTCAAATCGTACTAACAGACCAGATATTGAAGGAGAAGATCAAAGTAGGCAGATTGCAGCCTTCGATAAGTGGTCTGTTGATTTCCTGCAATGGTTTCAACAATTATGCTGGTCTGGTACGGCAAGGGAACAACTTGCGGATATTAGAGATGTTTCTTTTAAACCCTACGACGGGTTGGAGCCAGACATTTCGCGTGTTTATCTCGAGTCCTTGGAAAGATTAGTTATTGGGCAGACACTTGCTAAGCGAGAAAAATGGCGAGATAGCATCGATCTCTTAAAGAATCATCTTGCTGACAGCAAACACAGGCTTGAGGGCACGGTTGGCCTGATCAACAATCTCTACGAAATCATCTGAACAGGAGACCCTAAATGAGACCTCTACTCCCCCAGCTTCGCAACACGTTGGCTCCTGGTCCGATTCAGGGGCAATGGAATTTGAGTTCAAAGTCAATCTTTGGAACGATTGCCCAAGCTCTCAAGTATGAGCAGGCTGTTCGTACCAATATCAATTCCATACCCAGCCCATGGGCCCGGGCACTTCTTTTCCAGTCTGTTTTCCTGACAGATCAGTATCCGAACCGGCGGGAACTGATTCATGAGTATGTTGGCTTTTTGGCAGTTCTGGCTTTCGCCAAGGTCAAAGATTTACCGATTCAGGCAAAAGCTGTCAAGCTCAATGAACTAGCAAAAGCAAATCCATTCGCAGACTCATTGGTTGGGCTCCTGCCGTCATTCAAAGACTCTGTATTGTTGTCAAGTACAGGCGCTAATCCTTGGGAAACAATTTATACTTTTACGTTGAATAGCCATCCCTTGGGTTTTTCATCACCCGCTACATTGGCTGTGCCTTCAATATGGCTTCCACAGCAACTTGCTGGCTTCATACCTTGGTTAGAGGAAGTTCCGATTCCAGGTCGTGGTAATCGCGGCAAGACACTTTTTAGGTATGGCGATCCAAAGCATCATCTTGGTCAACAAGAGAAATCTGCATTTGCAGCATGGCTAACAAATATTAAGCAATCTGTACTTACAGTCAATAGTCCCAATCAGGATTTAAGCAATCGCCTGGGAATGATTATTGAGGAGTACATCGCAGATTTTGGAGCTGCAGCCGCAACAGCTCCAACCGTTTCGACGAGTCTACAAATTTTTGGCGTTGCCCTTAATCCCAAACCCTTGGATGCTCTAGCGCAAGTCATTGATCCAGGATCGATCAAGCGCAATTCCAATGTTCAGGTGCAACCGGGGATGAAGCCCCATTCCAGTCCTCTGTACTTTGTCGATAAGGATCTTGTACCCCAGGTTCTCAACCTTCCCAGTCATGAAATTTGTGTAGCAGGAGCAACTACCCTTGCCGCTTTCCAAGGCGATTCCAACCTTGCTAGCCAACTAGGCACTTTTTGGAATGCAGATAACTTCTTCCTCCCACGTATGCGGTGGTATCGAGGCTCCGGGATCTTGTCCGGTAGTTGGTTGGATGAAATTCAACCTGATCGCGAGAGTCGAACTATTATCCCGCCACTAAACCCTGAGATCAGCAAGTTTTTCGGTAGCGAAGACTTAAGAAGTCGATTGAGAATGACTCCTGCCGCAACCTCAGAAGGTAATGGTGTCAGAGTTTCGTTTGAATTGGAAATTAGTGGTATTGATAATCGCCCTACTCGATTGGCCATTTACAAGGACTACGCAATCAAATCAGAGGACGAGCTTCAGGGACAACTTCCGTATATCTCGTTATGGCCTAACCTCCCCTCAGAGAGTCGTTGGTCAACCTTCTATTTGGCTGTACAGGAAAGCAAGGAAAGGTCTAATTCTTCCTATGCTTTTGCTGTTGAGATGCCTACACCTGCCTCCAAGGATTCTGTGCTCGATGGTGACCTTGGGACAATTTATCGAATCTGGCAGAGTAATGAACACCCTAATGTCCTAAGTCTGATTGATAAGCGTGGTGACCATCTTGGGATCATTCCAATCCTCACACCAGAGGTCAGTGCCGGTCGATCCGCTAAATGGACTATCGGGGTTGATTTCGGTACTTCATTCACCAACCTACATGTTTCCAAGGCTGGCTCTAGGGAGAGACTTGAGTTGTCATCACTAACCCTTAATATCACAGACACACCAGAAAACTTTGATACTAATAAAGACTTCTTTGTCCCTGGAGTACTTACTGCACCACCTGATGGTTCCAATCCACCGATGGCAACCTTGTTGACAGTACGTGGTTCAAGCGAAGCTGAGACTACACCTGATTTCATTACTAAATCGAGGGTTTATGTGCCTTCCCTTGATGAACGCTCCCTCAGCGATTATGTGGTGAGTGATATTAAGTGGACAAAGCCAAAATATTTGGACGCTTTCCTCACAGCTCTAATCAATATGGTCAGTGCTCACGCGGCTAAAAGTGATGTCAGTGAAATCACTTGGAAGGCTTCCTACCCAACGGCATTTTCCGCTTCCGAGGTAAGTCGCTACAAGAATGCTTGGGAGCGGGCACTACGCTCCGCTTCAAGGGTCAGCAACATTCGGCATAAGCTGGGAACCGACGGGACAGCTGCTACTGCCTTCCAGACAGAGAGTATCGCTTTCGCTCAATATTTTGCTGATGAGCTTCGTGAGCAGCTTGTCTATACAACTTGTCTTGACGTGGGTGGTGGTACTTCCGACATTAGTATCTGGAAGGATATGACACTCGTTCATCAGCTTTCAATCCCATTCGCTGGTCGAGATATTTTCCATAACACCCTCCGTCGAAATATTGACCGTATAGGCGAGGTGTTTGGTCTTTCTGATGACAAGTCACAAGAGCTCCTTTTGGATCTCAAGAACAGTGGAGATAACTTCGATGCCTATCTTGATAGCTATCTAAGGCTCAAGGGTGGCACAGTGCTAGAGCGTCTGCGTAATGCTAGCAATACCGATAGCATACAAAAATTCAGAGGCCTATTGGCTTTGTCCTATGCCGGTCTTTATTACTACATCGGCTTGGTTCTACGTTATCTGAATCAAGATGGCGCCACACCCGTCTACCTAGGCGGTAATGGGTCACGCTTTATTAATTGGATCGATCCTGATGGGCAGTACAGCGAATCATCTGAGGTTAATCAGCTCCTTGCCTATATTCTTGCGAAGGCAGGAGGATTCTCCACAGATGATCGCCGAGATACCATAGTTTCTAAAAATCCTAAGCAGGAAGCTGCCGGTGGTTTGGTTGTAGATGAAACTCGGTTAAAGGGTCTAACCACCTCCACTCCTGAAGCTTATGCTGGTATTGGAATGAAGTTTGAAACAGATTTAGGCCCGATTACCTTCAAGCCAGAGGACGAACTTGTTCTCCCCGAGGAGTGTCAGGAGATTAAATCTATTGCCATTGAAGATTTCTCTGAGATTGGCAATTTCATTGAAGTCTTTAACGAAGCAATTAGGGCCTGCGGTATTCGGGATATTGTGACCCCAATTGCCGCGAAGTCCGGTACTGAGGCACTCAAGGAGATTTCCTTTGATCTTGGCAATGAAGTCAAGCAGCTCCTCAATAGCCGTCGTTCAACTGGAGGAGGATCTCGGCAGAACTATGAACCTGACCCCGGCTTTATCGTCGCACACAAGGGCCTTCTAAGGGTTCTTGCTAAGCAGTGGGCGAAGAGTTAGTTCATTATTCCACCCAAAACCCAACTCACTTAATCATGATTGACCCAATCGACATTTCAATACCCGCAGGGACAAAGGTTATCCAGTGTTCAAAATTTAGTCCTACCGGATCAAGAGTACCTTGTGATAACAAAAATCAACTTCTGAATCAGAACGACGGTCAGATTCAATATGATTCTGCTTCAGGCACGGCAGTCTTTAAGGCGCCTGATTTTAACTCGTGTATTGACCCTAGGCAACTTTTGTGCGAAGTAGAATTCATACTGCCCAAATCTTCCTTGAAGATACTTAAGGCTACCAATGGTGACCTCAGCGACCTTATTTCAACCAATACCCAAATCCCGCCCTCTCCCCAGCCTGCAACCCCGCAGCCATCACCCGAAATACCACCCACTCAAGAGCCTCTACCTGGTTATATTTTGCCTATTGGTATAGTTGCAGGCATATCGCTTGTTGTTGTCCTGGTTGCAAAAATAAGTAACCGTTTATTAAATTTCAACAAGTCTAGTAAGTCCACGGCCCGGACATCTTCACGTCAAGCTACCCATCCTCCCCTAAATCAATTTAATCAATTTACCGCCACTCCTGCCCCCAGTAATGATTCGATTAAGCAGATTACCTTCTTGACCCAACAACTTCAAAAGGTAACATCCAAAATAAATGGGTTAGAAGACGAGATTATTGCTCTTAGCCAAAAGCTTCAGTCTATTGAGGGCAAGTCATCATCTCCGAAGATTGATCAAATATTTCCTTCCTTGAATACCGTCGTTACATCCGTAATACCAGCCCCACCACCAGCTTCTTTAAGTGTTGACTTAATTAAGAAAGCCGTTTCTTCAGGAGACTATACCCTTATCTCCGCTCATCCACATTACTTTGTTTCTGAAACACCTCAGTCTCAGCAAGGTCTCGAAGAGGTCAAGCGCTTCATGATTGATGGAGATCAATCTCAAGCGAGCAGTCGAACCCAGTCTGAGTTCATTGCAATTATCTGTAATGCTGAAACTTATTTGATTCCCAATATTGTTCCAAATGCTGCAGATCCTTCCCGTACTCTCAAGCGCCATGCAGACAAAAATAATATTTATCGAAATGGTCAAGGTACTAGTTTACTGAACCTTGATCAACTTGCTGTTGTTCAAAGGAATGGTGACCGATTTGATTTGATCACGCTTGGTCAGATCGCTTAAGCTTTCGAAATTTAGAGGAATTTTCGGATAGTGTATTCACTTTCTTAGCCTCTTCATTGTTTCTTCTATGGATGCTTGCTCGAGATCCAACTCGTCTAGCTCCTCCACTTTTGCAGACACGGCGCGTGCTTCTACAGCTTTCTGTTCTTTAGGTGCATTCACCTCTTGTTCTACTGAGTCCCTCTTATAACCATTTCTTGCATTGGCGTCTTGAGTAGCCTGCGGGATCGTGGCAACTTCGATCACCTGGCCTACTCCGCAGAATCCAATCGTAAACAACATGGCAGTACCGAGTCCGTATTGACCCAGGTACATACGATGCAACCCACAGATTCCAACAAAGCCTAGACCCCAGAGCAGATAAGCAATTGATGTGTATTTTTCTTCTTGGATTGTTTCCTGTTCTGACATGATTTAAGTGGGAAGGGTGAGAATGTCTAGGCCACAAGCTTTTGCATATTGCCGATGATAGTAGTCTAATTCATCCCATCGAAATGATCTCGGATCATATCGGCTATGACTGCGGTCAACGCTGGCGTGTGTTGTTATTCTGAACATTGGTATCCCATACTTAGCTTGCCATAGAAGGATCTGTTTAGCGAGAGAACTGTATTGTTTCCTTGTATATCCGGAATGGCTCGACGTATCCCCCTGTCCATCTGTAGGTGTTTCAAGACTGATGTGAAGAGCTACGTTATTAATTGAAAAGAAATCTGGCGACTTACTATGGACGGTAAAATCGCCAAACTTTGAGAAACCGCTTCCATAAGCACGGTTTTCGTCGGGAACGATCCTTGCTAAATCTCCAGTTCTATCAACTAGAACATGATAACTTGCTTGGTCTTCATCCTGGGGATGAGGTGTTTGGAAAAGCTTTACCGTCTCTCTTGCTGGTATAACAGTCTCATGTATCACTATCAGTTCAGGCTTATTTGGAATTTCGCGCCCGATCACGTCCCTTGCATCCCTATTGCCATAATTTGTTTCATCCGCCAGTTCAAGTTTCTCTTTTCCTGCTTTTATTGTCTTACTGCATTCCAATAACTGTTCTTCTGTTGATGGACTTAGTCCCGATGCACTTAGATATTGGACCTCAGGCCAACTAGTCTCTTTAGCACTTTTTGTTGATGTTGCTGAGAAGTCCAGAGTCGGCGGTTCCTTCTCTGGATGGAGCAGTTTGTACCCACCCAGACCTGCTATGACACTGAGTACGCCTATGGGTACGGCTATAAATATTGAATCTTTGATACTTGGTCCTTTAGCCTCTTTGCGTTTCATTGCGTGGAATAGGTACTTTGAAAACTACTTGGCAAGCCTAGACTTTTTCATAGTTCCAGATTTTCCATCGCCCACTTTCCTTGGCAAAGATGTATTTGAAGGTTCCTGTATTTGTTGAAGGTTTGTAAACTCCAGGGCCATTAAGTGTGTCCTGCGAATTTACAGCAACAACTATACTGGGATTGTCGGTTTGCTGAGGATCGAACGAGATAACTCGTTCGATAGTTGTTGATTGATAGGTATAGTATTGATTATTGTTTTTAAGCCATGCAACAGGTCCGTTTTCTTTGTTGAGATCGGTCCATAAGGGTCCTGCTGCCACTGATTCGGAGGCAGCGGCGGCATCATAAGGGGTTGCAAAAACCCTAGATCGCACTCCCCACCACTCCTCAATCACAGACCTCGCCGTTTGTTCAGTGATCTGTTCCTGTGGCACAACCCTAACTTGGCTAGCCGTCGACAAACTGCCAGTATTTTGGCTCACCCCTGAATAAATGATTGCCAGGCCTGCCAGGCCTAGTGGGTAACCAATAGCGATTAAAATTAGCGCTGTTTGATTTGAGAATCCTCGTCTATTCAGATTTTCGGGTGCTCGATTCATGGTTTTTTGCGTGTTCATTGTTTTGGTCTGGCCTCAATTTCGACTTATTAGGTTTAGTCGTACTGACTGATGCTATTTTCATTTTCGCTATCAACTGAGCCTTCTTTTTTCAGTAGATTGTTCGTGCCATCGCATTCCGCTTTGTAATTAACAAATCCACTGAACCTTCCGTCTGGATAGTCTTGCCTCACCCATCCACCACTTGAACGGACCTCTGGTGTAGAGCTTACAACTTTAAAGCCTTTTGATGTATATTCTGAAATATTGCTATATTGTTGTCCCCTGCACCAGTTGCCTGCGTGGGTATTGGCTTCGCCACTCTCGTTCTCAAATTGCCAGTTGTACCTATAGGTACCATTGAATTTCCATAGGGGGAATTCGTTCGAGTTTTCCTTGATCAGGTCTTCCCGTGCAGCCTTCATGACTAAGCTTTCATTACCTGTAAGCGCATTTACTGGCAGGCCGGCCAGAAGCTGATATACGCTATAAGTCGAATTCTTCTTGGACTTCACTACATTGTATAGAGCTAGATTGAAGTCCTTCTGGCCTATGCTGGGGTTAAGGAATGGCAGATTTTTTTGTCTGCCTAGCAAGTACTCTACTGGTACATTATTTGCCGCCGATTGAACCTTGGCTAGGTTTCCACTTGTTTTGCATGTTGTCGCCCAAGGTTTAACTCCCTTGGTTCCAAAGTTGACACTCAATTTAAGTGATTCGCTGTTGAATTCTACTCTTTTAATGTATGGTTTGGTTTCGGTCGCATAGAGTTCAAAGCCTTGGTTGCCAACGGTCTTAATTGGAATGCCTAGATAGAGCCAGTTTTTGGGTATTGAGGGTGTCTCCTTGCTCACAAGAAAGCTGTTGCGTCCCCACTCATAGCTTGGGTTCACAATCAAGTACTCAGGTCCTGATTTTAAGATGTACTCAATATTTTTGTCCGTACTGCAGCTGTATACCTCGATTTTCCTCTTGCTGCCAAGACCCAGGATCAATCCCGCGGCGACAGCCCCTGCGGTGATCGACCCTGCTGCAACGCCCGCAACAAGCTGTGGTTTGAGCTTTTTCATCTGACACGAGGCCTATGCGCTGTCTTTCCAGACGGCTTCCATTGTACATTTTACTCGCCAATCATTACTACTCATCTAGCTTTTGCCGAGTGGCATGACTTCCATGCATCCCTAGGACTTGGATTTTTGTCTTTGGGTTTAGTTACTACTTGCTTGTCTTTACGATCGCGGAAATAAGAAAGACGTGTTTTCAAGTCCCTCTGGTGTCTTGGGTCCAAAGCTTTCGGTTGTCTTAAAGCGTGTCATGATGCCAGGTTGCTTAGTGTTCTTTTCAATGTTGAAGTATCCAGCTGCTGCCCAGCCTGGAGTTGTCTCGGATTGATTATCTCTAAAAGAGAACGTGAATGTCCGTGTTCCGTCTGATCCCTTGTCTATATTTGAGATTCCTATTTCGCCGCGAATCGATACACTCTCGCCATTTGCTACGTCTTCAAATGTGTAGTTAGCGCTGCCGGATTCGCTCTGAACTAGCCTTGCTAACCCATAGATACAAAAGTTTCCTTTCTTGTTGCATAAGGAGTTCGTGACTGGTAGGTCGATACCAGTGAAATAAACTTGCTCTTGGTTCGACGGGGTGGGTTCGGTTATTGGCTTTGACGTCTCATACTGATATGTATCTTTTATCGTTCTTGTTTGTTCTCTTTGATTGCCGCCACTCCCTGTGCTTCCTGTTTTGTTGCCTTGGCTCGCAACTTGGATAATTAACACCAGAATACCTAATATTAAAATTAATCCTAGGACAATAATTGGTTGGCTCTCCTGTGTATTAACTTCATTGTGGTATCTTTCCCATTTTTTACGTAGATCTTGCTTCGGCTCATGGATGCCCTCTGAGTCCGAGGTTCTCGTTTTTTCCTGAATGCCATCCAGTTGATTGAGTAGCTCATCTGTCTCCCTTAGGACTTGGTGCAGACCCCCCTCTTCCTTTTTTGTGTTCACTGCTTTCGTTCTCCTACATCTAGGTTGATCATTTAATTCTAGTTTCAATTTAGGCTTCTATGCAAGCCTCTATTGCTGTTTCATAACTTTCATCTTTGTTTTTTCCTCGCCTAGTCAATCTTTAGCTATACGTTCAGGCTCTTCCAATCTTCTTGATCTACACAGGTGATTCTCTAAGACCCCGCATCACTTCCGGCTTTATCTGTCCAGTTACTTTGGCCCACAGGCCTGTTTGTAGGCAAGTTGTGGCGCCCCAGTTGGATAGATCAAATTAGTATTCTCTATTTTGGATAGTTTTTGTGCTTGTCCCCATTTCCCATCTGACACATCACGGAGCATTTCTGTCGGGCAATATACTCTAAAAGAAAGAAGCTTTCTTGTTTTAGATTCGGGTTGAATCCATTTAACTTTCGACAACCAAAGTCCCGGTCTTTCGAGCCTTTCCACTCCCGCGCTTTGAATTATTTTGTTATCTATCAATTTGCTTGCGGTTCCTTTGTTTTTCTGTCCTGATTCTTCTTCTGTATTTTGTCTTTGATTTTCATTGTTCGGATTGTTTTTGGATTTGTTGATTTGCGTCTTAATCCCTATTATTGCCCAAGGTAGCAACACCAAGATTATCCCTAGATTTAATAGATGCTGCGTATTCTTTGTTCCCATTTTGTTTGCGTATCGCTTCTTATTGTTGCTTAGATCGTCTTTTCTCCCCTGGTCGTTCTTCTCGACCTGTTCCTTGCCCTCAATCTCACCTAGTTGATTGAGCAAGTCACCTGATTCTTTCAGCACCTGCTCTAGATTTCTCTTCTCTGAAGTCTTTCTCATTTTCTTTGTTCTTGTGTCTTGAATATTGTACTCTATTTCTAGTTTGTTTGGGTAGTATTCTGCATTCTTTTGCCACGCAACAGGGTTCCAGGCAGTTTGTTTATTATGGTTTTGACGCATTGTTGTTGGATGCCGTATTTCCTCTGCCTTTGGGAAATTATTTTGCAGTGAAACCCGCTGTATTGCAGAGCAGCATTGGTGATACTCTTTACATCTTTTTTCTACTTTGATTTGCTTCTGAAATAGATACTTTTGGCTATCTCTTGTTTACGCCAGCGCTCCTCTTTCGGTCATTGGTCATTTCTGACTTCTTTTGCTATCTTTGTTTTCCACTGGTTTTCACTTGACGCCTAGGATGGAGTCGAGAACCAAGGATGGTATTACCGCACAGACTGAAAGCAGTAAACCAAAAATGATCGACTTTCCTTTCGGGATCTCTTCGACTTCTTTTTGAACCGCAATGTATCTTAGATATGGTAGGTAAACTCCGTAGGCTAGGGAAATGACGAGTCCGGTTAAGCCCGATATATCGTCCTTAATCATTGAAGATGCAATTGAGGCAAGAATGTAAATAATTCCAGCAACGTAAAAGTAACTCCATTCTCTTATTTGTGTGCAAACTGCGTACGGGAAGAAGAAGCCTATCCAGGAGAAGCCTGCGGGATTCTTGAAGAGGCTCAGATTGTAGTTTCTCCCTGATGGGCTAGTTAGTACTGGCAGCGCATTTTGTGCTTTGCTAAGTGTGTAGCCTTCCTGTATTAACTGGTTGATAACGGAAAGTCTTTTCTCCATCTCATCGCTAATTGAAGACTTGTAAATAATTTTTTCTTTTGGCAGTCCAACCTCGTCAAGTTTCTCCAGGAGGACATCGGTCTCCTTCCCTACCTGCTTTAGGTCCCCCATTCCCTGATTTTTGTCCATTTTCTTTGTGCCTTCCGGTTCGAAATTAATTCGAAAATATTAGTTTGACTAGTGGCTTTTCGCAATCTTTTGGTTTTCATTTGTATAGCTAGTGTAGCTGTCTCCAGGCTTCGCGATTTTTTCTTCATAATCCTGCTTTGAATCTATGCCTCCTTAGCCCTGCCTGAGCACCGTGACGCGCTCAAGCACGACCTCAGTAGCGGTCGGGTGACTGCGCCGCAGTTCCTCGATGAGGGCCCTTTTCAGCTGCTCACCCTCTAGGCCGGCAGGGAACCACTGGAAGCGTGAGAGCCATTTGCCAGGCGGGCCACCGTTCTGGGACTGTGTCGCCAGCGCTTGTACCTGCGACCCATACCGTTTCGGTCTCGCCTGGCTGGAGCACTCGATAGTGCACCTGCAGCTTGTTTTTGGTGAGGTCTGCGTTCATCCTTCGGCCTCTCGCTGGTACTCCCGTCGCTCTTCTTCCCAGGCTCGTTGCAGGTCCATGCGTGTGATCCGATAGCCAAGACGCCGAGCCGCCAGGATCAGCTCAGGGGTTGAGCGGCAGCCCTTGAGGGACCGCCGCAGGCCAGCGTCAGCTTCCGCCTCGTGCACCAAGCGCTCCAGCTCAGACCAGCTCATGGCACCTTGCGCCTGGTCTCACAAGATGCCAAACACCCCTAGGTAGCGCCAGGTTCGCCAGAACACAGTCCCCCAGATCAGCTGTCAGCACTGAGATAACCGGTCGGGGAGTCCGGCCGGCAGGAGGCTGTGCCTCCCTGCAGCGCCTAGAGCACCGAGACGGTGGTGCCAAAGCGACCCTGGAATTTACGGGCCAGGGCAACGGCCTTCTCAGCGGGGATCAGGCGCAGCTTTTTGACGGGCTTGCCGCGGCGGCCCAAGGCGGTGGTGATGCGCTCATGGCCATAGGCCTTGATGCCATCGGGATAGGTATGCAGAACCAGGGTGCGGAGCTCACAGCAGGGAGCGGAGGTGCGTGCCATGGAAGGGGAAGGCGTGGAACACCCCGACCGAGGCCCACTGGGGCGGAGACGGCAAGGACCGCGTCGCACCGAAAGGTGCGCTGTGCAGACACCGCGGCCCGGCCTGATCCTTGCCGCCTCTGGCGCAGGGGGCACGCTGGGAGGGACCACGCCGCTGCCATGGCAATCGCCAGCTCGCACGTGAATTGAGCTGGGCAATGCTGCGCACCGCCGGTTGGCTCAGCAAGGCTGGCGGCTATGGGCTTCTCCACCTGGGGGAGCAAGCCATCCACTGAGCTGAGTGAACCTGCAGGGCAACAGCTCGTTTGACACCGCAGAAGGCTGCGCGCCGGGCCTCTCCAGGATCGCCCCTTGGCAAGGGCTGACGCGAGGCGAACTGGCTGCTTGATCTGGCGCGATCACCCCGGCCCTGCCGGTGTTCACCGCGCTGGGGCAAAGGAAATCGCCCCTTGCCTGGCGGGGACGTTCTGGATGCGTCCCGTCGCTGCGCCGGAAGGCGTCAGTTAGTTCATGGCTACCCAAGCTCTCGGTTATGCGCCTGGAGATCCCATTGGTCTGGTGGAGTCCTGCTACCGGGCAATCGAATGGATCCTCGCCACCCACACCGCCCGTGGAGTCCTGATCCCCAGGCCCTGGGTGGATCACCCTTATGGGGAAGAAGAGATCACCCTGTTGGAAGAAGAGCTCCTGCCTGCGATGGCGGTGTTCCTTGCCCGGGTGGATGCAATCGATCGGGCCATTGAGGCCGATCAAGAGGCAGAGGTCCAGGCCCTTGAGGCCTCAGCTGCCAGGGCCCGCTGAGGGCAGGGCCGGCCATTGGCCGGCCTTTTCTGCTGTTCCCTATTACGGCCACTGCCATTAGCGTGGTGTTCTCGTGCAACAGATGTCATGACGCAGGCACTGGCTGCAGCGGTTGCATCCGCATCTCGCTTGCCTGATGAGGAGCAGGACGTTCTGGCCTCACTGCTGATGGCAGAGATGGATAGCGAAGAGCGCTGGAACACGCTGTTCTCCCAGTCCCAGGGACTGCTCGCTGATCTTGCCCAGCAGGCCTTACTTGAGCACCAGGCTGGAGAAACCCGGTCCCTGAGCGAGCTGGAGTGAAGTCGGTCACAACCGAGCAGTTTCGACAGCTCTACGCCAAGGCCCCGAAGGAGCGTCAAATCAGGATTCGACGTGCCTACAGGTTGTGGAGCGCTGACCCCAAGCACCCATCACTGCGTTTCAAGAAAGTGCACAGCACCTTGCCGATTTACTCAGCGAGGGTCGATCTGGATTGGCGGGCCGTCGGGATACTCAAGAACGAAACAGTGGTGTGGTTCTGGGTTGGTTCCCATGAGCACTATGAGGCCTTACTGAAGACCATGTGAGTTGGGTCTCTCGCTGGCGAAATGCTCCAGCACCAGCTGAATCTGCTCTGTGGTCACCCCAGGGAAGATCTCTGCAAACTCAGTGAGCGACACCCCGTCCTCCAGGTTTTGGAAGAGGGCGGCCACTGGAATCCGGGTTCCGCGGAACACCCCGGCGCCGCTGACCCGCTGGGGATCCTGTTCCACGGCCGGGCAATCAGCCCAATCCAGCTGGCTCAGTGTCGACATGGCGGAAGCCCTTTTGCCAAACCAAGAGTAAGCAGATTTCACGGCTCAAGCTGTTGCCGCTTCCGCCAAGAAGTCCTCAATCCAGCGCTGGTGCAGGGTGCTGGTGATCAGCCCCGCCAGGGAGGGTTGGGCAGCGGGAACCTGGAAGGCAGCGCGAAAACCCTTGGAGAAAGCCGCAAGGCGAGCAGGGGCCAGGGCCTTGATGCGCTCCTGCAGGACCGTGATGGCTGCAGGTTCCAGTGGGTTATCTGTGGTGGCAGCTATGGGCTGGGCGGGTTGTGCCTGAGCTGGCTTGTTCTCAGCTGGCTGAGCCTGCGCTGGCGATGTAGCCCCGCTCACCTGGCGTTGCTGCTTGTCGTAGAGCGCCAGGCCAAAGGGATTGCCAAAGGTCATCAAGGCCCGTTTGGTGGCATCGGTTTCTGCTTCTTTCAGGGCTGATTCATGGGCCAGGCCCTGATCCATGTCGATGCCATGGCCGGCGCCCGAGCCTTCGCGGATCAGGGTGCGGTTACCGGCGGTGATGGTGATGCGCACCCGGGCGATGTAGGTGATGCCCCAGCCGCTTTTGCGATCACGCCCCACAGGCCTTTCGTGTTCAGCAACGCAGCGGCTGATCAAGGTGGAGCGCTCCCAGCCGTCAAAACCAAAGATGCGGTTGGCTTCTGCAATCACCTGCCAGCCCTCGAGGTAGCTCACCTGCTGCGGCCCTGCTCCCGTTGGCGCACATTGGCGCGATCCAATGGCGCCGAAAGCAAGGCGATCTGCCGGGTGGAGAAGCTACTGCCAGAGCCACCCTCGCTCTGGGGTGATGCGGGGGCCGGCGCTGGTGGGGCCGATGCAGCTTCTTGGCTGAGGGTTTCGCGAAGGAGCTGCAGGGTGGATGGCGGCCGGGAGGGGATGGTGCGGCGTTGCGGTGCGGCGTGGGTGGTGGT
>Ga0007796_10000094_pt1 | contig 22132 bp, 22 predicted proteins | sample CryBogmetaGMA0M_FD_60373 | JGI IMG/M metagenome (GOLD analysis project Ga0007796, IMG submission 60373) | Freshwater microbial communities from Crystal Bog, Wisconsin, USA - MA0M | ecosystem: Environmental > Aquatic > Freshwater > Lake | place: Crystal Bog, Wisconsin, USA | collected 2009-07-06 | reverse complement strand
GACTATTTCGGATTTAAGACATTGGAGCGGGCCTACCTATTCAAAAATGGCGACAAAACAGTGGAACGTCCGCAGCATATGTGGTTAAGAGTCGCTATAGGAATTCACGCATTTACGGATGGTCTCAGTCACGAGACTGTATTACAACTAATTAAGGAAACCTATGATCTTATGTCGCTAAAATTCTTTACACATGCGACGCCCACTTTATTCAACGCCGGGACGCCTAAACCGCAATTAAGCTCTTGTTATTTAATAGCAATGGAAGACGACAGCATTGACGGTATTTTTAATACGCTCAAAGACTGTGCACGCATTTCCAAATGGGCCGGCGGAATCGGTCTCCATATCCATAATATCCGAGCCAAGGGTACCCATATCCAAGGCACCAATGGTATATCAAATGGAATAGTGCCAATGTTGCGCGTATTTAACAATACCGCAAGATACGTAGATCAAGGCGGCAACAAGCGCAACGGCTCATTTGCCGTCTATTTGGAGCCGTGGCATGCCGACATTTACGACTTTTTAGAGCTTAAAAAGAACCACGGCGACGAAGAGTTGAAAGCGCGCGACCTCTTTTACGCATTATGGATCCCCGACCTATTTATGGAGCGCGTCAAGGAACCTAACGGCAAATGGTCTCTGTTTTGCCCGCATGAGTGTTCGGGTCTTAGTGATGTGGTGGGGAAAACATTCGTGGATCTCTATAAAAAATACGAGGATGAGGGTAAGGCATTTAAAACGGTTTTGGCGCGCGATTTATGGTTTAAAATATTGGATGCGCAAATGGAGACCGGTACGCCCTATTTGTTATACAAAGACGCGGCCAATAAGAAGTCAAATCAGCAGAATTTAGGCACCATTAAGAGCTCCAATTTGTGTGTGGTCTACGATACTTATATTTTAACGGATAAGGGGTACTTGTGTATAGGTGAATTAGAGGGGCAGCAAGTCAATGTGTGGAACGGATACGAATATTCGCTAGTAACAGTTAAGAAAACGGGAACCAATCAGCCGATTATGAAAGTGACATGCGGTATCAATGGAGATAAAGACATGGTATTAAGACTAGAATGTACGCCACAACATAAATTTTATATTACAGTAGAGGAGGATGTAATTGGAGAGTTTAATCATTGGCAAAAGGTAACATATGTCAAGCAAATAGATGCCAAGGATTTAAAGTTAGGTATGCGTTTGATTGGATGTACGATGCCTACAACCGAAGGCAGCCGTAGCTTTACCGAAGGTTGCCGTAGCTTTACCGAAGGTTGCAGTAGCTTTACCGAAGGTTGCCGTAGCTTTACCGAAGGTTGCAGTAGCTTTACCGAAGGTTGCAGTAGCTTTACCGAAGGCAGCTACGACTTTATGTCAGTTGTAGCTTTGGAGGATTACGGCAAAACAGCGGACACGTTCTGCTTTACGGAGCCTAAGCGGCATATGGGTGTGTTTAATGGCATCTTAACGGGGCAGTGTACAGAAATCATTGAATATTCGAATGAAAATGAAACCGCGGTGTGTAATTTAGCGTCAATTGCATTGCCGTCGTTTGTGAATGCGGCGACCAAAGAATTCGATTATGATAATTTACATAAAATTACCAAAACAGTCACCTATAATCTAAATCGTGTAATAGATATCAACTTTTATCCGACGGAGAAAACTAAGTTAAGTAATCTACGCCATAGACCAATCGGAATTGGCGTCCAAGGATTAGCTGATGTGTATATGCTAATGGATATTTCCTTTCATTCCGATAAAGCAAAGGAAATAAATAAACTCATATTTGAAACTATTTATCACGCAGCACTAACAAAAAGCAATGAATTGGCTGTAGAGCGTAAACAGCAGTACCAAAGACTAATAAATCTACACAAAATGAGCATGCTAATAGGGAAAGAAATATTTTTGCCCGAAAACGTAATAGGTGCTTATAGTTCTTTTGCGGGGTCTCCCGCATCAGAAGGCATACTTCAGTTTGATATGTGGAATGTAACGCCTACCGACCGTTATGATTGGACGCAATTAAAGAAGTCAATTGTAGAAAATGGGTTGAGAAATTCACTATTAGTTGCGCCGATGCCGACTGCGTCAACGTCGCAAATATTGGGTTTCAATGAATGTTTTGAACCGTTTACAAGTAATATATATACGCGCCGCACATTGGCGGGTGAATTTGTAATTGTAAATAAATATTTAATGAGAGAATTAATAGATTTAGGGTTGTGGAACGAACAGATTAAAAACAATATAGTATTAAACAAGGGGTCAGTTCAGCAACTAACAATGTTATCGGAACATTTACGCAATAAATACAAGACAGTGTGGGAAATACCAATGAGACATATAATAGACATGTCGGCAGATAGAGGCGCCTATATATGTCAGAGCCAAAGCTTGAATTTGTGGATGGAGGATCCCGTATATAACAAACTAACATCCATGCATTTTTATGCTTGGGAAAAAGGTTTAAAAACGGGTATTTACTATTTAAGAAGAAAAGCCAAACATAATGCGCAGCAATTTACTATTGAGCCCGAATCAAAGAATACTAAAAATAGTGAAAGCATTTGCGAGATGTGTAGTGCTTAAATGCTAGTATTGCTGCTATCACTGCTATTACTAGTGCTACTACGATTGCTACTATTGCCGCTACTAGTAGATTTATTGCTGATTTTAACAATAGGTATAGGTGTAGGTATAGGAGTAGATGTACTACTGCGTCTGCTAACAGTGCTATTTTTTGCGCTGCTACTGATGCGTCTACTGCTCTTGTTAGAGCTGCTTTTTTTGATATGAATAATAGGTTCCATATAATTCGCGTCATTATTTGAGGAACAAGAGTAATTATTTGGCGAAATTTGAATAATATAATCTGTAATATATTGATTGGTACCGCAAACGTCAAATGCTTGTGGCAATGTAATACAAAAGACTCTTAAACAGATAACAGCGTCTATGATAGCATCATGTAATAATTGTGGGTTGGGTTCATAACCAAAAAAATATTGATACGCTTCTATTAATTTAGGCGATTTTATTCGGTAATATTCTTTCTGTTCATCGGTATCAGTATTACTGGTCCGTGTGTATACGTATTGTTGTTTCAATTTACAAATTGGCTTGGTAATTTCCATAGTACATTTAAAATGCTTATGATTCATCATATTTTTTATGGTATCAATTATATTTATTTCGTCTTCATTATCATCTTCATCGGCGTATTCTTGAATCCGAATTAATTCAGCAATAATCATTCTTCTATCAAAATCAACATTATGTCCTACAATTACGTCGGCAATTTCACAATCCTCAATGAATTCTTTTAAAGCATCATAAATTTTAGCGCGATTCATTTCATCGGCAGTTGTAATCGTTTTTCGGGTAATGTGATGAATTTTTGTGCTTTCCTTGGAAATTTTAACGGATTTAGGTATTTCAATGTATTTATTAAAGATTTTCGCATTTTTATTGTGTGGTTTATCGGTATCATATAATATATAACTGAGTTGAATAATATGAGGCCAATCATCAATATATTGAGACCACGTGGATGTATCTTTAAAAAAATTGTTGAAATTTAAAAGGTTATTTTGGGTGGTTTTTGCCATTTGTGGCGGCAAATGAGTTGTTTCGGTATCAAACACTAATATTCTCATATATTTGTAATATATTACAATAGTAAAAAAAGTTTATATTCTTTTTACTATTATTAGACTAAAATGCGTTATGTCGCAAATTCTTTACAAATGCCAAACGATTTTCGGTGCCATTTAGTAATTCCATACTGTTTAATTCCATTTATGTGTTTTTGGGAACCATAACCTTTGTTAGTATCAATTCCATAACGCTCGATCAAATCCGGATTGGCAAAACAAAGCTCTTCAATATATTTATCCCTTTCCACCTTTGCTAAAATAGACGCGGCCGCAATAGCAGTATACTTGTTGTCGCCGCCCTCTACAAGTTGGGATTTAATAAGTGTCTCATTTTTTGGTTTTGTATTTGGTTTTGTATTTGGTTTTTGTTCCATTATAGAAAGTGGATTAAAATAATTGCCGTCAACTAACAGCAAAATATTATCTAGTGTGGTTGTGGCGGTGGTAGTAGAAGACTGAATTTTATAAATAACATCTTTAATTGCCTTGTGCATTGCTGACTGTGTCGCTTGTAAAATATTGATTTTATCAATTACTTCCTCATCTTCGTATTGGACGGACCAAGCAATAGCATTATTTTTAATATATTCAGCAGCGACCTCAATTTTTTTTTTGGAGTGGAATTTTTTGCTGTCTTTCATTAAAGAGTGGTTGTATGAGCAATCTTTAGGTAAAATTACTGCTGCCGCATATACTCTACCTAACATTGGTCCCCGCCCCGCCTCATCTACGCCAATTTCAATAATATGTGGTAAAGTAGTAAGACACGTTTCTAGAATCGTCTTTGCTGTTGGTTTTTTCTTTATTATTTGTTGTATATTGCTATCATCGTCGTCTACAATAATAGCACTAACACTGTCATTATTCATTTTGGCCATTGGTATATAATGTATATATTTATCATACAAGAATAAATATATATCAATTTTTTAAATATTGTAATTATATAAAGTTTTATATATATTTTTTCACTATATAAAATATAAAATGAATAATAAATTACTCCTACTTTTTATTATATTATTATTAGGCCTCCTCTTGTGTTCATTTTTAGGCGGGTATGGATGTAAAGAAGGTTTCACACAAGAATCAAGCACAATGAATTTTACAGCATCTAATGGTTCAACTGCTGTAGTGATTGTAGGCGGTGATGGCCCTAGTACTGCTACCGTAACTAACACAGATGGCAGCATGATGATGTATTCACAAACAGACATAAAAGAAGGTCCGTATGGTACATCTATTTTTTATACTGAGACAAATGGTGGAACGGCAATATTAGTAACGGCGAATTCGGGTGTTAGTACGTTTAGCACAAAAGACGCAACGGGATCAAATCAAATAGATTATTCACTAGCATCACAAACAACCACTGACACAAGTACAACTACAAGTACAAGCGCCGATCCAAATTCTTCAGCCGAATATAATAATTACAACCATTATAATGGTACATCATATCCAACTATATTTTATGGACCAAACGGAGGTACCGCTCGCATAATTAATACCGCAAATAATGGCACCATTGTAACCACAAGTAGCAACGGCACCACACAAATTTACTATATTAATAAGGATACTCCTAACCCTACAGTTGCGTCGTATTATGGACCCAATGGCGGTTCGGCTAAAATAATAACTGACAGCAATGGTAAAAAGGCTGTAGAAATTATGCTGCCGAATGGAACAAAAATAGTTTATTATGCTGATAATATTTATCAAACTACCCAAGATGAAAGCATGAATCAATACAATCCCGACACTGTAACAACTGGATCAGATTACAATAACGCATTTACATCGTCTTCCTATTATGGACCTAATGGAGGTGAAGTAAACACAGTAATGGGACCCGCCGGAAATACATATGCTACATATGATTCGTCGGCGTATTACAATTCATTGCCACAAGGAATCCCTAAAAGTTTGATACCGCAAGGACAAGAGGATTTATATATATTAAAATCGCAAGTAGTGCCCCCCGTTTGCCCCGCATGTCCGCCGCCAATAATAGAGTGTCCCAACAATCAAGATAATACAAAATGTCCTCCATGCCCTCCATGCAGTCGCTGCCCGGAGCCATCATTTGAATGCGCAAAAGTCCCCAATTATAGCGCATTTAATCCCGATACGATGCCGGTCCCCGTTTTAAATGATTTCTCGGGTTTCGGTTTATAAACGAGTTTTGGATTCAATCGTCAACATAAATATTTATTTTCATATGTATATTTCCAATACCACAATAACCGTAAAACGATGTCTTTAATAGTTCAGCGTCGTTATTTACTTCAAAACGCAATGTGCGCGACGGTGTAAAATCGTTTTGATAGTAACCTGGCGAAAACTCGTTTTCTAAGCATAGACCCAATGGCGTAAAATTGACGCAGTCTAAATCCAATAATTTATAGCGTGTCCCAACAACAATATTATTGGCGGACAAGCCGTATTTATTAGCCACAGCATTATAAGCGATGGTTCTTAGACTGTGAGGCGTGAAATTATTAATGTTGCTCATATATTAAACATATTGATGTATGTTTAATATGTTTAATAAAAATATTGTCCAAAAATATTTTGTCAACATAAAATATAAAAATGTCTAGTACTCATACACAACAACAACCACCACGCAATAATGTTGCCAATGATTCAAAAATAAATGACTTTGACTTTGACTTTGCGATGTGTCATTGTTATAGTTATAGTTGTTGTTGATGAAAAACACGATGAATCTAATGAATATAATAATATTTTATATACCGAAACGATAGATATATATGGGGAAATGTTAAAAATTATGAAACAAAATGAATTACAATATAATAAATTTAGCAGTTATCAAAAATATAAACCACAAATAGAACCAAAATATACATATACCGTCTCAAAACCTATACCTATACCTATACCACATCAATAATTTATTTGCGATTAGACGCGACTTTTAACGCACTTCTTATCTATTTTGATGCTTTGCCCCCCACCTTCGCCTTGTGGAACAATATTTAGAATACAGCGGGCCTTTTTTCCATAGAGCGGTTCCGTACATCCCTTTTCCTCCTTTTTATTTTTATTAGTATTTTTAAGCGTTCTTGAATTATGTTTTAATACCGAGTATTTGAATACTTTCGGGTTTTCGTTGGTACATCTAGCGCGAAAATGTTCATAACGTTCTCGTACATCACAATAGGTTAAATTTGATTTTTTATTGAGCATTTTATTGACCAATTCGTGTAAATTATAAATGTAGCGCGAAAACGTGTCCCTATTTTCCATGTCTTTCATTGTTAGAGGCAATTGTTTCAAATTAGCCTTTAAATTCTTGCGACAAGCACCACAAGGTAGCACATTCTGTAAAGACAATATAAAATCTCTATACTGTGTTTTTTGTTCCAATGTGGGGTGGACGGGGTAATTGAAACTAATTGTATGTAACATATGCCATTGAGGTGGGCCCCAAATAGTTGTTAAAAACCCATCGCCCGAATAAAAGTCGGACCTTTTAAATACTCTTTTAGTTTTATTTGTTTTTTTATGGTTATTTTTATGTTTTCTAGTTTTCTTCATTTATATTATAAGTATAAAAAATATAATATAAATATATTTTAATGCCCGCAACACCTTTAATTGTAGAATTTGCCAAATCAACGCAAAATGTATGCTTATCTATTGGCATATCTATATTACTAATCATTATATTTATGATGTCCCCGCTTAATACCTTTTTGTTGTCGTCTATTATCGCCAAAATTGTCATATTAATAGTTTTAGGATACACGATTTATTACAATGTAATACAAACGCAGCAATTCGCCAACAAGTTTAATATATCAGTGTATTCGAGTGATAATGGTTGGAGCATCGTGAATACAAATGTGCTATGTAGCTATATATTTTCGCTATTTTTAGTGGTATTGTTTTTATCAGTTATACGCACCTTTTTTTAATGCTTTCCTACCTTTTACCCTATAAGGGGCAAAAATAATAAAAGATGTAGCAATATTCGTTTAAAATAAAATGGATATTTATTCTATATATATAATAATGCAACGTCCTTCGCCTCAATATCCTATGTCTATGCCCGGAATGGGCTCTATACAGCCCAAAATGGGTGGCACCCCAATACAGCGTATTAGGGGCGCAGTCGGTAGTGTTTTCAGTTGGACCAATATTATCATATTTATTGTTATATTGATCTTTGTTTTTGTAGGATATACTGTATATAAACAGTATTCGGCAAATAGCACCAATTTTTACGCTAATAGAGAAAATATACCTAATGGACAAGCCCCCGCTAACAGTACCGCCACACTTATGCTCTTTTATGTAGATTGGTGCCCTCATTGTAAAACAGCCAAACCCGAATGGGACGCTCTAAAAACGGAATATGAGACCAAAACTATAAATGGCTACACAATTGTATTTGAGGAACACAATTGTACTGTTGATGGCCCCGAAGTGGAGCAACTCATGGATAAATATAAGATAGAAGGCTACCCTACCATTAAACTAATTAAGGATAACCAAGTTATTGAATACGACGCAAAACCGACTAAATCTACTATGGAACAATTCCTAAACACGGTTCTTTAAGTTCGTTTTACAATTATATTTTTTGTAAAATATTATTATTAGAATTATATATAATGGTAAACGAAAGGAACCATCAACCTTCTAGCCAAATTGGCAGTAATTACAGTAGACTGTATATTCCAGCTGATAGTTTACCGCGTGGGGATATGGGAAAAGCTATCAAACCGCCTTCATCTTATACAGCGCCAATATTTTATTGCCCTAACAACCAGACTCAAGAAAAGATTGGTTATGCTATCTTTTATCCTATGGGTGCTCGTGGAGATATGTTTCAAGTCAAAATAGTGTCGGGAAGATATGGAACTATCGCCTTTCCATTTCCAACGTCAATAGTAACAACAGTTAAAAATAATAAACAATGTATGGCCGACGCAATTAATTACAGTGTTATGACAGTAGCATTTAGTCCCGGAAAGAAAACGCCTTCTCATCTTGGTGCGCTAGGCGGAGTGACAGAGATAAGTACCGAAAGTGGGGGTAAAGGCATGTCGTTTAATGTTTTTCACTAAAGCGGTTCTAAATTATTTTGATTTTCTAAAAAATCATCCGCATCTTTAACACCAATCGCATACAATTCTTGTCTAAATTCTTGACTTAAAATAGTTTTGTGTAAAGTTTCCAATTTAATTGGGCTTTCTGTAAACTTGCAAGTGACTGTGTTTAAAATTTGCTCCTCTTTTATATTTTTTTTTAAGAAATTAATAGTGTTAATCGTGATACTACTAACATATTCTAATAACGAGCTTTCTTCGGTAATTATTACGTTATTAATAGGTGTTTTTTCGTCATAGGTGCTTTTAATCCCTAGTATTTCGTTTGCGTTTGGATATTTATTTAAACAGTAACTTAAAGGATAGTTAGCCAAAACGCCTCCATCAACAAGACAGCAACCATCCATAATAGTGGGCATAAAGAGCCCCGGTAACGCAGATGACATTGTTAGTGCTTGAGTTAAAGCCAAATTAGGGTGGCTTTCGTGCGATAATTCTAGCGTTTCAAATTTGTTTAAATCAAATGTAAATATGTGCAGATCTATGTTAGAAAAGGCATATAATTCAGCCAATGTGATATTCAATGATAAATCCTTGGCTTCCAGCAACGGTTTAAAAATGATTTCCATAAACCTTTTATCAAATAGTCCCTTGTTATAATACGAATCAAATATTTGACGCGCGTTTAATTTAAATGCTTGATGCCACGGTCGCTCCAATACATATTTTGTTAGTGTTTCCCAATCGTAGTTTAAACATATGAATGCGCCAATAATGGAACCGACAGATGTTCCGTAGATGGATTGAATATTATTATGAGCCCAATAAGCGCGTTCTTCAAGCCGCTGTAAGGCACCTATAAACCGAAAACCTAGAGGGCCTCCCCCCGATATAACTAAATGTTTTATGGTCATTTAGTTATATATGTAAAAGTGTTTATATATTTTAATAAATATAATATTTTGTTAGTATATAAATGGCAGATAGACCAATGAAAGGGCAAGATTTATTTAACACGGCTGCTGAATGGAGTATACTAACAAAAGAACAAAAAAATAAAGCAAAAATGCTTACTACGGGTAGATCATTTAATCCCGACTTAATAGATGAACTACGAAGACAGTATGACAAATGGGCAAAAGACAATCCCGTACACATGACAAGGCAAGAAACAAGAAATAGAAGAAATCAACGAATGTTCAATCCAATTGGTTTAAGTAGTACAAATACGCGCGATTGGCAAAATTCCATACGGCTGACTGACGTCCCAAATAGAGCATCCCAATTATCCCAAACACCATTTAATCCGATTATGCCTCCACGGCCGCGAGTGACGTACGCCCCAACACTAGGAGACATCGCGGATACTGCTGTCGCGCGAGCACCAACCGAGCCGGATGAACGCCCTCCATGTAATAAACGCAGTGGATGTAGTATGATGGGAGGCCGTTATAAACGCAGTATAAAACGCAGTATAAGGCGAAATATCAAGCGACGTAAAATGTCTCGTAAAAGACGCCATCGTTAAATTTAAAAACCTATATCATTGTTATTTAGCCAACAATTTTTTCTCACAATGAATTAAATGGCAAATATATTTACTTTGGAGAATTTCACGGATTTTTCCGAGAAGTTGAATATTGACGAATTATATGAAAAAAAGCGGCAAAGCGATCTTTCAAAGCTTGAATTATATAAAAAAATATTAAACCGCATACATGTTCGCATTAAAACAACCGCTCGCCAAAATATTCACGAAAAATTCTGTTGGTTTGTTATTCCCGAGACCATAATAGGGGTACCAAAATATGATCAAGCCAATTGTATTGCGTATATTATGGATACATTACAAACAAATGGATTCCAAATACGATATTTTCATCCGAATACGATATTTATATCATGGAATCACTGGGTGCCGACCTATGTTCGCAACGAAATAAAGAAAAAAACGGGTATAGTGGTCAATGAATATGGAGAAAAGGTAGAAAAGGAGGGGGAAGGAGAAGAAGATCCTAATCAACTAACATCGCAGCAATCAATAGAACAAATAAAAAACAGTAAAAAATACACGCCTATTAATACCTATAAGCCTCAAGGAAAGCTGGTGTATAGTGAAGACTTATTAAACAAAATGGAAGATAAATTCAAATAAAATAAAAATATATAATATATGAAGACCAAAAAAAGAAATACCCGTAATCGCGACCAACCTAAAACAAAAAAACAAAAATGTAGGCCAACACAGCCCGAACTCCAAAAATATTGTCGCGAGCACGCCAATACCTTTAACCAATTTGAGGATGAATTTGAAGATTCATTCAAAACTAGTCTGAAAAAAGCGGACGCGAATATTGAGGCGGAACTGGTTAAAATGTTTAAAACACCATTTACACCATCTAAATACACACCACGAAGTGATTTTTATACATATGTTAATTATCAATGGCTAGAGGAAAAGACCAATGAAATTAAAAAACAATTAAAATATTACGTTCAAGTAGATAGTTTTCGTGTTACCCAAGAGAAGGTTTTTTATGAGATTATGGATATTGTAAAGGAGTATATTAAGAATAATAATTCCAAAAAAGCTACCTCTATTAAAAATCTATATCTATCATTGTATCACTTAAATGACCGATCAGCTGAAAAATATGTTGAATACTATTTGGATTTAACAAATAAGCGTATATCGCGAAATAATTTATACGAAATATTAGGTGGCCAAAATCGCAACGAAATCGTATCGTGGGGCGTACCAATCGTTTGGTCTGTGTTAAAAGACGAAAAAAATGTTAATATCTATAGGTCGTACATATCCTCTCCCCAGCTGACCATTTATGACTATGAAATCTATATTGAGGATAGAGAAGACGATCAAGTAACTAAACAGTATAAAAAACTATTTAAAACTAAGTATTTAGAATTTATTGAAACCATGTTCAATGTATGTTTGGGTCAGTCGCATGGATTAAAGGCTACAGATGTTTGGGATTGTGAATATGATATCTTAACTGCGTTAGGTTCAGAAGACGTAAAAGGAGATGATCCAGAAGGTTATAATATAGTAACAAGAAAAGAGGCACTAAAGTATGGGTTAGATTGGGATCAACTGACTAAATTTATAGGATATAAAAATCCTCCTCCTTTTTTTATATGTTCTAGTTTAAGTTATTTAAAAAACATAATGAAAATACTAACAACAGATGACGCATGGAAAAGTTTAAAATGGAAGGCATATTTTTTGTATATAAGCTATCGTCAAGTTATGAGATTTCACAGCAAATGGCGGCATATTTATTACAATTTTCATGGCAAATTTATTCGCGGACAGCCTATACCCTATCCCCAAGATTTATATCCTATTTTTGGGTTATCACTGTGTTACAATACATTTTTGACAAACGAATATATAGACAGAAATAAGAAACAACAATATATTGATTATACCCATAATTTAGCAGCAGATCTGTTAACAGTATATAAAAGAATAATAAAGCGAAATACATGGTTGTCACCGAGCACCAAAAAATACGCATTATTAAAATTGGAAAAAATTAATCTAATAGTAGGAAGTCCGAAGATTTTACGAGATGATCCCGTATTAGAATATAGCTCAAAAGATGCTTACCAAAATATAAGAAAAATGGCGTTTTGGAGAACAGCAAAAATGATTGAGTTAGATGGTAAAAGTTCGGAGGTAGATATTCCGATAATTGACTGGGAGGAGTTTAAAATAGTAGGCAAGCAGTCCTACATAGTGAATGCGTATTATACGCCTACAGAGAACTCAATATATGTACCTTTAGCGTACCTACAAAAACCGTTCATTGATTTAGATGAAAGAGGTATTGAATATAATTTAGCGCATATTGGATATACTTTAGGTCATGAAATGTCTCATTGTTTAGACGATATGGGTAGTAAATATGATGAAAAGGGAAATTTAAAGAATTGGTGGACAAAACATGATAGGCGCAAATTTGATGCCAAAGTTAAAAATGTAATAACCCAATATGAGAAGTTTGCCGCGTATGATGGTATAAAAATGGATGCTAGTTTAAGCACCGGTGAAAATCTCGCGGACATATCCGGTTTAGCAATATGCGAAGAATATTTAAGGGATTTTCAAGAAAAGAATGACGATCCTATTCCAATTCGTTCATTCTCATTTAACACATTTTTTGTATATATAGCACTTCAAGCTAGACAAAAAATATATGATGAAGCTATAAAAGCGCAACTAAAAATAAATCCACATCCGATGGATAAATATAGAACAAATTGCCCCCTCGCTCGTTTAGAATTGTTTAAAAGTTTATATAATGTTAAAAAGAGAGATAAAATGTATTGGTCTTCATCAGATACTATTTGGTAGATTTTATTATGGTTATTTTATTTTATTTAGCAATATTTTTTTCTATGATTAGTATATAATATGGCTCATCGTCGTAAATCTATGAAACGTTCAATGAGAATGCGCCGCAATCGCATGGCAAAAACAATGAAAAAAGCGGCAGCCAAGAGTGCTGCTATGGCTGCGTCTAAAGCTAAAAGCGCTGCTAAAATGGCTGCTAAGGCCGCGTCAAGAGCCGCTATGGCTGCTCGCAGTTCATCTGCGGGTAGAGCCGCAACTGCCGCTAAGTCTGCCAAAAAGGCCGCGTCCAAGGCCGCCATGGCTGCTAATTCTGCGGGCATGGCCGCGTCAAAGGCAGCAATGGCCGCTAGAATGTAAACACATAAACAGTAACCATCATTTAATTTTTCCATTATGTAGTTATCCCCATATATTATAGAGATAACTACTATATTAAGAAATATAGTATTAACTAATATTTTTTTATACGTAATATATAAATGTTAAAGAATACAATAAGTAATAAAAATAATGTAAAACAAAGAGGAGGAGCGTCTATAAACGCGTCGATTACGGGACCTCTTCAGATAATAGACGATAAAGGTAACAACTTAACGCAGCCTTTTATACAAGAACTGCTAAAACTAAATTCACAAGGTAGTGGTAATGTAGGAGTTAACATCGCCCCTTCTTTTGGAGCAAATATGGGGATAGGCATGGGACAGCCTCGCGCCACAACAGCAATGACCGCCGCGCCAGTCCAAGCAAATCCAATGGCGCCACCACCAGCGCAAAATCAAGTAGCAGTAGCACCCGGTGGAAACGTAGCACAAGCGCAAGCGAACGTGAACCAAGCATTGCCTAATGTAGCACAACCAGCGCAATACAATTTGGTAAATCAGCCGAAACCAGTTACACAAATGGCGCAAAAAGTGTCACCATCAGATATAGATTTAAGCCAAGTAAATGTAGTAGATGCTGCCCCACCCGTTCCAAACATATCAGATTTTGTTAAATCAAGGCAAGTTATATTGGAAACAGTAGAAGTGTATAAAACGACTGCTGAAACCGAAAATGATATATTAAACAGCTATCGCGAAAATAATTTTAAACCTAAATTAGACAGTATTAGTGTAGCTGATATAAACACTCTTTACCAAGCAATTGTTGCCACTAAAAGGTGGTATCCACCACCACCACTCGCCGGCGTGGCGCCCAATTTTATTGATTTTAAAAGAGATGTAAAACAGTATACCGATAGAATAAATGGTATAAATACATTGTTAGCTGCTGTGCCGCTAGCTGAATACACCGATAAATTTGACAATTTAAACAAGTTATATAACAGCATAAATACTTATAAGACTAATTTAACTCGCATTAAAATTCAGCCAACATATACCGCTCAAAGAGAACAGCTAATTAATAGGGTTGATTTATTTATTCAGAAGCTGCTAAAATACATGTTGGCGCAATACTTGGAGCCTATTTTAGATATTAGACAAAAAATATATGTGGATCAATATGATACAAATCCAGTCCCAGGGCCACCTCGTTCTAAATACGACACATTGCGAACCAATGTAATCGCATTTTTATACCCGGCAGCGGGGGGAGTTGCACCCGCCGCGCGCGCTCAAGCAACCGCACTTGCCCAACCTCGCGGTGAAGGAGGTGTTCCGAGCGCACCATTAGGAGGTCCTCCACCACCTCCGCATTTACGAATATACGATACAATTAATTTTGCCGCAATAAAATTAGCGTTTGATAATATACAGAGGCAATCCGACGCGCAAAAAACGGCATTGGAAGGAATATATTCCAATCGTCAAAATCGCGCAACCATATACGGTGAAACTCGGATACAAAAAGACGCTAAAAGGGACTTAGCTGATCTACAAACCATTATGGGAGATTTAGACAATGTTAAAGCGCTAATAACATCAAGTGAGGACCAGTATTTGAAGTTTATCAAATATCTTTATGATAATTTAGAAAAGTTGAAAAATATTTACCAAAATTTTGAAGACACCGTAGCAAATCAAGCAGCCGCACGCATAGATATTGTTGGTATAGGTAAAGGCCTAAATGACAAAATAAATGATGTCAACTCAACATATAACGAATTGAGACAAAATATAGAGCCATATATAAACAGTGGTAAATCAAATGAACAATTTAAAGAAAAGTATATGGAAAAAATAGTAAATTTAAATAACAAAATAAACACCGTAAAATATGAATTATTACGAGATTTTATTACCAAAGCCAAGAATTTTGCGGACCATGCTGCTAACACGGGTCCAAATAATGGAAGAGCAAACAGAGAAGCGGTGTTTGGTATGTTAAAAAACGCATTACAATTATATGATGTAGAAATAGCTGAAATAGTTGTAAATTATTATGACGGCGCTAGGGGGCGCGGTGTGGCAGTAGTTTCTACCCAAGCCGAAAAGGAGCAACTACGAGATGATATTGTTGCATTATTAACTAATGCTGACCCCGTAATTCCACAGACGTGGATAGGTGCGATGCTTGGAAGGCCTCCACAAGGTAGACAACCCCCCACCCCCGAAGAACGGCGGCGCAGATTAGCTATTGCTAAAATAATGACAACTGATGATCCTAGTGCTATATCATTGATGGAATATTTAAACGATATTGGCGGACCTTATCCTTATAATCTTAACCCTTTATTATCTCCTAGAGACGGTAAAAAAACTATTATCGAGTTACAAGGAGAAATAGCAATATTTAATGAGTTTGCCGCAATGGACGCCACATTAAATAATTACTATAAGCATCTAGACAAACAAAATGTATTTGTGTCAAACGAGACAGAATATTCAACCGCTACATCAGACGCTTCAACACCGCAAGGTCCCGTGAATCTTCAGCCATTTAATCGTAGAGCACCACCCCCCGCAGCGCGCAGAGGTAGGTTGTCTGATCGGGGAACTATGTTTCGCACATTAGGAGATATGAGACGCAGAACAATCGGTTACGGGGGTAGGCATACAAAGAAAAAACACAAGCGCTCTAGAAATAGACATATGAGACGACAAGCAAAGCGTCAAACAAGACGACAAGCAAAACGCCGCTATTCACGAAAAAAATAAACAATTAAACAAATTTTATATTATTTAAAATATTGAAATAATATAAATGACTAAAAAAACACAAAAAACAAAGAATATGAAATTACATATTAGGCAAAATTATCGCAATAAAACTTGTAAGGGCAAACGCTACAGTTCTGTCTATGGTAATCGCTCTGCGGGACATATGTTCCACCGTAATCTATGGTTTCTTTAAGTTCAGAAATAAATGCTATATTTTTGAACTTAAAGACAGAAAATGTTTATGCGCCGCGATTCACAAGTTTGCGGCAATATGAACGTCTGCGGCCACTGCGGGTGTTTCTGCAGCCATATTTTTCAAGGCACTTCGACCTTGTTTGGCCCCGACAACGAGACGTTTTAACGCGGGCACGATAAATTTGCTTGCGGGTACGCATTTATATATTAATTAGATTATTTATTTTTATAAGTATTTATTTTTATAAGTGATTAATGCTAAATATTTAACGGTGCCTTCTTTTATGTTTTCTTGATTTTTTATATATGTTAGTCTTTTTTGTTTTTCTATATCTACGTCGCCCACCTTTTCTCTTGCTCGTAAACGCACTTGTTAAACAAGATGTTAATGAACATTTTTTTCCTATTGTGTTATTAAAATTCATCTGATCCGAGTCAAACTTTTGCCGAAGTTCTGATATTTGTTCTGCGGTTGATTGTCGTCTTTCTAATTTTGCTAATTCCTCTCGGGCTTCTTTATTAATTAATTCATAATGCTTGTTTAACTCTTGTAGTTTGGCAAAGTCTTCCCTATCTTCTTGTTCTGCGATTGATCTATCTGTATCTAACATATCAAATAATTCCATATTGTTTTTTCGCTTCGCTTGTTTTTGTTCGTTAGCAATAATATCTAATTGTTTTCGGTTTTCTTGAAGTTTTTTTTCCAAATCACGTATAGATTTTGGCATAGTTTTTGGCTTTTGTTGTGAAAAAAATGGGTCTAATCCCAAATTAGATTCAGTTTTATTGGCAGACTCGGTTGGCATAGGTTCACGTTTAATTTGACCCGTATCTACTAATCTAGTAAGTAATGACATAATATAAATATATATTATTATTTACGGCTATATCTCCTAGATTTTCTTGATTTTCTAGATTTTCTTCTGCGGCCGCCACTAACAGTAGTACCACTATCAGATGTCGGAGTAGTCACTGGATTGGGTGAATGAGCGTTATAATAATGAATATAATAATTGATAAAATCATGCTGTGATTCAACACTTGTGGGCAATCCATACGCATCCATTAATTCCGATAATTTGTTTTTATCTGGGTTATTTACCAACTCCTTAGGGCTCGTGCTTGCTAACAAATCTTCTGCCAATTCAAGAAATTTAGAATTTTCTTTAATTAAATTACTTACAGTTCTCATATATATATTAATAATATATTTTTTGGGGTTTCGTATTTTTTAATAATTCTTGCATTTCTTGTTGTTGTTTTATAAACCATGGAGACGGTTGTAGTGAATTTGGCTGCCGTGCCGCAATTGCTTTTATTTTATCTAATGAAGCTGTTAGCAAGCTTATTGGTTTCTTTTTTTCAGTCGTGTTAGTATTTGAATTCATTTGTTTATTTGTATTCATTTAATATCTAAAAATATTTGTTAGTTACTATATTAATTCAATTTTTTTCTAGTCCGTCTTGTTTTTCTAGATCTTCTAGTCCGTCTTGTTCGCCTTGATTTTTTTTTGCCCGCGTTTTGAATTAAGCTAAAGGGATTATAATTTCCCGTGTATGATAAATTTCCGCTCATAAACATTATATATTAACTAAATATTATTTTACGGGTTGGACATTTGGAGACACTGGTTCCACATTTAACTCGACTTTATCTAATTTTTGTTCTTGTAAAGGCATTTGTTCCGTATTCGGTGACATTATTATTACAGCTGGTTCTTCATTTATTACAGCTGGTTCTTCATTTATTACAGCTGGTTCATTCGGTAATAGAGGCTTAACAGTCGCCATTTTTTCTTCTTTAATCTCCTTACTAAGTTCTTGAATTTTCAACTCATCTGCCATAATTTTTTCTTTTTCTCGCGATTGTATCTCGGCTACTTCTGCCGGGACTGGTACTGGAGCATTTTCCTCTGCTTTATATTCTTCTTCCTTTTGTTTTAAATTAATTTTCCGTTTTTTGGATGTTTCAAATATTTTTTGTTCTACAATCACTTCATATAATTTAAGCCCCTTTACATAATCAACTTCACATGTTAAATATAACTTTATTATTAACGCACGCGCTTTTATTATTAATTCTTGTAAGCCTTCCTCTGTTAGCTTTGGATTCACTCTTATTTGTTTTTTGTTAGTTTGCGGATCTACAGTATACACAAATAACTTGTCTATTATTGATAACAAACTTTGCTGATTATTATTGGCATTGATTATCATTTCCCTCAAATGACTAGCATATTTGGCAAAATAGGAATTTGTAATTAGACCTTTGACACGTGTCTCGTATTTTGGATTTTCACCTTGACACTCCGATGTATTATAAAAATCTCGCAACATTATATCACTAAATTTAAGCTTATCTGCCGGTAATGCGCCCGAATTACCCGTAAATGTATTATAAAAAATGCGTAAATCGTCTAAATACACTTTTCGGGTCTCCTCTGTCATTCCCGTAAATTCCCCCTTTTCAAAATCATACTCGTCCATATACAACTCCATTAATTCGGGGATACCTGGCTCATCTGCTAGCGACTTTAGCTGACCGTTATCACCAATATTAGCAGTACACATATTTGGGCTTATAAAAATTTCACCCGCTTCATTTGGATCTAGACCATCTCCGTGTTTTAATGTATTAATACGATTTTCGCAAATATTCAATTTCAATATTTCTCTAGGCGTATTAGCGGGTATTTTAGTCTTTTCAAATAATGTCGCCCGAACTGTATTTCCCATATCATCCTTATAGACATAAATTGGATTAATGGTTGTTACTATAGCCGCAAATAAATGAGCTATTTTGACATAAAATTTGGCTATACTGCGACAAATATTTTTCTTTTTAATAGAATTTTGAATATCCAATGTCCCCAATCTGTCTTTATCAAAATAAACTACTTTATCTTTGTCCAAAATATTTACTTCTACACCACCTTTAGTTCTTTGTGCTAAATAAGTAATCTCTAAATCTGTAAAATACCGCTCTATAATATCGGCTGTTAGTATTACTAGTTTGTCACAATATTCGGCCTTGTATAACTTTTTTAAACTTTGAAAATCCATTGTAATTATATAATGTGTAGCAATGTAGTCCAATACTTGAGATATGCTTTTTGGCTTTAATTCATTGCTATTTTGACTTCCATTTGTATTAGATTGGTTATTTCCCATAATATATTAATATATATTTGTAAAATATAATAAAGAGATTATGATGAACCAACAAATAAAAAATAAAATTGATTTAGATATTTATTTTCTAATTTAATAAACAATGATAATGATGACCGAAAAGAGTAAAAAAAACAAAACCAGCAATATAGATAAAAGCCATTTATGGACTATTTTTGATACCGAGGTAGTTAACCCCGACAAAGAGGCTGATCCATTAGAATGCTTATATCGCAAAATAGGTAATCGTGAAAATTGCGAGATGTGCCAAGCCTCTTTAGCCTATTCCGATGAGGGATTTCTGACATGTACAAACAATAAATGCGGGATTATTTATAAGGACATGTTGGATCAATCACCGGAATGGCGATATTATGGAGCCGATGACAATCAAAACTCGGACCCAACACGATGTGGCATTCCCATTAACCCTCTTTTGGAAGAATCGTCTTTTGGATGTAAAGTGTTGTGTTATGGGAAATCGTCTTATGAAATGCGAAAAATACGCCGATATATTGAATGGCAATCGATGCCCTATAAAGAAAAGGCACAATACGACGATTTCCAGCGCATTACAGTATATGCGCAAAACGCCGGCATATCCAAGAAAATAATAGACGACGCAATAAGATATCATAAAAAAATCTCCGAATATGAGCAGACATTTAGGGGCGATAATAAGGACGGATTAATGGCCGCATCCATCTACATCTCTTGTCGCATTAATAATTATCCTCGCACTGCTAAAGAACTCGCCACCATATTCCATTTAGATGTTACTAGTTCAACCCACGGCTGTAAAAATGCGCAGACCATTTTAAATATTCTAGAAAAGGATATGGACAACAAAGATAAAACGTCGTTTTGTAAAACCAAACCGGAAGACTTTATTGAGCGGTATTGTAGCAAACTAAGTATCAATTTAGAACTAACAAAACTGGGGCAATTTATCGCAATCAAGATAGAAAAGAAAAATTTGATGCCCGAAAACACACCGCATTCTATCGCAGCGGGAATCGTCTATTTTATCGCGCAACTGTGTAATTTGAATGTATCCAAACGAGATGTCAAAAATATTAGCGAAATTTCCGAGGTAACAATTAACAAATGTTATAAAAAACTGGAAAAAATGACAGCGGATTTGGTTCCCGCTGTCATTCTAAATAAATATACGGATAATAATTTAGAAGCGGCTGCGCATTCATAAAGGTCGGTAATATACCTTATACGGTCGGTAATATACCTTATACGGTCGGTAATATACCTTATACGGTCGGTAATATACCTTATACGTTTTGTAAACAATATAAATATAACCTCTTTTATATATGTCGCAAATTCCTCAAATAGTGTTTATTGTTCCATATAGAAATAGGCCACAGCAAAAATACTTTTTTTCTAATTATTTATCAACAATTATGGGCGACCGCGCTGATTATGAAATCTATTTTTCACATCAATGTGACGAGCGTACATTTAATAGAGGCGCCTCTAAAAATATAGGGTTTTTAGCAATAAAAAAAAAGTATCCAAATGATTACCAAAATATAACCCTTGTATTTAACGACATTGATACAGTGCCGTTTTCCAAAATTTTTGATTTCAATACTGAACCCGGTATTATAAAACATTTTTACGGTTTCGAATACGCTTTAGGCGGAATTGTGGCCATTAATGCTGGTGATTTTGAGGCGACGAATGGCTATCCCAACTTTTGGGGTTGGGGAATGGAAGATCGTGTGCTACAAATGCGCTGTGAAAAGATTGGACTACAAGTTGACCGCAGCCAATTTTTTTCTATCGGTGATCCCAATATTATTCATTTGTTTGACGGTGTCGCTCGTATAATTAATAGTAATGAACCGATACGAGCCATTAATGATAATGGTATTGACGGTATAAAAACCATTCACAAGCTAGAATATTCAGTTGACACACAGTCACACAATGAATTGGATAATATTCACACAGTAAAATCCGAACGTATTTTTATTATTAATATTAAGACCTTTATGACCGGAATACGTTTTGAACCCGAACACTATCACCATTATGATTTAAGAGAGCCCGCGCAAAACATAATGTATCCCGATAAAAAAATACATCGGCAACAAATAAATTCGGCCGATGATTGGTCACATATTCCCTTTTATCCTACCGCGCAAAAAAAACAAGAACTGATTCATCAATATGGACCACAACAAGCTGCTGAAATAATAGAATATAGTTACGATCATTCATTTACTCCTACCCAAGAGGTGCTCCCTCCTAACATGGTTAATCAATTACAACAAATACAACAATATAATCAAGCAATGCGTCAAATGAATTCAAATCAACGTGTTATACCGCCGAATATTAATAAATTTTCGCCGGCTTATGCGCGTATTATTGCGGCTAAACCTAGAGCAGCGTCTTCTGTGCGAATAAGGCTAGGCGGGGTATACTAACAAAATAAATTAAATAAATTAATTTAAATTATAAAATATATTGAAAATAATAATAAAAAAATATTATTATTATTATTATTATGGATAC
>Ga0007796_10000090_pt1 | contig 22248 bp, 14 predicted proteins | sample CryBogmetaGMA0M_FD_60373 | JGI IMG/M metagenome (GOLD analysis project Ga0007796, IMG submission 60373) | Freshwater microbial communities from Crystal Bog, Wisconsin, USA - MA0M | ecosystem: Environmental > Aquatic > Freshwater > Lake | place: Crystal Bog, Wisconsin, USA | collected 2009-07-06 | reverse complement strand
GTTTGAGACTAACAAAGCCAGGGAGGCGTCGAGAGAAATAAAGCAAAACCACCAGGACTGAGTCGGTAATCGTGTTCAGGAAAGACCCAGAGGCCTGGCTGGTTTTGAAGCACCCATAAGTGGCTGGTTTTGAAGCGCCCAATGACACCACTTCCTCGCTCGGCTTATCACAACCTGATCACAGTCGCCATGTTGGCCCACTCCTGAACAAGGTGAGCATTGGCCCTCGTACCGCGCAACACATTTCCACGACCTACCGCGTGTTAACGTTTCGCGTGGGGGCTCAAAGGCTTTCGCGAGCTTTCTGTTATACGATTGCTTGACGGATACTTAATCCCGATATGTGACGCTTCCCTAGATACACACCACAGTACACATTTGCACACACTCTCTCAGTTCGCGAAGAGGAGATCTGATCCGACCCAACAGAATAATGTGACGCCCACGTTCCATGAATGATTCTCTATCAACAGGGGAAACGATTCTGAGGCGTATTAGAGCGATCTAAGAAGATATCGCTAGTGCTCAGAGTCACTCCTGTCTCAGTGCAAGTAACCATTTCATCAACGCTCAGGGTTCCCTGCGGCCACCGGTTCTACTCCAGCCTCTCTTGGCGGTTATAACCACGGTATTAAAAAAGGACACTCTCGAGGATATTACTTCGCCAGAAGGCTTATCCTGGGTCGAACCGATATAAATGTGGGACGCGTTTCGTCGCATGATGGCTTGCACGCTCAGCGCGCCTGAAGGTCAGAGATCACCTGTCTGTAGTTTGACCGTTCCAGAGGGTCCACTGTCTGTATTGATAGACCCATTTCCATGGCTCTCTGTAATGAGTCCTTGGCCGCCGTTTTGTTTCCTTTTGATAATTGAACACATGCGAGATGGTAAAGATACACAGGATTGAGCTGAGTACCGATCGCTAGTTGTAGATCATGCTCAGCCTTTTCGTACTCTCGAATAGATTGGAATACGATTGCCCGTGTATCGAGCAATGTCGGTTTGGGTCCGATAAGTTGGATCGCCTTTTCAATAATGGGTATTGCATTTTGACGCTCTTGTTCGTTACCTGTTAGCGCCAGAAGCCATGCAAGATTATTTAAAGCTGTGTAATCCTTGGGACGAGATTCCAGAACCTGGTAATATAGATCACGAGCAGTTGTGACATCCCCCCGAATAGCAAGCATTGCTGCACGCAGAGTACGCGGATCAAATCGTTCAGAGCCTTTAGCCTCAAGATCATTTATCCACTTTTCGATGCGTTGATACTCAACGGCGTTATTACCACTATCAGAACCAGCTAAAATATTCAGGGCTACAAGAACGACTTGCTCATCTGGGGCTGTTCCGCGAAGAGAGTCACAGTGGTTGATGGCTTCGTTAATACGTCCGTGACGACCATAGAATAATGCCAAGGCAAAACGATCGTCTGGGGTCTTGGCCTCGCGGCTCATCTTCACATAGATTGGTTCCGCGAGCTTTTCCCCTCCGAGTTCATCGAGTAAGGATACGACGCTCGATGCCACCCCAGGATTAGCTTGGACGAACTCCTGTATTCGTTTCAATGCTCGGTCTGATTGACCGCTTTTCTGGAAATATTGAGCAGTTAGTGTTGCACAGCGTGAAGAGTTTCTCTCGATTTGATTGAGGAGTTCGATCCATGGACGGGCCTCAGTAAGATCTCTCTGCCGAATCAGGCTAGCTACCAAGGGAGCAATAATATCAGGACGATCTTTATTGAGTGAGGCAAGTCGAATAAGACGGTCATGTGCTTGAGGCCAATCATTCTCGGCCTCCAGTACACGGCAAAACAGTAGAGTTTCGTTAGGTTCGAGAGATCGAGACTTTTCCATTTTATGGAATGTCTCGATCGCCTTGTGTCTCATGTCTGCACGAGAGGACTGGACCATTGCTTGTGCGAACAAATCGTCCGTTGACTCTGGTTCAGCCAGAAGATTGGCTTCGACCAATTGAATTGCTTCAGGGTAATGATCTGATCCTCCTAGGTTAATCAGAACGACCGCAAGGCTGCGCCGCACCCAAAAGAGATCTGTAGATGCACTAACAGAAGGGGAAATGTTTAGTAAGTGACGCAGAAGTGGCTCTGTGTCTTGAAATCGAGTCTGCCTCATCCATGAAGAAGCAATGGCGCGAAGCGTGGCCGGATCGTCTGCTTTAGTTGCCAACGCCTGGCGAAACAGAACATCTGCTTTGTCATAACGTCCTAGATTTTCATAGCACTGCGCAATTGTGATTGTACCAATTTCAGGAGGAAGCGACCGGAGTGCTCGTTCGAGCACCGCTTCTGCCTTTACTTGATCTTTATTTCGGAAGTGAAAGGCAGCTAATCGTACCCACGTCTCCGGTGTCTCAGAGCCCAGGCTGACGGCTTTTTCAAACTGTTCTTCAGCTTGCTCAAGCTGATCCGTTGCCATATAAACCTGCCCAAGCCACAGAAAGTCTCGGAAGTCCGTTGAATCGTCTGACACGGCTTGTCTGGCAAGGGTAACTGCGCGTTCCGGATCGCGAATACCTAGCGCTATATCGCTCACAACTCGTTTTACATCGCCATTAGCTAGTTCAGCTCCAGGACGACTCTCAATATCACGTATAACGGCATCAGCCTCATCATATCGCTGAGAATCATAAAGCAACTGAACCAGACGACGCACTACGTCTAATTGCCGCTCGCCATTCTCAATTGCATGTTTATAGTGACTAATAGCGGCTTCTGAGTCTTTCTCTGCCTCGGCAATCTCTGCATTGAGGAGATCCAGGCGAGACCAGTTTTTACGTCTTCGACTGATTTTTTCAATTTTGTTCTTAGCCTTGGCCAGAGCCTTGGAATCACCAGACCGAGCAAGAACAATCTGCTGGCCTGCTTCGGCAAAAAGCGTAGACAGACTATCCTCGCCTTCAAGCTTCCTTATGTGCTGGACACATGCTTCTATATTCTCATTATCATTTGTGCGGAATGCTAGATCGAACATGGCAGTACGAAAGCGCAGTTCATCAGGATGACGCTCTGTAAGATCTTTCCAAAGTTTCATTGCATCGTCATTATCACGAATCTGGGTCAACGCAGCCGCCAGTATTTCGGTCAGTTCACCACGCTTTTCTTCCGGGTACAGAGAGATCTTCGGAATCATTTCTAGAAGCGAGTCCTTGGTCTGAAGTCCGCCCCTTCGGATTATGTAGCGAATGCGCCCTTGGAAGAGCTCTGAGCGAGGACCGAAATGTAGATCGGCCTGATCAAGAATAGTCACCGCTTCGGTATGTAGCCCCTGTTCTTGCGCTACCATAGCCCGAGTTACTCGCGGATTGGGCTGTTCAGGATGAGCACTAATTACAGCATCCAATCGCTTTTCCGCGAGCTTTGGCTTACCCTGGGCGATGTTAACCTGAACCCATGTGTCAAGCAGTTGTGGCGAGTCTGGATCGATATCCTCAACCCGTTTTAGCATTTCCTCAACGGGCCTCCAATTACGCATCGTCGCAGGCTTGCGTAGCTCATTACCGGCGGCGATTCGCGCGCGTAGTATTAAAATATCTGATGTACTAGACTCACCTTTGGAAAGGACTTCCTCGACCTTTCGTAACTTAGTTTCACGATCGTCTGAATCGTCTTCATCGAGTTGTGCTTGGGCGAGAGCAACACGAGCACGGATCGACCCCGGATTAGAACGTATAGCACTATTGAGAGAAGATATACACTTATCCATAAGATCTTTGCGGTTAGATGGATCCTTGGACGCCATATTCTTGTAGCAGGTAGCAAGATCAATCAACGCATCACAAGCAACACGTGGGATCCTCACCAATTGTGTCGTTATGGAATCGATCTTATCGCTTGCATCCGACCATAGACTTTGAAGCATTAGCATACGGCCGTCCAGGTAGGCGATCAAGTACAGTGGCAGTGTACCCTTGGTTTTCATGCTCGATATGAGGCTTTCCGCTTTATCCCGAGCTCCCGCATCGATCAACGTATTAGCAAGCGTCCAATAAAGCTCTATAATCTGGGTATCTTCCTGCCCAACTAGCTTCTGTATCCCCTCGCGTGCGACAGCCTCCGCCGCGGCGAATCGACCATAACGCTTTTCAATCTGGATCAATACCGTGTAAGCATCGATCCTTTTCGGATCGAGTGTCATCGCCTTCCGCAATAAAGTGCGAGCCTTATCAACGTCTTCAACCTGCTCAAATTCAAGGATGGCAGCAGTAACCATAGCCGATGGATTATCAGGGTCTAATTCCACGGCTTTGCGTGCATCCTGAAGTGCCCCTTTATAATCTCCATATGTTGAACGGTATCGTAGTCTCGCTAGGTATGACCGAGCCGATGGGTATGCCTCGACCATGTCATTGACTATGCTGTCAGCATCATGTGCAACATCTTCTGCATCACGCGATGGATCCTTATGGAACCTCATCGTAACCGCTTTGGATAGAGACGCATCAACATTCTCAGGTTCAATCTTCAGAACCTTGTCAAATGCGGCCATCGCTGTTACAAAGTGCGATTCATCACTTTTGTCGGACCCGTGCGCCATGCCTTTCTTCAGAAGAAAGTCAGGATTGTCTGGCTCGGCACCCTCTGTTTGGTTATCTTCATTTGTCAGCCAATCGAAATATACCTGAGCACGTTTGAAAAACTCATCGTTAACCGTACCTGCTTCGAGCAGGATATCGCCCAAAGCACGGCGTACTTGGGCTGCCTGATTATTATCACGCGTGACCTGATCACGCTTACCCTGCTCCTTGGCAACTTCAGAGCTCAATACTAGTTGGCGTAGAGCTCTTTCTAACACAGGCAGGGCGGACAGTCGTGTTGCAGTAGTTGTGGCTCCCTTATCAATCAGAAAACCGTACCGCGTAAGCGCCTCGGTGTCATCGGGTTTATAGTTTAGGAATCTTTGAAGATATAGTGCGGCTTGCTCAAGATCGTCTTTATCCTGCGATGATTTGGAAAGCTCCAGCAACTTCCACGCATTACGGGTAATTTGATAGTACCACAACGCATAACCAGCGATACTGATCAGCAAAAGAGGTAAGACAAGCCACCCTAGAAAAACCACATTCAATCGTCGTTTCATTGTTGGCTGTCCTTTAAGCGAGACCAATGTGAGCGTGAACGTATAATGAGTAGGCAATCAACCGTGCATGAGTGGCCGAGTAATGTCCAGTGAGGCAACACCATTACACGCCCGTAGATAATACGGGTCACGGAGAGGATGAGTGCTCATCTGAAGTAGTCTGAAATAACGCTCTGTCAATTACCGGTAAGCAATCTTGAAGAAATCGAATCGCAGGGTCATCACCTGGGGATTCGTTCTTTTTGAGGCCAAGCGCGTACTCTGTATTGGAACGAGTAACATAGAGCTTGGTTAAGGCCCTGTAGAAGGCAAACTTCATTCTCGGGTCATCCGTGGCAATCCATCCATTGTTCGCATGCCAGGTCCAGAAGATCGACCATTCCTCGGTTTGCCCACCACTCGATGAGTTCTGAATATCGCACCTTGTGTAAGTAACAGGCCCAAGATTAGGAACTTCAATCGTTGTATTGCTCGGGTCGGACACCTGTACCATGACTCCCTTATTCACAATGCAAGACATAGGATTATGGGTCGAAACAGGACCAGGTCGTCCAGTAGCAAGTAAAACGTTTACAATCTGACCCGTATTGATGTTTCTGTATACTCGCGTTTTGATTGCATGCACCGTACCTTGTTTGATAAGGCGAGCAACCATTTCCGGATCATCAACTACTTCTTCACCTTTCCAGGATCCAAGGTCTAGAGGCATTTCATTCACTCGGTGGGTCATTGTCGCTAGCTCCGTGGAGAGGAACCAGCGATTGTCCCAAAGTCCGCTTGCGATCCCGGAAATCAGAATCATGGTGAAGGCTAGTGATAGTGGTAACCATCGTCTCATCGTTTGTCCTCCTGAAGTGACGAGGCGGCAACAGGGTCATTGGCATAGGCGGCGGTGTAATAGTAATCAGATCCATCAGTTTCAAGTCGTGCCCCAGCAACAACGGCACCCAGAATGCGAACGCCAAGGGCGGCAAGCCTCTCACACGCAGCGTGAACCTTGGGAACACGACTCACTTCTCGGAGAATGGAGAATAAGGCCGCATCAACATTCTGACCAATGAGGAGTGTATCGGCTACTGGCAGAACTGGAGGCGTATCCACGATTACGAAATCATAATCTCGACGCAACCCACTGATGAGTGTACTCATTTGCTCCAGGCCTAACGCATGAAGACTGTGTAGGTCACAGCGGCCTGCAGTGATCATCCTTAGCTCACCCAAGGCAATTGGGTGTGTAACGTCTTCTACAACAGACTGGCCTCTTAAAATGTCGCTTAGGCCCGGCTCAAGTGGCAAATCAAAGACGCGATGTGCTGTTGGGCTTCGAAGATCACAATCGAGCAAGAGTGTACGGTGCCCAGCTCGGGCCAAACTGGTTGCCAGATGGCACGCGAGTGAGGTTTTGCCTTCGCCGACAGTGGCGCTTGTCACCATCACGACCTGAAGTCGCTCGATCTGTGACTGGCGTAACATCATCGTCCGAATTGCGTTGACCGACTCGTTCAGGCGACTGCGCCAGTAGGCATCCTGTGTAGCAAGTTGGCTGGACTGTGCGAAACGCGGTCTGTTGGGTGTTGCGGGAAGCGCCCCAACCAGCCGCAATCCAAGATCCTGCGAGACCGTGTTGATCGAGTCAATGCGGCGAACGCGGTACTCCAGCAAAGAGATACCAAGAAGAACCAGTCCCAGGGTGCCTATTCCTACACCACCGGTCATTAATAGACGGCGCTTACTGTCTGGGCTTTTGGCGCGTTGGGCACGTTCAAATAGTTCAAAACGTAAACTTTTATTTTCGTCATCAACTTTAAGTCGTTCCAACTTATGACCAATCTGGTCGTGCATTAGCTGAAGTTGCCCGATCTCATCCTGTAAGGCCAAGATAGACGTGGTCGTATCGTTAGTCTGACGAGCATCATGAGACTGTTTATCTGCCTGTTCTTTTAATACCTTCTCATACTGCGTGTAGAACTGAAGCTTCTGAGCGAGATCAGCCAGTTCGTCCGACGCGCCGTCTGCTCCATTGCTATTACGTCCAAGTACCTGCTGTTCAATTCGCGGGCGGATTGAGGATATATGATCGCTCAATTTCTGTTGAGCGGATTCCAGCTCGCGACGAGCTTTCTTGATCGATGGATCATTCTGAGGGTTTTTGATTGTTCCACTTGCGCGTTCAATAGCACCCTCATATTTCTGAACGTCCGCCTGGAGTCTTTGAACTTGATTATCCTGGGCGATCATCTGATCAACAGCCGAAGAAATCGCGGCACCAGATGGTCCGGTTTCTGGCATGGAAAGTCTCGATGTATTTTTCTTAAGATTATATTCGATCTCGACCTTTTTACGCTCGATACCAGCCCAACTTAACTCTTTTTTGAGATCCGATTCTTGTTGTATTGCAAGCTGACCCTTCAGGGTGAGCGTTTCTTGGTTATTTGTGCCTATGAACTGAGTCTTACTTTGAAGTTGATCGCGCTTATTCTTCAGTTGATCGACATATTTACCCTGTAGCTTTTCCAGGGTCTCTATATCCTTGAGTGTCCTCACCTTATCTTGGTTACCAATCTTGTTAAGGTACGAGTCAGTGATCTCATTCACTATCATGACAAGGTCGGGCCCACGATCGCCACTTAGGCTAATCCTCATTATTTCGCCCGTAAAGTCGACCTTTAGTTCGTCCTGAAGCCAAGAAGCCGCATCTGGCTCATGTTGGCGGATCGTCCGTGTTGCTGCAACCTTGGGATTCTCCAGTGCATTCTGGATGACGGTCATACTTCGGACCATCGTTTCCTGTGATTTCTGAAATGATCTATTTTCTCGTTCGTCTTCATTTTTCGCTTCTAATAGACTTCTCGCATTTGTCCTCACACGAATCAGAGAATTCGCGGTAAAGGTTGAATTGGGTGTTAACAGCCATGTCAGAGTTGCAGCTGTACCTGAGCAAAGTAGACCCAGGGTCAACGCAAGTACCCAGTGACGTTTTAAGGCTTTGAGTAATTCGAGAAAGTTAAGACGATTAGGGGGTGCAATGGACTGAACTGGCCCACTATTCCCCGAGAATGGATCGATGCCATTGGCCGTGTTATTACCAACCCATGCTGGAGCTTGTGACTCCAGTGGTTGCTGCTCTCGTGATAATGACATCGTGAACTCCTGGCTTTGGATGACCGGTGCCGCAAAAAGCAAGAACGGTCGTCGTGGACCCATCCTTCAAGTTGTTCTGAATCTTTTAAATTGTACGCACGATGCTAACCCAGTTACGATGGACCAAAGCCTTCACGAAAAGGAGACTTCGAAATTCCTGGTATCACAAGAGGGCTGACAGGTTGATTCAAATGATGCGATTCCTTGGGCATCAAAAACAAGTGATCGAGTATAAACAACTCGATCCAGAGGAATGCGATGCCCATGGGCATCATTAAAAAACCAGCAAGGTCATGGTATACAAACTTACCCACGCTCTCGCCCACTGTGCAATAGAGTATTCCTGTAGCCGTAATTCTTAGGACATTGCAAACGATCGCGATGGGTAATGCGCTTAAGACAATAACAAGTTTATCAACCCACGGACGTTGAACGACAATCATCAACCCAGTTGCCAAAGCAAAGAATGTCATCAGCATCGCGATACCACTACACGCTTCTTCCACACCTAACTTCTGACCACTAATATCAATTACAGTTCCCTCCACAACACTCGGAAGACCAAATAACTGCAAAAGCCAGTTGGACACCTGAGCAGCAAACAAACGAAGTGGTGTACGCAGGGTGGCTTCAACTCGCCAAGGCAGCGGAATCATAAAGACAAGAAATGCGATTGATGGCCATGTTAATCTCAATAACCTCCAACTACCAACAAGAGTCGCGATTCCAGATAGAAAAATCATAAGAGAAGCACCTTCGAGCCAAGGGATATAAATGTACATACCCAATAACTGGACGGCGCATGCAAGGGCGATGATCGGCAAACCCCACCAATTCGGCTCGAGTGGAAGCGTAACAAGAATACTTCGTTTCAACCACAATAATATAATCGAAAACAAAGGCACTAAATAGCCGTGTGAGTAGGTTGGGTTCTCAGCCCAGACCTCGCTCATTTCGACAATTCGTGGCCACAAAGCCCATATGGATGTGGCAACCAATCCGATGGCACCAATGATGAATGGTGAAATTTGATTCTTTGTTGAGTGAGCACTATGAGATTCCTGGACACTCATCGAAACACGACCGTAAGGTAGGGGGCTGTCGCTGCGAAAAGTGTGAATCGTCTTGAGATAACAGGTATCCCAAAACGAGTAGGCTCCGTCTGCGGTTGCAACGTGAGCTTTTCTATGTTTCCATTCTGCTATCCCCAGGCTCAGGGGCAAGCGGTTTCTTGTATTTGAATCGTAGAATGACGCTATTTGGCAACGCCACGGTTTCGCTATGACACTGCAATCGCCACAGTCTACCTGAAACATCATCTAAAGCTAGAATTTCTTAGCGGCCAACTACAACTCCTTAGCATGATCTTCCAGACTTATGGTTGCCCTTGCCGAAACAGAAAAAGAACCTTGCCGCAATAACTAAAAGGTCTTCGAGAAAGAAATAACTATTTAAAGCAAATTTAATCCAGGCACCCCACATTGAGGCCAGACTGCATACCTGAGAGCACATGTCCGACAATCCAATAAGAGATAAGCCTCGATATTCAATTCACAAAGCCGCGCTAGATCATTCCCGAATACACCTTACTTCCATGGTATCTTTTTTGGATTGGATACTAGACTTTGCGATGCTTGGGCGCTTTTGGCAACGATCCTAGGTATTGAGTTAGACTCTCATGAACAGTTTTTTTCTAAGCGATAGGGGACAAAATCGGTAACTGGTGTCCAGGTTAAGGAACGTTGATTGCAGTTGTGCTCTTTCATGCGAAAAGTGTTCTTTCGTACACGTACCGATACCGCCCAAAAGGCACCACGCCGAATCCGTTTTTCAGTCACCTCTGCAACGTAGTAAATCACCTGATTGAGCTAGGAATTAATCATGGGTGTGACATACGGTACTGCTACGGTATTTTTGAGAACAAAGCTTCACCACTGGTGTTTTGTTTGTACCCTAATTGTCCATGACCAGATCGGTTTCACGGTCAGGCTCCTTCAAGACATTGGCTTCGATCTCATTAAGTCACGACTACTCCTAAACTCGAAGATCATTTGTAATGGGGTTTATAGAGCACCGGCTTTCCCTTCATGACCCCATGCATTATGCCGACCTTTGGCTACATACTCAATCACCCTGGAATAGCGTCTAGGGCCACCTGACGACCCGCTTTGATATAATCAGAACTGTAAATTCATAGTGCCCTTGTGTTGATATTGGTCACATGGTGCCAATCTTAGATCTTTACCGGATATATATATGAGGGCTACTACACATACTCTTGCAGCGCTAAAGAGCACCCAGAACGCCAGGCGTGATGAATACTGAAGTTGCTAGATGCTTGATTCACAACTACCGTTGGACATGAGCACAGTCTTCTCATCACGCGCACGTCGTACTAGTCATGGTGACCACGTTGTTAACTAATGTTAGCCCGTTCCCATCTATAATACCGACAGAGTCAGACCATGATCAGGGCGTTGCCCCACCACGACACAGTACACTGTATACTTCTGCACACATATGCGACAGACTATTTCCCTCATTGCTAAATGAGAACGATTCCGATTCGCCATCCATGTATCTGAGACTCATGTGCCCCGCACGGGGTGCTCTATCCTGTGACTTGGTACCTGTTTCATGATTCATTACATTACTACTAATGGTATTGGCAACGCTTGGGTGGAGGCTGAGCTTGAGGTTTTACAAAGGCATCATGTACCCTTTGTGCTGCATACATTGCGCCTTCCCACCCGCCACTTCTTTGGGTCCGCAAAGGCAGTATCCATCAATGCCAATACACGTCCGATCTATCCTCTGCCCACACTATCGTTTTTGGCCTCATCATTTATAGCTCCTATACTATTTGGAGACCGTTTCTTTGCCGCTTTGGGTAACGCCTTGTTTGGCAGCCGTGAGAATGTACGAGCACGCGTTGTTGGCCTTATCCATCTCTTTGTAGCTGCGCACTGGGCACGCCAGTTACGCTCGCGCTCTTCACACGAGCCGATAGCGTTGATACATGCCCAGTGGATTCATTCCTGCGGCACTGTTGGGATGTATGGAGCATGGCTCCTGGGCATACCTTTCAGCTTTACGGGGCATGCTGTTGACCTGTTCCGCGACCGCGTTGCTTTGCACGATAAGATCCGCCGTGCCAAATTCATTGTATGCATATCACGGTTCCACTATCAGTTCTTCTTAGAACACGGCGCACGCCCGGACCAGCTTCATATCGCTTACTGTGGCATTGACACACATTCCTTCCCATACCAGCGTCGTACTAACACAGGCCGTTTTCGGATTCTGTCGGTTGGACGCCTGGTGGAAAAAAAAGGTCTTACCAGTTTAATCGAGGCCTGCGCCATTCTGGTTAAGCGCGGGTACAATATCGAATGTGAGATTGCTGGCGATGGTCCCTTGGAGCCAACACTACGCACTTTGATCATAGAGCATAATCTTGGTGACTACGTTTCGCTTTCTGGAAAGCCTGTTCTTCAAGAAGATCTTCCAACGTTTTTGGCGAATGGTAACGCATTTGCCCAGCCGTGTATCTGGGCGCGTGATAACGATGTTGATGGGACTCCTCGCACATTGATGGAAGCAATGTCGAGCGGGCTCCCGTCCATTTCAGCACGAGTTGCTGGGATTCCGGATATCATTCAGGATCGAATAACTGGCCTTTTGATTGACCCAGATATTAGCGAGCAGCTTGCTGATGCTATTCAGTCACTCATCGACGATCCCTCCTTTGCAGATCATATTGCACATGCCGGGTATGATCACATCCAAGCACACTTCCGACTCGATGCTTGTCTTGATCCTCTTTTGCTCTTATTCCGACAAGAACTACACTCCTCGGACACTGTAGCCCCTACTCTTTCAGTTTGATCGGCCGTCATGATCATCTCACAGACTCCTTACCGTGTTAGCTTCGCAGGAGGTGGCACGGATCTTCCAGCTTATTACCGACAGGAATCCGGTGCTGTACTCAGCACCGCGATAGACCATTATATCTATGTGCATGTTCACAGGCGGTTCGAACCTAATATTCGTATTGCCTATTCACGCACTGAGATTGCTAGTAACGTCTCCGAGATTCAACACGACCTAGTGCGGGAGGCACTGAAGTTCGTGGGAATTGATGAACCTCTTGAGATCACAACTATTGGCGATGTGCCTGCTGGCACAGGCATGGGCTCTTCGAGTACACTAACTGTCAGCCTACTTCACGCCTTATATACATACCGAGGACGACTAGTTAGCCTGGAGCGTCTCGCAGAAGAGGCTTGCCATATCGAACTCGAACTTCTTGGGAAACCAATTGGTAGACAGGATCAATATGCAGCAGCACTTGGAGGGATTAATTATATCCGGTTTAATCCAGATGACTCCGTTGATGTAGAGCCCGTTCCATGTAGCGCTCCCATGCTCCGCGAGCTCGAGCGTCACATGTTACTGATCTATACAAATACTACACGATGCGCGGATACATTACTTATGGAACAGACTCGCTCTACAGTCGCTAACATGTCACTTCTGAGACGAATGCGCGAATTAGTCGAGCCTATGCGTAACAGTCTAACAGGCATAGGTAATCTTCAAGAGTTTGCCAGCCTCTTGAATGAGGGCTGGAAAATGAAACGCATGCTAACGAGTGGCATCACTACGGACCCAATTAATGATCTATATGAGCGAGCGCGGCGGGCAGGTGCGGAAGGTGGTAAATTACTTGGTGCTGGAGGCGGTGGATTCATGCTGCTTATAGCCCCCCCTGACCGGCATCACGCCATCCGCGAGTCGTTAGGACGTCCTCATGAATTGCCGTTCCGGTTCGCGCGCCACGGCAGTCGAATCATTTACTTTCATGAATAGGTTTTTCTCTTAAGCCCTCCCAGCTTGATGCCTGGTATGGCAGTTTTATCGAGTTTCATCATGCGATTAGTTCTCACCGGTGGCGCAGGATACGTTGGCAGTGCATGTCTCCGTTGGTTACTTCGTAACGGGCATGATGCTATTGCTTACGACGATCTTTCTGAAGGTAATCATTCGGCGGTTCCTGATGGTAAGCTCATCATTGGGGATATCTTAGATACCGATCATCTGGCTGATGTTCTTAGAACATTTCGAGCCGATGCGGTTCTCCATTTTGCTGCCATGGCATCTGTGCCTGAATCAATATCCGCTCCCGAACGCTACTGGAGGTGTAATGTCCTCGGCACAAAAAGTGTTCTCGATGCTATGCGGCTATCCCATGTGCAACGAATAGTATTCAGCAGTACAGCTGCTGTTTACGGGTTCCATGAGGACATGCCATTACGCGAGTCCTACCCAACACATCCAGAGACACCCTATGGCACCACTAAACTTGCTTGTGAGTGGATCATTGCCGAATACGCAAGAGCCTATGGTTTCGGGTTCACGGCGTTGCGCTATTTTAATGCTTCTGGTGCCGACATCGATGGAATGAATGGAGAGGATCGGAGAGTCGAGGCGCATCTCATCCCATTAATCTTTCTGGCCTCAGTGGGTCGCCGTACCTCCATCAAAGTGTGTGGCACCGACTATCAGACCCACGATGGTACATGTGTACGCGATTATGTTCACGTACTTGATCTTGCCCAAGCCCATCAACTCGCTGTTGAAAGTCTTGAGCCTGGTATATCAAGGGTTTACAATGTTGGATCGGGTCATGGCACAACAGTATTGGAAGTACTGAAAGCTTGTGAAAAGGTTATTGGCCATCCTGTACCACACGAGTTATCAGATCGCCGCCCAGGGGATCCAGCTATTCTCGTTGCTAGTCCGCAACGCCTCGTTACCGAACTCGGATGGTCTCCTCGTTTTAGCGATATTCATACAATTGTTGAGACTGCATGGCGATGGCATCACCATCGCCCATTCGGTTATTCTACATCACTGACTCCATGATTCTGAGACCCGCGTCTAACGAATCAAAGGAATCGGTTCAACCGCAGGGGTGATAACACAAATAGGGTCATAGCAAGAACCTCTATGCTATTCTGGAATATGTCTCAGTATCACATCTGAGATATTGACCACAACATCTTCACGCTGAACCATTACAGAGCGAGTGCGTCGTATTTCTATAGTGACAACGACCGCAAGGCTTATCCGGTCATTCGCATTCAGGCTTTATCTCGTACATCGATACACGCGTACATCCATACAGGTTCCACATCCCTGACGTTCGTAAGGTTCATCAGGACAATTTATACTCGCGTAGATCAATTGATAAGTAGTTCTCAGTCCACTTGACGACCTGCATAGCTTCGCTCAGAGAGAGACCGTCGTCCACACCCACATCTCCCGAGACATCCGCGGCATGAGAGAATGGCTTGTCGTGCAACGGACCCCACGCTCCTGTTCCATTCGCTCTTCCGAAGTGAGTATAAGACGCACACAAACTCTTTTGATCTCGCCTTGAGCCCCGTGCTCGTGCAACCACGTGCTTACCTGAGGGTACCAGGGGACCATTACGGTCTGAGAGGCTATTACTTTACATAAGCGTGTTACTGTGCTTAGGTATATGGAGCGGGCGGCGATCACTTAGTGTTAATGTCTTACCACAGCTCACGTCTGATAATATTTCTTATGTTGCAAGGACTACTGCTTATCCTTTTGTAACCGTTCAGTCTATCCTTGATTTGATCAATGCGGGTCGAGCCTTTCCCTTCCGGTGAGCACGGACTGTTTCGAAGAGACCTTCCAGCACCAATCGCTTTTGAAATCATTAGAGCCTAGGTCTCCGTTAATGGTTTCTAGACAAGGACGTCCTCATTAGTTCTGGCTACTGTAATGTTCCTTATGATCTTTACGAGGAGCCTAGACACCTATTTTTACTCATCGATACTCTGAGTGCTTACGAACAGCATCAACTTACTAGTATCGCGTATTTATTCCTTTCAACACGTACGTCTCTTCAGACACTAGATGACTCTATGAACAGAGATATGGACGTCTCCGTCATTGCAAGCAGAATACATCACACAAGGCAGCCTTTTCACTGACGTATGCAGGTTTTCCAGAACTGCTCCATCGCCTCTCCTTATCATGTTCGGAACGGATACCAGCATCCTTGTATGCAGTTTGACTTTGATCGATGACAGCGCCACTCTCACTTGCCTGGGTAATAATTAATCGTTCCTATGTCCCGTTCTAGTCGTATCCATTATTTACAACGTAAGTCTCGATATCGTTGACAGTCACACAGTCTCGTGGCGATAATCATGTTCATTGCATTACATGGAGATTCTCAATGAACGCATCACGTCCATTCTCTGTACAATCCTTTAATACCGTTTACAACAAGCTAATCTGTAATGGTCGCTTTAATGAGGTGCCCGAGTATTACGAGCGATATAAGTCACGCTATGTAATTTTAATGCAACTGTATGCCCGTCTTGCAGGACCACCACCAATCGACTTCCTTGACATTGGTGGTGGTCAGTTTGCAACACTGGCAAAGGCCCTCTGGAATGATCGCGCTGTTGCCGCTGACTTTGGTGTCAGCCATTTTGATTACCTCCGTCAGAACAATGTTGAACCAGTGGAATGGAACCTCTGTTCACAAGATCAGCCTTTTTTAAATCAATTCGATATCATCATGTTCTCCGAGGTGATCGAACACCTTCCCATACCAGGTCATCTCGTTCTCGAACGCTTACTCTTAGCCCTGAAACCTGGTGGACTCATTATTTGCACTACCCCAAATCTCTATCGAGCACGCAATGTAGTATACATGGCTATTGGTAAACGCATGTTCACAAATTTTCACTATCCGACTGATCGTGGTTTAGGTCACATTCTAGAGTACGACGAAGACCATCTTCGATGGCAGTTTGAGCGGGCTGGATTTGAGATACTGTCACTAGAACAGAAACATTTCCCTCATAGTCCAACCTCTGTTCCCTTTCGTCTACTATCTTGGATTGGTTCTCCTCTCTACCTGATTCCACGTTTTCGTGACCAACATATTGTCGTTGCACAAGCACCTAGAGCAGCCATGGATCCACTTCTGTCCAAGTAACTACGTACATCTTTCTTGACGTTAGTCTCTTCATTTAGTTTCATCGTGAAATAGACACACTGGCGGCATAGTACTCAATAATAGTGTTCACACGTGCCTATTATATACTGTTCAGACGAAGTACCAATCTCGAAGCGCCTTTTAGGGGCATCTGTTTGCGCCATCCTTCGTTCCGTTTTGATCCCTATCCTACCCCCTGACCAGATATTCCCGATATTATTGTTGCGTTGTTGCCCAATGTATGTAGCGGTATAACGTGAGCTTTTTCCCATCTTTGGGACTGCTGCCGTTGTCGACGGGAGGCCCCCAGGTTTCTGTTACACTCAGCGAAGATCACTGTTTCACGCATAGGCCGCTTGCCGACTTTCTTGACATGGCCAATTGCGCTGTAATCTGGTGTTACTTGCAATGCACCTCATATCCTATAACCAATCGAGATGCGTGATCATCCAAGGGTGCGCCTGACCGAATATACTCGAATTGATCGTGCGATACCAACGCTCGATCGTGCCGTTGCGTTACGAGTAGTTCGGTGGCGTTATCACATAAGTCATCCCTTACCTCCAGATCACCTTCTTTGAGTCCTTGGTGTTGAACTATAGGCCATTATCCGAGATGCTCCAGAGCGTGGCGTTAAGGTAGATTTTAATTGCCCGCTGGATGATCGTCTCGCTTTCAGGATCGATAATCCGATCACCGGCTTCTCAGTGACCCATGAACCAACTACTGCTATCGATTAGACTACATCGATAGAGGAACGTATCTGCCACGTTGATGTACTCGACGGCGACATGCCTGTTGTCGTGAAGACAGATCGGCTTGTGAAAGCCTTTTCCTTTCTATGAGGGACTGTGGCTATGGTTAGCCATTCCGTTAAGTGCCTCACGTATGAGTATGTACCTCCTTATCGGAAATCGGAAGCACACCATACCGTTAGCAACCACGGACCAATAACCCAGACTAGAAAAAGTTAGCCAAGTGCGGTTACAGTTTATCATAAGATGGTCTTTCTTGTTTGGGGGTGGGGGGTGAAGGTGAAGGAACCTTCTAAACTATCACCCTATAGAACTTAAGGCTATCGCGAGAGATCCTAGTGGGTAATTCGATTGAAATGTCCGGTTTAGGGCTCAATCCATCTCGTATGTGGATTAACCTGTTATCGTGGGTTGTACGCACTTGGAAGCTACAACCTAGTTTTTGGACGATTTCTAAGTGTTCAGGGGTCAGCTTTCGACATGCGCATCACATTTCTGCTCGGTGGTTTAAACATGACAGGCGGCACCAAGGTTATCTCCATTTACGCCGAACTTCTCCGACAGCGTGGACATGATATTCATGTAGTCTCACGTGGCATAAGGAAACCGAGTGTGAGGACCCGCATTCGATCAGCCATATATGGCGTTCCCGTTCCGAGAGCCAATCAACGTCCTCAATCCTTCTTTGATAACGCTCGCGTTTCTGTCACGATGCTCGATGATTATCGGCCTATCGTCGATGCCGATGTTCCGGATGCGGATATTGTTGTTGCAACTTGGTGGGAAACAGCGGAGTGGATGGCTAGACTGAGTCAGTCAAAGGGGACAAAGACTCATTTCATTCAATGCCAAGAGGGATATCCGTTATTTAAAGATCCAGAGCTAATCGCAAGAGCCGCATCTGTCTATAGACAACCGTACGCTCGGATTACTATCTCCGAGTCGTTAATAAACTGGCTACACACTCAACATGGCTGCCATCGAAACAGTATTTCTCTTATACCCAATTCTGTTGATACTAATCAGTTTCACGCCCCAGAACGAGGTAAGCAAACCGATCCAACCGTAGGGTTGCTTTACCATTTCGATCCTACCAAAGGACTGGATGTAAGCCTTAAGGCTCTAGAGATCGTTGCCAACACATATCCCAATCTTCGTATAATATCCTTTGGATCCTATCAACCTACTTCTGAGCTACCATTGCCTGCCAGATGTACGTTCTTTTGTAATCCGCCACAGGCACAGATTAGAGAGATCTATTCATCCTGTGATGTATGGCTATGTGGCAGTCGAATAGAAGGATTTCACTTACCACCTATAGAGGCCATGGCATGCCGTTGCCCTGTAGTATCAACTCGCGTTGGAGGGCCAGATCAAATAATTATCAATGGGGTAAACGGCTACCTCGTAGACGTTGATGACATCCAAGGTCTAGCTGCTCGCTTGCTAGATATTCTTGGTCTGCCTGAGACCCAATGGCGTGATATGTCTCATGCTGCCTACAAGACTACCCAGGGCTACAATTGGGATCAGGCAACAGACATGTTTGAAGAAGCACTCACAAAGTCTATTCAGGGCACCGCTTGATCTTTAAATAGCTATTTGGACTTCTACTGCCCTATGACTAGAACAAGGGGATACTACGATCGCTTTGGTGGGATATCGCTTGGCGAGGTTCTTGAGGTCAACCCAAACGCGGGCCGCCTCAACGCCACGGTGTTGAAACTGTTAGACGACATTATTTCTGCCCCCTGACGACACTACAACAGCCACTTCTTCTCGACATTTGTCGAGGTAGGTATATGGACAAGACTGAGTTAGGTCATGCCAGCCTGTATGTTGAGCGGGTGCCCCCTTCCGATGATCCCGAGGTCACACTTTACAGCAGTAAGAGCGCCGCATCCTCAACTTCGATATCGTGAAACGCATTCTCGAAATATCTGGCCAAGGATGGGAATAAGCGAATTGCTCGGCTCTTGAAGATCTCGCTCAGTTCTGTTCGTCGCTACCTTGCCGGAACAAAGACTGGATTTCAGGAGCGTCCAGCCGACACCTCTTCTGAATCCATTCCCGCCAGGCCTCACAATTACTGGGGCCTCTTGTGATCACCGGAAGATGGCACACTTGATCTCCATCCGTGCCGATGGGCGCATTGACTGGTTTTGCCTCGGCTTTGCTTGCCGCTGATCCGATAGGCGCATTGGCTAGTTTTGGAGATTGAGACCGCAAGTTGTAACGGGCAGCGGTCTAGCGATTGATCCCAAGCTTACGGGTATTTCGCCGCTTGGAACCAGCCTCGCTGATAAAGGGTGTGGATCTTCTCGTTATTTGACATTTTGAGCCATTATTGTCCGGCTAATCGTTCACGAATTGGCCATAACATCTTTTGATAGAATAGGTTAGGATGCGTACATGGCGAGCACGATATCTCGTCGGGTCGTCAAAATCCGCCTCCGGAGCTATTCCCCAGACGGTGGAGGACGATTCATGGAAACCGGTCGACTCGTATTTGCTCAGCTTATGGACTTCTTGCCCCGGCATGACTTCGATCTCTGCGTACGCAGGTATGCCGGAGATCGTCGCTCTCGCGGATTCTCATGTCGGGATCAATACCTCTGTCTTGCGTTTGCTCAACTGACATTCCGCGAAAGCCTGCGAGACATCGAACCTTGTTTACGAGCCTTCGAGTAAAAGCTTTACCACGCGGGTTTCCGTGGCAATATCTCTCGCAGCACCTTAGCTGATGCTAACCGTGCGCACGACTGGCGGATCTACGCCGATTTCGCTCAAGTGTTAATAAACCGGGCGCTGAAGATGTATGCTAATGAACTGATCGATGTCGAACTTGAACACACTGTATACGCACTGGACAGCAAAACGATCGACCTATGCCTGAGCCTGTTTCCTTGGGCACAGTTTCTACAACGCAAGGGGGCGATCAAACTACACACGCTTGTGGACCAACGTGGCAACATTCCCTGTTTTCTTTCCTTCCTTCCAATAATGCACTTGGGAAGAGCCTGCGGCTAATACTTTTATCGTCATTCGTATACTGGTCGCCTCCGATTGATGACCGTGACCATCTTTCTTGTCGGGTTAATAACTCATTCGTCTATGATTCATGTAGAATTAGATGCGTTCTGTTCTACATCGCTCACTGTGAGATGTTTTATGCGCGTGCTGCTACTTGCCGAGAACTGCAACCCAGACTGGCCCTCTCTTCCGATCGTTGGTTACAAGTTATGCCGCGCCATAGGGGAACACATAGATACTGTAGTGGCAACCCATATTCGCAATCGTCCGAACATTGAGCGATCTGGGATGGGACGGTGTAGTGTATGCTACTTCGATAACGAGTATATCGCCTCGCCAATGTACAAGACAGCAAGTCTTCTTCGTGGGGGAAATTCTGTTGCCTGGACTACAGGTATGGCCATGAACTATCTCCCTTATCTAGTATTTGAACATCAGGTATGGAATAAGTTTCAATCGGATCTTCAAGCTAAGAAATTTGATTTGGTCCATCGCGTTATTCCGATGTCACCGACTCTGCCAAGTCCGATGGCAAAACTGAGTCCTCAGCCATTTATTATCGGCCCACTTAACGGTGGATTGAAATGGCCACGCGGCTATTCTGCTGAATTAGCTCGTGAACGTGAGTACCTAACTTACTTTCGTAATGTATTTCGATTTCTACCTTATAGTCAAAGTACATTTCATCGGGCATCAGCTATCTTAGCAGCGTTTAGTCATACAATAAGAGATTTACCACATACTAACCCCGATCGAGTGTTCGATATACCAGAGGTCGGTATAGACCCTGATTTATTCGCATCACCGCTCAAGAGAACACCATCCACCCCTATCACTTTTTTGTACGTGGGACGGCTTGTTCCTTACAAGTGTCCAGATGTTGCTATTTCTGCTTTTGCTTCTGATCCACTTCTTCGGAATCATAAACTACGAATTGTTGGAGATGGCCCTGAACGCCAGCGTTTAGAACAAATGATCTTAGATCACAACCTCACTCATTGCGTTACACTTGTTGGTTCAGTTAATCAGGCCCAAGTCGGCGACGAGATGCGCAAGGCAGATGTTTTTGTTTTTCCATCTATCCGTGAACTAGGAGCCGGGGTAGTTGTCGAAGCGATGGCTTCTTCTTTGCCATGTATCGTTGTCGAATATGGTGCACCAGGTGAACTAGTTGGAAATGAGCGAGGTATTTGCATCCCCTTAGGAAGTAAGTCGTCCATGACACAAGCGTTCGGTCAGGCAATGTTACAACTTGCATCATCACCTGATGAAATCGTGCGTATTGGCGATCGTGCTTCAGAATATGCCATGCGTTTTTTTACATGGGACGCCAAGGCGAAACAAGTATTAGATATTTACGACTGGGTACTGGGTCGCCGCCAAGATCGACCTGTTGTCTTTTCAAGAAATACTATGCCTTCGCCCAAAGACTGCAAGAGCTTATAGCGGTTCCTATTTGCGGCACACACAGCACCTTATTTTCAAACCACCCAGTGAATACTCGCACCGCCTAAAGGCTGGGCCTTCGTTTTAACGTACTAAAGTCCTGTTCCGAGCAAAGCTCGGCTCTGTAATGGTTTAGCGTGAAATGGACAAACCGGTGGTGGTGAGATAAAGACTTATGAACGCATGGCCACATGGCCTCGATTTACCTCATTCGTACCAATCCCGAAGGGAAAGACAGGGGCTGCATCGTATCGCCGCAATCCGTTGTAGGCAACGGCCGATTGTGAGTTGCGACCTTGAGGCTGTTGGCCTCCTGGGACTACTGTCGTTGTTGACGGGCAGCCTTGAGTTTCCGGTTACGCTCAGCAAAGATCGCTGGGTCACGCCCGGCAAGCTTGTCAGCCGGCGTGACATAGCCAATGGCGCTGTGAACCCTGATGTCGTTAAATGACCCACGTAGCCGGTGACCAACCGACGTGCATCATCCTGCGACAAAGGCGTGCCAGGCCGAATGTACTCGGACTTGATCGAGCGATGCCAACGCTTGATCTTGTCGTTGCTTTGCGGGTAGTACGGTGACGTTCTCACGTGAGTCATCCCGCAGATATCCGATGAACTCCTTGAAGTCCTTGGCGATGAACTGCGGGCCATTGTCCGAGATGATCCTGGGCTTGGCGTCTGGGTAGCTTTCACTTGCCCGCTGGATGATCGTCTCGATATCAGGCTCGGT
>Ga0007796_10000089_pt1 | contig 22297 bp, 19 predicted proteins | sample CryBogmetaGMA0M_FD_60373 | JGI IMG/M metagenome (GOLD analysis project Ga0007796, IMG submission 60373) | Freshwater microbial communities from Crystal Bog, Wisconsin, USA - MA0M | ecosystem: Environmental > Aquatic > Freshwater > Lake | place: Crystal Bog, Wisconsin, USA | collected 2009-07-06 | reverse complement strand
TCATCGCTTGACAAACTCCAACTGGAGGACCGTATCCATCACAACGCGCAAGTCAATTGCGGAACGCGCTCAGCCGTTGCCCGCAAAGACAATCGCAGTTCATCCACAAGCAACTGGATACCCGGGGCCTCCATGTTCTCTCTTAAGATCACGAGATAATCGCTAGTCGTGCAATTCACGTCAAAATCAATGCACACACGATCTTGCTGGCCCAATCCCAACGCGTTGACGTAATAGACCTTTGCAGGTTCTGCAGCAGCCTGGGTTTGTTCACCAATCAAACTGACGTGCAGTTCTTCCGTGGCCAAGCGGGTAGCTACAGGTAAAACATGGAGATGAATTAACTCACTTTGACTGGCCAGATCAGCAGCCGTAATCCCCCTTTCGTGGCTGAGCACATGGGAACCATTGGACACCAAATACAGCGGTGAACTCAACAGTTCAATCACGCAAAAACGCCGGGGATCTAGCGATACCACCTGGGGGCGCTGCATGATGCAGGCATCCAGGACATAGCCATCCAGAAGCGCAGCCCCATCGACCCGGGGCTCAAGTCGACTGGGAGGATTGCAGCACCAGCCAGGCGGGAGACCCTTCGCCAAATGGCCCTTGCCGGTAATCAGATGCAACCGCAGCGGCCGCAGACCCAGAAAGCGGGCCACCTGGTGGACCTGGCGCTCAAGGCTCAGCAGGCGATCGTTGCCAGCAATGCCATAGGTGCCGCCGAGCTGTCGTTTCAGCCTGATGCCAAACGTCTTTTGCACCTGGTGCGCATGCCTGGACACGGTGGCTTGATTGCAACAGAGCTGGTGGGCAGCGTGTTCTCCCGTGCCTAGCCACTGAAGCAAGTCAAAGGATTCCAGCTCCTGCAATGAAATCATTGGCCAAAGCGTGGGTTCCCTAGGGATTCTGGGTGATGCCAGCAAAATTGCACCCATGAAAAAGCCCCCTCTTGTGGAGGGGGCTTGGGGGTTCCATCAAGGCTTATTCAGCCCTAGTCAGGCTGTTGCCTTTAGCCAATCGCAGGAGCGGTCAGAGCCACGGGGGTGGCTTCTGCTGCTGCCAGGTCGAGGGGGAAGTTGTGAGCGTTGCGCTCGTGCATCACTTCCATGCCCAGACCAGCGCGGTTCAGCACATCAGCCCAGGTGTTCAGCACGCGGCCTTGGCCGTCGAGGATCGACTGGTTGAAGTTGAAACCGTTCAGGTTGAAGGCCATCGTGCTCACGCCAAGGGCGGTGAACCAGATGCCCACAACGGGCCAGGCAGCCAGGAAGAAGTGCAGGCTGCGGCTGTTGTTGAACGAGGCGTATTGGAAGATCAGACGACCGAAGTAACCGTGGGCAGCCACGATGTTGTAGGTCTCTTCTTCTTGGCCAAACTTGTAGCCGTAGTTCTGGGACTCGCTCTCGGTGGTTTCACGCACCAAGGAGGAGGTCACCAATGAACCGTGCATGGCGGAGAACAAGCTGCCACCGAAGACGCCAGCCACACCAAGCATGTGGAAGGGGTGCATCAGGATGTTGTGCTCAGCCTGGAACACCAACATGTAGTTGAAGGTGCCGGAGATGCCCAGGGGCATGGCGTCCGAGAAGGAGCCTTGACCGAAGGGATACACCAGGAACACAGCAGAAGCAGCAGCCACAGGTGCGCTGTAAGCAACGCAGATCCAGGGGCGCATGCCGAGGCGGTAGGAGAGTTCCCACTCACGTCCCATATAGGCATAGATGCCGATGAGGAAGTGGAAAATCACCAGTTGGAAAGGACCGCCGTTGTACAGCCACTCGTCGAGGCTGGCGGCTTCCCAGATGGGATAGAAGTGAAGACCGATGGCGTTGCTGGAAGGAACAACAGCACCAGAGATGATGTTGTTGCCGTATAGCAGGGAACCTGCAACAGGCTCGCGGATGCCGTCGATGTCGACAGGGGGTGCTGCGATGAACGCAACGATGAAGCAGATGGTGGCAGCCAGCAGGGTGGGGATCATCAGCACACCGAACCAGCCCACATAGAGGCGGTTGTTGGTGGAGGTGACCCACTCGCAGAACTGCTGCCAGCTGGTAGCGCCTTGGCGCTGCTGGATGGTGGTGGTCATGAGAACGAGAAGAAGGGTGTCTCCCGAGGGAAACGGGTATGGATGGACGGAACCCCGCCTAGACGGTTACCCGCCATCGCCAGTGTAACGGAACATTGCGCCATTTGTGAGCGGGCTGGTTCGGTTGCCAGTTTCTGCGCCAGTTCAGTTCAGGTTGTTAGCGTCCAATTCCGATGAGGCCTAGGAGCCCAGTGCCGTGAACGCCGCGATCCAGCCTGGCGATCACCGCGTTCTGCTGGTGCGCCTGCCCTGTAATCCGATTTTTCCGGTGGGCCCGATCTATCTGGCTGACCATCTGCACAAGCAGTTTCCCCGGATGGCCCAGCAGATCCTCGACTTGGCTGCAGTGCCTGTCCTGGATGTCGAGCGCGTGCTCGACGCAGCGGTGCGTGCTTTTCACCCCACCCTGCTGGTGTTCTCTTGGCGCGATATCCAGATCTATGCCCCCGTCGATGGGCGGGGAGGCAATCCGCTCCAGAACTCCTTCGAAGTGTTCTATGCCCTCAATCCCTTCAAGCGTTTAAGGGGGGCCTTGGGCGGCTTGCAGCTGATGGCATCGTTCTACGGAGAGCTTTGGCGCAACCTGCGCCTGGTGCGCCGCGGCCTCAAGCGGGCCCAGGAGTTTTGCCCCCAGGCCACGGCCGTGCTCGGCGGTGGGGCCGTGAGCGTTTTCTACGAACAGCTGGGCCACAGCCTGCCCAAGGGCACGGTGGTGTCGGTGGGGGAAGGCGAGACCCTGCTGGAGAAATTGATTCGCGGCGACTCCCTCGCCAGTGAGCGCTGTTTTGTGGTGGGTGAGGCCCCCCGGCCAGGATTGATCCATGAGCAGCCCTCGGGCATGGAGAAAACTGCTTGCAATTACGCCTACATCGAATCGATCTGGCCCCAGCTCAACTGGTATCTCGAGGGTGGCGACTTTTACGTGGGCGTTCAGACCAAACGCGGCTGTCCCCACAACTGTTGCTATTGCGTTTACACGGTGGTTGAGGGCAAGGCCGTGCGGGTGAACCCGGTTGAGGAGGTGATCGCTGAGATGCGCCAGCTCTATGACCGGGGGGTGCGCGGCTTTTGGTTTACCGACGCCCAGTTCATCCCGGCCCGCCGCTATATCGACGACGCGAAGCAGTTGCTACGCGCCATCCAGGCCGAGGGTTGGACCGATATCCGTTGGGCCGCCTACATCCGAGCCGACAACCTTGATGCCGAGCTGGCTGAGTTGATGGTGGCTACGGGCATGAGCTATTTCGAGATCGGCATCACCTCCGGCTCCCAGGAGCTCGTGCGCAAGATGCGCATGGGCTACAACCTGCGAACGGTGCTGGAGAACTGCCGCCTGTTGGCGCGAGCGGGTTTCCGCGAGCACGTCTCGGTGAACTACTCGTTCAATGTCATCGACGAACGCCCCGAGACGATTCGCCAAACCGTGGCCTACCACCGAGCCCTAGAGCAGATTTTTGGTGCCGAAAAGGTGGAGCCAGCGATCTTTTTTATTGGCCTCCAACCCCACACCCACCTGGAGCAGTACGGCTTTGATCAGGGCCTGATCAAGCCGGGCTACAACCCGATGAGCATGCTGCCCTGGACGGCCCGCAAGATGCTGTGGAACCCCGAGCCCATGGGCAGCACCTTCGGCCGGATTTGTTTGGAGGCCTTCGATCTGAACCCCGAGGATTTCGGGCGCACGGTGATGGATTTGCTCGAACGGGATTACGGCTTGGCACCCCTGGAAGAGGCCTTGCATGCCCCCGTTGAAGGGCGCCGGGCGTTGGCTACGGCGACCCGTTAGGACTGCTCCACCAGCGCCTGCGGGCCCAAACCAGGGCGCCTAAGCCAATCCAGCCGAGCAGTCCGCCAATGGGGTTGATGTCGGCAAAGCCAGGACCCACCCACCAGGCCGGTGCCCCGGGCGAAATTTGCAGTACCCCTTTCTGGACCAGAAACCAGCCCCCCACCAAAACACCGTGCAGGCCGATCGATCCCCAGAGCGTGCCACCATCGGCGCGGCGCTGCAGGGCTAGGACAAGGCCCAGCAGGACCAATCCCCCCAGTAGGCCCAGGGCTTGCAGCCCTGGGTAGCGGTACCAGGGATGCAGCAGGGCAAAGATGGCGGCCTGGAGCAGCAGGGCGCGCTTGGGCCCCACCTGCAGCTCGAGTTCGCCCCAGAGCCAGCCGCGAAACAGCAGCTCTTCGGCAAAGCCCACACCGGCCATGAGGGCCAGGCCATTGAGGAGTAGCCCCAGGCTCACATCGCCGAGCCAGCGGGCCTGGCCGCCGAGCAGCAGCGCCCCGCAAACCAGGGCCAGTAGCAGGGCAGCCTTCAGGGCCCCCCTCAGCCAGGCTTGGGCCCCGGCCCGGATGGGTACGGCCAAGCCCAGGCGTTGCCATGGGTGGTTATCTCCCCAAACTTGGCGCAGCCGTAGGGGCAGGCTGACCAGCAGGAGCACCAGGGCCACCACCACTCCCGCCAGATCAATTTGATCGCTGCGCCAGCTCGGGGCGATCCAGGCCAGGGGCCGCACCACCAGCCAACCCAGCCCGTAGAGGACGGGCACAAACAGTGCCGTTCCCCACCAGTGCAATCTCTTCAACTTTCAGGCTCGAGGGTGCTGGTGAGCCCTTTGGCCTTGAGGGTTTCGCAGTAAAACTCCGCCGGCTCCAGGTCGCAGACGATCACGAGGCCCACGCCGGTGTTGTGGGTCTCAACCATCACGGCGATGGCATCTTGTTCGCTGAGCGAGGGCACCACCTGCCGCAAGGTGACCACCACGTATTCCATGGTGTTAACCGGATCGTTGTGGAGCAGCACCTTGTAGCGGGGAGAGGGCTTGCGCACCCGCTCCGGTGCTTTCTCCATGACGGCTGCGCCGCCGGTTTCGCGGCCAAGGTTGCTTTGGGTTGCCGTTCTCATGACGCGTTCAAAGGGAGCGAATGCGGCGCATGGCCTCTTCCACATTGGCGCGGCTGTTGAAGGCCGACAGCCGGAAGTAACCCTCGCCGGCGGCACCAAAGCCACTGCCGGGGGTGCCCACCACGTGGGCGTTGGCCAGCAAGTGGTCGAAAAAGCCCCAGGAATCCAGCCCTTCGGGGGTTTGAATCCACACGTAGGGGGCCTGTTCACCGCCATACACAATTAAGCCAGCCGCCGTCAACTCCTGACGAATGATGGCGGCGTTCTCCATGTAGAAGCTCACCAGGGACTTCACCTGGGCCTGGCCGGCAATGGAATACACCGCTTCGGCGCCCCGCTGCACGATGTAGCTGACGCCATTGAATTTGGTGCATTGGCGGCGGTTCCACAGGGCCCAAAGCTCCACCTTCTCGCCATTGGCGGCGGTGCCCATCAGCCCCTTGGGAACCACCGTGAGGGCGCAACGGGTGCCGGTGAAGCCGGCATTTTTTGAGAAGGAGCGGAATTCGATCGCACACTGGCGGGCCCCTTCGATCTCATAGATCGAGTGGGGCAGTTCGGGATCCTGGATGAAGGCCTCATAGGCGGCGTCAAACAGGATCAGGGCGTCGTTGGCCAGGGCGTAATCGACCCATTGCTTCAGCTGGGCCTTGGTGGCTACGGCCCCGGTGGGATTGTTGGGGAAGCAGAGGTAGATCAGATCCACCTTGCCCTCGGGGAGAGGCGCAGTGAAGCCATTGCTGGCTGTGATGGGCAGGTAGGTGAGGCCGCCGTATTGGCCGGCATCGTCGGCATCGCCGGTCCGGCCGGCCATCACGTTGCTGTCCACGTACACCGGGTACACGGGGTCAGTCACGGCAATGCGGTTGCCCTCACCCAGGATGTCGAGGATGTTGCTGCTGTCGCATTTGGAGCCGTCGGAGACAAAGATCTCCTCGGCGCTTACCTCGCAACCACGGGTTTGGAAATCGGTCTTGGCGATGGCCTCCCGCAGCCAGGGATAGCCCTGTTCGGGGCCATAGCCATGGAAGCCCTCCCGGGTGCCCATCTCATCAATGGCGCCTTTCATTGCCGTGCGGCAGGCCTCTGGTAGGGGCTCGGTCACATCGCCAATGCCGAGGCGAATGATCGGAGCTGTGGGGTTGGCCTCACTGAAGGCCTTGACCCGCCGTCCAATCTCAGGGAAGAGATAGCCCGCCTTGAGCTTGAGGTAGTTGCCGTTGACCTGAACCATCACGGGCTGGGGCCGCGCGGGCCCCGAAGTACTGGCCGGATTGTCCTATGGCGCGGGTGCGTTCATACGATCACAGCAACGCCTGCCCGCGTCTGCCGTGACCCTTGCCCCTTTTGCCGCGGCTGATGCGACCACGCCGATTGACTTCGATGCCCTGATTGATCTGGGCATCAGCAAACCAGCCCGCTATCTGGGCAATGAGCTTGGGGTTGAACCCCGCGATTGGCAGGTTGCTTGGGCTGGCGCTGGGGTGCGTTGGGCCCTCACCTATCCGGAGGTCTACGAGGTGGGGGCCAGCAATACCGGCCACATCATTCTCTATTCGATCCTCAACAGCCTTCCAGGCCAACTCTGTGATCGGGCTTACCTGCCGGCCCCTGATCTTTCGGCAAGGCTGCGGGAGCGAAAACTAGCCCTGTTTGGGGTGGAAAGCCGCCGGCCCTTGCCGGCCTTCGACATCCTGGGCTTCAGCCTGAGCTATGAGCTCGGCGGCACCAACATCTTGGAGATGTTGGATTTGGCCCGCCTGCCCCTGCGGGCTGCCGACCGGGGCAACCTGCCGCTGGACCATCCCGAAGCACCGCCGTTGATTTTTGCGGGGGGCCCCACCGCCACCAGCAACCCCGAACCCTTTGCGGCCTTCTTTGATTTCGTCGCCCTGGGCGATGGCGAGGAACTGTTGCCCGAGATTGGCCTTGTGGTGGCCGAAGCCAAGGCGGCGGGGCTGTCGCGCTCGGCCCTGCTGGCTGATTTGGCCCAGGTACCCGGGGTGTATGTGACGTCGCTCTATGCCCCAGGCGCCGATGGGGTGAGCTTGGAGCCGCTGATCAAGGGCCCCCCGAAACGCATCCTGCGGCGCACGGCCACGCCGATGCCCCACTACGCCATGGGTTTGGTGCCCCACATCGAAACCGTGCACGACCGGCTCACGATTGAGATCCGCCGGGGCTGCACCCGGGGTTGCCGCTTTTGCCAGCCCGGCATGCTCACCCGCCCGGCCCGGGATGTGGAGCCCGAAGCGGTCATTGAGGCGGTGGAGGAGGGCATGGCCAAAACCGGCTATGCCGATTTTTCGCTGCTCTCCTTGAGTTGCTCCGATTACCTGGCCTTGCCGGCGGTGGGCGTGGAGCTACGCAACCGCCTCGCCGACAAAAACGTGAGCCTCACCCTGCCCAGTCAGCGGGTTGATCGCTTCGACACCAACATCGCCCACATCCTTGGCGGCACCCGCAAGGCGGGACTCACCTTCGCCCCTGAGGCAGGCACCCAACGGCTCCGCGACATCGTTAATAAGGGCCTCACCGATGGCGACCTGCTCCGGGGCATTCGCACCGCGATGGAAAGCGGCTACCGCAAGGTGAAGCTCTATTTCATGATTGGTTTGCCGGGCGAAACCGACCCGGACGTGCTCGGGATTGCCGACACCTGCCGGGCTCTCCAGCGTCAATGCGGCGACCTGGGCCGGCTGGAGCTCAACCTCACGATCAGCAATTTCACGCCCAAGCCCCACACGCCATTCCAGTGGCACAGCGTCAGCACGTCGGAATTCAAGAGGCGCCAGGAGCTGCTGCGCACGGCCCTGCGCCAGCTGCGGGGGGTCAAGACCAACTTCACCGACGTACGGCTTTCGGCGGTTGAAGACTTTGTGGGGCGCGGGGACCGGCGGCTGGCGCCGGTGCTTGAGGCGGCCTGGCGGGCCGGTGCTGGGCTGGATGCCTGGTTTGAGTCGGCCGATCGCACCTACGGGGCCTGGACAGGGGCGATCGAGGCGGCAGGCCTGGGCGGCCGCTATCGGGCCATGGAAATGGGCGCCTGGACGGCGGCGGAGGCTCTCACCAGCAGTGATCTGGATGCCTTTTGCCGACAACCCCTGCCCTGGGATCACATTGATTCCGGCATCGACAAGCGCTGGTTGGCGGACGATCTCAAGCGGGCCCTGGCCGCAGCGGTGGTGCCGGACTGCTCCTTTGAAGGCTGTAGTAGCTGCGGCGTTTGTGGGCCAGAGCTGGGCCACAACGTGGTGATTCCGCCTCCCCCCATCCCGGTCCAGCTACCCCAGCGGGCGCCGGCGAGTGAAAGGGTTTGCCGGCTGCGCATCGGCTTTGCCAAATCAGGCTCCCTGGCCCTGATTAGCCATCTCGACACCCTGCGGCTTTTGGAGCGGGCCCTGCGGCGCAGCGCCCTGCCCGTGAGCTTTACGGGAGGGTTCCATCCCCTGCCGCGCTTGCAGCTCGCCCTGCCCTTGCCGCTTGGGGTGGAAGGCCTGGGGGAATGGCTGGATTTGGAGTTTGTGGAGCTTGTCGACCCGGCTGCGGTGCGCGCGCGGCTCCAGGTCGAGCTGCCCCAAGAGTTTCAATTGCTTTCAGCCGCATCGGTGGAGGTGTTTGGCCCGAGCCTCTCGCAAGAGCTCGAGGCAGCTCGCTGGCAGATCCAACTCACGCCGGCGAGCGATCCAATCCTTCCCTCCTTGGAGCAATGGCAGCAGGCCGTTGCGGCTTTGTTGGCGGCGCCATCGCTGATTTGGCAGGACACCGATAAAAAAGGGAGGCCGAGGCAGCGCGATTGCCGGGAGGCCCTGCTGGGTCTGGGCCTCACCATGGAGCCAGGGGGGAGCGTGATGTTGGAGCTCGACGCTGCCATCGATCCGTCCGGGCGCAGCTTGAGGCCAGAACAGCTTCAGCATTGGCTGGCCGACCAGCTCGAACGGCCCCTGCTTCTGGGCCGGTTACAGCGCCAGGCTTTGCTCCTAAAGCCCGTGCTAACTTGAGATCAAGGCGAAAAGGCCGTTGCCTTTGAGCTTGTAGCCGCAGGTTCTGCTCGATGCAGCCTCTGCAGCCCAAAGCTTTCAACGCAATCTGTAGTCGTTAACCAGTTGGCTATTGCGCCAGTTGGTTAACGACTCAGGTCTTGACCTCGTCGGATTTGGTCGTCCTTGGGGCTTTCCCCAAGGGTGCTGCAATCCCAGAAGTTTCGTCTCCCAGTCCACAGTCGTTTGCTGTGCCTCAGCGCCTAGGGCAAGCCGCCCCTTCCTCCAGTCTTTGGCTCCAAGTTTTTTCAGTCCTGCTCCTTGAAAGCTCCGTCTTTCAAGGCCCCCTTTTTGTTTAGAGCTTCCTGATTGCGGTGTCAGGCCAGTGCCTTCATCGGGTCCCAGCTCCGCTCCAGATTCTGTTCCGTTCCTTCCGTTCCCTTCCCGGTCGGGCCCCCATGGGTCCATCTTTCCCCCCATGCCCCAGCAGATCGTCATTGCCGAGCAGCTGCGAATCGCTGCAGTGCTCACCGACGAACGTGTTGATGAATTGGTCGTGGCCCAGGGCCGCTATCAGATTGGTGACGTTTATCTCGGCACCATTGAAAATGTGTTGCCCGGCATTGATGCGGCCTTTGTCAACATTGGTGAAAGCGAGAAAAATGGCTTCATCCATGTCACCGACCTGGGCCCCCTGCGCCTAAGGAAAGGCGCCGCCGGCATTACGGAATTACTCGAGCCGCGCCAAAAGGTCCTGGTGCAGGTGATGAAGGAGCCCACGGGCACTAAAGGGCCCCGGCTCACGGGCAACTTGTCCTTGCCGGGTCGGTTTTTGGTGTTGCAGCCCCACGGCCAAGGGGTCAATATTTCCCGCCGAATCAACGGTGAAAACGAACGCAATCGCCTGCGGGCCCTTGGGGTGTTGATCAAGCCCCCGGGCGCCGGCTTGTTGATTCGTACCGAGGCCGAAGGCATCAGCGAAGAGCTCCTGATCGACGACCTAGAAAACCTGCTGCGCCAGTGGGAAGGTATTCAAACGGCGGCAGAATCGGCTAGCCCTCCGGTGCTGCTCAACCGGGATGAGGACTTCGTCCATCGGGTGCTTCGCGATCTCTACTCCCCGGACGTGGTGCGGGTTGTCGTGGATAGTGCCGACGCCGTGGGCCGGGTGCAGGCGTTCCTGGGGGCTGATCAGGCGAATTTGCAGGTGGAGCACCACAGCGATTATCCCGACATCCTCGAGCACTTCCGGGTCAACGCTGCCATCCGAGATGCCTTGAAGCCCCGGGTGGACCTGCCTTCTGGGGGCTACGTGATCATCGAGCCCACCGAGGCCCTCACGGTGATCGACGTCAACTCGGGGTCCTTTACCCGTTCGGCCAATGCCCGCGAGACGGTGCTGTGGACCAACTGTGAAGCGGCCGTTGAGATTGCTCGTCAACTCAAGCTGCGCAACATCGGTGGCGTGGTGATTGTCGACTTCATCGACATGGAGTCCCGCCGCGACCAGCTGCAATTGCTGGAGCATTTCACCCAGGCCGTGCGCCATGACGGCGCCCGCCCCCAGATTGCCCAGCTCACGGAGCTTGGCTTGGTGGAGCTGACCCGCAAACGGCAGGGTCAGAACATTTATGAGCTTTTTGGTCGCGCCTGCCCCAGTTGCGGTGGCCTTGGCCACGTGGCCGTGCTGCCTGGCAAAGACACCCTCCAGCCCCTGGCTACCCACACCGGCCTGGTGCGTTCGGCGGCCTCGGCCCGGGCGGAGGTGTTTACCCCTGGGGCTGCGGAAAACGGTTCCTCTGGCCGCCGTCGTGGCGGTCGTGGGGGTCGCCGTGCCGGCAGCGAGGGTGCCGACCCCTACGGCGCCTATGGCTCCGAGAGCGATGGCGCAGAAGCGCAAACGTCGCCATCGACAGCAGCGGCCAGTGAGCCGGCCCTATCCCGTCGCCACGATCCCGATCTGGTGGCGGTGCCGATGGACGCTGATCAGGAGATCGTTTTTGGCTGGATGGGCCTGAGCCCCACCTTGTTGTTGGCCGCGCCCCCTGCAGGCGACAACGTGATGGTGCGGGTTGTGCGCCCTGGAGAGGATGCCGAAAGCGTGCTTGAGGAGGCTCGTCAACAGCTGGCCGCCTCCGGTGGCCGCCGCCGTCGCGGCCGGGGCGGTCGGGGTGGCACCGGAACGGATGCTGCCCCGACAGATGCTTCCTACGCAGACGCTTCCTCTCCGGACTCTCGGTCTTTGGCTGTTTCCGATTCGGCGGCTGGTTCAGGCCGGGCCTATGGCCGTTCCCGGGGCGAAAGCAACCAAGATTTTGTAACGGTGCCGGTGGAGATCACCCCCTTGCCGATCCAGCTTGAGCCCGAAACCGTCCACACGGTCTCGGTACCCACCACCACGAGCATTGCGCCCCCCGAGGTGGAGCTGCCGGCCCGCCGGGGCCGCACCCGCTCCCGCAGCGCCTCGGCTGTCGTTGATTCGGCCGCGGTGATCAATGCGGTGGCGTCCAACCAGGCCGCGGCTGTTGAGCCTGAGCTGGATGAATCGGGTGAGCCCCGCCGGCGGCGTCGCCGCTCTTCCGCGGCGGGGTAGCCAGCCGGGTGGACCCTTGGCAAGGCCATGACCCGGCCGATTGCGCCGGGGTGGACGAGGTTGGACGTGGCTGCGTGTTTGGCCCTGTCTTTGCGGCGGCGGTCATGCTTCCAGCAGGGGCGCTTTCGCCCCTGCAAGCGGCTGGTCTGACCGACAGCAAAAAACTCACCGCCCGGCGGCGCAGCGCCCTCGTGCCCCAAATCCAGGACTTGGCCATCGCCTGGGCCCTGGGCCAAGCCTCGGCGGCAGAAATCGACCGCCGGGGCATTCGCTGGGCTACCGAGCAAGCCATGCACCGGGCCCTTCAAAAATTGCCCCACCAGCCTCCCCTGGTGATTGTGGATGGGGTGTTGCCCCTAAGGGGTTGGCTCGGGGCGCAGTGCACCTTGGTGGCGGGGGATAGCCACTGCTTGGCCATCGCGGCCGCCAGCGTGTTGGCTAAGCAGGCGCGTGATGGATTGATCCATGGGCTGGCGGCGCGGTATCCGGGCTATGGCTTGGAGCGCCACGCTGGCTATGGCACGGCCCAGCACCGGGAGGCCATTGGCCGGCTCGGCCTGACCCCTTTGCATCGCCGCAGCTTTTTGAGGAAGTGGCTGGCTACTGCTCCAGGCACCACTGCTTGAAATCGCTGAGGAGTTGGTGGCCCACGCGGCTTTTGATGCCCAGCAGGATTCCGGCCAGGAGGGAGCGACCTGTGGCCTCCAGCACTTTGGTGGGGATCAATTTCAAGAGTGAGGGCTGGCTCACCAGCACCGACAGGCTGGCTTCCCCTTCGAGGCCCCGATCCCCTGCCTTGATCCAAGACTTCAAGGTGAGTTGGAAGTCGTCCACCAGGCCGAGGCCTTCCAGTTCGCAATCGACGGCTTCAAGGTCCAGTTGGCCTGGGCTGGCGTGGGTGCGCAGCTGCACCACCGGTTGAATCTGCAGCTGAAACACCTGCAGGTGGGTCACCTCGTAGCGGTAATGGCCTGGACCCAGGTTTTGCAGTTGCTTGGAGTCGAGCAGGGCGTTCACCACCCGCTCCTCATCCTCGAGGTAACGGGCCAGGCTGCTTGCCTGGTCGGTGATGTCAAGTTGCAATTGCTGACTGGCGCTGAAAGCCAGGGACATCGTCTGCTGGCTGGCGCGGCATGATCTTATCGGCCTGCTTAGGCATCGTTGCCTCCTCGAAAGTCCCATGCGTGTTGCCTATCTCGGTCCGGTGGGCACCTATGGCGAGCAGGCGGCCCGCCATTTGGTGGCGCTTGAGGGTCTTGTGGGGGCCGAGTTGTTGCCCCAACTAGGGATTCGGGCCGTGGTTCAGGCCCTGGCCTGTGGCCGCGCCGATGCTGCGGTGGTGCCGGTGGAGAACTCCGTGGAGGGTGGGGTGACGGCCTGTATGGATGCCCTTTGGGAGCATGGGGACCTGGCGGTCACCCGGGCCCTGGTGTTGCCGATTCGGCACGCGTTGTTGGGCAGTGGTCCCTTGGAAGGGATTAGTGAGGTGCTGTCCCACCCCCAAGCCCTTGCCCAATGCAGCCAGTGGCTGGGCGACAACCTCCCCAATGCCCTCCAATTGCCCACCAGTTCCACGGCCGATGCGGCCCGGATGGTTGCTGGTAGTCGCTTTCGTGCGGCGATTGCCTCCCAGCAGGCGGGCCAGGAGCATCACCTCCAGGAGCTGGCCTATCCCATCAATGATGCGGTGGGCAATTGCACCCGTTTTCTGATGCTGCAGCGGGGGGAGCGATCCCATGAAGGGCCCCTGGTGAGTTTGGCCTTTTCACTTCATTCCAACCAGCCTGGAGCCCTGCTCGACGCCTTGGGCTGCTTCGCCCACCGGGGTTTGAACATGAGTCGGATTGAATCCCGCCCCTCCAAGCGGGAGATGGGCGAATACATCTTTTTTGTCGATCTCGAACTCACGGAAGGTTCTGATCCACTGGATGCCGCCCTCGAGGCGTTGGGCCCCTTCTGTGAGCACCTGGCTTTGTTTGGGGCCTATCCGATCACGAATCTTGCCCAGCCTTGATGGCTGGCTTGCGGCCGCGGAAAACCCCAAATTGCATCAGGCCCGTGGCAAAGGCCCACTGCATCAGCAGGATGGTGGGGACTTCCCGCAGGGCCCCCACCAGGGCTTGGGGGCCCAGGCCCAAGATGGCCGCCGGCCGCCGGGCCCCTTCGGCGATGGAGTCGAACCAGGAGGGCAAGGTTGCTTGGCTCCAGTCGGCGGTGGTGATGGGGATACCAGCGGCATGGCTGCTGCCTTCCAGGTGGCGCTGCAGCGATTGGATGCTGGCGAATTCGGGATGGGCCCACTGGTCGAGCAATTGCCGCATCACTAGGCGTTCAAGGCGGTTCATGGCGCCGTCGGCAGGATCGCGGCGGTTCCAATCGGCCACGGCCAGGCGACCACCGGGAGCGAGAACCCTGAGGAGTTCGTCGGCATAGCCCTGCTTGTCGGGCATGTGGGGGCACGCTTCCACGCTCCAGACCCCCGCAAAGGTGGCGTTTGGCAGCTCGAGGGCCATGGCATCCATCACGGCAAAGTTGCAGCTCAGGCCTGCTGGCGTGAGGGCCCGGGCCCGTTCAATTTGCAGCGGGCTGATGCTGATGCCCAACACGTCGAAGCCGTAATCCCGGGCCAGGATGCGGGCGCTGCCGCCGATGCCGCAACCCACGTCCAGCACCTTGGATCCGGGGGGGAGTTGGTCGAGCCCGCTCCAGCGCACCAGTTCATGGACGAAGGCCCCTTTGGCCTGGCGGAAGTCTTCCCGCCACCAGTGGCAACTGGCGTAGTAGCCCAGATGGATGTGGTCACCCCAAAGATTCTCCAGCAGTTGATCGCTGGTCCAACGGTCGTAGGCCTGGGCCACGCTTTGGGCATTGCTGTAGCTGCGCCGGCGCTTGAGCCAGAGCGCTGTGGCGGCCGCACTACCCCCAAGGGCCGCAAGGGTTACGGCGAGGGGGGCGCTGATCAACGTCATCGCGGTTGCTGGGCGGAGGCTATTGGGGTTGGAAGGTGTCTTTGAGCACGGTGCGGGCCGCGAGCTGCCTGCGGGTGTGGTCCAGAAGTTGGTATTCCTGGCGCAGCCGTTCAGCCGTGTCGGTGATTTCCAGCAGGGCCTGCTGGTGGTCGGCGACGGGGCCACCGAGATGGGACCCAATCCAGAACGACAACTCCCTCGGTAGATCGGGCAGGTCGGAGGGCAGGGAGGTTGGCTTGCCCACGAGCTTGCCGGTGAGTTCCACCACATCCTTCAGGGCTTGGCTGACTTCCCCAGCCAAGGTCTCCAGTTCGTTGTGGCCGGCGGCGGGGTCATCCTCAATCCAGCTCACCATGGCCACCCGGAATGGGGCTTCGCGCACGATGTCCAGCACCCGAAAGCGCTGTTGCCCCATGGTCACGATGTTGCTGTGGTCATCGTCTTGGGTTTGACAGTGGAGGATCTCAGCGCAGCAGCCCACCTTGGCCATTTCCTGCTCCTGGGGATCCCAGCGCACGATGCCAAAGCGGCGATCTTCGGCCATCACCGTGCGCAACAGCATCCGGTAGCGGGGCTCAAAGATGTGGAGTGGCAACACTTCCTGGGGGAAGAGCACCACATCCGGTAGGGGGAAAAGCGGCAGCTCCCTTACGGCCAATTCGCCCATGGCTTTACCAGGAGTGCTCGGTAATCCTAGAAAAATTGCCCCTGCTCCGCAGGCCCAAGGGCTGCAGAGAGGGGCATGCTTCACCAATCGAGGCTGGGCGGTTGCTTTTTAGAGCTTGACTTCGATGTCCACGCCGCTGGGCAGGTCCAGCTTCATGAGGGCATCAATGGTTTTTGCCGAAGGGCTGTAGATATCGATGATCCGGCGGTGGGTGCGGGTTTCGAAATGCTCGCGGGAGTCCTTGTCGACGTGGGGCGAGCGCAGGACGCAATAGATCTTGCGTTTGGTGGGCAGGGGGATGGGGCCGATGGCCGTGGCAGCGGTGTGATCGGCGGTTTCGATGATTTTTTCGCAGGACAGATCCAGCATGCGGCGATCAAACGCCTTCAGGCGGATGCGGATCTTCTGCTGGGCAATAGCGGTGGACATGGGAGAAAAGCTTGGTGGTGAAGCTGGGGGGAAAACAGGTGGGCTCTGACTACATCCCAAGGTTTGGGACTGACCAGGATTGGGTTGTCGAGGTGCGCTTGATCAGGGTGTTGATCAAAGAAGGGGGTGGGCATTGCTACCCACCCCAACAGGCTATTTCAGCCTCACTCGATGATCTTGGAAACCACACCAGCACCGATGGTGCGGCCGCCTTCGCGAATGGCGAAGCGCATGCCCTGCTCAATGGCAACGGGGCAGATCAGCTCGCCGGTCATCTTGATGCGGTCACCGGGCATGACCATTTCGACGTCGTCGCCTTCGTCAGATGTGAAGGCGGTGATCTGGCCGGTCACGTCCGTGGTACGGATGTAGAACTGCGGGCGGTAGCCAGCAAAGAAGGGGGTGTGGCGGCCGCCTTCTTCCTTCTTCAGAACGTAGACCTCACCTTCGAATTTGGTGTGGGGCTTGATGGAGTTGGGCTTCACCAGCACCATGCCGCGCTCGATGTCTTCTTTCTGGATACCGCGCAGCAGCAGACCCGCGTTGTCGCCAGCCATGCCTTCTTCAAGCTGCTTGCGGAACATTTCCACTCCGGTCACCGTGGTTTCGCGGGTGTCCTTGATGCCCACGACCTGAACGGTTTCGCCCACTTTCACCTTGCCGCGCTCGATACGGCCGGTGGCCACGGTGCCGCGACCGGTGATCGAGAACACGTCTTCGATGGCCATCAGGAAGGGCTTGTCGATCTCGCGCGCGGGCTCGGGGATTGACTCGTCAACGGCCTTCATCAGCTCGTCGATCTTGGCTTCCCACTCGGCGTCGCCTTCGAGGGCCTTGAGGCCAGACACCTGGATGACGGGGATGTCATCACCAGGGAACTGGTAGCTGGTCAGCAGTTCACGCACTTCCAGTTCGACGAGTTCGAGGATTTCCTCGTCGTCCACCATGTCGCACTTGTTGAGGGCGACAACCAGGGCGGGCACGCCCACCTGCTTGGCCAGGAGGATGTGCTCCTTGGTTTGGGCCATGGGGCCGTCGGTGGCTGCAACCACCAGGATGGCGCCGTCCATTTGGGCGGCACCGGTGATCATGTTTTTCACATAGTCCGCGTGGCCAGGGCAGTCCACGTGGGCGTAGTGACGCTTTTCAGTTTCGTACTCAACGTGGGCGGTGTTGATGGTGATGCCACGGGCTTGCTCTTCAGGAGCACCATCGATTTGGTCGTAGGCCTGGGCCTTCGCCATACCCTTTTTGGCCAGCACGTTGGTGATGGCGGCGGTCAGGGTGGTTTTGCCGTGGTCAACGTGGCCAATGGTGCCGATGTTGACGTGGGGTTTGTTCCTCTCGAACTTCTCGCGTGCCATGAGTAGAAAGAATCGGGGTTTGTTTGGGTAGGGGAAAGATCAGGTGTTAGTTGCCCTGATTCTTAGAAATGATGGCTTCAGCGACGTTGCGAGGAACTTCCTCATAGTGGCTGAATTCCATCGAGAAGATACCCCGACCCTGGGTCATGGATCGGAGCTGGGTGGCGTAGCCGAACATTTCGGCTAGCGGCACCTTGGACTGGACCTTGCCCTGTCCATTGTCGATGGACTGACCTTCGATCTGTCCACGACGGGAGGAGATGTCGCCGATCACCGGACCGAGGAAATCATCGGGGATCTCGACCTCCACCTTCATCATGGGTTCTAAAAGTACAGGATTGCACTTCTTGACCCCATCTTTGAAGGCCATGGAGCCGGCGATTTTGAACGCCATCTCCGAGGAGTCGACGTCGTGATACGAACCGTCGATCATGGTGACCTTGATGTCGATCATCGGGAAGCCTGCAATCACGCCGGACTGGCAGGTTTCTTTCATGCCGTTTTCGGCTGGACCGATGTACTCCTTCGGCACGATGCCGCCAACAATCTTGTTGGCGAAGACGAAGCCTGAACCAGGTTCCCCGGGTTGCATTTCGATCACAACGTGGCCGTATTGGCCCTTGCCACCGGTTTGGCGGGCAAATTTGCCCTCACCCTTGGCGCTACCGCGAATGGTTTCGCGGTAGGACACCTGGGGAGCACCGATGTTGGCTTCCACCTTGAATTCCCGCAGCATGCGGTCCACCAGGATTTCCAGGTGGAGTTCGCCCATGCCCGCGATCACGGTTTGGCCGGTCTCGGGGTTGGTGCTCACCCGGAAGGTGGGATCCTCCTCCGAGAGGGACTGCAGAGCCTTGGAGAGTTTCTCCATGTCGCCCTTGGTCTTGGGCTCGACGGCCACGGAGATCACGGGCTCAGGGATGAACAGCGATTCGAGAATGATCGGATCGTTTTCGACACAAAGGGTGTCACCGGTGGTGGTGTCCTTAAGGCCAAGCACGGCGCCGAGGTCGCCGGCCCGCAGTTCGTCCACTTCCTCGCGATCGTCTGCCTTGAGCAGGATCAGCCGGGAGATGCGCTCTTTCTTGTCCTTGGTGGAATTGAGCACGTAGCTGCCCTTCTGGAGCACCCCGGAATACATGCGCACAAAGGTGAGCTTGCCGTAGGGGTCAGCCATCACCTTGAAGGCCAGGGCGCTGAAGGGAGCGTTGTCATCGCAGGGACGGTTCGACTCCTCGCCGTTGGGCAGGATGCCCGTGATGGGGGGCACATCAACCGGGGCAGGCAGGTAATCGACGACAGCGTCGAGAACGAGCTGGACCCCTTTGTTTTTGAAGGCCGAGCCGCACAGAATCGGAACCAATCCGTGCTTCACCACGCCGGTGCGGATGCCCTTCATCAGCTGCTCTTGGGTGAGCTCGCCGCCGTTTTCGAGGAAGGCATCGAGAAGGGTTTCATCGGTTTCAGCAACCGACTCCATTAGCTTCTTGCGCCACTTATCGGCCTCGTCCTTCATCTCGGCAGGAACGTCCTGCTCGATGATGTCAGTGCCCAGATCATTGGTGTAAACGATCGCCTTGTTGCGCACAAGGTCGATGATTCCCTTGAGATCGCCTTCCGCGCCGATGGGCAGCTGGATTGGGGCTGCATTGGCCTTCAGCCGGTCTTTGATCTGCTCATAGACCTTCAGGAAGTTGGCGCCGGTGCGGTCCATCTTGTTGACGAACACGATCCGGGGCACGTTGTAGCGATCCGCTTGGCGCCAGACGGTCTCCGATTGGGGTTGAACACCACCCACGGCACAGAAGACGGCAACGACCCCATCGAGCACCCGCATGGAGCGCTCCACCTCGATGGTGAAATCGACGTGCCCGGGGGTATCAATAATGTTGATGCGGTTGTCTTTCCAGGTTGTGGAAATAGCCGCCGCGGTGATGGTGATACCGCGCTCCCGCTCCTGCTCCATCCAGTCGGTGACGGCGCCACCGTCGTGGACCTCTCCCATCTTGTGGACCACACCTGAGTAGAACAGGATCCGTTCTGTGGTGGTCGTTTTGCCCGCGTCAATGTGGGCTGCGATACCGATATTTCTGACGCGTTCCAGAGGAAAGGCGCGGGCCACGGGGGATGTCTCCGAAGGGTCTACAAAAGGTGGATTGAACTCTACAGATTTGAATCTGTAGCTCGAACTCAGTAGCGGTAGTGGGCGAAGGCCTTGTTGGCTTCGGCCATTTTGTGGGTTTCTTCGCGCTTGCGAACGGCACTACCCGCTTCGTTGGCGGCGTCCATCAGTTCTCCCGCCAGCTTCTGGGCCATGCTGCGGCCATTGCGGGCCCGGGAGAAATTCACCAGCCAGCGCAGGGCCATGGCCGTACCGCGCTCTTGGCGGACTTCCATGGGCACCTGGTAGGTGGCACCACCAACGCGGCGGGCACGCACTTCCACCAGGGGAGTGGCATTACGCACCGCGGTTTCGAACAGCTCCAGGGGGTCGGTCCCGGTGCGGTCGTTAATCAACGAAAACGCATCGGAAAGGATGCGCTGGGCCGTCGATTTCTTGCCGTGTTTCATGAGCCGGGCCACGATCATTGAGGCCAGGCGGCTGTTGAACTGGGGGTCGGGAAGAACCGGGCGCTTTTCGGCAGCGTTACGGCGTGACATGGACGTTTAGGGAAAAGGACCGATTGGGGAGGCTGGGAACTGACATCGGAGCTCAAGCGCGTCTTAGGGATGGCTTGGCCCCTGGCCAGGTCATTCTTTGGGAGTTTTGGCGCCGTACTTGGAGCGGGATTGGCGACGATCCTTCACCCCAGCGGTGTCAAGCGTGCCGCGGATGATGTGGTACCTGACACCTGGCAGGTCCTTGACCCGGCCACCGCGAATGAGCACCACAGAGTGCTCTTGGAGGTTATGGCCGATCCCAGGGATGTAGGCCGTCACCTCAAAACCAGAGGTGAGGCGCACCCGGGCCACCTTGCGGAGCGCCGAGTTGGGCTTTTTGGGTGTGGAGGTGTACACGCGGGTGCACACACCCCGCCGCTCGGGACAGGCGCGGAGGGCGGGCGACTTGGTCTTACGGGTAAGACTCTGCCGCTCGGTACGAATCAGCTGCTGGATAGTGGGCATCGAAGGCCGGGATCTAGTCGGAGAACACTGGTCGGACGTCCGACCGATTTCGACAATCCGCCACCTTACTGGGTCGCCTGACGCCCCATCCCAGGCCGGCTAAAGGCGGTTCCGCAGGCGCAGGTCTGGACGCCGTCGGCGGGCCGCACCAGGAACCCCCCACCGCTGAGATCCCCCCGGTAATCAAGGCTGAGCCCGGCCAGCAGGTCGACTTGCCCCGCGGGTGCGTAGAGGGTGATGCCATCGGCCCGGGCCACGGGGTTGCCCGCCAGGTGGCCCGGTCGCAGGCGGATGGACCAGCGCTCACAGCTGCCGTCCAAGAGGTCGAGGTGCATCATCCCGGGGGTGCCAGCCACGGCGGCTTGCCGCCCGAGCTCTGCGGCGGCGGCGGCGGTGACGCTCAGGCTGTGGCCTTTCGGCATGGGGCAGAACAGGACATGGCGATAGGCCAGTTTGGCAGCCCCCTCAGGGGACCAAGCCCAGGCCGTTGTTGACGGCCCCCACAACCCCCCGCCCCTTGACCGGCATGGTGCCGCCCATCACCAGGCCCGTGGAGCTGCCCCCATCGAGGTTGAGGGCATCGCGCAGCCCCAGACTTTGCAGAAGTTGGGCTGTTTCCGGCAGGGTTGGACCGCTGTCGCTGGTGCCCTCCAAGGTGATCAGCCAAAGCTGGCTGCCATCGCTGGCGATCACGGTGCGGGGGGCGCCTTGGCTGAGGAACCCTGCGCTAAACGATTCTGCTCCGCCGTTGAGCACGATCCGACCGTCTTGCAGTAGCAAGGGACCGCCTCCGATTACATAGGGAGCGAGGCCGAGGTCGTTGCTGGGCCGGCTGCTGAGGCTCAGTTGGGTGCCTTCAGCCCAAGGAAGCTCGACGCCACCGCGGCCGACTAGCAGGATTTCCCCCCGGCGCAGGGGCACGCCAGCTTCAAGGTCGGCGGTCTCGTATTTCTGGCCCACGCTGCTGTCAGTGCCGAGCACCAGCGCTGTCTCACCGCCACTCAGGGCCCGGTAGCTGGGGCCCCATTCCGGCCCGTAGCGGCTGATTCCCCGTTGCACATAGCCGCTATTGACGGTCACCACGGCATAGCGGCTGCCATTCGGGCCGACCACCCATTCCTCGAGGGAGAGATGGCCAAAACGGGGCAAGCCGCGGGGCGCCCAGGCGGCCACGCCCCGATTGAGGATCGGCCCCGAGAGCCAGCGCCCTTCGCTCTTGAGGGCGCCCAAGGGCAGGCGCTTGACGCGGTTGAAATAGCCGCCATTGATAGCGACCAGGGCCATCCGGGCGTTAGCCAGGCTTTGGACGGAGCTCAGCCCTTCCATCCCTTGGGGGCGGGTAAGTGGTTTGAGGTTGACGGGGGCGGTGCGGGGATCGATGTGCACCGCATTGATGCGGAAGCCTTGGCGCACCAGCCGGTCCCATTGGATGCCCCGGCCCAGGAGGGCCTGTAGGCGTGGGTCGATGGCTGGAGCCGGCACTGAGCTGCCATTGCTGTCGGTCGGTGTGGCGACGGGGAGATCGATCACGACCCGCGCCGGATCCCCGAGGGTGAACACCTTGGTGGGCTTCAGGCCTCCCGCCACCTGTAATTTCAGGGGAGCACTGGTTTGGGGCGCGGTGGGGGCGCTGCCCAAGCCCAGGAGCTCCAGCTGGCTGCGCTGGCCAGGACTGCTCTGGATGCTGAGCTCCAAGCGACCCTCGCTCGTGCGCACAATCGCCGGCCCGTTGAGGTCGAGCACCACCCGGCGCTGCCCGACTTGGTTGGCCGTGCGCACTTGCAACAGCTGGGCGATGGGCAACTGCAGCCGCAATTCAGGGCCCTTTTTGATGGCCTCTACCCCCAAGGCCTGCAAGAGGGGCGCCACGTCGACGGCCACTTCGTCGTCGAGGCTGACCTGGGCGCCAGGCCCAACGGTCAGGGGTTGACCAAACCATTCCAGATCAAGGCTGCCATCGGGGCGGCTGCGGCTGCTCACCCCTAGTTGGCCTTGCAGAACTTCAAGGGGGAGCCAGAGCTCGTCGGGCAGCCCGCTGCGGCTACCAACCCAGCGCCAGCGTGCAGCTTGGGTTTGGCCATTGATCCAGAGGCGGATGCCATCGCTTACCTGGCGTGGGGCGGTGGGCTGGTGTGGAGCGCTTCGCTGTAAGGCGCTTCGGTGTAAGGC
>Ga0007796_10000085_pt1 | contig 22671 bp, 24 predicted proteins | sample CryBogmetaGMA0M_FD_60373 | JGI IMG/M metagenome (GOLD analysis project Ga0007796, IMG submission 60373) | Freshwater microbial communities from Crystal Bog, Wisconsin, USA - MA0M | ecosystem: Environmental > Aquatic > Freshwater > Lake | place: Crystal Bog, Wisconsin, USA | collected 2009-07-06 | reverse complement strand
GTGTCCGTTCCACAGCAAGGAGCGTAACTATAGGCGTGGGGTGGATACAGGTCAAATCGGGCCCCTTCCGCTCCCCCTGGAATGACCGAAATGGGTCTAATATGGGAAAAACCCCACTTTTATACGTAAAAAGTGGGGTTTTTGAGAACTTTTACTGAACTAAATTAGCTCAACTGCTGCCAAGTCTCTCTTGCCTTTACGCAAAACTGCATATTTACCGCATAAAAAGTGCGATTTTTCGAGGCGGAATTCTTCACCCGAGATCTTCTCATTATTGAGATATGCACCACCCTCTTTAACAATACGGCGAGCAGCCGATTTTGAATCAACAACGCCGGTAGCAGCCAAAAGATCTACCCATGTAGGTATTTCTTCACCGCTCTTTACCTGTGTTCGTGGAAGTTCTGCAAGCGCTGCAGACAAAGTTGATTCATCAAGTTCAGTGATGTCGCCTTGTCCGAAAAGTGCGCGTGCAGCATTTTCAACACGGATAGCAATTTCAGATGAGTGAACTAGTGAAGTCAATTCGCGCGCGAGTTCGCGATGAGCTTCGCGGGCTCCGGGGTTTTCATTATGTGTTTTCTCAAGCGCTTCAATCTCTTCGCGAGATTTGAAAGAGAAAACTTTGAGAAACTTGATGACATCTTTATCGTCAGAGTTGAACCAATATTGGAAGAACGCATATGGCGATGTCATTTCTGGATCAATCCATACGGCACCGCCAGCAGTCTTACCGAATTTAGAACCATCTGCCTTGGTTAATAGTGGAACTGTTAGTGCATGCGCAGAACCACCTTCAGCGCGACGAATCAAATCTAATCCAGCAGTGATATTCCCCCACTGATCTGAACCACCAATTTGAAGTGTGCAGTTATGGCGACGATACAGTTCCAAATAATCCATAGCCTGAAGAACTTGATAAGAAAATTCTGTATATGAAATCCCATCTTTCTCGAGTCGAGAAGAAACTGCATCTTTGTTAAGCATTTGATTGACGCTGAAATGCTTTCCAATATCGCGCAGAAATTCGATGGCGGACATTGGCGAAGTCCAATCGAGGTTATTGACCATCACTGCGGGATTTTCTTTAGTTTCGAAATCCATAAACTTTGAGAGTTGGGTCTTGATTCGATTAACCCATTGCTCGACCACATCTGTTGTATTCAGGGAACGTTCTTCATTCTTTCCGCTGGGATCGCCGACAAGACCAGTCGCTCCCCCAACCAGAGGAAGGGTGTGATGACCCGCCAATTGAAAGCGGCGAAGAACCAGAAGAACCACGAGATTTCCTACGTGAATGCTTGGTGCAGTCGGATCAGTGCCTAAATAGAGTGTGATTGGCTTCTTCAGCGAATCGCGAAGTTCCTTCTCATCGGTAGTTTGCGAGATGAGTCCGCGCCATTTGAGGTCATCAATCAGATCTGTCATGTTCTTGCTCACGCACCCATCATCTCGGAGAAAGCCTTTGCCTTGTCGGCGAATTCTTTTGCATAGCCTGCAGTAACTGCTGTTGCCTCTTTCATTTGGTTGTTAAAGGAGGACGGAGAAGTTCCGCCAATAGTGGTTCGAGATTCAAGTGCGCCATGAACTGTCAGAGTGTCTCGTACATCGCTCCTGAGCTGCGGATGTATGGATTCAAATTCCTGATCCGTTAACTGGTGTAACTGACGACCGGAAGTTTCACAGAGCGCAACACACTTGCCTGCCGCTTCATGTGCGTGTGCGAATGGAACTTTGGCGCGAACCAAGTAGTCAGCAATCTCAGTTGCAAGTGAAAATCCAAGTGGCGCAGCAAGTGCCATCTTTTCGCGATCAAAATCGGTTGTGGCAACCATTCCAGTCACGGCCGGTAATACCAGCAACACCGTGTCGATGGAATCAAAGAGTGGTTCCTTGTCTTCCTGTAGATCACGGTTATACGCGAAAGGTAAACCCTTGAGCATTGTTAACACACCAGTGAGATTGCCAACGAGCCGCCCGGCCTTTCCGCGAGCAAGTTCTGCCATATCTGGATTTTTCTTCTGCGGCATAATTGAAGAACCGGTCGAATATGCATCAGCAACTTTCGCCCATCCGAATTCCGTTGTAGCCCAAATGCACCACTCTTCTCCGATACGTGAGAGATGGATTCCGATCATCGAAAGAATAAAGAGTGCTTCAGCTACGAAATCGCGATCTGACACACCATCTATTGAGTTCGCTGCACTCGAATTAAAACCAAGTGACTTTGCTGTTGATTCTGGCGAAAGCGGAAGCGATGAACCGGCTAGTGCACCTGATCCAAGTGGACTTACCAGCGCACGATCAAGCCAATCGTGAATACGATCAAGGTCGCGTGAAAAACCTTGTACATGCTTGGCGATTTCATGACCAAAGAGAACTGGTTGGGCATGCTGCAGATGGGTAAAACCTGGGGCAGGTGCATCACCATATTCAGAGGCTTTGGCGATGAGTGCACTCTGAAGCGCTAATACGTGCTGAGCGACCTCGATCATGTGATCAATTGCGTAGAGGCGAAGATCTGTTGCAACTTGGTCATTACGCGAACGCCCGGCTCGTAGAGATCCGCCAATGTCGCCCAACTTTTCGGTTAAACCACGTTCAAGAGCGCTATGAACATCTTCATCTGTAGCAACTGGAACAAACTTTCCTGATGCCACTTCGGAAATCAGCTGGTGCAGTGCGCCTCGGATAGGTTCAGCTACAGATGAATCAAGTAGTCCGCTGGATTGCAATACATCTAGATGTGCCAGAGATGAGCGCAAGTCATATGGTGCCAATCTCCAGTCAAAGTGAACGCTACGAGAAAGTGCGAAGACAGCGTCAGCTGGTGTTTCAGAGAATCGTCCACCCCAGAGCGCCATTATTTACTTCCTCTTTTCTTAACCCCACCGTAAGCAAGCAATTCTTTCGCGAGTTGGGCTCCACCGCTGGCTTTTCTGGATACAACGAGAACCGTGTCGTCGCCCGCAATAGTCCCGATAATTTCAGTGATTCCAGAATGATCGAGGGAACTCGCTAATAGCTGCGCTCCCCCAGGTGGGGTTCTCACCACTGCGAGATTTCCGCTGGATTCAACCGAAATTATCAGATCCGCAGGAATGGGCATCGTGCGCGAAATAGACTCATCCTCTGTATTTGAAATTTTATAGACCGATTCACCCGAAGCAGATCGCCCTCTTACTGCGCCTATCTCTTCAAGGTCTCGACTCGCAGTTGCTTGCGTTACTGGAAAACCAGCTTTCTTCAACTGCTTCACTAGATCCGATTGAGAGTGGATAAGGCCAGCCTTAATGAGCGCAATTGCCTTTGCTCTACGTGCTGTCACGCTAGACATCAGAGACCTCCTTGAGCGCCTTTGCAAAAATTGTCACGAACTTCTGAGCTTGCTTCAACGAAACATTGAGAGCAGGCGCCAACCGAATCGTGGAATCACCTGGTGCATTAATGAGTGCTCCATATTCTTGGCACTTCTTTGTGAGTGCTTTCGCTACTGGCTTGTCGAGAGTGAGACCGATGAGAAGTCCTGCACCTCGAACTTCAGTAACCCCTGGAATGAGAGCTAATTCCGCGAGCAAAAAATCTCCAACTGTATCGACGTTTTGTAATGTCTTCTCTTTTTCAATTGAAGAAATGACTGCAAGAGCAGCAGCAGTTGCAATTGGATTTCCACCAAAAGTAGATCCGTGATCACCGGCTTCAAAGAGTGTAGAAGTAGAACCTAAAGCGATCATCGCCCCTAAAGGAAGGCCTCCACCGAGTCCTTTTGCAAGTGTGATGACATCGGGTTTGACTCCCGAATACTCGTAGCCAAACCAATCTCCGGTTCGTCCCATGCCTGTCTGCACGCAATCAAAGACAAGGAGTACGCCGTTGTCATCACAGTACTGACGAAGATTCTTAAGGTAGTCCGCAGGAGGAACTATCACGCCGGCTTCGCCCATGATCGGTTCAATAATCACCATCGCAGTCTTCTTATTGATTGCATGTTTCATCGCGCCCGAGTCACCGAAGGGAACGTGCTTGATTCCCTTTATGAGCGGCTTAAAAGGGTTTCGTTTTGAGGGTTGGCCAGTTAACGAAAGCGCACCCATAGTGCGGCCATGAAAGGCCTCTTGCGTTGCAACTATTTTGTACTTGCCAGTTTTACGGGAAAGTTTGAGAGCAGCTTCATTTGCCTCTGCACCTGAATTACAGAAGAACACTCGTGCACTCTTATCTCCCGTCAACTTCTGCAGTTTCTCGGCAAGTTCAAGCACATTGGGGTGAGCATAGAAATTACTCACATGGCCCAATGTTGAAATCTGTTTTGTTACAGCTTTAACGATTGCCGGGTGGGCATGCCCCAATACATTGGTCGCAATTCCTGCCAAGAAATCGAGATAGCTGTTTCCGTTTGCATCCTTGACCACCGAACCTTTGCCGGAGACAAGTTCAATGGTTGGGGTGCCGTAGTTATCTTGAATAGCTTTTTGCCAACGTTTCATGCAACCACCAACGTTCCGCCCACACCAAGAAGGGCATTTTTAAGAGCTGATGGATTTGTTCCATCGATAATTCTCACTGCCTTTGCACCAGCCTCGATTGCTTCGAGACATGCCTGCACTTTCGGAGCCATACCCTCCGCAAATGTTGACTTGAGAGATTTGAGTTCTTGCGAAGAAATCGAGTCAATGAGTGAACTTTGATCAGGCCAGTTTCTGTAGATACCTTCGACGTCAGTCATGATGATCAACCACTGCGCATCAAGTGCCCCAGCTATTGCGGCGGCAGCTGAATCCGCATTGACATTGAACCCATGAGAACCATCTTGATTCGATGCTATTGGAGAGATGACCGGCACCTTACCTTCAGCTACGAGGTTCGCGACCGCTTGTGGATTTACTGAAGTAACAACTCCGACTAAACCGAGATTTGCGGGAGTCCCATCAACTAGTGATGTCAGTGCCATTGCGATGAGAGTGCCTGAAGTTCTTCCTGATATCGCGACTGCATCTACTCCGTGATCTTGCAATGACTGGGCAACTGATGGCCCGACCTCTTTCGCTAGAACACGTTCGACGACATCAAAAGCTTCCGGCGTAGTAACTCTAAAGCCGCCTATAAAAGAAGATTCAATACCGGCCACCTTCAGAGCTTCACCGATTTGGGGCCCTCCCCCGTGGACCACAACAGGTGTCACACCTGAAGAAATCGCTTCGGAAATAGCCTTTGCAAAGTTCCCATGCTCATCAGTCATGGCATGTCCGCCAAATTTAATGACAATCATGACGAATATGCTGAATTCTCGTGAACATAGTCATGTGAAAGATCGTTAGTCATCACAGTAGCTGTCGCCTTTCCGACATTGAGATTTACCTCAAGGTTTACCAAACGATCAGCGAAAGAGACTTTGTTCTTATCTTCAAAGGGCGCAGACTCCTTGGCGACGTGAACTCCGTTAAGGATTACATCAATGTTGAGAGCATCCATCTGTGCATCTGCGGTACCGACAGCTGCAAGGACTCGACCCCAATTCGGGTCAGCTCCAAAAATTGCACATTTCAATAGATTATTGCGCGCACATGCACGAGCAACTTCAACGGCATCCTCTTCGGTAGCGGCGCCTTTAATAGTGATTGCAACGGTCTTGGTCGACCCTTCTGCATCGGCGATGAGTTGTGCCGCGAGGGACCCGCATACCTGCATCAAAGAATTTTCAAGTTCAGTCTCTGAAAGTGTGACTCCTGAAGCTCCACTGCCCATAAGAAGCACAGTGTCATTAGTAGACGTGCAGCCATCTGAGTCAATTCGGTTGTAGGTGCGATCTGCAACGCGACCAAATATTTCCTGCGCGTTCACCGGTAGCACTGCATCAGTCATTACTACCGAGAGCATCGTCGCCAATGCAGGCGCGAGCATTCCTGCGCCTTTGGCAATTCCCGCGAAAGCCACGCCGTTGACTGACGTTGTTGCAACTTTAGGGACGCTATCTGTCGTCATAATCGCGCGAGATACTTCATCGAGTGAATCGAGTTTGAGGTTGGTTGCTATAGATTCGAGTCCTAAGAGAATTTTCGGCATCGGGAGAAGCTCACCAATGAGTCCGGTTGAGCAGACAACTACTTCACCAGATGAGATTCCAAGCAGGTCAGCAACTTTTTCCGCTGTGTGATGAGTATCTGCAAAACCTTGTGGACCAGTGCATGCATTTGCTCCACCTGAATTCAGGACTGCAGCTCTTACCAGCTTGCCCTTAGTTACTTCGCGAGACCAAGTCACAGGTGCTGCAACGACTTTATTGCTCGTGTACACCGCCGCCGCATCAAAGCATGGCCCAACATTTTCAATGAGAGTTAGATCTAAGGCCCCCGTCGACTTCAACCCGGCAGCGATAGCAGCTCCCCTAAACCCCCTTGGCAGACTGTTCATACGCCGAGCCCATCAAACTTTAACCCGGCAGCCTCATCGAGCCCACACATCAAATTAGCATTTTGTATCGCTTGGGCTGCAGCACCTTTTCCGAGGTTGTCGATTGCTACCGAAACGACGAGCCTTGAAGTATGTTCGTCGACCGCGACTTGAATCTGCACGTGATTAGATCCAGTCAGTGCTCCAGTCTTAGGCATCACTCCAATTGGAAGTACAGTGACAAATTGAGATTGTTCAAAGTACTTTACATAGAACGCATGAGCTTCTTCGGTTGAAACATCTTTTGTTAATTTCGCGGAGATAGTTGAGAGAATTCCACGCGGCATAGGCGCTAGTACTGGTGTGAATGAAATCTTTACATTCTGTCCTGATACTTTCTTAAGTGCTTGCTCGATTTCAGGAGTATGTTGATGCACTCCACCAAATTTGTAGGAACTCAGCGATCCAGCAACTTCGCTTGCAATCAAATTGATTTTTGCGCTACGCCCCGCACCAGTAGTGCCTGAAGCTGCAACGACAACAACGTCGCTGAGATCCGCAAAAGTTGCCGCTGGGGCAGAACCCAAAGCAATCGACGTTGCGTAGCACCCTGGATTCGCAACTTTAGTTGACTGAGCCACAAGGGATTTGAATGGCTCGATATCTGCCAATCCATATGTCCACGAACCTGCATAGCTTCCACCGTAATACCGATTCCACGCATCAGCACTTTCTAATCTGAAATCTGCACCAAGATCCACAATTTTCACTGAAGCGGGCAACTGATCAATGACTTTCGCTGATTCTCCATGTGGGAGCGCGAGAAAGACCAGGTCGCATTTAGCAAAGTCTTCTGGCGAGAATGCGCTGAACTTCTTACCTGCGTAGCTCTGTAATTGGGGGTGCACGGAAGTTATCTGCTCCCCCGCATTTGAGTAGGCAGTAATTGCTATTGCCTCGAAATGTGGATGGAAGGCAAGTAAGCGAAGGAGTTCGCCTCCTGCATAACCGCTAGCTCCGATTACCCCGATTTTCATGGGTTCAGGATAGCATAATTATGCAATTTAATGCATATTTATGCAGTGCGGAGAACGGCTCCAGTCGCCTTGACCGCTTCAGCGACCGCAGATTCGCGCATGGATGTGACTTCAGCTCCGGTCAACGTGCGGTCTGGGGCGCGGAATACCAATGAGAATGCAAGAGAAATCTTGGCATCCCCCAGCTTGTCGTAACGATCGAAGAGCGTAATTGATTCGAGAAGTTCGCCTGCTCCTGTGCGAAGGGCACTCTCTACTTCGGCGGCAGTGACATCGGAATCAACAATAAGGGCTACATCCTGAAGAGCTGCTGGCATTGTGCCAACCGTAGTTGGCCGCACGAGAGCGGAATCTGGAAGCGCACTGAGACCAACGGCGAAAGCGACTGAGCGTTCAGGTAGACCGTACTTAGCAACGATTCGCGGGTGAAGTTCTCCAGCGTGAGCCACAGCTTTACCGTCAACAATAAGTTCCGCACAACGTCCTGGGTGCCATGGGGCGAAATCGGATCGCTTCACTGACCATTCAAGATTACAGAGCTGGAGAATATCTTGAGCAAAAGCGATCGCATCCTGCCATGTATATGAGCGAGCCTTACCTTGCCAATCTTCGTTCTCAACTTTTCCAACGAGCAAGCCGGCTACATGAAATGCCTGCGGAGGAACGCTAGCGAAAATTTCATCGATAATTTTCTGGTCCGGACGTTTTGACAAATCCGGTGAGATAAATGGAACAAGTTTCTGGGAACTACGGAAGATAGAGCCCATTTCAAAGATGGCAAAGTCCTTGGCACCGCGACTGATATTACGTTGCGCAACTTCAATAAGTCCTGGTAAAAGATGCACGCGCATCAATGGAAATTCCTCTGACATCGGATTTGCAATTCGATATGTAGCAGCACGCTCGCCTACAAAGCCCATCGAGTCAATCGTCTCTTGATTTGTGAATGGGAATGTTTGGACCTCTGCTAATCCTCGGCTGGCCAACATTTGAGCCACAGCACGACGTCGCTTCTGAGTAGGGGTCAAAGATGCATGCAATGGGCGAGGTGGCAAAATTGATGGAATCTTGTCGTACCCAATCATGCGCGCCACTTCTTCAGTCAGATCAGCCTGAGTTAAGAGATCGGAACGCCATGCAGGTGGGTCTACTTCAAATGTTTTCTCATCCACATCACAACCGATGGTGCGAAGCACTTGTACGATCGTAGCGGGAGCCACATCTACTCCAAGAATTCGAGATACATAACTTGGATCCAGCTTTACGACAGGCGCAAAGCGTGGCTCACCATCGACAACCGTTGCAACATGCTGAGCCGAACTGTTCTCGGTCAACAGTTGAACAAAGCGTGCTGATGCGTATTGAGCAAGGGATGGGTCAACGCTTCGCTCTAGTCGTCGTGAAGCTTCAGATGAGAGTTTGTGGCGGCGCGAATTTTTTGCAACACAGGTGGGATCGAATCGGACTGCTTCGAGCGCGATTTCTGTTGTCGTCTCTGAAATTTCAGATGATGCGCCACCCATTGTTCCGGCGAGAGCAAGGGGTTGCTCGTCATCACAAACCATCAAGTCATCTGGATCAAGCTGACGCACCTGACCGTCAAGAGTTGTAAATGGTTGCGCCTTGCCGGCACGCTTAATAGTGAGGCCGCCTTTAATCTTTGATTTATCAAATGCATGAAGCGGCTGACCGAGTTCGAGCATTACATAATTAGTTACATCAACAACAAGTGAGATGGAACGCATACCCATCTTTTCAATGCGGCGACGCATCCATAATGGAGTTGTTGCGGATGGATCAAAATTTGAGAGTGTACGGAGATAGAAGACTGACGCTGTAGTTGGGTCTGCAATCTTCGCTGTAACTCCCTTGCCCGTTTCAGCAAAAGTAAGGCTACGAAGGGCATCAACTGGGTCGGTAAATGCCAGACCAAGAGAGCCGGCAACTTCGCGCGCAATGCCTCGAATACTGAGTGCGTAGCCACGGTCTGGATTTACTGCAACATCAAAGATGACATCGTTAATCATCAGGCCGGCAATTGCATCGTCACCAATCTTTACGGTTCCTTCTGCAAAAGTCATGATCCCTGAATGGTCATCACCTAGACCAAGTTCGCGCGCCGAACAGATCATTCCATTGGAAGTTTTTCCGTACGTTTCGCGAGCTCCGATAGCAAAATTGCCAGGTAGCACCGCACCAGGAAGGGCTGCAACTACAAGATCTCCTACTGCAAAATTTGTGGCACCGCAGATGACATATCGAGTCTCATTCTCGCCGCAATCAAGGCCCACATATCGAACTGGTTTCTTAAATTCTGTAAGTTCTTCAATGCTCAAAACTTTTGCAAAGACAAGCGGACCCGTGAGATCTGCTCCTTGAGTAATGATTTCTTCTACTTCAAAGCCGACTCGAATTAGCCCATCCGAAATTTCTTCAGCTGTAATCGATGCAGGAATTTCGACGAATTCCTTAATCCATGAAAGAGGAGCGCGCATTTAGAGACCTACTCCAAACTGGCGCGTGAAACGAAGGTCGCCTTCAACGATGTCGTGCATATCAGTAATCCCATGGCGCACCATGAGTGTGCGTTCGAGTCCCATTCCGAATGCAAAACCTGTATAGACATCCGTATCAATTCCACAAGAGCTAAGAACTTTCGGATTAACCATCCCGCAGCCGCCCCATTCGATCCAGCGATTATTGAAGTAGATATCTACTTCAGCACTTGGTTCGGTAAATGGAAAGAACGATGGTCGCAAACGAGTAGTGACATCTGGACCGAACATATGTCGCGCAAAATTATCGAGAGTGCCCTTGAGATGAGCCATTGTGATGCCCTTATCGATTACAAGTCCTTCAACTTGATGAAAGACCGGACTATGGGTTGCATCGAGTTCATCTGCGCGGAACGTACGCCCTGGACAGATGACGTAGATCGGTGGTTCCTGAGTAAGCATTGTGCGGATTTGAACCGGAGAAGTATGAGTGCGAAGCACTACCCCAGAGTCAACTGGTTCAATGAAAAAGGTGTCCTGCATAGTGCGAGCTGGGTGATCTGCTGGAATATTGAGTGCGTCGAAGTTGAGCCAACCGGATTCGAGTTCAGGACCTTCTGCAACTGCAAAACCTTGTTCAATAAAGAAATCTGAAATCTCGTTCTTAATAATTGTAATTGGGTGCAATCCACCGCGATGTGAACGCTGGACGGGAAGAGTGATATCCACTATTTCTTCAAGTAAAACCTTTGCATCGCGCGCAGCTTCCAATTTTTCAGTAGCAATCGCTAGCGACTTTGCGATTTCACCCTTCGCGTCACCGATGAGTTTTCCTGCAGAAGCTTTTTCATCCGGCGAGAGTGAACCAAGAGCCCGGCTAGCTAAAGAGATTGGCGCCTTATCGCCAGTGTGGGCAAGGCGGGCAGCTTTTAATTGATCAAGATCGGTCGCGGCAGCAAATGCTTTCTGTGCATCGCTGATCCACGATGCAATATCTGCCGGATTCATGTGGGTAATTCTAACCTGCGACCTTTGAAGAAAGGGTGAACATTACGATGGAAGCGGCGGCAGATAGGTTGAGACTCTCGGCACGTCCAGCCATTGGAATAGTAATTTCAGTGACGGCCGCGCCTAGATCGGAAGCAGATACTCCCCTGGCTTCATTACCAAAGATTGCGATGCAATCACCAGGAATTGATAGATCGAGAATCGAAGTCTTTGCATGTGATGAAAGCAAGAATTTCTGCAGTGTTGGGAATTGATTATCGAGCTGTGCAAAATCTACGCCTTCATAGACAGGCAAATGCCAAAGTGAACCTGCAGTCGAGCGGACTACTTTGGGAGAATACATATCGACGGAATCTGGTGAAGTAATCACTGCAGAAATTCCCATCGCGTCTGCTGTACGCAGAATAGTTCCCGCATTTCCGGGGTCTTGAATTTGGTATAGATAGATAAATGTAGATTTTCCGGTAGCGATGAGTTCAGAGATATCTGATTCAGGCTTGTAGCAAAGAGAAATCAAACCCTGTGGAGTAACCGTGTCGGACATCGCCTTCATCACGGCTTCAGACACTTCCACAATTTCAACGCCATTAAGGTCTAGTTCTGAAATCTTTGCCAACCCGGATTCTGTTGCATATAAAATTTTTAGCTCAGGACCATGTGTTGACGAAAGCGCTTCGCGCGCACATTGAACGCCCTCTGCGATAAAGAGCCCTTGCTCGCGACGTTCTTTAGCGCCCTTAGAACCAAGAAGAGCCTTCACTCGCGCAATATGTGGCGAGTGAAGGCTCTCAATCATTGGGTAGGTATTACTTATGCTGCTGGAAGGTTCTTACGTGCAACATCCACGAGAACCTTGAATGCAGCTGGATCGTTTGTTGCGATATCTGAAAGAACGCGACGATCTACTTCAAGTCCAGAAGCTTTGAGGCCTTGGATGAAGCGGTTGTAGGTCATTCCATTTTCGCGAGCTGCAGCGTTAATACGCTGAATCCATAGCTGACGGAAATCGCCCTTCTTATCTTTACGATCGTTGAAGGCGTAAACCATTGAGTGCGTTACTTGCTCCTTCGCCTTTGTGAAAAGACGTGAACGCTGACCGCGATATCCGGCTGCACGCTCAAGAGTTGTGCGACGCTTCTTTGCTGCGTGTACTCCGCGCTTTACTCTCATTGGTCGACTCCCTTACTTCAAACCAAGCATGCGCTTGGCTGTCATTGTGACTGTTGACTTAGCTGATGATTCTTGGCTCAAACGACGAGTAACGCGTGATGACTTGTGCTCCAAAAGGTGGCGCTTGCCTGCACGCTCGTGCATGATCTTTCCTGAACCTGTGACGCGGAAGGTCTTCTTCGCACCACTGTGGGTTTTCATCTTTGGCATCTATCTTCTCCTGTTACTTCGTCGTTGTGATAAAAACTAGTTTGCAGCTGCTTCTTCTTCAGCAGCCTTTACTTTGGCAGCTCGCGCCGCTTTCTGTTCTGCTACCGCTTCGGTCTTCTTCTTCGTTGGCCCTAAGACCATCGTCATCTGTCGACCTTCTTGCTTAGGAGCGAACTCCACGAATGCAATCTCTTTTACATCTTCTGCAAGACGTTGCAAGAGTTTGAATCCAAGCTCTGGACGTGTTTGTTCACGTCCACGGAACTTCATCGTGATCTTCACCTTGTCGCCGCCTTTGAGGAACTTCTCGACAGCTGAGCGCTTTGTCTCGTAGTCGTGATTTTCAATCTTTGGCGTCATTCGCACTTCCTTCACCACAATGTGGGTCTGGTTCTGACGAGCTTCGCGAGCTTTCTGTGCTTCCTGGTACTTGTACTTTCCGAAGTCCATGATCTTGCACACTGGTGGATTTGCATCGGGTGCAATCTCTACGAGATCGAGTCCGATTTCATCTGCCATTGCTAGCGCTGCTTCGATATCTACAACTCCAACTTGTTCACCGGTGTAATTGATGAGACGAATTTGAGGTGTGCGGATACGGTCATTGATGCGCGGTTCAGTTGTGATTTCTGCTCCTAAGTTCGGTTCTTGAGTATCCAAGTTGCCGCAAAAATGGCGCACCGCATAGGCAGATGAAAACCGTGAAGGTTTTCTTACCGACTAACCAATCCGCCGAAGCAGTAGAGGTGGGAGCGGTGAGCTCCTCTTGCAGTAGCTGGGCTACTGGTCTGCGCCAAGGCTACCTGAGCGGGCTGAGAATGAAAAATCCCTGCGTAATTAGGCGCCCATTCCATGTAGCCCACCATCGACATGGATGATTTCGGCGGTGGTCTTTGGGAACCAATCACTCAGGAGTGCAACAGCGGCCTTCGCTGCAGGGACAGGATCTGTGACATCCCATTCGAGTGGGCTGCGTTCGTTCCAGACCTTTTCAAACTCATCAAATCCTGGAATTGATTTAGCTGCCATAGTGCGAATCGGACCGGCTGCAACTAAGTTGATGCGCACATTTTCTGAGCCAAGGTCACGTGCCAAATAACGAGAAGTAGATTCAAGTGCAGCCTTTGCCACGCCCATCCAGTCGTACTTAGGCCAAGCAACTTGTGCATCGAAATCAAGACCAACAACTGATGCACCATCTTTAAAAGTTGGTCGGCATGCCATCGTCAAAGACTTCAATGAGTAAGCAGAGATGTGGACTGCCGTTGAAACATCTTCCCAAGCAGTGTTAAGGAAGTTGCCACCAAGTGCCGCTTCGGGAGCGAATCCAATGGAATGAACTACGCCATCAAGGTGCGGGACATGCTTTTTTACTTCTACAGCCAAGGCGTCGAGATGTTCCTGGTTAGTGACATCGAGTTCGATGATTGGTGCTGTTTGCGGGAGTCTCCCGGCGATGCGAGTGGTGAGACTGAGTGCGCGACCAAAACCAGTAAGGACAACATTCGCGCCTTCTTCTTGTGCAATCTTGGCAATATGGAATGCAATTGAACCATCGGTGAGTACACCTGTAACAAGAATATTTTTACCTTGAAGGATTCCCATGATTAGTGCCCCATTCCTAAACCGCCATCGACTGGAATGATGGCTCCTGTTATATAGCTTGCTTGTGGAGATGCAATAAAAGTAACAACGTCAGCGATTTCTTCTGCTGAGCAGAAACGTCCTAGCGGCACTTGTGCTGCAATATCCGAGCGACGTTTTTCGTCGAGTTCAGCAGTCATATCTGTTTCTACAAATCCAGGTGCAATCACATTTGCGGTGATGCCGCGGCTACCCAGTTCGCGTGCAAAGGATCGAGCCATTCCTACTAGTCCAGATTTAGAGGCAGAGTAATTAACTTGGCCAGCGGCTCCTACTCCCCCTACAACTGAACCAATAAAAATAAGGCGACCACGCTTCAGCTTGAGTAGACCTTTGGTTGCGCGTTTCGAGACTCGAAATGCACCAGTGAGATTGGCATTGATGACGCTTTCGAAATCTTCATCACTCATTCTCATGACGAGAGTGTCTTTAGTGATACCTGCATTAGCGACGATGATTTCAGGTTGGCCAATTTCAGATTCAATCTTCGCAAATCCAGCCTCAACGCTTTCAGAATCCGTGACATCCATCTGCACTGCATCAAAGCCTGCAGGAGGTGTTCCGCTGCGATATGTAATGACAACCCGGTGACCTGCAGTCTTGAGAGCGGTCGCGATTGCTAAGCCAATTCCGCGATTTCCGCCAGTTACAAGTGCGATTGATGTCGAGTCGCTCATGAGAGAAAACTACCCTACTGTTGCGCTATGGCTAAAGAAGATGACGTTTATGACATCACTAGCGCCCCAAAAGGGTTAACTACTGACCAGTCTGCGAGACAACGTCGCTATTTCATCTCCATGATGATCCGCACAGCCTGCTTCATTTTGACTGTTCTTTTGCCGAGTCCATTTCGTTGGTTTGCTTTACTCGGAGCGGTGACGCTTCCTTACATTGCAGTAGTTGTTGCAAATGCAGGTCGCGAAACCGTCATTCCAGGAGCATCAATCCTCAAGAAGAGGCCGCGAGGAATTGAATAAACTGGCTCGAAAAGAAAAATTTTCGCTCCTTAAAACTATCGTCGCTTTATTCCTGATTGCTGGATGTATATGGGCGGCTCAATGGCAGTACCACCGCGGGGTAGCCCGCCACGCGCGCAACACATTGATTGAAACAAATTCCAGTATGAAAACTGTTTCACTATCAACTGTGACAGGTGATGTGACTCAACACGAATGGCAACCGGTAAGTGTTGAAGGATCTTTTAATCCGCAATCACAAATTCTGCTTCGAAATCATTACTCTGATGGAGTCTATGGATTTGAACTTCTTACGAGATTTACTTCGACCTCAGGATCTACATTCTGGGTGGATTGCGGTTGGATAAAGGCTGGTGCAAGTGCAACGGCTCGACCTGAAATTCCGGCGATTCCTGATAATCAAGTGACCATTACCGGACGTTTGCGCTTAGACAGTTCACTTCCGCAAGGTTCATTCTTTGCAATTCCGAACAATGCGGGATCGGGATTGATTGCCAAAGCGAATGCGCAATCCGGCACAACAACCGAGAATTTCTATCTTGACCTCATCAATGGATCAGATGCTTCACTCGCTCCAGCGGTTCCTGCAGAACTTCCAGAACTTTCCGACGGCCCCCATATGGCATATGCCTTGCAGTGGATTTTCTTTGCCGCACTGATTGTCTACGGCAGATTCCTAATTCGTCGTGATGTCCTGTCTAGCAAAGAGCTCTGAATAAAGGCCACCCTGCGAAATCAGCTCCTCATGAGTACCTCGCTCGACGATAAGACCTTTCTCTAAAACAAGAATCTGGTCTGCTTCCATAACCGTACTGAGTCGATGAGCAATCACAATGGAGGTTCTTCCCTTGAGCGCATGTTTGAGCGCCTCTTGAACAAGTGATTCATTTTCAGAATCAAGATGTGCAGTGGCTTCATCAAGAATCACAATAGCCGGAGCCTTCAGAAGTAAACGAGCGATAGCCAGACGTTGCTTTTCTCCGCCGGAGAGGCGATGTCCACGTTCTCCAACCATAGTGTCAAAGCCGTTAGGAAGAGATGAGACTAGCTCCCAGATCTGTGCTGCTTTGCACGCTTCAATCATTTCCTCTTCTGTTGCATCCTCCTTGGCATAGCGAAGATTTTCAGCGATAGTTTCGTGAAAGAGGTGAGCATCCTGCATAACGACACCAATCGAGTCACGCAGGGATTGCACGGTGAAATTACGAATATCCTCACCATCAATTGTTATCGAGCCACGAGTTACGTCGTAGAGGCGTGGAAGCAGTGCGCTCATAGTTGTTTTACCAGCACCTGATGGTCCAACAATTGCAGTCAAGGTTCCAGCAGGTGCGGTAAATGAGATACCGCGAAGGACTTCCCCGCTTTCAACTGTCTCTGGTTTTGCAGCAGATTCAAGCGAAGCCAACGAGATTTCCTCTGCACGAGGGTAGGTAAATGCCACATCAGTGAAATCAATCTGTAAATTCTTTTTGCTAAGAACTTTTGCATCAGCCTTATCTGTAATCATCGGTTGTAGATCGAGTACTTCAAAGACGCGTTCAAATGAGACAAGAGCTGTCATGACATCAATACGTACATTGGAAAGTGCAGTTAATGGCCCATAGAGACGAGCCAAAAGAGCGGTGATTGCTAGAAGAGTTCCAACAGAAATTGCACCGGTAATGGCGAGGTGCCCTCCGATGCCATACGCGAATGCGGTAGCGACTGCTGCGACGCTAGTGATTCCAACGAAGAAGACGCGATTGAGCATTGCAGTCTGAATCCCAATGTCAGCTACTTTTCGAGCACGTGTTCGGAAGAAATTCTCTTCCTTGACAGGTTTTCCATAAAGATTAACTAGAAGCGCGCCTGACACGTTGAAACGTTCAGTCATTGTGCTCGACATCGTTGCATTGAGATTAAATGCATCCCGCGTAAGGGCTTGAATGCGCTTGCCAACCCACTTCGTAGGAAGCAAGAAGAGTGGCAACAGAAGTAGAGAAACAACCGTGATCTGCCACGAAAGAATAAGCATCGTCGTAACCACCATCGCAAGGGAAACCACATTGCTGACTACCCCTGAAAGTGTTCCGGTAAATGCTTGTTGAGCACCCATCACATCAGAGTTGATACGAGAAATAAGGGCGCCCGTTTGAGTTCGCGTGAAGAATGCAATCGATTGCCTTTGGATATGTGCAAATACCTGCGAACGTAGGTCGTAGATAAGGCCTTCACCGATACGTGCTGAGTACCAACGACCAAAGATATTAAAACCCGCATCGACTACTGCAAGTAGCCCAACTAATAAAGCAAGTTTGGTAACTAAACCTGCATCCTTTGGAATAACACCCTTATCAATCAATTGACGTAGAAGAAGCGGTGTTGTCACTACAAGCAGAGCTTCGATCACAACAGTCACAAGGAATATGGAGATCTGAGTCTTGTACGGTTTCCCGTAAGAAATGATTCGCTTGATTGTGCCGGGTTTGAGTTTTTGCGATTTTACAGATGGATCTGCGGTCATCGACCGAAAGGTCATCCAGACTGCATGTTGCGACATATAAAGGTATCGCTAAATCAGACGGTAAAGCCGAGGGCGCGAAGTTGTTCGCGACCATCATCAGAAATTTTATCTGGGCCCCAAGGTGGCATCCAGACCCAATTAATCTTCACATCATCGGTAAAAGGAGCAAGCGCTTGACGAGTTTGATCTTCAATCACATCTTGCAATGGGCATGCAGCTGATGTCAGTGTCATGTTGAGTACGGCAATATTGTTGTCATCGACCATCATGTCGTAGATAAGTCCAAGGTCTACAACATTAATACCGAGCTCTGGGTCGACAACATCCTTCATTGCCTCATTAATATCTTCGAGCTTTGCGACCATGTACTTATCCTACTTTCTTAATAGCCGTGCGTGCTAATTCTGTTTAGCTAGCGCTTGAACGCTTGCATCTTTAAAGGCCATCCAACCTAGGAGCGCGCACTTAATTCGAGCGGGATATTGCGAGACTCCAGCAAGAGCAACTGCATCTTCGAGAAGTTCCTCGTCGCCTTTTTCAGTCCCCTTGCTCTGCATCAAGTGCATAAAGGAGTCAGCAATCACCTGGGCATCTTCGAGACTTTTCCCAATAAGGAGATCAGTAAGAATCGAGACGCTAGCTTGTGAGATAGAGCAACCGACTCCATCCCACGAAACATCCTTCACTGTTTGACCATTGAGAGTGACGTTGAGAGTAATTTCATCGCCACAACTTGGGTTGATGTGATGCACCTGTGCGTCATATTCTGTATTCAACTTCTTGTGTTGTGGATTCTTGTAGTGGTCAAGAATCACTTCTTGGTAGAGATTATCGAGTTGCATTAGCGACCAAAGTATTTCTGAGCGCCTTGTACTCCTGCGATTAAGGCATCTAAGTCATCGGTAGTGTTATAGAGATAAACGGAGGCGCGTGTAGTTGCCGGCACTCCAAGCTTGCGAGTGAGTGGCCATGCACAGTGATGTCCAGTACGTACTGCGATTCCTTGGCTATCTAGGTATTGGCCCAAATCATGCGGGTGAATATCACCTAGAGTGAATGAGACAGTTCCGCCACGAAGTTCAGTCGAAGTCGGTCCGATAATCCGTAAATCTTCAATTGCAGAAAGTCCATCGAGTAAATACTTGGTCAGTGCTACTTCGTGCTGATGAATATTCTCAATTCCAATTTTGCTGAGATAGGTAAGAGCTGCACCTAAACCGACAGCTTGCGCCATATTTGGAACTCCGGCTTCAAATTTACGAGGTGCAGGTGCCCATGTCGCACTTTCCATAGTGACATTTTCAATCATCGAACCGCCGGTGAGAAAAGGTGGTAACTCGGCTAGAAGTTCTGCACGTCCCCAGAAAATACCTACGCCAGTCGGTCCCACAGCTTTATGTCCAGAGAAGGCTAGGAAATCAATCCCGAGATCTTTGACATCAACTTTCATGTGAGGCACAGATTGGCACGCATCGAGCACTACTACTGCGCCCACTTCATGTGCACGCTTGGTGATTGAGTCGAGTGGATTTATGGTTCCGAGAACATTGGATTGATGTGTAAGCGCAACAACTTTTGTCGTGGAATCAACAATTGAAGAGAGGTTCGACAGATCCAAACGACCTTCGGGAGTAACAGATAACCATTTGAGAGTTGCACCGGTACGCGCTGCAAGTTGTTGCCAAGGAATGAGGTTGGCATGGTGCTCCATCTCAGTGACGACAATGGAATCCCCAGACTTGAGATGGAATCGGTTTCCTGGCTCAGCATTGCCTATCGCATAAGAAATGAGATTGAGAGATTCCGTTGCGCTCTTTGTAAATACAACTTCATCAATTGCTGCGTTTATAAATTGTGCGACGATTTCGCGTGCACCTTCATAAGCATCAGTTGCTTCTTCCGCTAATTGATGTGCGCCTCGATGTACGGCCGCATTATGAAGTCGGTAGAAATCTGATTCGGCATCGATTACTACGTTGGGCTTCTGGCTAGTAGCTCCGGAATCTAAATAGACAAGGCGCTTGCCATCGCGGATTGTCCGACTAAGAATCGGAAAATCCTCTGCAATGGTGCGAGCGTCGAAAGTCATATTTAGGCTGTTACGTACTCCGCATAGCCGTTAGCTTCGAGCTTATCTGCAAGTTCTGGTCCGCCTTCTTCGACGATACGTCCATTTGCAAATACGTGTACGAAATCTGGCTTGATGTAACGAAGGATGCGCGTGTAGTGGGTAATGAGAAGTACGCCGTGGTTGTTGGCAGCCTTGGCACGTACTACACCTTCGGAAACGATACGAAGTGCGTCAACATCAAGGCCTGAATCTGTTTCATCAAGAATGGCAAATTTTGGCTTCAAGAGTTCTAGCTGCATGATTTCATGACGCTTCTTTTCTCCACCAGAGAATCCCTCGTTGACATTGCGTTGCGCAAATGATGGATCCATCTTCAAAGATTCCATTGCGTTCTTCACTTCGCCAACCCATTCGCGCAGCTTTGGCGCTTCACCGCGAAGAGCAGTCGCTGCAGTGCGTAGGAAGTTTGAAACTGAAACGCCTGGAACTTCTACTGGATACTGCATTGCAAGGAAGAGCCCGGCCTTCGCGCGCTCGTCGACAGACATTGCTAGAACATCTTCACCATCGAGTGTGACAGTTCCACCAGTGATTGTGTACTTAGGGTGGCCAGCGATTGAATACGCAAGCGTTGACTTACCTGAGCCGTTCGGCCCCATGATTGCGTGAGTTTCGCCTGACTTAATGGTGAGGTCTACGCCTTTGAGAATTTCGATTGATCCTTGTTCGGTATCGACAGATACTTTCAATCCGCGAATTTCTAGAGTGCTCATATCTATCTCCGTTACATCTCTACCGTGACGGAGTCTCCGTCGACAGTTACTGAATAGGTCTTAACAGGTGCTACCGCAGGAGGCGTCAGAGCTTCTCCGGTGCGAAGATCGAATTCGGCGCCATGGAGCCAGCATTCGATTTTGAAATCTGTGATGTCGCCTTCGGAAAGGGATGCATCAGAGTGGCTACATACATCGTTGATTGCGAATACTTCATCACCAATTCGAGCCACGCAGATTGATTCGCCGTTCTTCTCAATGCGTACTGGCTTTCCTGCTTGAAGTGAGGAAAAAGCTATATCAGACATTACTTGCCTGCCTTTGCGAGTTCGCCATCAATACGCGCCATGATGCGCTCTTGAACTTCTTCGATTCCAATTTCTGAAACGATTTCGTTGAAGAATCCACGCACTACAAGACGACGGGCATCATCCATATTGATTCCACGTGACATCAAGTAGAAGAGTTGTTCATCATCGAAGCGACCAGTAGTTGATGCGTGTCCTGCTCCGACAATCTCGCCGGTTTCAATTTCAAGATTTGGTACTGAATCTGCACGCGCTCCATCTGAGAGAAGTAGGTTGCGGTTGAGTTCGTATGTATCTGTACCTTCGGCAGCAGCACGAATAAAGACGTCACCAATCCAGACGGTGTGCGCCTTATCCCCTGCCAACGCTCCCTTGTAATTCACGCGAGATTTAGCATTGGGCACTTTATGGTCGACGAACATGCGATGCTCGAAGAATTGCCCTTCGGTTGCAAAGTAGACGCCAGATAGGTCGCATGATGCGCCAGGTGCAATAAAGTCAACAGTTGGAAGTAGACGAACTACATCTCCCCCGACCGTAACGACGATTGATTTAAATGTTGCATCGCGATCAACGATTGCATGGTGGCGAGCTGCATGTATGGTCTTTGCGCCCCATTCTTGAAGTGCAATCAAAGTCAGATGTGCGCCAGGTTCGACAACAATCTCAAGATCTTCAGCTAAGTGTGTATCACCAGAATTTTCGATGACAACCACAGACTTCGAGTGGTTTCCCGCCTTAATGAGAACGCGAGCAAATTCTGCGCTATCTGTTCCAAACGATGCGCGATTGAGAAAAATCGGTTCAGCGATTTCAGCGCTAGGAGCAATAGCTAGGACTGCTCCCTTTTCCGTAAACTGGCGGATGAGATTGACAATGGCGTCATCAGTTTCGGTCACAGCTTCGATTACTTGGTGAGTAAAGGTTGCACCTGTCGGAAGCGCACCCTTCACCGCCAATGAATTGCGTTCGACAGCTGTGGCTGTTCCATCATGCATACCGCCAAGACGCTTGAGCGGAGTGAAGCGCCATGCTTCTTCTCGCCCTGTCGGAGTATGGTTTTCTAGAAGATTTGATTGCAATGTAGACATTAGCCGACTGCACCTTCCATCTGAAGTTCGATCAGACGGTTGAGTTCAAGTGCATATTCCATAGGAAGTTCGCGGGCAATTGGCTCGATAAATCCACGAACAATCATCGCCATCGCTTCATCTTCATTAAGACCACGTGACATCAAGTAGAAGAGCTGATCATCAGAAATCTTTGACACCGTTGCTTCATGGCCCATTGAGACATCGTCTTCACGAATATCTACATATGGGTATGTATCTGAACGCGAAATAGTGTCGACCAATAGTGCATCGCACTTTACGGTGCTTGCTGAATGATGTGCACCTTCTTGAACTTGTACGAGTCCGCGATATGAGGTGCGGCCACCGCCACGAGCTACAGATTTAGAGATGACAGAAGAAGATGTGTATGGCGCGGCGTGAACCATCTTGGCGCCAGAGTCTTGGTGCTGACCAGGACCTGCGAATGCAAGCGAAAGTGTTTCTCCCTTTGCGTGTGGGCCCATCAACATCACTGCTGGATACTTCATGGTTACTTTTGAGCCAATGTTTCCATCGACCCATTCCATGGTTGCACCTTCAGCGCATGTAGCGCGCTTTGTTACCAAGTTATACACGTTGTTAGACCAGTTTTGGATAGTTGTGTAACGAACACGCGCACCCTTCTTAACAATGATCTCAACAACTGCAGAGTGAAGTGAATCTGACTTGTAGATAGGAGCCGTGCAGCCTTCTACATAGTGAATATATGAATCCTCGTCAGCAATAATTAAGGTGCGCTCGAATTGACCCATATTTTCGGTATTGATACGGAAGTAAGCCTGCAATGGGATATCTACATGAACGCCCTTGGGAACGTAGATAAATGAACCACCAGACCAGACAGAAGTATTGAGTGCTGCGAACTTGTTATCTCCTACCGGGATAACGCTTCCAAAATATTCCTTAAATAGTTCAGGGTGCTGCTTCAAACCGCTATCTGTATCGAGGAAGATGACGCCCTGCTTCTCGA
>Ga0007796_10000084_pt1 | contig 22831 bp, 21 predicted proteins | sample CryBogmetaGMA0M_FD_60373 | JGI IMG/M metagenome (GOLD analysis project Ga0007796, IMG submission 60373) | Freshwater microbial communities from Crystal Bog, Wisconsin, USA - MA0M | ecosystem: Environmental > Aquatic > Freshwater > Lake | place: Crystal Bog, Wisconsin, USA | collected 2009-07-06 | reverse complement strand
GACCGCAATCGGGGTGTTGAAGTCATCATCCATCGCCTCGCGAAAACGCTGACCAAACGGCGTCGTCCAGTCGGGTTGCGCGGGCGGCTGAAGCAGCGCGTCAGTGCCGGGCATACCCGGCGTCAGCGCGGTGTAAAGGCGCAGCAGGCTCGCACGGGCATCGTCGAGGTGGGCATCGGAATAATTGATCGGGCTGCGGTAGTGCGCGCGAAGCACGAACAGACGCAGCACTTCCGGGTCGAAGACCCGCAGCACGTCGCGGATCGTGAAGAAGTTGCCGAGCGACTTCGACATCTTCTCGTTGTCGACCCGCACGAAGCCGTTGTGCATCCAGTAGCGGACAAAGTTGCCGCCATGGGCGCCCTCGCTCTGGGCGATCTCGTTTTCGTGATGGGGAAACTGCAGATCTGCACCACCGCCGTGAATATCGAGCGACTCGCCCAGCAAGGCACCGGCCATCGCTGAACATTCGATATGCCAGCCCGGCCTGCCCGGGCCGAAATCGGACGGCCAGCTTGCCTGCGCCGGATCGCTGGCCTTGGCTGCCTTCCAGAGCACGAAGTCGAGCGGATCATTTTTGGCGTCAGTCACCGCCACCCGCTCGCCGGCGCGCAATTCATCGAGCGATTTGCCCGACAGGCGGCCATAGCGGGCAAAGCGGCGCACCGCGTAGTTGACGTCGCCGTCGGCCGCGCGATAGGCCAGATCATGTCGCTCAAGCAGCCCGATCAGATCGAGCATTTGCGGCACGTACTGCGTCGCACGCGGCTCATGGTCGGGGCGCAGCACGCCGAGCGCATCGAGGTCCTGGTGCATCGCCGCGATAAAGCGCTCGGTCAGCTCACCGATGGTCTCCTTGTTCTCGACCGCACGCTTGATGATCTTGTCGTCGATATCGGTGATGTTGCGCACATAGGTGAGCGCATAACCGCTCGCGCGCAGCCAGCGAGACACCATGTCGAAAACCAGCATCATGCGGGCATGCCCGATGTGGCAGTAGTCATACACCGTGATGCCGCAGACATACATGCGCACACGGCCTGGCTCGATCGGCTCGAAAGGTTCCTTGCTGCGGGAAAGCGAGTTGTGGATGCGGAGCATGACAGGCGGCGCGGCGCGGATGGTTAGAATAGGCGGATGAGATCCGCTCTGGATGTGGCCTGCGCGGCGATGGCGAATGGCCGCGCGAGTATATCAGCGTGCCGCGCGAGGGCTGTCGCCTGGTTCGGGCCCGCTCGCCTGGCGATCGCCGCATTCACCGCGACGATATCGATCATGCTGGCGTCGGGTGCGTCCACCGCCTCGGCGCAAAACGACCTGGTCCTGCCTTTGAATCAGTCGAGCCAGCTCAATCAGCTCATTCAGTCCTCGCAGCCCGCCCCGGCCTATCAGCCGAACCAGACTTATCAGATTGGCAGCGGCGAGCCGCTCAGGCCCGCCCGAACCGAACCCTACGATGGCGCGATCGCAGCCTATCGGAACGGTCGCATCAGTGAGGCCATGGCGCTGACCGAGGCAGCCTTGCTGGTCGATCCGCGAAATCCGCGCTTGCGCTTTCTCAAGGGCGTGATCCTCACCGACACCGCGCAGCCTGAGGCGGCCAGCGAGGTGTTTCGCGGCCTGATCCGGGACTTCCCCGAGTTGCCCGAACCCTACAACAACCTGGCCGTCGTCCAGGCCGCAGCCGGCGACTACGACGGCGCGCGGCAGTCACTCGAACAGTCGGTCCTGGCCTTGCCGAGCTATGCCCTGGCCCGGGAAAATCTTGGCGATATTTATCTGCAACTGGCGATTCGCGCCTACCGGGATGCCGGCCGACTCGATGCCGGCAACCTCTCGGCGCGCCGCAAATTGGCGATCGCCCGCGAGATGTTCGCAAAACTGCCCTCCCCTTCCGTATCAACCCCTCCGCGCTCCGGCGCGCAACCTTAGGAAACCGCATCATGACCAAGTCTCTGCCACTCATCGGCGCCCTGCTCTTTGCACTCGCCGTGCCTGAAGGCGCAGCCGCAGCCGCCGACGTCAATCCGCAGGTGCTCATCAAGACCAGCAAGGGCGAGATCGTGCTCGAGCTTTATCCGGCCAAGGCACCGGTCACCGTCGAGAACTTCCTGAAGTATGTCGATGACAAGCATTACGACGGCACCATCTTTCACCGCGTGATCGCGAACTTCATGATCCAGGGCGGCGGCTTCACCTCTGACATGAAGCAGAAGACCAACCGCGCACCGATCAAGCTCGAGTCGCAAAATGGCCTGAAAAACGACGCCGGCTGGGTTGCGATGGCTCGCACCTCGGTGCCCGATTCGGCCACCTCGCAGTTCTTCATCAACGTGGTCGACAACGGCATGCTCAACTTCCCGCAACCGGACGGCAATGGCTATGCGGTCTTCGGCAAAGTGGTCAAGGGCATGGACACTGTCGAGGCCATCAAGGCAGTCAAGACCACGTCGACCGGCATGCATCGCGATGTTCCGGCCGAAGCCGTCGTCATCCAGTCGATGACCCGGGTCACGAGCAAGTAATCGCGCGGTCGTCGACGATCCCTTCGCTGCGAACCGGTCTGGCGCCATGACGCAAGCACCGCTGCAGATCGCTCGCGACGAGCCGGTGCTCTTTGCCTCCGACCTGCACCTGTCGGCGCAGGCGCCGGCCACGCTCGACGACGCACTCGAACAGATCAAGCGCCATGCCCACGAGGCGGCGCATCTTTTCCTGCTCGGTGATCTGTTCGAGATGTGGGTTGGCGACGATGGCGCCGACGCGATTGCAGCCCGCTTTGCCAGCATGCTGGCGACGGTCGCAGGCTCAGGCACACGTGTCTGGATGATGCGTGGCAATCGGGACTTTCTGCTCGATGTGCCGGTGCCGGGATTTGATGGCGGCGCGTTCTCGCAGCGATGCGGGGCGACGCTGCTGACCGATCCCTGCCCGGTCATGTTGCATGGCGAGGCAACGCTGCTTGCGCATGGCGATGCCCTGTGCACCGACGACCTGGTCTATCAGCAATGGCGCCAGACCTGCCGCAATCCGGCCTGGCAGCAGGGATTGCTGACTCGCAGCCTGGCGGAGCGCCTCGTGATCGGACGCAATGCGCGCGAGTCGAGCGAGGCCGGCAAACGCGAGATGCCCGGCGCCTTGATGGATGTCAATCAGGGGGCGGTCGATGCCGCGATGGATGCCGCCGGCGCACGTCTGCTGATTCATGGGCATACGCATCGGCCGGGCCTGCATCGCTGGCAGCACGGCGATCAGTTGCGAACGCGGGTCGTGCTGACCGACTGGGATGCGAGCGCAGATCGAGGCCACCTGCTTCGGTGGGACAATGGCGCGCCGCAGCCGATTGCACGATTGGCCCGCTGACAGGCCTGATTCCTCAGTCGACCAGCCGGCTCAGTCGACCCGCATCGAGCGGCACCGCATCACAGGCCTGCGCGGGCGGGGCAGCGCCGAGGCGCTCAAGCGATTCGAGCAACTGGTCGATCCGCTTGTCCTGCTCTGCGACATGGTCGATCAGCTGATGCAGCGCCACCGAGAGCGGGTCGTCTGCGCCCTGCGTGATCGCATAAGCCGAAAAACCCATCCGGTTGGCGTCGGCCTCACGGCGCTGATCGACATCGTCGCTGATGATGCGCGCCGGAATGCCAACTGCGGTGGCGCCAGGCGGGACGGTCTTGGTGACAACCGAATTCGAACCGATACGCGCACCTGCACCCACCGTGAACGAACCAAGCACCTTGGCGCCGGCCCCGACCACCACGCCGGCTTCGAGGGTGGGATGCCGCTTGGTGCCGCGACCCAGCGACACGCCGCCAAGGGTCACGCCCTGATAGATCGTGCAGTCGTTGCCGACCTCGGCGGTCTCACCGATGACCACGCCGAATCCGTGATCGATGAACACCCGATGCCCGATGCGTGCAGCCGGATGAATCTCGATACCGGTCAGCACGCGGGCAATGTGCGAGACAAACCGCGCCGCCGTGGTCAGGCCCATCCGCCACAGCGGATTGGCCACGCGATGGAACAGGATGGCGTGAATGCCCGGATAACAGAGCAGGACCTCGAGCGTCGACCGGGCGGCCGGATCGCGCTCACGCACGACGGCGATGTCTTCCCTGATTCGATTGAACATCGGTAAGTCTTCCTGTCGGGTCAGGGCTTGATTCTAGCCGGGCGCCCGTCCGATGCGCGGCCGCGCTCCATCAGCTTGCAGATTCCGCGCAGCAGATCGACCTCTTCAGCACTCAGACGGGCACGAAGAAAAAGGCGTCGCATCCGTGGCATCAGCTTCTTGGGGTGCAAGGGATCGAGGTAGCCGATCGCCAGCAAGGCCCGCTCGAGATGATCGAAGAAGCCCTGGATTGCCGCGCCGCTGGCCATCGGCGAGACGACCTCCTCAGCGCTGACTGACCGGGCTTCAATGGGCGATCGGTCGTGTGGATCAGCCGCGACGGATGCGCCGTTCAGGGCTTCACGGCGAAGGCAGTAAGCCAGGATCTGAATCGCCTGTGCAAGGTTCAGGGACGAATAGACCGGGCTGGCCGGAATGCTTGCCAGCAGATGACAGATCTGGACCGCCTCGATCGACAGACCGGTGCGCTCGGCACCAAATACAAAGGCCGCCCGGTGTTCGGGGCTCTGAGCCAGGGTCGCCAGTGCCTTGGCCGCACACAGTTCAGGCGGCGCCGGCGGTGGCCCGAATTCACGCGGCTCGGCGCTGACCGCCACCGCAAAGCTGATATCGGCCAGCGCATCGGCCAGCGAAGCGAAATGCCGTGCGCCCGCCAGGACATCGGTCGCGCCACTGGCAAAGGCAATCGCTTCAGGCTGCGAACAGACATCGGCATAGCGCGGCGTCACCAGGCGCAGTTCGCTCAGCCCCATGGTTTTCATGGCTCTGGCCGCCGAGCCGACATTGCCCGGATGGCTGGTGCCTACCAGCACGAAAGCCACCCGGGCAAGCGCCTGCGGGTCGGCCTGATGCAGCGGCAGGGGTGTGCTGCGTTCAGTGGGCAAGGACATGGGCGTTATGGCGGTTACGCACCGCCTGCGGCCCGAGCGAGCCAACGGCCATGCCTGCCGCTGCCGCGATCAGACCGGCCAGTTGCGCCGGAAACACCTTGCCGGCCTCGGTCGCCATGAAGAGCAGCCAGGCCAGCAGGCCGAGCACGATCGAGAACACCGCGCCCTGCGTGGTCGCGCGCTTCCAGAACAGCCCCGCCGCCAACGGCACAAAGGCCCCCACCAGCGTCACCTGATAGGCCGAAGACACCATCTCGTAGATCGGTGTGCCGCGCATGATGATCGCGTAAGTACAGACGCAGGCGCTGAAAACCAGCACCGTGATCCGCATGTCGCGCAACTCTTCGCGATCGCCCATGCGAGGCTTGAACTGACGCCAGATGTTTTCGGTGAAGGTGACCGAGGGCGCCAGCAAGGTGGCTGAGGCGCTCGATTTGATGGCCGACAGCAAGGCACCAAAAAAAATCACCTGCATCGCAAAAGGCATGTGTTCGAGCACGAGCGTTGGCAGCACCTTCTGCGGGTCCTCGGCAAGCAGCGTCCTCGCCTGCTCGGGCATGATGATCAGCGCGCTGATCACCAGAAACATCGGCACAAAGGCAAACAAGATGTAGCAGATGCCGCCGATCACCGGGCCGCGGGTCGCCGCCTTGACATCCTTGGCCGACATCACGCGCTGAAAGACATCCTGCTGGGGAATCGATCCGAGCATCATCGTGACCGCTGCGCCCAGAAAGAACACGATCTCGTGCAGCGACGGCTGTGGCAGGAACCTGAAGAGCTCACGGCTTGCCGCCAGCTCGATCACCTTGTCGGCGCCGCCGGCCAGCTGGCTCGCAAACACCGCAATCGTGAGCAGACCCGCGACCAGAATGATCATCTGGATGAAGTCGGTCACCGCGACCGACCACATGCCGCCGAAAAGCGTATAGGCGAGGATCGACACCGTGCCGATCACCATGCCCACCGGCACCGAGATCGCACCGCCCGACAGCACATTGAAAACCAGGCCGAGCGCGGTGACCTGAGCCGATACCCAGCCGAGATAGCTGAGGATGATGATCACCGAGCACACCACTTCGACCCCACGCCCATAGCGCTCACGGTAGTAGTCGCTGATGGTGAGCAGGGTCATGCGGTAGAGCTTTGCGGCAAAGAAAAGCCCGACGAAGATCAGGCAGAACCCGGCACCAAACGGATCTTCGACGACCGAATTGAGGCCGCCATCAACGAATCGCGCCGGAATCCCGAGCACGGTTTCGGATCCGAACCAGGTGGCAAAGGTGGTGGTGATGATCATCACCAGCGGCAGGTGCCGACCGGCCACCGCAAAGTCGGACGTGTTTTTGACGCGCTTGGCGGCCCACAGGCCGATCGCAATCGTGACCAGCAGATAGGCGAAGACCAGGACAAGCAACATGGCAGCAGCAATTCGGAGGGATGGCGGATTATGACCCGACAAAGCCCTGCCTTTGCAAGCGCCTGCCGGGCAGGTGCGCCCGGGGCGCATACAATGCCGGGTTTACTTCAGGCGACGCCCCATGCATCCCATGTTGAACGTCGCGGTGCGCGCCGCGCGCGCCGCCGGCCGCATCATCACCCGAGCCAGCCTCGACATCGAGTCGGTCAAGGTCGCCGTCAAGCAGCGCAATGATTTCGTGACCGAAGTCGATCGCGCCGCCGAAGAGGCCATCATCACCACCCTGCGCCAGGCCTATCCGACGCATGCCTTCCTGGCCGAGGAGTCGGGCCATTCGGCAGGCAACACCGATCAGCCCCCGAAACAGACGCCGCATCAGGCCGAAAACATCTGGATCATCGACCCGCTCGACGGCACGACCAATTTCATCCACGGGCTGCCTCACTACTGTGTCTCGATTGCGCTGATGCAGCGCGGCGTGGTGACCCAGGCACTGGTCTACGACCCCAACCGTGATGAGCTCTTTACCGCCAGCAAGGGCAGCGGCGCCTTTCTGAACGACCGCCGCATCCGGGTCTCACCGCGCACCCGGATCGACGGCTCACTGATCGGCACCGGATTTCCGTTTCGCGAGGTCGACGATATCGACCGGTATATGACGATGCTCAAGGCGGTGTCGCTGCGCGCCGCAGGCGTGCGTCGCCCGGGTGCGGCGGCACTCGATCTGGCCTATGTTGCCTGCGGGCGCTATGACGGCTTTTTCGAGATCGGCCTGATGCCCTGGGATGTGGCCGCCGGCAGCCTGCTGGTGAGCGAAGCCGGCGGACTGATTGGCGACCTGGCGGGTGAGGCCGACTGCATCTTCTCGAAGCAGGTGCTGGCGGCCACACCGAAAGTGTTCAGCCAGATGGTGACCCTTTTCGCGCCGGTGCGCTGATCTCAGCCGACCGCCTTGCGGTACTGGATAAAGCCAGACTTCTCTGCAATGCGGTCGTAAAGCGTCATCGCCACCGCATTGCTCTCGTGGGTCAGCCAGTAGACCCGCGAGCAGCCGGCAGCCGCGGACTGCGCATAGACATGCTCGATCAGAGCGCGGCCCACGCCGGTGCCGCGGACATCGGGCTCGGCGAACAGATCATTCAGGTAAGCAAAGTTGCCGACCGTCCAGCATGAGCGGTGGTAAATCCAATGGACCATGCCGACCGCGCGCTCGCCCTGCCAGGCGATCACCGCATGCATCGACTCACTGGGGTCGAGCAGCCGTTGCCAGGTCACCGCGCTGGTGGCCGCCGGAATATCGACCTTGTAGAAGGTCTGATAACCCCGCCACAGGGGCATCCAGTGATCATGATCGGCGGGAGTCACCGGGCGCAGGACAAGGCCGCTTGCAGCGCGGGACGAGGCGTCATTGGCAGACGAAGTCATCGTGGGAGGGGTCCATGAAAGTCGGTGGGAAACATTAAGCCAGACAAACGCTGGGATTGACGCAACGCGCCTGACGGATTCGATCGACCGGCCGTCCGGCGCGCTGGCCCGGATGGAGACAAAACCACACGCGCCCCTTCCCGATCGGGGCGAGCCGTGCAATCCTCAAGGAGCAAGCAAAGGATCACAGTCTCGACACAATGACCCGCCGCTTGACGCGCCACCGGAGAAAAGCTGAATGCGCTGTGTCACCTCATCGATCAAAGCCGGCCAGAACATCCAGGCTGCCAGCGCCCTGATCGGCGACATCAGGCCGCAACTGGTCTTCATGTTTGCCGCGCTCGGCTGGTTCAAGGACCCTGCCGCATTGCGGCAGGTGGCTGCCGCTTGGCCGCAGGCGCTGTGCTTCGGCTGCTCGACTGCCGGAGAGATCAGCGACACCTCGGTCGATGACGGGACGCTCTCGCTGCTGGCCATCGGCTTCGACTCGCACGACGCCCGCATCGAGTGGTCCGAGGCGCAGGTCCCCGGGGGTCGGGACTCCTTTTCAGCCGGCGCGACGCTGGCAGGCGGTATTGCGGCCGAGGGTTTGCGACATGCGCTGGTGATTGCGCCAGGCACGGACCTGAACGGGTCAGCACTGATCGACGGCCTCAGAAGCGTGCTGCCGGACGACTGCACCCTGTCAGGCGGGCTCGCTGGCGACGCCGGAACCTTTGCCGGCACCTATCAGCTCACCCCTGCCGGCGTCGGCGCGCGAACCGCCTTCATCATCGGTTTCTATGGTCAGTCACTCACGATTCGAGGCGCCTGCGAAGGCGGCTGGAAGCCCTTCGGGCCGGCCCGCAAAGCCACCCGGGCCAAGGGCAATATCCTCTACGAACTCGACGGCGAGCCTGCGCTGGCCATCTACAAGAAGTATCTCGGCGACTATGCCGCCGATCTGCCGGGTTCGGCCCTGCTGTTTCCCTTCGAGACACGCTCGGCGTTGCGTGAGCCCACCGGCATTCTTCGGACCATTCTCGCCGTCGACGAAGCGCAGGGCTCACTGACATTTGCCGGCTCAATCGAAGAAGGCGGCTTTCTGACCCTCATGCATGCCTCCACCGACGGTCTGGCATTGGCTGCGATGGGTGCAGCCCGGTCACTCGGCGATCTGGGAGCGGGTCCAAAAGCCTTGCTGGCCATCAGCTGTGTGGGTCGCAAACTGGTCATGGGTGCGCGCACAGAAGAAGAAGCCGAGGGCCTGTCCGATGTGCTCGGACCGCAAACCGCGATCGGCGGCTTCTATTCCAACGGTGAAATCTGCGGCGCAGACCTGAAGCGCTGCGCACTGCACAATCAGACAATGACCGTCACGAGCTTCGCCGAGCTCCCGGTCACCCCATGAATCCAACGCTTCGCAGACATCTGAAGAAAGCTTTCGGTTTGACCCCGGAAGCACTCGACAGTCTTCTGCAAGGATGCCGCTCGAATGCGGCCCCTGACAGCAACGAGGCTATCCTGGCGAACGGCCTGGGCACGCTGCTGACGCGTATCGGCGAATCGTACGACCAGTTCGAGCGCGATCTCGAACTTAAGGGTCGCTCGCTCGAGATTTCGTCGGACGAGATGATCGATGCCAATGCACGCCTTGCCACCGAGCTGCAGTTGCAGACGCAGATGGTCGAGGCAATGCGCGAGGCCTGCGCCGAACTCAGCGAAGACGGACAGGTCGCCGACATGTCGACCGCCGAGCAGGCCTCGCTGACCTTGCGACGCGCGGCCGAACGGCAACGCAAAGCCATGGACGAGATCTCGGTGCTGCAACGGGCACTCGATCAGCATGCCATCGTGAGCGTGACCGACGCCAATGGCGACATCCTGTTCGTCAATGACAATTTTTGCGAAGCCAGCGGCTATTCGCGCGAAGAACTGATTGGCCAGAACCATCGGATCATCAATTCGGGCACCCAGCCGAGAGCCTTTTTTGAAAACCTCTGGGCAACGATCATCTCGGGACAAGTCTGGCGCGGCGTGATCTGCAACCGGAACCGCCGCGGCGAGCTTTACTGGGTCCAGGCGACGATCGTGCCGGTGTTCAATGCCGATGGGGTGATCGAACGCTATATCGCCGCGCGCACCGATATCAGCGCACGGATCAAGGCAGAAGGCGTCATCCAGCGGCACTCCGACCTGATCGAGGCCCTGTTCGAGTCGATTCCGTTGCCGGTCTTCGTCAAGGACGAGCAGCTTCGATATGTGCGCGGGAATGACGCGTTTTTCGACAACACGCACCCGGGGCGCGATGCGATGATCGGCAGGCGCACCGACGAGCTCGACGTGCCTGCGGCGGCCTGGATGAATCGCAGCGAGGAAGAAAAGCTCCTCGCAACAGGCGGCACATCGGACTACGAATCCAGCCATACGCTGAAAGACGGCAGGCAGGTCGACCTCAAGATCACCAAAGCTGCGATCAAAGGCCCCGACGGCAAATCGACCGGTCTGGTCGGCGTGGTCATCGACCAGTCGGATATCAAGCAGGTGACCCGCGAACTGATGGCCGCCAAGAGCGCGGCAGAAAGCGCCAACCGGCTCAAGAGCGACTTCCTCGCCAACATGAGCCATGAGATCAGAACGCCGATGAATGGCCTGATCGGGATGGCCGATCTCGCCCTCGGTCTGGCGGTCGACCCGACTCAGCGCGAGTACCTGGAGATCGCCAAGAATTCGGCGATGTCGCTGCTGCAGATCATCAACGACATTCTCGATTTCTCGAAGATCGAAGCCGGCAAGCTCGCCATCGAGCGGATTGACTTCGATATGGCCCAACTGCTGAGCGAGGCGCTGCGCCCGATGGCGGTCAAGGCCGCCGAAAAGGGTCTTGAGCTGGTGCTCGACATCGACGAGGCTTTCCCGGCAATCGTTCGCGGTGACCCGGGTCGGATCCGCCAGATTCTGCTCAATCTCGTCTCCAACGCCATCAAGTTCACGATGCAGGGAGACATCGTGGTGAGCGCGAGCGCACAACTTGACGGACCGACCGCGCAGGTCAATCTGTCGGTGATCGATACCGGTGTGGGGATTGAAGCGGCAAGTCTGGCGACGCTCTTCGATCCCTTTACTCAGCAGGACTCGACCATCACCCGGCGCTTTGGCGGGACCGGCCTCGGACTGTCGATCACGCGCCGGCTCAGTGAAGCCATGGGTGGCTCGATCTCGGTCGAAAGCGAATCAGGCAGGGGATCGCATTTCAGGTGTCTGATTCCGATGGCCTGGTCGACACCCGTATCGAAAGCCGTCAATGACCCGACACGCCTGCTCAGCCGACGACGCATCGCGGTGGTCGACGACAACCCGCACAGCGCAGCCATCCTGGCCCGTCAACTCGCCAGGCTCGGCATTGACAGCCAGCTGTTCATCGATCCCCTCAAGGCGCTGCTCAGTCTCAGTGCCAGACCCGGCGAGTTCGCCGCCGCCATCGTCGATCTGTCGATGCCGCAACTCGATGGTCTGACGCTTTGCCAGATACTCTCCCAACAGATGGGCGAGAAGGCCCCGGTGCTGCTGCTCACCTCGGCATCGGCATCCTCGAGTGCGCTGCAGATGAAGCAGGCAGGCATACAAGCCCATCTGATCAAGCCCGGGACCTTGCCCGAACTCCAGTCGATCCTCGGTGCAGTTTTCAAGCTCAGCCCTGCGTTGCCCGAGCGCCGGTTCGATGGCCCTGCCGAACGCAGCACCGTGGTGGCTCAGGAACCCTCGTCGGCCAGCGGCATCGATGTACTGCTGGTCGAAGACAATCTGGTGAACCAGAAGCTGGCCCGAACCTGGCTGAACCGATGGGGCATCAACTGCACGGTCGCCGAAAATGGTGCGGTCGCGCTTGAGCGCCTGAGCGAACGTCGGTTTGACCTGGTCCTCATGGACTGTCAGATGCCGGTCATGGATGGCTTTGAGGCCTCTGCCCGGATCCGGGCGCTGGACGATCCTGACATGCGGGCGATACCGATCATCGCCATGACCGCCAACGCCATGGCCGGTGATCGCGAGCGCTGTCTGGCAGCCGGCATGAATGACTACATTTCCAAACCGATCTCGACCGCCTACCTCAAGGAGGCGATCGAGCGACTCGCCCGCAAGCGCGAGCCATTCGAGGCGCCCCTGGTCAGCGAGTTCGACTACGCCCAGGCGCTGCGGCAAGCCGATCCCGACACGATCTCGATCATTGCCGAGTCGTTCATCGAGTCGATGGAAGCCGACTTCGACAAAATGGCCACCGCCCTGTCGGTGCTCGACTGGCCGGAAGTGATGCGCCTGGCGCACAGTGCCAAGGGCCTTTGCCTGACCTTTCACGCCGATCCGCTGGCCGATGACTTTGCCATGCTCACCTCGATGGCCCGATGTGGCGGGATCGACGCAGAGCCGGCGCAGGAGATCCTGGACGGCGCACGATCTGTGTGGCCGGCATTCGCAAGCGCCCTGCTCGCCCGATTGCGTACACTGACCACCGGACAACAGCTACCCGCCTGAGACTCGCCAGGCTCTCGATGTCGACACCGAATCATCCCGCCGCGGCGCCGGAGATGCCGCTTGCCGGCCATACACCGATGATGCAGCAGTACTTTCGCATCAAGGCCGAATACCCGTCGGTGCTGCTCTTTTATCGCATGGGCGATTTTTACGAGCTTTTTCACGACGATGCCGACAAGGCAGCCCGACTGCTCGGGATCACGCTGACCCGGCGCGGCGCGTCCAATGGCGAACCGATCAGGATGGCGGGCGTGCCGTTTCATGCCGCCGAGCAGTACCTGGCACGGCTGGTGAAAATGGGCGAGTCGGTCGCGATCTGCGAGCAGCTCGGCGATCCGGCCACCTCGAAGGGCCCGGTCGAGCGCAAGGTGATGCGGCTGGTCACCCCCGGCACGCTCACCGATGCGGCCTTGCTGCCCGATCGGGAAGACCGGCCGATCCTGTCGGTCAAGCTGACCGCGGGCGGGCGTCGGCTCGCCCTGGCCCGCATGATCGTGGCCAGCGGCGAATGCTGGCTTGCCGAGATCGATGCATCGCAGTTTTCGGCCGAGCTCGATCGGCTGCGACCGGCCGAGCTGCTGCTGCCCGAGTCGGCGGGATTTTCGCCCGCCCGCTCGCGTTCTGCCTCATCCGCGTCCATCGATGCCGCACTTGAATCCATCGAGCTTGCCGCAGCCGGGCTGCCGATCAGCCGATGTCCGGCCTGGCAGTTTGATGCCCAGCGTGCCCGCGAGCATCTGGTCGAGCAACTCGGCCTCGCAACACTGGCCGGCAGCGATGCCGATGCCATGCCCGACGCCCTCGGAGCAGCCGGTGCGCTGCTGGCCTATGTCGCTCGCACTCAGGGGCATGCGCCGACCCACTTGCAGCCGCTGCGGGTCGACCATGGTGACAACCAGGTGGTGCTCGATGCGGTGGCGCGACGCAATCTCGAGATCGTCGAGACCCTTCGCGGCGACGCCGCGCCAACCCTGCTGGCGCGCCTCGACCAGTGCGCCACCGCGCCCGGCAGCCGACTGCTGCGTCGCTGGCTGCTGCAGCCGATCCGGGACGCCGCCGAAATCGGCCGCCGGCATGAGGTGGTCGAGCATTTGCAGGCGCCGCGCGAAGCGCTGCGCAACGAACTGGCACGCTGCGTCGATTTCGAACGGATTGCCGCGCGCATCGCGCTGGCCACGGTCCGCCCGCGCGAGCTTGCGGCGCTGCGCGATGCGCTGGGCGCGATCGGCGCGCTCGACCGGCTGCTGGCCCGCCTGGCACCGGCCACAGACCTGTCGCAGCCCCTGTTCGCCCCCTATCGCAGTGCCTTTGCCGTCGACGCCGCGCTTGTTCATCAGCTGACCGAGACCCTGCTCGACGAGCCCGCCGCCATGGTGCGCGACGGCGGCGTCATTCGCAGCGGGCACGATGCCGAACTTGACGATCTGCGCAATATCGACCGCGACTGCGATGCGTTCGTCGCAGCCCTCGAGCGCACCGAGCGTGAACGCACCGGCATTGCCAACCTCAAGGTGGGCTACAACGGCGTGCACGGCTTTTTCATCGAAATCAGCAACGGCCAGGCCGACAAAGTGCCGCTCGACTATCGCCGCCGCCAGACGCTCAAGAATGCCGAGCGTTACATCACCCCCGAGCTGAAGACCTTTGAAGATCGCGCGCTGTCGGCACGCGAGCGCGCGCTGGCCCGCGAAAAAACGCTCTACGACCTGCTGCTGGCCGGCCTGGCGCCGCATGTCGGTGCGCTGCAAAGGCTGGGCCAGGCAGTCGCCGAGCTCGACGTGCTCGGCGCTTTCGCCGCCGTGGCCGCCGATGCGAGCTGGGTGCGGCCGCGTCTGAGCCGGGTGCCCGGCATCGAGATTCGCGGTGGGCGTCATCCGGTGGTGGAAGCCGGCGTCGAGCGGTTCACGCCCAACGACTGCCTGATTTCGCCCGAGCGCCGCATGCTGCTGATCACCGGGCCGAACATGGGCGGCAAGTCGACCTTCATGCGGCAGGTCGCGCTGATCGCGCTGCTGGCGCACTGCGGCGCCTTCGTGCCGGCGCAGTCCTGCGAGATCGGCCCGATCGACCGGATCTTCACCCGCATCGGCGCATCGGATGATCTCGCAGGCGGGCGCTCGACCTTCATGGTCGAGATGACCGAAGCAGCGACCATCCTGTCGGCCGCCGGCCCGCAGTCACTGGTGCTGATGGATGAAATCGGCCGCGGTACCTCGACCTTCGACGGCCTGGCGCTTGCACATGCCATCGCCGAACGCCTGCTTCAGCACAACCGCGCCATGACGCTCTTTGCGACGCACTATTTCGAGCTCACCCAGCTCGCCCAGACCTCGGCGGCCGCACTCAACCTGCATCTGGCCGCGGCTGAACACCAGGGCGGCATCGTCTTTCTGCATGAAGTCAGGCCCGGGCCGGCCAATCGCAGCTATGGTCTGCAGGTCGGACGGCTGGCGGGTTTGCCGGCCACGGTCGTGCGCAAGGCAGGCCTGCTGCTCGAGCAGCTTGAAGCGCGCGCACGCGCGCACGACGACCAGCTCGACCTGTTCGCACTGCCCGATGTCGACCCATCGGCCGGACTGACGGACTCGGGCGACCCACGTCGGGACGGCGCACCTGCCGGCATCGGGCACCATCGCGACCAGGCAGGCGTGGCGCCTGCAGCCGACCGGGTGGCTGCCGCACTGGCCAGTATCGACCCTGACACGCTGAACCCGCGCCAGGCGCTCGAGACGCTCTATCAGTTGCGCGCGATCCTCGACGATCAGGACGTCGGCCAATGACGCTGGGACTCAGCCGACCGCGCCGCCGTCGGGCAATTGAGGCGATCGCGCTTGGCGCGGTGCTGGGCACAGGCATGTCGCACGGACCGCATGCGCAGATCACGCAAACGGCCCAGTCGGGCCAGGCAGCGCCGCCATCGGCGACGGCAGCCACAGGCTCCGCCACTGCCCCCGCCAATACCGCCTCCGAAGACAGCCCTTTTGCCTTCGCGCTGATCGGCGATCTGCCCTATTCCGATCTGGATGAGCCCCGACTGGCCGCCATGCTGGCTCAGATCGATGCCGAGCCGCTCGCGTTTGTCCTGCATGTGGGCGACATCAAGGCCTCGAGCGAGACCTGCTCGAACGAGCTCTACCAGCGCCGGCTGAAGCTGCTCGATGCGAGCGCCCATCCGCTGGTGCTGCTGCCCGGTGACAACGAGTGGACCGATTGCCATCGCCGCTCGGCCGGGCGCTTCGATCCGCGCGAGCGACTCGAGATGCTGCGCAAGATCTTCTGGTCGCGCCCCGAGCCGCTCGGGCGCAATGCGCGGCCAGCGGTGTCATCGATGGCGTTCGAACGCCAGGCACAGATGCCGGAGAACGTGCGCTGGAAAGTCGGCGCAGTGAGGTTCGTCGCGGTCCATGTGGTGGGCAGCAACAATGGCCTGGACGAATATCCCGGCAGCCGCGACGAATTCGAATTGCGCCAGAAAGCCAACCAGGCCTGGCTCTTCGAGACGCTGGCCATGGCCGAGCGCGAGCAGGCCAGCGGACTGGTGATCGCCGCGCATGGCGACCCCGACTTCGGCCTGTTTCCGGAAAAAGGCCATCGACTGTTTCTGACCTGGCTGCAGGAGATCGCCACCCGCTTTCGAGGTCAGGTGCTGTTTTTGCACGGGGACAGCCATCGCTTCAAGGTTGACCAGCCCCTGGACGACAGCAAGGGGCATCCCCTTGCCAACTTCACACGGGTCGAGAGCTTCGGCTATCCGATGAGCGCGAGCTGGGTGCGGATCGGCTATGACCCGCGACGTGCACAGCGTTTTATGGTCAGCGCGCGGGAAGTCCGTCAGTCGGGTTTCTGACGTTCGATTTCGGCCGCCACCTCTTCGTCGCTCGCTGCACGAAGATCATCGACCTCGAGGTCGAATCGCAGTGACATCCCGGCCAGCGGATGATTGCCATCGAGAATGACAACCTCGTCGGTGATGTCGGTCACGGTGTAGAGTTCGCCGTCGGCCGGCTCGCCGGGCACGCTCTCGAAGGTCATGCCGGGTTCGAGCGCGTCCGGGAATACATCGCGTGCCGCCATCTTGAGCAGCTCGGCGTCGTAGTCACCAAAGGTATCGTCGGGCTCGAGATAGAGCGATGTGCTGTAGCCCAGCGTCTTGCCGAGCAGTGCGGTCTCGATTTTTTCGAAGACCGATCCGTAACCGCCCTGAAGATAAGTCACCTCGCGCTCGCCTTCTTCGATGGCCTCGCCCTGCGAGTCGTAAAGCCTGTAACGCACGGTCACCCACACATTTTTTTCGATCTGCATCCCGCGACCCCGATGGATATCCTGACTTCGATTGGCGAACTGAGTGTAGACGAGTTCATGCGTCGGCATTGGCAGCGCCGTCCCTTCATGGCGCGCCAGGCTTTGCCGCATTTCGTCTCGCCGATCGAACCGGCGCAACTCTTTGCGATGGCTGAAAGCGACGAGGTCGACTCACGGCTGGTCAGTGCCTTCGCCGGTCGCTGGGCACTGCAGCGCGGCCCGATCGACCGTCTGCCGGCACGGCGCAGACCCGGCTGGTCATTGCTGGTCAATGGCGTCGATCGGCACGACGACGCCATGAGTGCATTGCTGCAGCGCTTCCGATTCGTGCCCGACGCACGCCTTGACGATCTGATGGTGAGCTTTGCCACCGACGGCGGTGGCGTCGGCCCCCATGTCGACTCCTACGATGTGTTTCTGCTTCAGGCCCGCGGCAAACGCCGCTGGCGGATATCGCCCCCCGGCGATGAAGGTCTGGTGAGCGGTGCGCCGCTCAAGCTGCTCGCCCGGTTCGAGCCGACCGAATCATGGCTGCTCGAGCCAGGCGACATGCTGTATGTGCCCCCCGGCTGGGGACACGAAGGCGTTGCCGACGGCGAATGCATGAGCTTTTCGATCGGCTTTCGCGCCCCCTCGCGACATGAGTTTCTGTCGGCATTCCTGTCTGCCGCCAGCGATTCACCGTCAGGATCCGATCCACGTTTTTCAGACCGCGGCCGCATCGCCGCACGGCGCCCTGGCGAGTTGCCGGCTGATCTGGTTGCTCAGTTGCAGACCTGGGCCAGAACATGGCAACCGACAGCCTCCGAGATCGACCGCTTCATTGGCAGCTACCTCACCGAGCCTGCGCCCAGCGTATGGTTCGAGGGGCCCGAGCGCCCACTGTCTGAAACTGCCTTCACGCGGGCGATCACGGTGCACGGACTTCGACTCGATCGGTGCTCGCGCATGGCCTGGCGCGGCACGCGGCTCTTCATCAATGGCGAAAACATCGAGACACAGGCCGGCGCAAGGCGCTGGCTCAGGCGCCTCGCCGACGATCGTTCGCTGTCACCGGCTGATACCGGCGCAGCGCTCGGGCATGCCGCCCTGGCGGATCTGCTGCGTGACTGGTACGAGGCGGGCTGGCTGCAAATCGGCAAGGCGTCGAGCTGATCATGGATCCGCACGGTTCGATTCTGTTCAGCAGCCGCGGCGCTTTCACCGAGGCGATCCTCACGGCGGTCGCCGCGGGCCGCCGGGAAATAACGGTTGCCGATCGCGATTTTCGCGACTGGCCCTTCGAGACCCTGGCAGGCGACCAGAGTCTGGCCGCCTTTTTGCAAGGCGAGCCGCGTGCGCGCCTGCGTCTGCTGGTGGCCGATCCGACCTGGCTCGAGCGTCATGCGCCGCGGTTTGGGCAGTTGCGCCAGCGATATCGGGCCGCCATCGAGTGCCGACAGATTCCGCCCGAGTATGACCGGGGCGAGAGCGTGCTGATTGCCGACCGTTGCCATCTTCTGCGCCGTGCGCATCACGACTTCTTTCGAGGCAGACTGACGCTTGGCTCACCGTCTGAGGTCGAACCGGTTGCCAGCCGATATGACGCCTTGTGGAACGAAAGCACGGACTGTCTTGGCCCGACAACGCTGGGGCTCTGATCGGCAGAAATCGAATCGTCAAGCCAGCGTCCGGAATGCCGGACCACTGGCATTTGCTAGAATGGAAAGCTGTCTCCGACTTAGTCGGATGCAAACCCTTCATCGTCCTTTACCGGGCGCCGATGTTGCGGCAAAACCTTTCGTCTCTCGCTCGCTGGCCACCGCATGCAGCAGGCCATTTTTCAGTTCTGCCACCTAAGGAATCATCATGACCAAATCACTGCTTATCGCCTCCCTGATCGTTGTGTCGCTGGCTGCTTGCGGCAAGAAAGAAGAAGCCCCGGCACCGGTTGCCGCGCCTGCACCTGCCGCTGCACCGGCACCGGCACCGGCCGCAGCGGTCGAAGCCGCGAAAGAAGCCGCCGACAAGGCGGTTGATGCTGCGAAAGACGCTGCCGCGGCTGCAGGCTCTGCTGCAACCGCAGTGACCGACGCTGCCAAGGAAGCCGCCAAGGAAGCAAAGGACGCCGCCAAGGAAGTAGGCAAGGATGCTGCCGCTGCTGCCGCAGGCGCTGCCAGCACTGCCGCATCGGCCGTTGCGGATGCCGCCAAGGAAGCCGCCAACAAGGCTGCCGCCGAAGCTGCCAAGACCGCCGCTGACGCCATGAAGAAGCCCTGATCAGGTCGCTGAGGGTTCAGACGGATGCCTGAGGTCGGGCATCCGTGCTTCAGATAGACCGGCTGGCGGGCTGATAAAACCGCATTGCGACGTGATCGTCAGATGCGCTTCTCAGCCCTCCAGCCAGTCCAGGCCGTCATCCTGATCGGCAACATGAATGCGATCGGAGTCCCACCCCAAGCTTGATGCGAGCGCGCAACGCGCCAGCGCCGGGGTGTTGTTCTGTCGACTCAGATGGGCCGCAACAACCTGCCTCAAGAGCGAACGATCCAGACCCGCCAGGATCATCGCGGCGTCGCTGTTTTCAAGGTGACCGTAGCGACCCGAGATACGTCGCTTGAGCGACGGCGGGTAGTCGCAGACCGAGAGCATCTGCGCATCGTGATTGGTCTCGAGGACCAACGCTGTCAGACGCGCCAGCACCTTGGGCAGATGCGCTGTCGGATGCCCGATATCGGTCAGGACGCCGAGACGAGACTGCCCGTCGTCGAGCACAAACTGCACCGGCTCGCTGGCATCGTGCGGCACCGGGAAGGGCTCGACTCGCAAGCCGGGCAGATCGAAGGCTTCATGCGAATCGATCACCCTCACCAGCGCTTCGGCGCCAGCCGCCTGCGGACTGGCGCGCAAAGTGCCGCTGGTGAGATAGACCGGAATCTGATGTGCCCGCGCCAGCCGAAACACACCGCCGACATGATCGCTATGCTCATGGGTGACCAGAATGGCACCGATGTCACCCGGCTCGCAGCCGAGCCGGGCCAGTCGGCGTCTGGCCTCGCGCAGCCCGAATCCGCAATCAACCAGCACCCTGAACGCCGATTGACCGGACGAGCTGCCTGACTCGACCAGGAGCGAGTTGCCCTCGCTTCCGCTGCCGAGGCTGGAAAATCGCACGACCGAAACCGCTGTCAGCGCAACTGGTCGTTCAGCACCGTGACAATCTGGGTGGCGAGGCGTTTGTCGGCATCGGTCGCGGGAACTGCGCCGTTGTCATCGAGCACGCCGATCCGGGAGCCGCCGGTATCGGCCGCAACGGTGACCCGAAACTTCTTGCCTGCGAGATTTTTCTTGGCACCGGTGCCGAAGACCCGATCGAACAGGCCCGGCTGGCTATCGGCCTGATTGGTATCGACATACCGAATGTAGTAAATGCCGTTGGAGCGGTCGCGATCCTCGACGGTGAATCCGCTGCGATCAAGCGCAAGCCCGACCTGACGCCAGGATCGGTCGAACGAATCAGGCATTTGAACGAAACTGCGACCGTCAACATCAATCAGCTTGGAGCGATTCGGCAGGACAACCGTCTCGAGCGCCGCCGCCTCCTGGGACTTCGGCTGTTGAGGCAGGAACTTCAGCACCAGACGCTGAAGGTATTCAGCCTCGACCTCCGGATTAGGGGGAGTTTGCGTCCACATGGTCGAGTCATTCTGAACACCGACCAGCTTTTCGGTGATCCCGCGCTGGGAGATAAAGACATCCGTGCCGTTGCCGGCCACCTCGAGACGGGAACGGAATTTCTCCCTGACACCCGTCGAGTAAGCACTGCCCAGCACGCTGGCAAGCTTGTTTCGCAGCCAGGAGTCGGTCGGTGGCCGCTGCTCTTTCCAATCGGTCTCCATGATTCCCGACTCGGGGTTATCGAGCATCAGCTCGTATCCCGATTCAAGCCAGAAATCGCGCACGACCGGCCAGACCTTCGCAGGCGGCAGATCGACCACCAGCCATCGCTGATTGCCTTCACGAACGATGCGTGCCGGACCCGTCTGCGGCAGCACTTCAGCGCTGACGGCGTTGGTGCGATCGGTGGCGGACGCTCGGCTGCGGTTGTAGGCAGAGTAGGTCGTACCGGCCGACGGACCGGCCGGCACAACGAAGGCGCTTTCTGCCTTCGGGGTGACCAGATCGGGAGGCACCTCAAGATTGGGGCCTTTGGATGCCGATTTGTAATCGATGCTGGACGCACTGCGCATCGAATCGGTGAGATAGGAGCAGCCGCCGAGCAGGGCGATTGCCAGCGTCGGGATCAGGACGCGGCGCACGGGGGTCGCCAGAATGGATCGGTGATTCATGCCAGCACCCCTGACTGACGCAATGCCAGCCTGACCTGCTCAGCGTTGCGCGGCTCGAGCGGCGTCATCGGCAGGCGGATACCGCCTTCGATCCGCCCCATCTGCTGGAGCGCCCACTTGACCGGGATCGGGTTGGCTTCGACAAAAAGCTTGAAATGCAAGGCGAGGATCTGACGATTGAGGGCACGGGCGCCAACGAGATCGCCGGCAAGTACCGCCGCGCACATCGCTGCCATCTGGGCCGGTGCGACATTGGCGGTGACCGAGATGACGCCATGACCGCCGAGCGCCATCAGCGCCAGCGCAGAGTCGTCGTTGCCACTGTAGAGCGCAAAGGACTCGGGCACCCGGTCAAGCAGATCGCAGGCGCGCGGCATATCACCGGTCGCGTCCTTGAGGCCGATGATCCCGGGGACCTGCGCCAGGCGCACGACGGTATCGTTGCTCAGATCGGCAACCGTTCGGCCGGGAACGTTGTAGAGAATGACCGGCATCGAGTCGGACTCGGCAACCGCACGGAAATGGCGATAAAGACCTTCCTGACCCGGCTTGTTGTAGTAAGGGACCACCTGCAGTGATGCGCTCGCACCGACTTTCGCAGCATGACGGGTCAGGTCGATCGCCTCGCGGGTCGAATTGCCGCCGGTGCCGGCGATGACCGGCAGCCTGCCGGCAGCATGCTCGACTGCGACGCGAATCAGCGTGGCGTGTTCATCGACATCAACAGTCGGCGACTCGCCGGTCGTACCGACCGCAACGATCGCTGCCGTGCCGCTTGCAACATGCCAGTCGATCAGTTGCCGATAGCGGGGCAGATCGAGACTGCCATCTTCGTGCATCGGCGTGACGATTGCCACGATGCTGCCTTTGATCATGATGACGGTGCCTGCAGGTAAAGGGAGGATTCTAGCTCAGGGAGTCGGCAACACTTTCAGCCCAACGGGAATCGCTCAAGGTCGAAAGGCGGCGCCAGTGCAACCATACGCTGCAGCCGAGCGGGGCGCGGTGTCGGAAGGTAACCGTCCTCAAACGCCAGCAGGTGCAGGCCGCAACGCAAGGCCAATTGGGCCAGTTCGCCCGGCTGCAGCAGGAAGTCCGGGTTGGCAGGTCGGCCGTAGCGGGCGTTGCCGCGCGCGAAGGTTTCATAGATCAGAAGACCACCCGGCGCGAGCCAGGAAGCCATCAGATCGAGTCGCGCTCGAAACAGATAGTTGGTGCAGATAATTGCGTCGAACCGCTCGGCTCCAACGGCCAACCGCCCATGCTCCAGGTCTACCGGCCAAGTATCGATCCCAGTACCCTGCATTGAGGACAGGGCGCCTGAGTCCCGATCAACCGCGAGGACGATATGACCCGACGAGCAGGCCAGGCGGGCATGACGCCCCGATCCGCTTGCATAGTCAAGGACTCGTGCGCCGGGTCGAACGAAGGGCAGCCATTTCATGACCCAGGCCGATGGCGGGGGCAAGGTGGTGTCCTGGGGTCGCGGCGGCAGCGGTGATCCGGTCGTTACCGTCGAGGCACTGTCGTCCATGGCAGATTTTTGATTCATGAAGGAGCGCCAGCGCAAGCGGGTGGTCGTTATTTGAAGCGTGACGCAGTCAAATCATTGTACGCACGCGTGCAGTCGCATCGCGAGGGCGGGCGGCTGTTCGCGGTCTTTGCGTGCGTGGCGATGGCAGCGGCCGCAGTCGGCCTGACCGCACCCGGATCTCGCCCTGTGGCACTGACAAGCGCAGTCATCTTCGGGCTGATCGCAGTCGGGACCCTGGTCTATCTGCTGACCCGTCCGGATCGCGCCGCCGAGACACCGGCACCCGCC
>Ga0007796_10000083_pt1 | contig 22885 bp, 22 predicted proteins | sample CryBogmetaGMA0M_FD_60373 | JGI IMG/M metagenome (GOLD analysis project Ga0007796, IMG submission 60373) | Freshwater microbial communities from Crystal Bog, Wisconsin, USA - MA0M | ecosystem: Environmental > Aquatic > Freshwater > Lake | place: Crystal Bog, Wisconsin, USA | collected 2009-07-06 | reverse complement strand
TTCTATGTCTGGATATTGTATCTCCTCTAATAATTTAGATGTTTTAATTTCATCTATTAAATTTTCTTTTAATTCTTTGATTTTTAAAACATCTGGTTTATCAATTAAATAAATTAATTCTTCATTTAATTCATTTTGATATTGCTCAATTGATGTTTGTATTTTTAGTTCTTTTTTGTACTCAATATATTTTTTAAGTGACATTTTTCACCATCCGAATTCTTTCAGTATATTTTCGCCTCTTCTTTGAGTATTAATTAAAGGACTATAAGTTGTATCAATTCCGGCAGACAGCAAATCCACTTCTTCTTCCATGAGAGAATCTACCATTCCCTCCTCTAGTTCTTTTTTTATTTCTTCATAAACCTGAGACTTAATTATATTGTTGCTCTCAGCAGAGACATCTCCACCTAATGGTAAATCTCTATTTAAGGAATCTTTTACATACAAAGCAATAGACATAGATATAATAGCATCATCATGTTTACCTTTTTGAGCTTGAGCTTTTTTTGTGACTGGGTTGTATTCAAAGGTTTGTAGCTCTGTTACAAATCTAATACTATTTATTAGCATGGATTTATTTAAAAGCTTATTCTGCAGTGATTCTAAAAACAATGATCTATTGGATTGGCCTATTCTTATGCCCGGTTTTGTAGATGAAGTAATTTTAGCAGTATCATAATACAAATTTTCATAATATAAAGTATGTTGGAGATTGCTTATGACAGCACCTCCTGGACCCATATTTTCTACAGCAATTAAAGCATTATTGTAGAATGTGCCAACCTCATTTAAAACCTGAGCAAATTCGTGAGGGACTACTGTATTAGAATAAAATTCTGCAACTTGTTCAGAAGTGATAGAATCTATTACTTCAAAACAAGAATTATCATTGTTTTCTCCTTGTCCTTCAGCACAGTCTACCCCAATTATATATTCTCTGCCTTCTATTGGTTCTTTCCAAACCCACATAGCTCCTTTTGAATGTTCGTTTTCTAGCTGTGCCATACGCCCAGCAATATTTGCCCACTTCGCAAACAGTTTTCTAGAAGGGTAGTTACTTCTTGTTTGCTCTGTGAGTTCCGTGATTATTTTAGCAGGAAAATAGGTCTCACCAGAACCTAAGAATTCTCTTAATATTTCTTGTAAAAAACCTTTTTCACCTAGCTGTGCCTTTTGTTCTGCAATCCAATCTTCATCGTTATAGTCAGGATGCTCCCAGAAGTCTAAATCTATAACATGAAATTTATTTTTTCCTTCTTTTGCTTCCCTGTATGTTTGCTCATACCAGTTTCCTAGTCCATTTACCGTGGATATCAACGTGCAAGACCCACCAGTAGAAAGAACTGGCCACATGGCCTTCCAATGTTTTTCCATGTCATCTATAAATGCGGCCTCGTCTATTATTAAAAATGTAACGGACTTACCGCGAGCGGCTTCAGGGCTATAAAATTTTATAGCCGATCCAGTATCTGTAAACATCTTTAAATGGTCATTCCATTTGCCTTCATTTTTTTTGGGCTTCATCCAAGTTGGCAAATTTTCACAGGCCCGGTCAATTATCAGCCCTGTATCGGTGGCTTCTCGGTCAGTTTTTGATATCAACATTATTTGTTGATCCATTTGAAACATGCACTTCCAAAGACCATATAAAAGCGTAACCGTAGTTAAACCGCCTTGTCTAAACTTACTAATTATATTGAATCTGTTGTTGCTATAATCTTTAATTACTTTTCTTTGATAATTAAATAAAACAAAAGGAATCAATCCTTTCATAGGGTGCAAAATCCTAATATATTTGTGACAAAAATAAGAAAAAGAATTACAGCATTTAATTATTTCTTTTTGTTGTTTTGCTGAGTCATATTTTTCAACGTCATCCAATGTTTCAGAAGGGTCTATCTCAAGCTCATATTTATCAAATGAGTAATATTTTGGATCATATTGATATTTCCCTGTTGATTTATCAAAAAGACCCCCAGTTTCATAAAATTCTTTTAAATTTTTATGGGTTTTTAACCAGAACTTATCTTTCATAGTTGACCTTAAATTATGTTTATACTATGATATATATAGAAATTTTTACTTAAAAAGGACAAAACAATGAACAAAGAAAAAATGATTGAACTTTTGAATAGCGACCTTAAAAATGAGTGGAAACATTTGCGTTTTTACCTATATCATGCTAGTGCGATAGTAGGATTACACTCTAATGAATATAAAGAAATTCTACTAGAAGAGGCCTCAGGAGAAATGTCGCATGTTACAGAATTCTCAGACTTAATAATCGGTTTAGGAGGATTTGCTACTTCGGAATCAAATGAGTTCCCTAATTTAACTACACCGGAAGATATAATTAATTATGCAATGAATATGGAAGAAGAGGTTGTTCATAATTATGTTCAAAGAATAAAAGATGCTAATGAATTAAAACAATCCCCGGAAGATCACGTTGACGGACAGTGGATTAAGATATTTCTCGAAAACCAAATACAAAAAAGCCGAGAAGACGCTGATCGATATCGTCAAATACTCAGAGGATTAAATAAAAAATACTGTTGACTTTGTGAAAGATTTGTTATAAAATAAAAAAACTTCAAAACCCAAAGAAAGAAAGGACTTCAAATGAAGTACAATTTGGTTGATAATGTTCCTGTTGCTCGTTTTTGGTATAAGGGTAATCATACCCATCCTGTTCGCAGAACAGTTTTAGTAACAGAGTCTACTAAAACTTATATTAAGGGATATGAGTTAAGAGATGGAAATGTGGTTTGCACAGCCTCAAAAGCCCCAATTAAGACCTATAATCGTAGCAAGATTGCAAAAGGACTTAATTTAAGAAGCAAGCCGAAAAATGTTAATCTTAAAAAGACAACATTGGTAAGAAGACCTCTTATGGATCTAATAGAAGTTGGTGTGTGAATTAATTTTCCCATCCACCTTACTAGTTTATTGGTAAGGTGGATGGGAGTTATTTTTGCTATAAGCCGTTCATTAAAAAGGAAATAATTATGTCATTTTTTCAAAATCTTTTCAGTCAAGAGTTTCGTGGCACTTGGGTTCTAGGAGATAGACAATATTCAATTAATTTTATATGTCCTCCTAATAAGAATTCATTCGACTATCAATATGCTTTTAATTCTGGCCCATGGGATTTTAGCACAGATAATACTTTAACATTAAATTATGCTTGGGATATAGACTTTAAGAATTATGCTCAGCTTCCAATAAATGTTGCCGGAGCAAATCCCTCTAACACTACCGCCCAAGAAGTAGTTGTTATTTTAAATACAAATCCTATATTTTCCGAAATGTATACTGCTTCTGTTAAGGAATCCAGTATATTAATACAAACAAAACCAACTAGAGCAAAGCAAAACATAAGATTATGGATTAGTAACGAAGGCGCAGAAAAGAAGATGCGTTTCAACAAGAATGCAGGAGTTGCGGAACTGCCTACTTATTTTGAAAAACATACTATTGAAAATCGATTCAAACCAGATTCAATTGGTCAGTTAATATTGTTAGATGAAACCGATGCTGTTATAGATATTCCAATAATAGAGTCAGCTGGTTTTGTGCCAGTCGATATGAAGGAAGATTGGCAGCTTGTTAGAGGAAGGGCTTCAGGACTATTTACTTTTCAAAAGCTCTCAGTGGATGGATCGGATAGAATAACAGAAATTATAGAGTACCCAGCTGGTGCAATAGAAGGTGACTTTGCCAGGAAAATAAAATATGTATACACTGGTACCAATGCAAATCCTTCTCAAGTTACAGAAGTGCCGTATGTTCTAACAAGTGGTGATTTAGTAACCCCAGATTGATACTAAAAAATAATCAGGTAAATTAATCCAATTACTTGAAGGATAATTATTCCTAATAAAAACAAATCTTTTTTAGATATTGCCTTTGAATTAGCCTCAATTTCTTTTATAATTCCTAAGCTTTTTAGATCAGTTTGCTCAGATGTCTTATTGGAATTGATTGATTTAACTGCGGTTACTATAGCTTCTATCATTTCATCTCTTGTAACAAAAGAATTATCCTCTTTTTCCTTCAGCTTAATATCCATAGTTTCAATTTTTTCTTCAACAACTTCACCTGTGTTTGCGTCTATACTTTCTGTTACTCTTTCATAAACCACGGGTTTTATTTTTTCAATTATTTTTTGTTGAATATTTTTTGGGCGATCTTCATCTACTCGTATCTCAGTCGTTCTTTCAATTTCTTCACCTATTTTATTTTCTAAAACTATTTTTTCTGCTCTTCTTCCATCTTCTAAAACCCATTTTTCAATATTTTCACTCATATTATTTCTCCTTATTGTTATAAATCCTAAATTTTGCAAATTGATTTTTTTTACTTTTTTCCAATTTTCATTTTTTGATCGCTTCATATTTGCCTTAAGATTGGAGCGACTTTTATCTCAATAATAGAGTCTCCTAATAATTTTTCTATTTGTTCATAAGCAATTTTTTTTGCTTCTTCCTTAGATTCAGCGATAATAGGCTCTATGTTCTTATATTCTATTCCAAGCCCTCTATTAAAACGAACAATCGTCTTCCATTCTTTGTTTTTGTTGAAAATACTATGGATATAATCAATAGAATCTTTGAAAGTATCAAATTCAATAGGTTTTACTTCTAGTTTGTTTAGTTTAGACGGCCTTTTTTCAACTAAAAATTTTCCTTCTTGATTTGCACAGACAATAAAACCATTATTTGCTAATATTTCAAAATCCATTATCAAATTCCCCATTTTTTTCTAAATTCTTCTAAAATTTTATTTTTCTTTTTATTTTTTTCTTCAATATTTTTTTTGTTTTCTTCGGGCTTATTTATTTTTTCTATTTTTTTTGCCAAACTATAAATTTGATTAATTTTATTTTCCCAAATTTGATTAGGTGCGTATGACTCTAGCTCCCCAGAAACTTCTTTATACACCATTTGCCCTTCATAAAAAACTTTGATTTCGGCTAAATGATAATAAATTAATATTTGTAAATTAATTCCTTGAGACAAAGCATCATATTGAATTCCTAGTTCATAAACTATTTCATCTTCATCCATATCTTTAATTTCTTCGTCTTCATCCTTGAAAATATCTTCAAATTCGGTTTCTTCTGTATAAACTCCTCCTTGCTTAATAATAGGCCCGCCTAATCTTTTTGCTATGGTGGCGAATTTACCCCCAAATCCAATATATCCATTCTTCATAGCTTCTATAGTTCTTGCCTCTTTAATCAATTGTTCGTGATTCATTTTGTTCCTTGTTTAACATATATAATTATATAGAGAATATATCCCTAACAAAAGGAGTTGTTAAATGTTTAAAAAATTATTATCTTGGTTCAAAGATAACGTAATTTATTTAGGAGTCAATAGGACCCAAACAACAAATGTTGTTAGCAATGGAACAAATAAAACAAAATTCTTTCTGAACGACCCCAGTACGCCATATTTAGTTAAAGAACAAGAATCGCCATTGCGTCTTAATTTACCCATAAATGTTACCGGCGACAAAGGACCGGGTTTTCCTTTAGGTAGCTCTCAACAACAAGCTAGTGCTTGTAAAATCGTTTTAAATAATGCTTTATCATATATGATAGCATCATTTAAAACCACAAGCTCACCCAAAAGAATTACTAGATGGGCAGCGACGAGCAATCTTATGGTTAGACCAAGAGCCGGAGTGGATATAAATGCTTATTATGATAGAGCATCTTTAAACTTTTTTTACTTCAATAATAAAATATCACAAAAAGTAATATACACTTGTGATGCTCACTCTGTTGTTACACATGAATTTGGACACGCTTTTTTAGACATTTTGAGACCCGACTTTTGGTCTGCTCAAGCTCCTGAAGTTTGGGCTTTTCATGAGGCTTTTGGAGATATGACCGCATTAATAACTTGTCTTCAATACGACGAAGTAATAAATGCTGCTTTAAAAGAAACTAATGGTGATTTGATGATTTCTAATGTTATTTCTAGGTTAGCAGCCGAAATGGGTAAAGCAATATATGATTTATCTATCGATAAAACCGGAGTGTCATCAAATTCGCTAAGGGATTTATCGGTGGTTTATAGCTATGTAACCCCCGAATCTTTGCCAACAGATGGATTAGATAATGTTTTAATAAATGAACCGCATAGTTTTAGTCGAGTTTTTAGTGGGGCTTTTTATGAAATATTTGTTGGCATAGCCAAAGATATTATGAAATCTGGAATAAGCCCACTGGATTCCATAAAAATGTCTAGAGACGTAGCATCAAGATACCTCATTAAAGCAACAGCAGAGGCTCCCATATCTGTTAGATTATTTGATGCTATAGCAAAACAAATGATTTTAATAGACAAGGCTGAAGGTGGAAAATATCAATTAATTTTAAATAATGTTTTTAAAAATCGTAAAATTCTTTTATCTAAAGTTCTAATGTTAAAAGACGAAAGTATAAACAATATTAGAAAGTCCATTAAAACTTCATATGAATTGCATCTTTATGATAAAAATAAATACATAAAAACCCATTCTACAAAAACTATAAAAATCAAAGATTCCGTTGAAATCTCAGCATTAAATGATAATCCTTTGTTTAAACTTAGTTTGGAAGTCCCTAACCAAATTGGATATTATTTTGATGAAAATAATAATTTAATAGATATTGTTGAAACAACTGAGAGCGAAGCCTTAGAATCTGCATTAACATGTGTAAATTATTTAAATAAGAATAATTTAGTGGGCAAACACCAAAAAGCCTTGTTTGAAATAAAAGAAAATAAGCTTGTAAGAAAACAGATTGTTTGTAAATGCGGGCTACCTAATTATTGCGATCCTAACGCCCCAGAATATAATAAGCCATGGAAACCAGCGAATCACTCAAGCTGTTGTCAATGCACTGGTCCCAACTGCAAGCCAAGAAGTTGCGACTGCTCTGCCACAGAAAAACCCCCAAAACGTAAAACAAAATGCTTTACAGCAATAAAATCCTGCTGTAGTAGTGCGTATAAAGTAGGACAATCTTTAACTCGTGGTTTTTGCTCAAATTAAAAAATTAACCTTCTGCACTATAATATAAGGCGGTATTGACATCTATTGAGATTTAATTAAAATAAAAAGTCATATCTTAAAAAGGAGAATTCAAATGCCAGTTAAAAATCATGAAGAAGATGATAATAATAAATTTAGTAATTCAAGTATTTTAAACTTTAAGTTTGAAGAGGTAGACTCCAATATATCTAGTAGATACGAAGAAGACGAAGAAGATGAAGACGAAGACTACGAAAATTATGATGATGAAGACGATGAAGATGAAGATGAAGATGATGAAGATGAAGATGATGACGATGATTATGGCTATGACGATGAAGATGACGACGACGACGATGATGATTATGGCTATGACGACGATGATGACGATGACTATAGCGAATATGATGACGACGATGATGACGATGACGATGACGATGACGACGACGATGACGACGATGACTACGATGATGGCGAAGAAGATTGATAAATCGCAACAAAAAAACTAAATAATGATATAAAAAACATATATAAAATAGGGAACGCTAATCTTTACAGGATGTAAAGATCCCAAGTGAAACAAGGAGGTTCATGAAAAGCTTGGTGTGTTATGTTTTAATTTTATATTCTTTTATTGATCCATCAGCATATTCTAGAATTCACACAGTTTATCCGTGTGAAAATGCTGAACAAATCAATCCAGTAGCTTCTTACGAAGGCCAAGCAGATGAGAATCTATCTGAAGTTATGGTTCCTATACCATCTAAAGATAGAGTATATAATAAAACAGGGATTCAATGTGTTTGGGCATCTATAGAATGCTTAGCAAGATATGCAGAAGAACCTAAATTAATTAACTTAACAAGTGACCCCGAATGCAAAAGCTATTCAAGTCCTTATTCATTATCAAGCAAACTTAAAAAGTTAAATGTTAAATTTGAGCAAACAACAAGCCGCTCAGATTATAGTTTGATAATAAAATCTATTGTAAAAGAAAGAAGAGGATGTTTGTTCGGCGTCCCAGGCCATGCTATGGTTTTAGTTCATTATGACAAAGAAAAAGGGATCATAAAATACATCAACAATAGCGATAAATCTTTAAAAATTAGAACTTGGAGCATTAAAGAATTTGAACAAAGATGGGATGGATGGATCTGTGTAATTTATGCAGACAGAGATATTGTGCCGAAAAAATATACAAAAACATATCCAATACCAATAATAGATAAAAATCAAATTCAAGGCAATTATGATAAAGAATATATTTTACAACCTATTTTTTCAAATTCGCTTTAAATGATTTGCCAAAGAAATTAATTTTTGTTTTTGCACCATCAAAATTATAAGTATTTTTTTTATTTTTTTTAGTTATAGGCAAATCATCACCATACGTTGGAAACGCTCCGGGCCTTTCCATTCTACTCGCCACACCATCTCCTCCATCTCCCTCATCATCAACCGATGAAGGATCGTTGGCGGAACCACCATACCATTCTTTTTTAGTAACGAAATCTTTAAATGAATACATAATTTTTTAAAAAATAATTTTTGATATCATATATAGAATTAAAGGATTCGAATTTTATCCAGGAGGGATATGAAAAAAATAACATGGATGTTAACTTCTTGCAATATTGTACTTTCTTTAGTTTTGTTTGCAACAAAACTAAATTGCTTAAGCTTTAATCTCAAAGCACCAGAAAATAAACTAGCTGAAATAAGCCAGCCCGCTGATGAGATTCATACAAATATATCAACAAAAACTCCAAAGTTTTTATCGTATGAAAATCTAGTCGAGCAACTTAATCTATGGGAAAAAGAAGCACCAGGTCTTGTTGAAATAGGAACCTACGGTAAATCATCAAAAAATAAAGATCTAACCTATTTAAGAATTTGTAAAGATAAAAATTCTGATCTTCCTAAAGTATTAGTAACAGCTTGTATCCATGGTAATGAACCATGGTCGGCAAGTTGTGTTATGGCGTATATTGGAAACCTTTTATCTGAGTTTGAAACAAATCAAGAAGTTAAAAATTTAATCTTAAGTAGAGATCTATATTTTATTCCTGTTGTATCGCCAGACTCCTACCCATCAAATAGGTTATTGGGAAAAACAGACCCCAATAGAGATTTTCCTACTTTAAAAAATCCTAATCACCAATCGATAACACCAATAAAAGAACTTCAGCATTTTTTCTTAAAAATCAAACCAGACGCTGTTCTATCTGGTCACACTTTTGGCAGAATTTATTTGATACCATACGGAGACTCTACAGAAAAATGCCCCAACCATGAAGAATATGTTCAATTAGTAGAAAAGATGGCAAACATGTCAAATTACTTTTATAAGCCTTGCTGTAGATTATATAAAAATCCAATTTATGGGACAGAACTAGATTGGTATTATCGCAATGGAGCGTTTGCTATAGTAGCTGAATTTGGGACCCACCAAAAAGAACCAACAGATTTACAAATTAAACAAGAATTTGAAAGAACTTGGGAAGCTTTTAAATTATTTTTAAAAGAAGCCCCACAAATTCACATCAAATCAGGAGCAGACTTTAGTTTATATTTTGAAAACGCAGGAATAGAGCAAGAATATTTTATTCATCAAAAAAAGATTTTAGGAATTAAGTCAAATTAGTTTGAGGAACATTTTTCCTTAAAAAGGCATAATACTTCTCATATCCAATTTCTACTTCTTTCATTAGCGAATAAGGAATAACTTCTTTTTTTACTTCTATGTTTTTAAGATCCGGTAGATTAGGCTTATCTTTTAAAGATAAAAAGTCTTTTATAAGCTCCATTGAGTTTTCATTTTTTAAATCTTCAAAAGTCAAAAATATGCTTTTTGGTGCTCTTTTTGCAATTTCGCAGATTCTCCGTAAACGGTATAAATACTTTCTCAATAAAAAATTTGAATTTATTCGATCATAAGCCAAATTTAAACAATTTGGAGGTCTAATTAAATGAATAAAATAACACTTAGAAAGATCCATCCTCGTTGATAAAGCATAATTGTTATATATTTCATCTAAATAAATAGCATGTTTATCATTTCTTTTATGATCTAAATTTAAAATTTGAAAAAAATCATAATTGTTTAAATATGTTCTTTGTCTATTAGCTCTATACCCCTGAATATAAGAGTTTTCAGATAAAGAATCGTATAACTCCGGAGATCCAGAGTACATGTGGCTATTTAAAAAAAGTATTTTTTTCATGACATTAGAATAATAGCAATAATCACGTAGATCATTTACTATATACTATATTAGTTTTATATCCCTTTTTAAAAGAAAAAATAAAAATGCCATTGTGGAGCGATCTTTTTAAACTTTTCACCTATGCAGGAGAACAAGACCCTCTTTCAAAGCAAAGAGACTCTAGACAATTCCAAGGTGCAGGTGTAGCACAACCTGAAGCTATCGGCGTTGATTTTACCGGTGCTGGCCCAAACGCCGGTATGGCAAATTTCCGCCAAACAACGGATATGATCGATACCACAACCCTAACAAATAGGGCTATGAGATATAAAGAATATGAAAGACTAAGAAACGTTCCTGAAATAGAAATGGCCATGACAGTATTTTCTGACGAGGCCTGCGTAACAGGAGATACAAAAGTAGCAACCCCATTTGGACTTATAAGTATTAAAGACTTGGCAGAAAATAAAGGAGAAGAAAGATTTTTAGTTTATTGCTATGACTTTGAAAAGAAAGACTATACCCTAGGATGGGCCTTCGTACCAAGATATGTAAAAGATGCTGAAACCATAACAATAATTTTAGATAACGGATCAACACTCACCTGCACAACAGACCATAGAGTTTTAAAAAGAGATGGAACATGGGTTGAAGCAGGAAATCTACAAAATGGCGAAGAGCTAATGCCCTTCTATAGAAGACCCGCAAGCTATAAACATACTAAAATTAGACAGAAACAATTTCCTAGAATATTTACATTCAATAAAGGATGGACACACGAAAGACAAATAGTAGATGAATGGAAATCAGGCAAAATTGATGAAAAACAAGAAGCCGTTAATCGTGCGATGAAAATGATAGGAGCAGGAATTTCTGTAAGAAAAATAGAAAAATTAATGAAGCATGAGTGGATAACAATTGAAAAATGGATACACGATCAAGGATTCTCTCATAAAGAAACAAAATTTTTATACAAGTTTGAAGATCGCAGAAGAATAATAGGAATTCATAAAAATGAAAATAAACAACCAGTCTATGATCTTTCAGTAGAGAAACATCAATGCTTTGCTACTGATAGTTTAATAGTTCACAATTGCCAAAAAGATGAAACCGGACATGTATTAAAGGTAATAGCACAGAACGAAGAAGTAAAACAAGAAATAGAGTTTTTATTGCTGCATAGAAAAATGCTCAACATGAATCGAAATGCTTGGGGACTGTTTAAAAGTCTTTGCATATTTGGAGATTTATTTCTTGAGATAATTATAAATCCAGATAGCCCAAAAGAAGGTATTTACAAAACAGTTCCATTACCACCCGAAACAATGTATAGAATAGAAACTGTTAAGGGTAAAACTTTAGAATACCAACAATCAAAAGAAGGACCAGATTATCAAGCAATAATTAGATGTCCAGTAGAAGATGTAGAATCAAATGAATTAAACAATACCACAGCAATAAGATTTGCTACCAACCAGATAATACATTTTAAAATCGGAGACGATAGAAAAACATTTTATCCATACGGACAGTCACTAATCGAGCCAGCAAGAGGCCCAGCACACAATCTAAGGCTTCTTGAAGATGCAATGGTAATTTATAGGCTTTGCTTGGTAGGCGACACTAGAATAAGGACTTTAAACGGATATAAGTACATTAGAGATCTAAATAAGGGCGATATTGTGTATTCCTATAATCAAAAAGGAGAGACCCTAAAAGCCAATATAATCAACTTTATGAACAATGGAGTAAAAGATGTTTATAAGGTCAGTAGCAAGCATGTACAGATCACAGGAACGGCAACACATCCCTTGTTGGTTAATAGGGAAGGAATAGTTCAATATGTTGATATTCAAGATTTAATAGTTGGAAAAGATAAACTTATTAATGTTACTAGAGACGAAGAAAAACAGGTGGAAATACCAGTGATAGAATCTAAGAAGTGGGCAAAATTAAATTTAGAACAAAGAAATAAAATAAATGAAAGAATATTATCTGTAATAAATGTCAACCCAGCTAAATTAAAAGAATTTTTAACAAAAGAAAACGCCTGGCTGCCAATAGAACAGGCAAAAGTAGTTTGTGAAAATTTTGATCTAGATTATCAAGAAATGATACCGAGAAATAAAAATCAAGTAAAAGAAAATAGGGGTAAACTACCAAAATTTGTTGATGAAGATTTTGCAAGAGTATTTGGATTTTTATTGGGAGATGGACACATCAGAACAGGACATGCCGGCTGTGAAAATCAATTAAGTTTTGCAGGTGGAACAGATGAAAGACAAAACTTATATTATTGTCGCTTATTAAAACAGTATTTTGGGAAATGCAGATTTGAAAAAGATAAAAACACACAAGGAAATTACGTTGTTGATTCACAGTTGGCTTGCCGAACTCTAATATCAATGGGCTATAAACCAGGAACTAAAAACAAAAGAATTCCAGACTGGGTTCACACAGCACCTAAAAATATAAGAAGAGCATTTGTAGAAGGTATTTCAAATGCTGATGGATGCGAAAGATATACCAAAGCCGGAACTTGGTTCTCAACAATAGAATTATGTAATAAAAAACTAATTGAAGATATAAAAGAAGTATGGGCATCAATTGGATTATGCTCTGGCAAATTAGTTCATAGAATTAGAAAAGGTGGACACGAAATAGAAAAAGGCAGAAAAATGCCGCCAACAGAATGTTGGTCCGTTACAATCTCTAATAGAGAACTTCCAAAATATGAAAAGATTATATCCTTAGAACATGCTGGTCAAGAAGAAGTTTTTGATATTACAGTCGATAATGAAATACATAATTTTATAGCTAACTGCACACCAGTTCACAATACGCGCGCACCTGAGCGTAGAGTATTCTACATTGATGTTGGACAACTTCCTCCATTTAAAGCAGAAGCTTTCCTTGATCGTGTTAAAGATCAATTTAGAAAAAGAAAAATAGCTAGTAACAAAGGAAGTACACCAGGAGCAAATGCTGTAGAAGAAAGATGGCAACCACCAGCACAAGACGAAGATTATTGGTTGCCAACAAGACCAAATAGTAATACAAGAATTGAAACCTTACCAGGAGCAGAAAACTTAGGTGAAATAGATGATGCTATCTATTTTAGAAATAAACTATTTATATCTCTTAATTTTCCAAAGAATTATTTTAATAATGAAGATGTTAATGCGACCAGAATATCTTTATCTGCTCAAGATATTAAATTTGCCCGAATGATAGAAAGACTTCAGAGTAATTTTGAAGATGGTTTACTTGAATTGGCAGAAAGGCACTTAAATTTAAGAGGTTACCCAGAAAAATCATATCAGGATTTAAAAATTAAAATGACTCCTCCAAGTGATTGGCGAGAATTGTCTAGAACGGAAGTTGTGACCGCTAGATATGCCAACGCAGGAAGCTTAAAGAGTGCCAATTTAATGTCTGATTATGATATAATGAGCAAGATATTAAAATATGGAGAAGATGAAACAGAAGAAATGCTTGCCAGATTAAAACTACAAAAACTTGAGGATCTTAAGTTACAAGTTTTAGCTCAAAACCCACAACTTTTAGGAGTAGGAATCCCAGGACAAGAAAAAAATGAACCAGAATTAGGAACAACAGCAGGTGGTCCAACAGCAATGCCAGGGCCAGAGGGCGAAGAACAGCCACCAGAAGATCAACAACCCCCAGAAAGTGGAGAACAGAAGCCTGAAGAAGAAGGACAACAGCCATCAGGTGATGAACAGCAACAGCCACAAGAAGAGCCTGGAAAACAGACTCCAGAGCCTACAAATCTTGAAGAGCCAACAGAAGAGGATTTGAAAAAATACGATCTTGAAGTACAAGGATACGAATCTGAACAAGACTTTGAAGATATAGACTATAGCGTTGGTGAAGGATGATTAACTTATTTCCTAAAATATCTATGAAGAACAAAAGGCTTATAGACGCTTGTTCTTCTGTCGGATGTTATCATTGCTGTAAAATATTTGACCCTAAAGAAATAAAAGAATACACAGACAATAATGAAACTTGTATTTGTCCACACTGCTTGGCCGATTGCATTGTTGGAGATAAGTGTGGTTTTATTCTTGATGAAGAAATTCTAAAAAAAGCAAACAAATATTGGTTTAATTCTTAAATTTGAACAATAATATTTAAACTTCAAAAGTATTAACAGTATCAACTCGATCAAAGCCTTCATCGGGACTTACTTGCTGAAAGCTTTTTATCATTCTTGATATAACATTTTCTCCTATGGTCTTAGAACCTCCTTGAGCTTTTATAAGTTCGCTTCTACTCTTCATTCTTTTAATTAATTCCGGCAGATTAGAATCTTGTAGTGTAAAAACCACAGCTCGTTTAAAGAAATCTTTTCCTTCCGCATATTTTAATGCGGACTTTCTTGCTCCCACTGTCATGTTGGTCATATCCACAACAACATGCTTCCCAGAATTAACAGCGTTTCTAAAATTTTCTTCTAATTTTTTATTGATTAAATTATTTGCTTCTTGAACATTACTATAAACTTTTTTTGCCCACTTCATCCAAACAGGAGCATCCAACACAACTCCAAACTTTTCTTTTCCTGATATGATTTTTCCCACAATAGCATCATCAGGCGGAGTTTCAAACATGTTATCATAGGTCATTCCCATAGAACTAGAAACTTCATCTACAATATCATCTCTATTTACCAAATAAACACTATCTTTAGGAAATTTATTTTTAATATATGTACTTTTGCCCACAGCAGGTGGACCTACAAGCACAACAATTTCTTTTTTGCCAGAATGGTTTTCTGTTCCAAATTCTTCTTGAGCAACATTTTCTAATAACCATTTTTTGAAATTCATAGTTAGTGTTCTATTTTAATCTTGATTTTAGCATTATAATGCTTAGGTAGTTTATTTACAATTCCTTTAAAAATTCCTTCATCTTTATCCATTCTTATTGTGACCTGAAGCTTTTTTAAGTCTAGCATTATTTGTCCTGTTGTATGCATAGTCCAAGGACTAGTTGTTCTATAAGGATTCAAGAATGGATCAGATACATATTTTCTTTTTAAAAGATCTAAAACATCTTGAGGGGTCTCAGCTTTTTGCAGATTTTTTTGTGCCAATTGCATTCTACTGTGAGAAGATTCCTTTTTTCTTCCATGGGTGTAACCAACTTTTTTATGATAAATTCCATGGTTTGTTCTTACAATAATATCCTCTTTTACTTTATTGAGTATTCCATCGTGCTTTGATGTCATCTCAAGAACATAAACTTCTTTGCCGTTGCTTATTAAAGTTTGGCCTTTCAGTCCATCATTTATCCCATTTCTTTTCTTTCCTGAAATACTATCTAGAGCATCTTTAATATTTGTGTAGGACAAGGCTTTTCTGATCTTTTTACCATCAGTAGCAGCAACCTTTTTTTCAGTAAGATCAGGTTTTCTGGCTCCGTTTAAAACTCTTTTTCCTTCTTTTTCATCTTGTTTAACCAATAAACTACTATTTATTATTCCTATACCATACTCATTCATTCCTTCGCTCCAGTCGGTATCCACATCTTTCCAGTATACAACTTCTGTTCCATCAATTAATTCATGAAAAACTTCTATTTTGGCAACATATCCACGATCTCGGTTTTTAGCCAAAATAATATCATTTTTTAGCCTTACAGCGGCTACTACACATTCATTAAATAAAAATTCTTTAAATTCCATTTCATCCAACAACTGGAGTATTTTCTTTTTTCGTCTTAGGAGCTTTTTCAACTTTGTTCATATATCCGCCACAACCACGACACTTAGCTTTTCCAGCATTAATATCAAACAATGAAGCTCTTCCTTCTTTGCCACAACGAGCACAAACTGCTGCGGTCTCTACTAGATAAGCTTCACCTTTAAAAGAATCGGCAGCATTTGGAGACAATACATCATTGTGTCCTTCGTCTCCTAAACCTTTTCTAATAGTTTTGCCCAATTTTCTACCAGCTCTTCGTACTGCTCCCTTTAAGTCGGGTAAAGAATCAAAATCATGTTGCGCTAATATTCTGTTAATTTGTTCAGACACTTCTGGAATTGCTGTGCTAGTCCTTTTTAGCCAGCTTATAACCATGTTTGGTTTGGCATCAAGTAACAATTCAAATGCTTCCATAACAGCTTGCAAAGCACCTTCTGTTCTAGAATCTAATCCTATGCTAGAAGCCCCACCCGTTATGTCTTTTCCAAGAGAAACAGCAGAAACTTCTCTTAATTTTATATAATCTTTAAATTTTTCCATTTATTCTCCCAATTTTGAAGGTTGATGCATACCTATCTATATATCTTACAAAATATTTTTAGTTAAAAATTAAAGTTTGTTGTCTATATAAACTTTGAGTTTACTCTATTACTGAGTAAATATTGCAAGATAGGAAAAACTAATACACAGGGAGTCAATTGACCTATGAAAAGAACATTAATTAGTTATGAAGCCTTCAAGAAACTTGAAGAGCAATCTTTAGCAAATTCCGAAAGAGAATTAATTGAAGCTCAAGAAGTTTTTGCTGAAGCATTAGGTGTAGAAAACCTAGAACTACGCAATTTTACCGAATCTGAAGTAACATACGAGGTACCAGATGGTACTTATATACATGCAACTTATACCATCAACAAAGATAATGTTATTCTAGAAAACATTGAAAGATTAGTTGTTGATGAAAATACTGAAAAAGCTCACTCTCGTGAAGTAATTTCAAACATGATTGATGATATTATCGAAGGCAAGGATGTTGATGCCAGTCAAAAATTTGAACAATACATTAACATTCCTTGTGTAAAAAGAACCCTTACGGAATCTGCTTTCAAAGTAACAGTATCAAAGCCAACAGGAATGCACTCAAAGCTTTTCCACAAACATCAGCCAAAGTGGTTAGTAGCTAAGAGAACACGCTCAAGAAATAAAACTCTTTCTCGTATGAGCCCAAGTCAGAAAAAATCACTAGCCAGACAAAGATCCGCTGCTCGTAAAAGAATGGGTGGCACAACCAGCAGCCGTGCTCGTGTTTATGCCAGAAAAGTTAAGCCATCTCACATGAAAGAATGGTCAAATCTTTGTGAAAACGTTTATGGTTATTTAAATCATAAAAACATGAACAATGTAGTAAGCGAGTCTTTTGTTAAGACCGATGAAAATGGATTGCTAACAGCAATATCAGTTCCTACAGCACTCAAAAGAAATGAAGGAAAAGTTTTATCATTAAATTATGATATTCTTAATACCGACGTTAAAGTTATTCGCAACAAGATGAAAAATATTAAAGAAGATAGCAATTTTGCAAAAGCTATGGCTGATCTAAAGAGATATAACAACATATCTGACAATGGTTCACTAGAATCAGTTCTAGAAGCTATTGTAACCCGTTGGCCCGATGTTCTTTATGTTACCGAATCTGAACTTGCATTACAAATTTCAAAAGCTTTGGAATTAGCCAATGTAAAAAATTATGATGATCAAACATGCTCATTCATGGCAGAAGCAATTCTAAGGACTGCTCACAATGCCTACTCAAGTCGTGTTAAGAAGATTGGAACAATAGCAGGAGCAGAAGGCGATATCACTGCAGAATGCAAAGAATGTGAAGATGCTTATAGCGAATTTAAGAAAGTCGCTGAAAGTTTCTATGCTATTCTTGATGAATCAGAAGAAAATGATCTAAGAGTATTTGCAGATCTTTTCAACGCTCTTCGTGAAGTTTATGAGCTAGCAGTAGAAAATAAAGACAAAGAAACAGTAGTAGAAACCGATAAGCTATTAGAAGCTTGTGCAGCTGTTCTAAATAAAGAAACAGCTCCAAATCTTGAGCTTGCCGAAGCTGCTGCTGATTTTCTTAATTATTTTGTAGAATCTAATGTGGATGGAGCATCCAACGATTGGGATGTTACAACAAATCCCCATCATACCGTAGTCGGTGATCACCCCATACTAAGTAAATGGGCAAAATCAGATGCTATCCCCTCAGTTCATAGCGGAGACTGGAAAGGCCCAGCCCCTGTGAGCGACGGTAAGAGCTATAACGGTGATCTTGATGATGAAATGCAAAATATGGGATGGAGCAACGTTGGTGGCGAAGAAACATGGCCATCACTAGATAATCCTTATCTTCTAAAAGCATCAGATTCATTCAAAATGAAGGAAAAATCGGTTGTCGATGATGGTGACGAGTTAGGTCAAAATCAATCGGGTGATACTTGGCCAAACCTCAAGAACCCTTACTGCCCTCCAAGCTTGGGCGGCGATAACAAAATGTCCCATGAATGAAAAGGAGTTACTTCATGGAAAAACAAACACTATTCGTAGATTGCTGCAATAATTCTGGGTTTACTATGAGTCTTAATGAGGCTGCCGATAGCGGCCTCACAAGATTCAGAGGTAAATTCCAAGAAGCAGAAGCAGTTAATAAAAACAAAAGAAAATATCCTTATCCTGTTCTAGATGAAAATGTTAAAAAATTAAAAACAATCATCGAGGCAAGAGGATTAGTTGGTGAATTAGACCATCCAGCGGATAGTATAATTCACTTTGAAAAATGTTCCCACGTAATTACCAAGTTGTGGTGGGAAGGCAATAGCCTTATGGGAGAAGGCGAAATTCTTAATACCCCTCACGGTAGAATTTTAAAAAGTCTACTCAATGATGGTGTGAGAATTGGAATTAGTAGCCGTGGCGTAGGCAACGGCAGAAATGACGAGAATGGAATATTGGTAATTGGCGAAAGCTATAAGTTAATCACTTTTGATGCCGTAGCCGATCCTAGCACCTACTCTGCTTTCCAGGAGAAAGTAGTAGGCAAAAAAGAAAATTATGAACCTGAACAAACAATAAAAAATTCCAGTAATTTTTCATCAAAAAATGAAACTAGCTGCATACATAAAGTTAACAAAGAAGCACTTATTGCTTGCTTGGGTGGAATAATCGAATCAAAAACTAGTAACATTAAAGCGAGGTTAGGCTAATGGAAAAGATTTTAGAAGCATTAAAAAAACTTTTGCCCGAAACTGAAGTACATGACGTTTCGACCGCAATTTCACAAATGTTAGATGAAGCCAAGGCAGACCTAGAGGCTGAATTCAATCAAAAACTTGAAGAGGCCTATGCCGAGCTTTCAAAAGAAGTATCTGATGCCGAAAAAGTAGCAGAAACAGGTTACGCAGAAGCATATTCAATTATTGCTGATCTTCGTAACCGTCTCGAACTCCAAGGCGAAGAATACAAAACTGCTCTTGAAGAAGGTTATGAAGAAGCATATCAAATGCTCAAGCAAGAACAAGGAAAGAACCAAAAGCTTGAGGTAGAAATGTACGAAGAGTACGACCAAAAGCTAGCACAGATGAAAGAATATATTGTTGATAAGGTTGATCAGTTCCTACAATTCAAAGGTCAAGAAATATACGAGCAAGCTAAACGTGAGATCATCAATGATCCCCGTATGGTAGAGCACAAAGTAGCTCTTGATAAAATTGTAGATATTGCATCAGGCTACCTCTCTGACGACGATTTCAATAGCGTTAAATCAGCCAAACTTGAAGAAGCTGTCAAAGCTATCGAAGATATGAAGGGCCAAGTTCGTATTCTAGAAGCCCGTAACATAAGACTATCAACAGAGAATACAAAACTTAACGAAGCTGTCCGACAGGCTCAAGATGTTATTACAGAAAGCAAAAGAGTAGTAACAGAAGTCAAAAAAGAAGCTGTTGTTAATGAACAGAAAGAAAGAACTGAAAAAGCAAAGAATGTAACGGGGAGAGGAAAAACAGATAATGGTGAAGTCATATCGGAATATGCCGCACCAGCCAATAACTCCAGTATGGATCAACTCTTGGTCCTATCAGGATTAAAACAAGCTCAATAAGTAATAACTCAGTAAAAAGGAAAATATGAACGCTAATTCACAGTTTTTAAACGAAGCTAAAGAGTTAGAAACTCGCTGGGCGCAGACAGGTCTCCTCGAAGGTATCAAAGACCGTTACACTCGTTCTGCAACAGCAGTTCTACTCGAAAATCAAAGATTAATAAATGAGTCAAGCACCGATACCGGTGACGTTGCTCAGTTCAAACGAATCAGCATTCCGCTCGTTCGTCGTATCTACCCCCAGCTAATTGCTAACAAGATCGTATCTGTTCAGCCATTGCTAGGCCCAACAGGTCTCGTCTACTATTTAAGATTCCGCTACGGCAGCAACAAGGGTGCAACCCGTGGTGCCACCAAAGCCGGATTCCCAGCCGACGATTCCAATTCACTCATGCAGTTAGCAGACGGAACAGCTAACCTTGATATTTTCTATAGCAGCCAGTTCGTTCAGAACGAAACAAGCAATACCGACCCAGGTGTCGCCGCTTCTGTAACATACAATGGCGTTGAACACACACCAATCCTAGCTGGAACCGTAACAGGAACCATCTATCATGGCTCAACCGCTGTTCAAACCTTCGTTGTATCATCAGCTGGTTCATTCACATTCTCTGCAATCGGCTCACCCGGCGTTTATGTAACCGCTGGCTCAATCGATCTAGGAAATGGCGAAATATCACTAACATGGAATAACTCCACTCCTGGTGCTAACCATGTTGTTTTAAGCTATGAATACAATATGGAATGCAATCAAGATCTTCCTGAAATCAATCTCGTTATTGAATCAGAAGAAATTGCTGCAAAGACTCGTAAACTAAAGGCCGTCTGGAGCTACGAAGCTCAGCAAGACCTCCGCTCACAGCACAATCTCGATGCTGAAGCTGAGCTAACCGCTGTTCTAGCTCAAGAAATCAACCTTGAAATCGACCGTGAAGTTCTAACCGACCTTCGTAACAATGCTGGTACCGTATCAGCATGGGATTTCAATACCGCCCTCGGTGATACCATCAAGGAAAAGTATGAAAGCCTCTATGTTAAAGTTGTCGAAATCAGCAACGTAATTCATCGTAAGACATTACGTGGTGGTGCTAACTGGCTAGTAACAAGCCCCGAAGTTGCCTCGATTTTTGAGACAGCAACCGCCGGCTTCGCTCCAGCCCCAAGCGAAACCTTTACAAGCTCACTAGGCGTTCAATACGTCGGTACTGTAAATAACAGATGGAGACTCTACAAAGACCCACTATTCCCAAGCAATCAAATATTGATGGGCTATAAGGGTGACAGCTACATGGACAGCGGATATTTCTACTGCCCATACGTACCACTCACCCAGACACCAGTGGTCCTTGATCCAGAATCCTTCTGCCCACGCAAGGGAATTCTAACAAGGTACGGAAAAAAATTGTTGCGTGAGGGAGCCAAGTTCTATGCAAGGTTATCCATCGCAAATTTTGTGATTTGATTTTTTAATCTAAAAATCACATATAAAACAAACCCTCGGTCGAAAGACCGGGGGTTTTTTATTTAATAATTGTAAAAAAATATTGCAAGAGGGAACTAAATTATAAGGCTAGAAAAAAAATTTTATGTTGACACTCTTTTAAGTTATTGATAGGATAATCTCAGGGAAATGAAAATGAATATTTTAGAATTTAAAGAAAAATACAAAAACTATAAAGATGTTGATAAAATAGAAATAACTTGTGATTACCCTCAACATGAACCAAAAGATGAAATAATTAGGATAGGAAAACAACCTGCAAAAAGAAATATTCTAAAAAATGATGGAAAAATGTTTATTTGTAGAGATTGTTTTATGAAATATAATAATCCTATGAATCGAGTTGGTCAGAGCAGGCAAACCAATGAAATTATATCTGTATATTGCCCTCATGAAGATCATAAAGGTGACAGAAACAGACAAATGAAGAAAAGTTGTTATCAAGGACCTAATAAAGAGCCATATGTGCAAACGTGTAAAAGCTGTGCTCAAATAGGAAAGGTTATAACAAAACAACAAAAAGAATTAATTAGCAAAAAATTAAAAGGAAGAAAATTATCTAAAGATCATGTTGAAAAAATATTGAATTGGCGAAAAGAGCATCCAGAGTGGGCCGAAAAGACAAAAAACAATTTAATACCTGGTTTGGGGGGAGGATGGAATGAAGGTTTAAAGCTGCCAGACGATGTTAAACAAAAAATGTCTGAGTCTCATTTAGGCAAAGAATTTACCGAAAAGCATTGCGAAAACATATCGATTGGTCGGAAAAAAATGCTATCTGAAACCGGTGGATTTACAAAAGAACATAGAGAAAAAATATCTAAAGCAACAATAAAACAATACCAAAATGGATTCGAGCCAAGGTTACATCATGTTAATGGTTGGCATAATTCTCCAAAAGCTGGTAGAGCTTTTTTTAGATCTTCATATGAGAAAAAAGCTTTTATTAAATTAGATGAGGATGATAGTGTTAGAACTTATAAAACAGAACACATATCAACAGAATATTATAATCCAGAAAAGCAAATTAACTCTTCTTATTTAATAGATTTACTTATAGAATACATAGACGGATCACAGAAACTAGTAGAAGTTAAGCCCGAGAAATGGTTAGAAGATCCTACTGTTGGTCTTAAAGTTAAAGCAGGAGAGTTTAAGGCTAAGGAAATGAATGTGCCATTTGAGGTTTGGACGGAGATGAATTTATTCGGACATGTTTACAACAAAAAAAACATGCAAATATTCATTGACAAAATAAAAAAGGGAG
>Ga0007796_10000080_pt1 | contig 23082 bp, 16 predicted proteins | sample CryBogmetaGMA0M_FD_60373 | JGI IMG/M metagenome (GOLD analysis project Ga0007796, IMG submission 60373) | Freshwater microbial communities from Crystal Bog, Wisconsin, USA - MA0M | ecosystem: Environmental > Aquatic > Freshwater > Lake | place: Crystal Bog, Wisconsin, USA | collected 2009-07-06 | reverse complement strand
AGCGCATGGGCTTTGGACTGAAGTAATTTGGTCTCATGTAATCGAATGGATCGGGCCATGGCAAAACGCTTGCATTCGCCGCGTTCGACATTGCGGCTGATTCAGCTTGCATTGATCGTGGCGAGCGCAACGCCTGCCGCTGCGCAGGCGGTCACGCTCGATGCGCTCTTTGCCCGGGTCACTCGGTGCCAATTCGGCAATTTTTTTTACGCGCCCTGGGACACCACACAGCCGATCCATCCTTACTTTGCGGAGCGCAAGCTCAAACCCTATCGGGACAAGGAAGGCCTGTATTACTTCAAGATCCAGGACACGCTGTTCGGACTGCCGGCAGTCGAACTCTTAGTGCCGGGCACCTGGGACTATCACGGCGTGGTGCTTGATGTGCCGCTGGCGACCGCTCGAAAAGCGATGCAACAACGCTTCGGCAGCAGCTTTACTGAAACCTCGCGCACACGTGCCGGTGAAGCGCCAGTGCTGCTTGCCTACAAAGACAAATCAACGGGGCAGTCGTTACTCGCTTGTGTAGAAAAACCCTACGCCGACAAGTGACCCACCGGTCGACCACTGGTCGATCTGGATGCATATCGCGGTGGTGCACTGCCAGAGCAGCGCTGAGCGGGCGGGGCTGATTCAGAAGCGCTGACGGGTGAGCCGCTTACTTTCCAGGGATGTTGGATTTGAACTGTTCCATCATTTTCTGTATCTGCTCAGGCGTCATTTTCTCACCGGGCTTGGGCATCGGCACGCCTGCCATGCGGCTCTCACCGGGCTTCATGTCAGGCGGGCAGGCTCCTTTGTAGACCGCATTGATCACGACGGTCTGTTCAGCAGGCCCTGAGAGTGGCGGCGGATCCCGACGCATCGTGTTGGTTAGCGTATACCGGCTCGACAAATCCCCCGTCCTCTTGATGTGTCCACTGACCTTGCCGGCAGCGGTTTCACAGGCATAGTCGGCCTCGTAAGTGCCGCCGCCAGTGCGCACATTGCTGTGAGTGCAGCGCGATTTCGGATCGCGGCTGAACTGGTTGACTGCATCCTGCTCGGTTTTGGCATCGACACACTGCTGGAAATTGATCCCTGCGCCGGCGCGATCAGCGCCGGAGGTCGTGGTTTCCCACAGACCCGACTGACGCGGCGGCATCCGCGAGTCGCCCTGTGCAAGCACGGCAGATCCGAATGACAGCAGTCCGGCGCTTGCAATCAGGGCAAGCGCTTGCGCTCCAAGTCGAGATGCGCTTTTCGAAACCAGAATCGAAGTCGACAGATTCATAGCCGGATCCTCTGAATGGGTGTCTGGATAATGAGTCCTGAGAAAAAAGATCATATGACAGCCGTTGTGCAATAAGCACCCCTACCGCATGTTGCGCGCCCCGTTGACCAACCGACTCAGGTGATCGCCGGCGCCTTGCTGCCCACGAACTGCAGCCGCAGCTCGCGCTTGAGCACCTTGCCGGTGGCGTTACGCGGCAGGGCCGCGATGATTGCGATATCCGCAGGCACCTTGAACCGCGCCAGCCGCTCGCTGCAGTAGCCGACCACCGCGTCCTTCTCGAGCGTCTGGCCGGGTTTGAGCACCAGCACCGCCAGACCGGTCTCACCCCACCGCTCACTGGGCACGCCGATCACCGCTGCTTCAGCGACTTGCGGCAGCTGATACAGCACGTTTTCAACTTCGGCCGGATAGACGTTTTCACCGCCCGAGATGTACATGTCCTTCCAGCGATCGACGATGTAGAAGAACCCTTCTTCATCGATGCGGGCCGCATCGCCGGTCTTGAGCCACGGCCCCTCGAAGCTCGAGGCGGTGGCGTCCGGGCGATTCCAGTAACCGGGGGTGATGTTGGGGCCGGCCACCCACAGCTCGCCGATTTCATTGACGCCGCAATCGTGTCCCTCGTCATTGACCACCCGCGCCTCGGTATGCATCAGCACCTTGCCGGTTGAGCCGAGCTTTCGAATCGCATCAGCCGGGTCGAGAAAAATGCAGGCCGGGCTGGTCTCGGTCATGCCAAAGCCCTGCATCAGCAGCACGCCGCGATCGGCCCAGTTCTGCATGATGGTGAGCGCGCAAGGCGCGCCGCCCACACCAGCTGCGCGCAGGCGCGACAGGTCGGTGGTCGAAAAATCAGGGTGCTGCATCATGAACTGATAGGGCGCAGGCACCGCGAAGAAATGCGTGATGCCCTGAGCCGGATCGCCAATGATTTCAAGCGCGCGACCCGGATCGAAGCTGCGCATGATCACCACCGTGCCACCGGCATGCAGCACCGGGTTGGAATAGCAGTTGAGCCCGCCGGTGTGAAAGAGCGGCAGCACCGACAGGTGCACGGTATCGAGGGCGACGCCGGCAGGAATCCCGAGATTGATGCAGTTCCAGAAGTTCATGCCATGGGTGATCATTGCGCCCTTGGGATGACCGGTGGTGCCCGAGGTGTACATGATCGTGCTGACATCGTCATGCGTCAGCGACTCGCGCTCGAATGCCTTGCCGGTGAACGCATCGATCATGGCTTCATAGGCATTGCGGGGCGACGCAGCGCCTGCGCTGGTATCGATGCACAGCAGGGTCTGAATGCCACACTTTTTCTGCAGCGCCTGTGCGGTTTCCGTGAACGACACATCGTGGATCAGCAGCTTGGGGGCGCTATCGGTCAGGATGTATTCGAGTTCGACCACCGTCAGTCGCCAGTTGAGCAGGACCGCGATCGCGCCGGTCCGGGCGCACGAGAACTGCAGATCGAAATACTCGACACCGTTCTGGGCGAGCAGTGCAATCCGATCGCCGCGACCGATACCGATCGATGCACACCAGGCCGACACCGCATCGGCACGAACATCCAGATCGGCATAGGAAAAACGCCGCTCCGTGCCGAGATCACGGATCGCTTCCTTGTGCCCGCGATTGGCGCGGTGATGATCGAGCCAGTCGTAGGCTCGCACCGAGCCGCGGCTCGGCGGACGTGAACTGCGCATGGCAGCGATTGACTGCGGATCTGCCATGAAGGCCGGCTTGTTCGGCATGTTTGTCTCCCTGATCAGTGGAATCCTTAGTTCAATCGGTCGGGATCGGCATGCTCGAAGTCGAGCACGACGCGACCGATCACCTTGCCGTCGCGAAGTTCTTCCATGCTGCGATTGACCTCGCTGGCTGCGCGCACTTCAACCGGTGAAGGCACGAGCTTGCCCGAGCGCGCGAGCGCAACCACCTGCTTGAGCTCATCCAGGCTGCCGACATAGGAGCCTCGGATCGAGATACCTCGCTGCGCAATCGGCGGCAAGGACATCGTGATCTCGCCACCGAAGAGTCCGCTCATCACAAAGTGGCCGCCCTTGGCGAGCGCGGCAATCCCGAGATTGGCGGTCGCCGGCATGCCGACGAAATCGAGCGCGCCGGCAATCGCGCCGCCGGTGATCGTCTGCAATTGCGCGAGCGCATCGGCATTGCGGGTATCGACCAAGGCCGAGGCACCCTGCGCCCGTGCGCGCTCGAGCTTTGTCGCATCGACATCGCAGGCAACGATATTGCTCACGCCGCGCGCGCGAAGCATCGCAATCGCGGCCATGCCCAGACCGCCGCAGCCGAGCACGATCACCCAGTCACGGGCGATCAGCTCGGGCAACTTGGTGATCGCGCTGAAGGCGGTCAGGCCCGAGCAGGCCAGCGTGGCCGCCCAGCCTTCGTCGATATCGCCGGTATCGATGAGATAGCGCGCATCAGGCACCAGCACATGGGTGGCATAGGCACCGGGCTTCATGACACCCAGAAACTGGTTGTTGAGGCAGTAATTGTCGTGACCCGACAGGCAGACCGGGCAGGTGCCACAACCGATCCAGGGATAGACCAGGCGCCGGTCGCCGACCTTCACATCTTTCACATCGGAGCCGACCTTTTCGACCACGCCATAAGGCTCGTGACCGCAGGTGAAAGGCGGCACGCAGCCGCGATCTTTCACATAGAAGCGCTTGCCGCCACCGAGGTCGAAATAGCCCTCCCAGATGTGCAGATCGGAGTGGCACACCCCTGACTTGGTAATGCGGATCAGCACTTCGGAGCCCTTGGGCTGAGGCGTCTCACGAATTTTTGCCTGCAGCGGCTTGCCGTGTTCAACGACTTCGTAGGTCAGCATTGTCTCGTCCTTGTGATGGGTGATTTGTCTTGCGAAGCCGATGGCTCATCGCGCATCCTAACCTCTGGCGACAGAACGCAAGCCAGGTCTTCATTGACGCTCGTCTGCCCTTCACCGAAAATCGCGGCTTTTCAGAAGGCCAAGACCATGAATGACAATCGCCACGCCAATGCGCCGATTCTGGGTCAATCCGTGCGGACGCTTTTCAAACGCTCCTGGTGGGTCTTTCTGCTGGGCGGTATCGCGTCGACACTTTTCGGCCTGCTCGCGCTTGCCGCGCCCGGCACCGCCCTTGTCGTGCTGGCCCTTTACTTTGCGGCATCGATCCTGGTCGATGGCGCCGTCAATACTGTCGGGGCGATCCAGAACCGGGGCCATGAGGGCTGGTGGATCATGCTGATTTTCGGCCTTGCCGGCATCCTCATCGGCGGCTATGCCTTGCTCAATCCGCCTGTCTCGATCGCAGCGCTGATCCTGCTCGCATCGCTTGCGGCCCTCATTCTCGGCATCGCGCTGATAACGCTGGGCTACAAGATCCGCGCGGCGACCGAACGCGAATGGATGCTCTATCTCGCAGGTGCTCTGTCGGTCGGATTCGGTCTGGCGATGTATTTACATCCGATGTTTGCCGGGCTGTCACTGGCGCTGCTCGCGGGTGCATGGGCCCTGATCGTCGGCGTTCTCAGAATCATGATTGCGTTCAAGGTCCGCAAATTCACGACGACCGTCGGCGAGACGCTGCGCGCAAAGCCGTGACATCCCTCGCGGGTCAACGCTTGGCTGACTGAGACTGCATCCGCGCCTGAACGCCTCAGCGCGAAAGGTCGATCTTGTCGATCCGCAAATGGATGGCGGCAAGATCATCGGACGGCGCAAGACCTGCCTCGAAGTGGCGCACCTGCGCAACCAGACGCCCGAGCATGCCGTCCCCGGCCGACTCCGCCATGAACTCGCCCACCCTTGGCTCACCAAAGAGTTCATCGGCGGCATTCATCGCTTCGGTCACGCCATCGGTAACGATCAGCAATTCATCGCCAGCCTGAAGTTCGATGACGGTCGACCGATAGAGATCGCCCTCATACAAACCGAGGGGCAATGTGGTGTCGGGCAACGGTCTTTGCACGACGCCGCCGGCATCGATCAGAAACGGGGCGACATGACCGGCTCTGACACAGGCCAGACGCCCGCTCTTGACCTCCAGAACGGTCAGCAGCATGGTGACAAACATGCAGCTTTGATTGTCGCGACTGAGCACCGCATTCACGAGATTGACCGCCCGCTCGGGGGCAGCAAAAATCTCATGCGCATCATCACGCAGCGACAAGGCGCGAAACAGCGCCTGCGTTCGGGCCATCATCAATGCGGCCCCGGCGCCCTTTCCTGAGACGTCACCGAGCAGGATCACGATCAGGTCCTGACCGATCAGGAAATAATCGGCCAGATCGCCGCCGAGCTCCTTGGCCGGTTCGAGCACGACATCGATCGATACCAGCTGCCCGTCATGACTGCCCCGATAGTTGGCAGGCACCAGCGCAAGCTGCAAGGCACGCGCGTCGTTGAGCTCTTCCTGCTTGCGCGCCAATTCGTCGCGCATCGCATCACGCAGCTTCTTCTTTTCGAGCGTCGACAGGATCCGCGCACGCAGCAGCGTCGCATTGAAGGGCTTGAGGATGAAGTCTTCGGCGCCCAGTTCGATACAGCGCACGACCGGGTCGAGATCAGTCAGCGCAGAGATCACGATGACCGGCAGATCAACCAACTTGTCCTGCGCCTTGAGGTTCTCAAGGACCTCGAAGCCATCCATCTCCGGCATCATGATGTCGAGCAGGATCAGATCAAACGTCTGACGGGCGATCGCCTCGAGCGCCTCGCGGCCGTTGGTGGCTTGCTCGACGGATTGGATGCCCAATCGCCCCAGTCGACGAACCAGAATATCGCGGTTGTCGGCGACATCATCGACAACGAGGACACGGGCACGGGCACTGGCTGGAGTCATGGCGACGCTCTAGGCAAAGTGAAAGGCGACGCGGAGCGCGTCACGGCATTATCAATGATCATCGATCATCGAGAGCAATTGATTGGCCGTGGCGATGACCTGCCGCAGCTCAGGCATCAGGCTGCGTGCACCGCCCTCCTGCCAGTCTTCCATCAACAGTTCGCCATAGCCTTTGACCGCGTTCAGCGGGGTTCGCAGATCGTGGCGCAGATGCTCGTGCGCAGCGAGCCAGGCCCGCCCTTCCGGGGCAGCGGGCGGCGGCGCACTGATCAGCCCGGCAGTCAGTGCCTGCAGTCGATCCGACGCGGCGCACATCCGATCAAGGTCGGCTGCCGCATCACTCACGCCGGTTTCCAGAGCCTTCCTTCTCAGGCGCCCAAGCTGATCCGACAGTTCGTCGACAGGCGGCTTCAGGGCCAGACACAGCTCAGCCATCTCGCGATGGATCTGGCCGATTCGTGCTGCTGACGTCAGATCCATGTGATTGCGGCCGCCGTTGACTGGCCGTGTCACACACGACCGATGAGTGCTTGATCGACGGATCAGCCGCCAGATGTCTTTGATCGAAACGACTCGATCTTGCCGATCAATCGCTCGAGTTCGATCGGTTTGGTGTCGTACTCGTCGCAACCGGCCTCCAGCGCCTTTTCGCGGTCGCCCGCCATCGCATGCGCGGTCAGTCCGATGATCGGGATATGTCGGGTCTCGGGCGCCCCCTTGATGCGCCGCGTGGCCTCCCAGCCATCGATCACCGGCAGGCTCATGTCCATCAGAATCAGTTCGGGAGACGCAGAAACCGACATCAGTACGCCCTCGCCGCCATCGACCGCCATCACGATCTCATAGCCCTTTCGTACCAGCCGCCGAGACAGCATGTCGCGATTCATCTCGTTATCTTCGACAAGCAGGATTTTCAATGTCTTTACCTCTCAAAACAGACTGCACCGGCATCAGGCTGAATGCCCACTGCGCCTCGGGGCTCGCAGGGCAAGGCGCACCTCGGTGCTCAGGTCGCGGGATGATCCCGCACTCTTGGCAATCACCGCCCGGGCATGCTCACCCAGCCATTCGCGCTCCTGCGCGGTCAATTCCTTGGCACTCAGGACGACCACCGGGATCGACTGCCACTCGGCATGGCGTGCAATTTCCTGCAGGAACATGAAGCCATCCATGTCGGGCATCATCAGGTCAAGCAGGATGAGCGACGGCAGCTCATTCATCGACAGCCATTGAACGGCCTCTTTGCCGCTCCCTGCTTCAATGAACGAGATATTGGCCAGCTTGAGCTGGTGCCTGACCAGTTCGCGGCTTTGCGGATCGTCGTCCACCATCAGGATCGTTGCAGCCTCATCCAGCAGGTGATGCATCAGGGAGCCCAACTGCATCCGATCGATCGGCTTGGTCATGAAATCATTGGCACCGAGCGAAAACGCGAAACCGCGGTCAGCAGCCACGGTGACCACCACCACCGGAATCGCGGCGAGTTCGGGATCTGCCTTGAGGGCGGTCAGCACCGACCAGCCGTCCATTCTCGGCATCATGATGTCGAGTGTGATCGCCGATGGCTTCAATCGGCGCGCCATCTCAAGGGCCACTTCGCCGCTGCCAGCCTCGACCACTCGCCAGCCTTCCTTGCGCAGCACGATTGCCATGAGATCGCGTGACGCGCTGTCATCATCGACCACCATGACCAGCGGTGCATTGACGTCACCCACACTCTCTGTCGCCGGAATCGATTGACCGGTGCTGCCCGCCACCGACGGCAAACGACTCGGCAGGACCATCGTAAAGGTTGAGCCGACACCCGCCTTGCTGTCGACCCTGATCGAGCCGCCCAGGATCTCGCAGAAATGCCGGGTGATCGCCAGACCAAGTCCGGTGCCGCCATACCGCTTCGTGGTCGAGGCATCGGCCTGCGCAAAAGGCGAAAACAGTTTTGCAACCTGCTCGGGCGTCATGCCGATGCCGGTGTCCTGCACTTTGAAAGTCACCGGTGACTCCGGTTTCGCCGTGTCGCGATCGACAGTGAGGGTGACGGTGCCCGACGACGTGAACTTCGTGGCATTGCTCAGCAGATTCAGCAGATTCTGCTTGAGCTTGGTGCGATCGGAGTGCAGCGTGCCGATATCGGGCGGGCAGTGAATCTGAAGCAGGTTACCGTTCTTCTGAACCAGGGGTTTGACGATCACGCTGATTTCGTCAAGCAATTCCGGAATCGGGACATCCTCGAAATAGAGATCCATCTTGCCAGCCTCGATCTTCGACAGATCGAGGATGTCGCTGATCAGGCTGAGCAGATGACGCCCGGCGGACTGGATCTTGACGAGATCGCGGGAGTATTCATCGAGACCGTCGTCCTGCGCCATCTCCTGCAGGATTTCGCTGTAGCCGATGATCGCGTTGAGCGGCGTGCGCAGCTCATGACTCATGTTGGCAAGGAATGATGACTTGGCCACATTGGCGGCTTCGGCCTCGACCATCGCCGCTTCAAGCTCCTGCTGACGCTGCTTGAGTTCGGTCACATCGGTGTAGACCGACACCATCCCACCGTCCGGCGTGGCCCGCTCGCTGATCCGAATGAAGGTGTCAGGGTTGCGGTAGCAGGAAAACGCTCCCTCGGATCCGGGCAGGCTCTTCACTTGCTTCTCGACCCAGGCCTGTCCGCTCAGATCACCGGTGTCGACCAGATCACGGCTCACCAGTGCCGAAACAATCGAGGTGAGCGCGACACCAGGTTCGGCCAGATCGGCGATTCCGGGATACAGCTCCTTGAACTTCGTGTTGCAGACAATGACGCGCCCCTCCCGATCGAACACGGCAAAGCCGTCCGAAGTCGTCTCGATCGCCGCGGTCATCATGTGCTGCTGGTTCTGCGAAATCTGGGCGATGCGTTCGCGATCAACAATGCTTTGCCGAAACAGCTGAAGGGTGCCTGCCATCGCACCGATCTCGTCGCGTCCCGACGGCGGAATCGGGGTATCCAGATTGCCCGCCGTAATCCCGTTGATGGCAGTGACCACCTGATCGAGTGGTTTCAGAATCGAGCGCAGCACGATCCAGGTGGCGATGATGCCAAGCAGGCTCGTCAACGCCATCATGATCAGTGCGTTGCGCGTCGAATTCTCGATGGTCAACACCATTGCCTGACGAGAGAGGTTCGCTTCGACGCCGATCTGATCGGTCAGTGCGTTCAGATGCGCATCGACGGCCAAACCATCCATTCTTGACACCGCAAAAAGATCATTGCCGGCATCACGCTTGTCATCGGCATAAGCTGCGACCGCCTGACGGGCCGATGTGGCGTATTTCTCGACTTCTACCCTGATGTCATTCGCCAGTTCAGGGCTGCTCTTAGCGAGTTCGGTGAGTTTTTGATCAAGCTCCGTTCGCGTCTGCTTGGCCTCCAGTTCAGACTGAATCGCTCGGGACACGGCAAAACCCGAAAGCAACCAACTGACCGCCATGTCGGTCACCCAATGACGGTAGTCGCCAAAGCTGCTTCGAATGCCTGCAATCAGATCGATTCGCCGGGCCATCTCGGCATCACGATTGATTTGTGCGAGGTTGCTCTTCAGCGACGAAGTGAGATAAAGCGTCGACCCGATCAGTCCTGCCAGGAGCAGGGCCGACAGCAACAGTACGCGCGTCCTGATGCTCAGGCCGTCGAGCAGTCTGCCTGGCGACCGAGGTGTTGCTGGCGTGGCGGTGCTCATCGGTGAATGAGGGCGACGCTGATCACGCCGCCCGGTGTCTTCGTTGCGGCCCATTTCGCAGTCGCCGGAGAGTCGGTCGGACCCTTGATCCCGGAAACGCTGCGCCCTGCAGATGCAATTTGGACCTGTTGGACCTGTTGGGCCTGCTGGCGCCGACGGCCAGGCAAAGAGGTATCGATCGCCACAACCATCGCTTCCTGTTGAGATCAATGAGGGACCGCTGCCGGGTCGAAAGCTCGGACCGGATGATTTCGGATCTGTCTAAGCTAAGTCTTTGTAGGTTACCAGAGCCACAGCCTGCGCCTTCTTGCCGGACAACCCTTTGCACCGCGTCGCAGAATCATTGACAAGCAGATGATCGAATGCTTTTGTACGACCAACTCATTGAGGTGACTGGGTTAGTATCTTGACCGGTCCGGACGGCTCCGACCGGATCGACTCGGAGCATTTTTTTCGCATCCTCCTGAGAACAGCATGATCAGTCGCCCCGATTGCCTGATGCGGATGTCGCTGCGTGCCGCATGCTGCGCAGCACTCCTTCTGTCGGCAGGCTGCGAAAAGCCGGTGCCACCGCCTCCGCCCCCGCCGCCTGAAGTCACCGTGACCAGGGTCGAGGTCCGCGATACGCCGGTCGTCACCGAATATGTGGCGCTGACGCAAAGCCCACAGCAGGTCAGCATCGTCGCGCGGGTCAGCGGTTTTCTCGATAAACAGCGCTACACCGAAGGAACGGTCGTCAAGCCCGGACAGGTCCTGTTCGAGATGGACAAGAAGCCCTTCATCGTGCAGCTCGACGGCGCTCGGGCAGCAGAAGCGAGCGCACGTGCGGCGCATGACACGGCGCTCGCCAATCTGAAGCGCGTCAGGCCATTGGTCGAGCTCAATGCGCTGTCGCAAAAAGACCTTGATGATGCGATCGGCCGTGAGCAGACGACCAAGGCCTCGCTCGAGCAGGCGACCGCCAGCGTCGAGAGCGCGAAACTCAACCTGTCTTACGCCACCATCGAGTCGCCCTTGCGGGGAGTGGCCGCCGCGGCACAGCAAAAGGAAGGCGCCTATCTCAGCGCGCAGAACAATCTGCTGACCACGGTCTCGTCGCTCAACCCGATGTGGGCCAACTTCAGCATCTCTGAAAATGAACTGACGGCCCTGCGCAACGAAGTCCGCGCGGGTCGGCTCAAAGGCCCGCAGAACGCCGTGCTTTCGGCCGAAATCGTCTTGAGCGACGGCAGCCGCTTTGCGCAGACAGGCACGATCTCGTTCATTGATCCGGCCTACAACCCCCAGACAGGCACTTTCCTGATCCGTGTCACGGTGACCAACCCCGAGGGCGAACTGCGGCCCAATCAGTATGTGAAAGTGCGTCTGAAGGGCGCGACCCGGCCCAATGCCATCCTCGTGCCCCAGCGCGCCGTGCAGCAGGGCTCCAAGGGACATTTCGTCTGGGTGGTCGATGCCGACGGCCGAGTCGAAAATCGGCCGGTTGCCGTGGGCGACTGGTATGGCGACCAGTGGTTCATCAATGAGGGCCTGAAGGCAGGCGACCAGGTGGTGGTCGATGGCGGTCTGAAGCTGAAAGCGGGTGACACCGCGAAAGTGTCTGCAGCGGTACCGGCCGCACCGAACGCAGCAACCAAAAAACCCTGACAAGCGCCGGACGCGAGCATGTTCTCAAGGTTTTTCATCGAGCGCCCGATCTTTGCGACCGTGCTGTCGCTGCTCATCGTGCTGGCAGGACTGGTTTCGGTGACCGCCTTGCCGGTGGCGCAGTATCCGAACATCACGCCGGTCCAGATCACGGTCACCACCACCTACCCGGGTGCGGATGCCAAGACCGTCGGTGACTCGGTGGCCTCCCCGATCGAGGCCCAGATCAACGGCGTCGACAACATGATGTACATGACGTCGGTGAGCTCCAATACCGGGCAGCTGACGATCACGGTCTATTTCACGCTCGACACCGACCCGGACACTGCACAGGTCCAGGTGCAGAACCGGGTGAACCTCGCCGCGCCTCAGCTGCCAAGCGCAGTGGCGCAATACGGCGTGTCGGTGCAGAAGAAGTCGGCCAGCACGCTGATGATCATCGGGCTCTACGACAAGGACGCGCGCTATTCGCCCGATTACGTGCGCAATTACGCGAACGTCTATGTGCTCGATGCGATCAAGCGGATCGAGGGCGCCGGTCAGGCACAGATTTTCGGTGTGCCGGACCAGGCCATGCGACTGTGGATGAACCCCGATCGAATGGCGTCGCTCGGCATCACCACCTCTGACATCCAGTCTGCGGTCTCGAGCCAGAACGCGGTGATCGGCGCAGGGCAGATCAATCAGGAGCCTTCCACCGGGCAAGTCGATCTGAACTTTCCGGTGCTGACCCAGTCGCCTTATATCGACCCGCGCAAATACGAAAACATCATCCTGCGCGCCAATGCCGACGGCAGCGCCATCGTTCGCCTCAAGGATGTCGCCCGCGCCGAGACCGGGCGGCGCGCCTATATCGACGATAACCGCCTCAACGGCATGCCGGCCACACCGATTGCGATTTATCAGCAGCCCGGCGCCAACGGCCTCGATGTCTCGAAGGCGGTGCGCAAGGCGATGGAAGATCTCAAGAAAACAATGCCGGCAGGCATTGACTATGTGATCGCGCTGGACACCACCGACTTCGTTCGCCTGTCGATCGAAGAGGTTCTCCACACGCTGCTTGAAGCCATCGTGCTGGTGGTCCTGGTGGTCTACCTGTTCCTTCAGAACCTGCGCGCGACCATCATCTGCATCGTCGCCATCTTCGTGTCGCTGATCGGCACCTTCGCTGGCATGCTGGCGCTTGGCTTTTCGATCAATCAGCTCACGCTGTTCGGCCTGGTACTGGCCATTGGCATCGTGGTGGACGATGCGATCGTGGTGGTCGAAAACGTCGAACGCAATATGGTCGAGCATCACCTGGACGCCAAAGCTGCCTCAATCAGAGCCATGCAAGAGGTGTCGGGCCCGGTGATTGCGGTGGTGCTGGTGATGGCCGCCGTCTTCATTCCGGCGGCGTTCCTGCCCGGCACGACCGGCCAGCTCTACAAGCAGTTCGCGCTCACCATCGTGCTGTCGGTGGCGCTCTCCGGCTTCGTGGCACTGACACTCACGCCGGCCATGTCGGCGCTGCTGCTCAAGCACTCCGACAAACCGCAGCGCGGCTTTTTCGCGGCCTTCAACCGCTGGTTCGAACGACTGACCAAGTCCTACGGCCGCAGCGTCCAGTTCTTCATTCGACGACTGCTGGTGTCGGGCGTCGTCATTGCGGTCATGGTCGCCGGTATCTTTGTTCTGTTTCGCAATCTGCCCACCAGCTTCGTGCCCAATGAAGATCAGGGCTATGTGCTGGGTCAGATCATCATGCCCGACTCGGCCACGCTGCCCCGTACCGCAAAGACCAGCGAACAGATCGACGCGATTTTTGCGAAAAACCCAGCGGTGGCCAATCGCACGATCATCAATGGTTTCAGCCTGATCGACGGCCAGTTCAAAGCCAATACCGCAACCCTTTTCATCACCTTCACCGACTTCAAGGATCGCTACGCCACGACCGACAAGGCCCGTGCCGAGAACGCCCGCGCGATCCTGATGAGCGCTGCCACCGAGGCGCGCGACACCGTCGAGACCGGCGTGATGATCCCGATCGCGCCCCCTGCGATTCCAGGTATCGGGACCACCGGCGGCTTCGAATTCTGGATCCAGGACAAGGCCTCGGGCGACCCGGCGAAGCTCAACGACGTCACCCAGAAATTCATTGCCGACCTTGGCAGCCGCCCCGAACTTTCGGGCGTGCGAACCACCTTCAAGGCGGTCTCGCAGCAGCTTCGGGTCAATGTCGATCGATCGCGCGCGCTGCTGCTCAATGTGCCGATCAGCGACGTGAATGCCGCGCTGCAGGCCCAGTTCGGCTCGATTGTTGTCAGCCAGTTCACCGAGTACAGCCGGGTCTGGAATGTCATCCTGCAGGCCGATGCGCCCTATCGGCAAACGCCCACCGACCTGACCAAGCTCTATACCCGGTCGAGCAATGGCCAGATGGTGCCGCTGTCGGCGATCGCCACCGTCGAATATGTCGTCGGCCCTGACCTCATGCCGCACTTCAACGGCTTTCCGGCGGCACAGATCACCGGTAGTGCGGCGCCCGGCTACAGCTCGGGCGATGCGATCAAGGCCATGCAGGAGACTGCCCGCATGTCCTTGCCTGCCGGCTATGACTTTGCCTGGTCGGGCATGGCCTATCAGGAACTGCAGGCGGGCAGCAGCTCAACCCTCGCTTTTGCCTTCGGCATCCTGATCGTCTTTCTGATCCTGGCCGCGATGTATGAATCCTGGGCCCTGCCGGGTGCGGTACTGACCGCGGTGCCCTTCGGCATCATCGGCGCACTGCTGGCGACCTGGGCACGGGGGCTGGAGAACGACGTCTACTTCCAGATCGGCCTGCTGGTTCTGGTCGGTCTGGCCGCAAAAAACGCGATCCTGATCGTCGAGTTCGCGGTCGAACTCAGGCAAGAAGGCAAGTCGGCACTCGAGGCCGCGGTCGAGGCCGGCGAGCTGAGGCTGCGCCCGATCATCATGACCTCGCTCGCATTCATCCTCGGCTGCGTGCCCCTGGCAATTTCGGTCGGTGCCGGCGCAAATTCACGCCATTCGCTGGGCACCGGCATCATCGGTGGCATGATCGGCGCAAGCTCGCTGGCCCTGCTCTTTGTGCCGCTCTTTTTCCTGCTCTTCGACAAGCTGTCCACACGTGCATCGCCCGCCCGAGCGACGGGCTCGGTCGATGGCGAACAAGCACCCGATCGCGCGGCGTTGCGCGACAAGGACGAGTGAGATGCGGCTTGCTCGGGGGCTGTCCAGCCTGTGCCTGGCCGTGATCGCAGCCCTGAGCGGTTGCATGGTGGTCGGACCTGACTATTCCCGTCCGCCGATTCAGGCACCGTTGTCCTACCGCGAGACCGACCCCACTGCGCGCGACCCTGCCATCCTCGGCGACCTCGCCTGGTGGAAGCAGTTCGGTGACCCGGTGCTCGACGCGCTGATCACCGAAGCGGTGACCAACAATTACTCGGTCAAAGTCGCGCTCGCCAACGTCGAGGCGGCGTCCGCCATTCTGATGCAGCAGCGCTCGGCGCTCTCTCCGCAGATCGGTTACCAGGGCAAAGGACAGCACCTGAACCTGAGCAATCAGGCCGAGATCAATGGCGTGCAGCTTGGATCGGCCGCGCCGGACTCGCAGACCACCTACAGCCTGATGCTCGTTGCCAGCTGGGAGCTCGATCTGTGGGGCCGCATTCGCCGGCTCTCTGAATCAGCGCAGGCCAATATCCTGGCGAGCGATGCCGCCCGCCGCGGTGTCGTCCTGTCCCTGGTCGGATCGGTCGCCAATGCCTACATCCAGCTGCGATCGCTCGATGAGCAACTTGCCATTGCCCGGCGCACCCTGGGCACCTATGCCGAGTCGGTGCGTCTCTTCGAGCTGCAGTTCAAATATGGCCAGATCTCACAGCTCACGCTCGAACAAGCGCGCTCGCAATACGAGGCAGCAGCAGCGGTCATTCCCCAGCTCGAAAACAGCATCGCAGTGACCGAAAACACCCTCTGTGCACTGCTCGGCCGCAATCCCGGACCGATCGCGCGGGGCAAGGCCCTGACCGAACTGATCCCACCAACGATACCCGCCGGGCTGCCTTCCCAATTGCTCGAACGGCGCCCGGACATCGATCAGGCCGAGCAGCAACTGATCGCGGCCAATGCCCTTATCGGAGCTGCCAAAGCACTCTATTTCCCGAGCATTTCGCTCACCGGCGGCCTTGGCGCCTCGAGCAGCCAGCTGTCAAATCTGATTTCGGCAGGAAAGATCACGACCGCGATCGGTGCGACGATCACCGGACCGCTCTTTACCGGCGGCCTGATCGAAGGCCAGGTCAATCAGGCGCAGGCCCAGCAAAAGGCCGCGATGTTCAATTACCTGTCAGTCGTGCAATCGGCATTCACCGACGTCAACAATGCGCTCATCGGTCGCATCAAATTGAGCGAGCAAGTCAAAGCCGAGAAGAAGCGGGTCAATGCGCTGGGTGAAACCTTGCGTTTTTCGACCCTGCGATATGACGGCGGCTATACCGACTACCTCTCGGTGCTCTATGCCCAGCAGCAGCTCTTTCCGGCTGAACTCGCCTATGCCCAGGACCTTGGCCAGTCGCTTGCCGCGGTGGTCAAGGTCTATCTGGCGATGGGCGGCAGTTGGGTCGATGCTGCCGCGAATCCTTAGGCGCCGCTCAGTCGAGCTGGATGTTCTCGCGCCGGATCACTTCGCCCCATTGGGCGGTCTCTGCCCGGATTCGACCGGCGAAGGTCTGCGGGTCGAGCAGTTCGATCTTTCCCTGATTCAGCAGGCCCTGCACCGCAGCCGGATCGTCGCGCGAACCGAGTATGGCTGCATAGAGCGTATCGACGATCGCTGACGGCGTCTTGGCCGGCGCGAGCACACCCAGCCAGAAGGGCACGTCAAAGCCGGGGTATCCCGACTCGATCATGGTCGGGACATCGGGCAGATCGCGCCAGCGCGCCGCGGTCGAGACCGCGAGCGCCTTGAGCTTGCCCGACTTCACATTGGGCACGGTATTGGGCGTATCGAGCAGCACATCGATTTCCTTGCCGATCACACCGAGCTGGGCATTCACGCCACTCTTGTAGGGGACGTGCGTCGTCTTGATGCCGGCACGCTGATTGATCAGCTCAAATCCCAGATGGGCGAGATTGCCCGGCCCGCCCGATCCATAGGTGATCTCGCCCGGCTTGCGTTTGGCCAGCGCGACCAGATCGGCCACGGTATTGACGCCGGCAAGCCGTTCGTTGGCCGGGTTGATCGTCATGATGAAGGGCGCCGACACCACCATCGAGACTGGCGTGAAATCGCGCTCGGGCAGATAGCCGAGCTTTTTGTAGACCTGCGGATTGACCGTGATGCTGCTGGAATTAGTGACCAGCAGGGTGTAACCGTCGGACGCTGACCGGGCCACCTCGGCTGCACCGAGTGCGCCATTGGCGCCCGGCCGGTTCTCAACCAGCACCGGCTGGCCAAGCTTGATGCGCATCTGCTCGGCCAGCACCCGAGCAATGCCATCGGTGGCACTACCGGGCGGAAATCCGGTCACCAGACGAATCGGTTTGCCGGGCCACGACTGGCCCCTGGCCATCGGTGCAATGCTGCTCATGAGCGCCGCAAGCGATGCGCCCATCAGCGATCGACGTGAAAAGCCGCTGCTTGCTGCCATCTGATGTCTCCGATCATTGTTTTGCGGGAATGGGCCCCGGTCTTTGCCCGATGCCCTGCGCAGGACGATATCAGCGCTTGGCCTTGCTGCGGCCGATCGGACCGCCCCTGACCGCTGCCTTCGACTCGTTTTTCGAATCATTGCGCACGGCAGCGCCCGCCGCACGCGAACCGTTCTGGCGAGGAGGCAAGCCGGTGTGCTGCGTGAGGACGGTGCCGCGCCGCGGTGGCGTCGGACTGAGCGGCGGCCCGTCAACCGCCCGGGCAGCCGCCTTCAAGCCGCGCGAATAGGGATCGCCCATCCCTTTGCCCGGCTGATAAAGCGGGATCAGGTGCTGCTTGCCGTTGCCGATCAGATCGGCGCGACCCATGTCCTTGAGCGCCTGGCGCAGCAGCGGCCAGTTGTCCGGGTCGTGCCAGCGCAAGAACGCCTTGTGCAGGCGCCTGCGCCGATCGCCTCGCACCACATCGACCCTTTCGCCTTTGCGATCGTCGCGACTGATGCCCTTGAGCGGGTTGCGCCCGGAGTGATACATCGCGGTGGCGGTGGCCATCGGACTCGGATAAAACGTCTGGACCTGATCGGCACGAAAGCCATTGCGCTTGAGCCAGATGGCCAGATGCATCATGTCTTCGTCGCTGGTGCCCGGGTGCGCTGCGATGAAGTACGGAATCAGGTACTGCTTCTTGCCGGCCTCGGCGCTGAACTTGTCGAAGAGCGTCTTGAAGCGGTCGTAGGACCCGATACCGGGCTTCATCATTTTCGACAGCGGCCCGCCCTCGGTGTGCTCGGGCGCAATCTTGAGATAGCCGCCAACATGATGGCTTGCCAGCTCGCGGATGTATTCGGGCGACTCGACCGCGAGGTCGTATCGCACGCCCGATCCGATCAGGATCTTCTTGATGCCCTTGAGCTTTCGCGCACGACGATACAGGTCGATCAGCGGCCCGTGGTCGGTGTTGAGGTTGGGGCAGATGCCGGGATAAACACAGCTCGGCTTGCGACAGGCGGCCTCGATCTGCGGTGACTTGCAGCCGATGCGATACATGTTGGCGGTCGGGCCACCCAGATCGGACACCACGCCGGTAAAGCCCTGCACGGTATCGCGCATCGCCTCGATTTCGCGCACCACCGAGTCCTCGCTGCGGCTCTGGATGATGCGACCCTCGTGCTCGGTGATCGAGCAGAAAGTGCAGCCACCAAAGCAGCCGCGCATGATGTTCACCGAAAAACGGATCATCTCCCAGGCCGGAATCTTGGTCTCGCCGTCATGGCGGCCGTTGGCATCGGCATAACGCGGATGCGGACTGCGGGCATAGGGCAGATCGAAGACCGAATCCATTTCGGGCGTGGCCAGCGGTATCGGCGGCGGGTTGATCCAGACATCGCGATCGCCATGCGCCTGCACCAGCGCGCGTGCATTACCCGGATTGGTCTCGAGGTGCAGCACGCGATTGGCATGGGCATAAAGGACCGGATCGCTCTTGACCTGCTCGTAGCTCGGCAGACGGATGACCGTACGGTCGCGCGGCGGCATCATGATCCGGCCGGTCTTGGGCGTTGGCATGAAACGCAAAGCCTGTTCGCCGCCGGCAATCGGACCCGACGACGCACCGGGCAGCGCCGCAGCGGCGGCGGCATCTGCACCGGCCGACGCCTCGCGCGCGCAATCGGTCCCCTGGACCTGCGCCTGCTCTTCCATGCCCAGATAGGGGTTGATGTGATCGTCGATGCGCCCCGGACGATCGACCTCGGTCGAGTCGATCTGCATCCAGCCGCGGGCGCTGTCATCGTCGGTGCGGCGCATGAATGCGGTACCGCGCACATCGGTGATCTCGTGCACCGGCTCGCGGGCGGCAAGCCGGTGCGCGATCTCGATGACTGCGCGCTCGGCATTGCCGTAGAGCAGGAGATCGCATTTAGAGTCGACGACGATCGAGCGGCGCACCTTGTCCTGCCAGTAGTCGTAATGCGCGATGCGTCGCAGCGAACCCTCGATGCCGCCGATGATGATCGGCACATCCTTGTAGGCCTCGCGACAGCGCTGCGAGTAGACCAGCGCGGCACGATCAGGACGCTTGCCGCCTTCATTGCCCGGGGTATAGGCATCGTCGCTGCGAATCTTGCGATCGGCGGTATACCGGTTGATCATCGAATCCATATTGCCGGCGGTCACGCCGAAAAACAGATTCGGGCGGCCCAGCGCCTTGAAGGGCTCGGCGCTTTGCCAATCGGGCTGCGCAATAATGCCGACGCGAAATCCCTGCGCCTCAAGGGCCCGGCCGATGATCGCCATGCCGAAGCTCGGATGATCGACATAGGCATCGCCGGTCACCACGATGATGTCGCAGCTGTCCCAGCCGAGCTGCGCCATCTCTTCGCGGCTCATCGGCAAAAACGGGGCAACACCGAAGCGTTTCGCCCAGTAAGGACGATAGGCAGTCAGCGGTTTGGCGGCAGGCAGAACGGGGAGTGCACTCATTAGCCCGCTATTGTCCCCCGAAACCGGGGAACACACTCAGTTTTACTCGACCGTCGCTCCCGACAGTTTGACGATGCGCCCCATTCGCTCGGTCTCGCTGCGGATCAGTGCAGTGACTTTGTCGGGTGTCATGTTCATCGGCACCATGCCCTGAGTGACCAGTTGCTGGTCCACGAACTCGCGGTTGTCCAGCAGGGTGGCAACGGCCGCATTCAGCTTTGTGATCACCTCGCGCGGCGTGCCGGCGGGCGCAAAAAAGGCATACCAGGCGCCGATGTCCATGTCCTTGTAACCGACCTCGGCAAAGGTCGGCACATCGGGCAACAAGGCTGAACGCTTCTCACCGGAGATCGCCAGCGCCTTGACCTTGCCCGACTTCAGGAAGCCCTGAATGGTGGTGATCGCCGGGAACGTGAAGACCACCTGACCGCCGATCACATCCGCCACCGCGGGCGCCGACCCCTTGTAGGGCACATGCACGATGTCGGTGGCAGTGAGCTTCTTGTACATCTCGCCCATGAGATGCGCCTGACTGCCCACCCCATAGGAGCCATAGCTGATCTTGCCCGACTGGGCCTTCGTGTAGGCCACCAGTTCGCTGAAGGAATTGACCGGCAGGGTCGAGGACACCACCAGCGCCAGATTCAGATAGGCAACGGTTGCCACCGGCACGAAGTCGCGAGCCATGTTGTAGGACAGCGAGGAAAAAAGCACCGGGTTCAGCACGAAGGTCGCATCGTTGGTGAACAGCAGCGTGTAGCCGTCGGCCGGTGCCTTGGCCACCGCATCGGCACCGATGCCCGAGTTGGCGCCCGGCTTGTTGTCGACCAGAACGCTCTGGCCGAGCTGCTCGCTCAAGCGCTGGGCGACCGTACGAGCCATGATGTCGGTCGCGCCACCTGGTGCGTAGGGCACCACGATCCGGATCGGCTTGTTGGGATAAGCCGTCTGGGCCTGCAGCCCGCAGACCGGCGCCAGACCCATCATCGCCCCTATGACACCGGCCCTGAACCATCCACGCATTGAATTGCTCCCCAGTCTCGTTGTCTCGAACATCTGTGATGACTGCGCCGGCCCGACAGGCCAGCGCCGATCTGCTCAGGCTCAGGCTCGCAGCTCGAATCCTTCATAACCGCTGGCAGCCACCTGATTGCACCGCTCGACATAGGGCGGAAAGCCCAGCAAGGGCATGAAGACCCGTGTTTTGCCGGGCACGTTGGCGCCGAGATACCAGGAATTGCAGCCCGGATAGAGCGTGCCGCTGGCCACCGCATTCACATGACCGACCCACGCTTCCTGCGCCTGCGGTGTCGCCTCGATACTGCGACGCCGGTTGGCACGCATCCAGTCGATGCACTGTCCGATCCAGTTCACATGCTGCTCGATCGACACGATCATATTGGTGAGCACTGACGGGCTGCCTGGGCCCGAGATGGTGAACAGATTCGGAAAACCCGCCACGTTCAGCCCGAGATAAGTGCGCGGACCGGCGCTCCAGGCATCCTTGAGGGCAAGCCCATCGCGGCCTCGAATGTCGATCTTGAGCAGCGAGCCGGTCATGGCATCGAAGCCGGTGGCATAGACGATCACATCCAGGTCGAAGTCCTGTCCTGCGGCCCGCACGCCCGAGGGCGTGATCGCTTCGATGCCCTTGGGCCGGATGTCGACCAGCTTCACATGCGGCAGATTGAAGGTGTCGAAATAGCCGCTGTCGACGCACATGCGCTTGCAGCCGAGCACCTGTGTCGGGCAGAGCAGCTCGGCGGTGGCCTGATCCCTCACCATGCCGCGGATGCGCTCGTGCACATAAGCCTTGGCGATTTCGTTGGCGCGCGAGTCGATCATCAGATCATTGAAGGAGCGCTGAAAACCGAGACCACCACGCTCCCATGCCTTGTCGAAGGCCTGTCGGTGCTCCTCAGGCGTGGCGTTCAAGGCCGGCCGGTCGGGCACCTGAAGGCGCGAACCAAACGCCGCCATCATCTGGCTGTTGCGTTCGCGAAAGGCGGGGTAATCGGCCTTGACCTCGGCCTCGTAGCCCGGATCGAGCGGCGCGTTGTGGGCCGGGACGGAATAGTTAGCGGTGCGCTGAAAGACCACCAGTTCGCTGGCCTGCCCGGCAATAATCGGGATCGACTGGATGGCCGATGAACCGGTGCCGATCACACCGACCCGTTTGCCGGTGAAATCGACCGGCTCATGCGGCCAGGCGCCGGTGTGATACGACTGACCCTTGAATGACCCCAGACCCGGGAATGCCGGCATGTTGGTCGATGACAGACATCCGGTGGCCATCACCAGGTATTGGCCAGTCACCACATCGCCGCGGTCGGTTCGCACCGTCCAGCGCGAGGTCGACTCCTCGAACTGCGCCGACTGCACACGCGTCTCGAAGCGAATATCGGCTCGCAGATCAAAGCGATCGGCGACATGGTTGGCATAGCGCAGGATTTCGGGCTGCGGCGCAAAGCGCTCGGTCCAGTGCCAGTCCTGCTGCAGTTCATTTGAGAACTGGTAGGAGTACTCCATGCTCTCGACATCGCACCTTGCACCCGGATAGCGGTTCCAGTACCAGGTGCCGCCCACGCCATCGCCGGCCTCGAAGACCCGCGCGCGAAGGCCCATCCCGCGGGCCTTGTGCAGCATGTACATGCCGGCAAATCCGGCGCCCACGACGATCAGATCGAATCCGACATCGACTTCGGGTTCAGGCAGTGCACTCATCATTTCTCCGCAGTCACTTGAAAATCAGGGCGCCGTCGTCGAGATCGGCAACCGGCAATTCGTCTTTCTCGGTCATGTAGTCCTGACCGTGCTTCCAGGGCTGGCGATCGCCCTGCCGGGGCATCAGGTGCAGTCCGCGCATGATGTAACCCGGATTGAAATTGCCCGGGTCAACCCAGGGCGACAGAGGCATGCCCTGATCCTGGGGCCGCAGTGCCGGGGTCACCACCGTGGCGTGCCGGGCTTGCATCGCCTTGAGCAAACGGCAGATGAAGTCAGCAACGATGTCGACTCGCAGCGTCCAGCTCGCTCTGAAATAGCCGAAGACCCAAAGCATGTTCGGCACACCGGTGAACATCAGGCCGCGGTAGCTCACGGTGCTGGCGAAATCGAGCGGTTTGCCATCGATCGAAAATGCGATGTCGCCCAGTACATTGAGATCGAAACCAGTGGCGGTGATGATCACGTCAGCGTCGAGCTGGGCACCCGATTTAAGGAGCAGTCCGGTCTCGTTGTAGGTATCGATTTCGTCGGTGACCACCGAGGCCTTGCCACTGCGGATCCCGCGAAACAGATCGCCATCAGGGATGAACGCAATGCGCTGCTTCCAGGGCGCATAACGCGGCGTGAAATGCTTGGCGACATCGTAGTCTTCGCCGAGATAGGCCTTCACCCCACCCAGCAGTTCGCGGGTGACCGCTTCGGGCTCGGTCTCGCAGCGACGGGTAAAAGC
>Ga0007796_10000079_pt1 | contig 23125 bp, 23 predicted proteins | sample CryBogmetaGMA0M_FD_60373 | JGI IMG/M metagenome (GOLD analysis project Ga0007796, IMG submission 60373) | Freshwater microbial communities from Crystal Bog, Wisconsin, USA - MA0M | ecosystem: Environmental > Aquatic > Freshwater > Lake | place: Crystal Bog, Wisconsin, USA | collected 2009-07-06 | reverse complement strand
CTTCATCTTTATTCGATATACTATCTTTATTCGATATACTATCTTTATCAATTACATACCTATTGCTAAATTCTTTATTATATTTTTATAAAAAAATTGAAATGGTTATAAGTATTGTTATAAACAGTATATTTGATACACGTATACGCTGATAACGCAATGTCTGAATATGGAATTACTATCTGCGATCTCTTTAGTTCTCCTCTTGCTGGTAGCACTGATTTTCATCGAGAATCTGTTGATTGCGAGTATAGACGAAGCGAATCAAAAGACGAGACTATCCAAAGAACAAATGCGAATACAGAGGATAGACAGCTGGATGATGAATTGCCCCGTATAATCTTCCGTTTCAAGTTTACGGAGGACTTTATGGAGGAATTATACAAATTCTCCAAAATTCATCAATACGACGACAGAAAAGATTTTAAGGAAGCGTGGACAAAATGGACAGAAGAAAATGACGATGTAATCGATGAGGAAACCAAGCGACTTATTCAACTAGGTTACGACGGCGACATCTTGGTAAAAATGTTTAAAAGTGCGCGTTATTATTTTAGAAAAAAGAGCGACCAGAAACGGGAACCAAAACAACGGCGCGCATACATTAGCGTCAACCGCGACCTACTCAATGCTATGGACAGACACATTTTGGAGAATATTTATCTGGACGATTATCAGCCCAAAAACGGTTTCGAGTCTTTCTGTAAGGATAATGAGACCATTTTACAGACAACAATTAACCAGATTGTCGAAAATGGGGTACACGACAAGGAAACAATTGACGTGAAAATTAAGAAAACCTATAAGAACAGATATTTCCTCTTAACTAACAAGTAATAATCTAATTTTTTTATTAGTTGTTAACATTAATGAGATGAAAAAAACAAGAAAAAATAACACTTTAGAAGGTTGTGTATATTTTTTTTTACCAGAAACCAATACGAATAAATTAGGGAAAAGACGCGCTATTTATTATAAAATGGCCAAGAATGACTTTTATCTTAAAAACGAACTAACAAATGTCTTAACAATTCATTCTATTCCTCATTTTCGCGAACATTTTTATGTGTCGGAAAATAGTTCGGAACTGCTTCTAGCAAATCGCAACGAATCGACGACCGACCTACTAACAAAAGAGGGGTCATCCGTATTACTCAAGTTCGAAGAGCGGGAATTAATATATTTAAAAAGCTATTTAAAAGCTTTAAGTAGCCCAAGAATATATATATTCTCCATAATCGAATCCTATAAGGCCTATTTAGAATCGATACAGTTGTTAGTAGATCAGCAAATTGTTCACAATTATTTGAATCTTCATTCTTCTTTGACAATTTCTAGAAACGAGGTTCCAATGATTACTGATTTTGGGTATTCTTTGAATATTTCAGAGACGACGAATGTCGATTATCTTCAACACTTTTTTATCGAATATGACCCTAGCTATTTGGAATGGGCCCCGGAATTTCATATTCTATCTTATTTACTAACTAACAAAATGAATTGTTTATCTTTGACTAATATTGAAAGTATTCTCACAGAGTATCTTAAAAAACATTCTATTTTAAAGGTATTCGGTCAAGAACTTGTTAGTTCATTTAAAGAAGAAGGCTTGAAATATTTTCAGAAATATGTGAATCAATCGCAAACATATATTATTGACGACATTTTACGTCACTTTGGTACATGGGATAACTATGCTCTGAGTATATCTTTTTTACGCATTTTAATTGGTGTACATCGTTCTATAAAAATTCAAAACAAATTCATAATTGGATTTATGAAGTTGTTAGTTCAGAATATTAGTCTGGATCCTTTTAAAAGGCTTTCGATTCAAGAAACAACTAACAAATTTAACAGTTTATTATCTAGTTTGGAACCACATGACTACAAACAGCTTCTACAAAGTTTGGTTTAATTTAGATTAATTTAGTTTTTTCTTGACGCACGCGCCTTTCTTTGGGCCTTGCGCATAGACATCTTTCTATGCTTTCGCTTTTTACCTCCGGCTTGAGCATCTGTTATCTCTGCTTCTTCTACTACTGGTTCTTCTACTTCTACTACTGGTTTTTCAATTTCCACGACTTCTTCGACTTCTGGTTCACCACCCTTCATTTCCTTTTTCCACTCACTTTTGCGAGCCTTGGCGCGGAACATCGCATCTCTATAGCTGATTTTTTCTTCCTTTTGAACCTTCTTAACGAACGCAACCCACGACTTTAAAATACTTGTGCCCTTGTTTTTGTTAGTTTTCATGTGTTTTTTATAGGACTTGCTTCTTTGATGACGATGCGCTTTCCTTGTATTTTTTCCTTTTCCTTTTCCTCCTTCTAAACTCATTTATATATTATGTAGAGATTTTTTTGTAAAACAAATAGTTCCTTAATATTAAAATTGATTTGTTCCTTTGCTTTTAACAAACTATTATACTAACAAATTTAAATAATGTCGTTAGACAACGTATTCAATATTATACGCACGGATATCGTATTTACTCGATATCTTTATGTTAAAGACGAAGTATGTGTTGCGCTCCTATTAGCAATTCTTAATAAAAAGGATAGCGCTATATATTGGGCATATGAACTCTATTACTCCGGATTTCATAACGATTTGTTCACGCTTTTGTGGCAAATCTATTACGACTTCTTTGCTACATTGAATCCCGAGTTTGCTATCTATTTCTCCAAAAAACACAAAGAATGGCTCAAAAATGCCGACGACTCTATAGTCAGTTCCATCGTTCAATGCTTGCTTTACCGCCCCTTTAATACCGATGTGTTCTTTTTAAGAAAACTGACCAGCTCATTTCAAATTGATGTAGAGTACATTGAAGACACGACTATTTATTCGATGATGGAGCATTGGCTTAATACAAACGACTATCGCTCCTTGGGGCAATGGATTTTATATGAAAATAAGGATATAAAATTAATGGATGTTTATCTACACTGTTTGAACTACCTTACAAAAAAAGGGTTAAAAGTTGCCAACAAACTAATAAAGGACGTCTCTTATATGATGGATAGCAAGCCCATATGTGAGAAAGTCATTCTATTAGCTAATATTATGACACTGGTTTCCAAATTAGCACAATTGAAAAAAGGTCGCGCACTCTACATTACTGCGTTAGAAGGTGATATTGCCGCGTTTCAACACCCAACTGGTGTCGCGCATTATCAGATTTTGTCTGAGGCCGCCATTTACAGTATTGACGAATCCAGATGTTTGAGTCTCTTTAAGTTAAAAAGACATAAATATAATTTGAATGAACTGTACTGGTATTCTTGGGAATATTATGCGTCGTTTTCGCCTCTATGGTTCAAGCGCATTCGCGAACATCGCGGTTACGTGGATTACGTGAATAAAAAGGTGGCGTTCATTGATGATGATGATTTACAGCAATTTTATGGTCTCTATGGCTTGGAGCCGGATGAGCAGCCGAAGGCGGTTCAAGAGCGGTCTATCATGGCTTTCGAAAAGGTAAGCAATTGGTTACAGTTTTATAACACTTTTAAAAAGAACGGTCTACTAGAAGTGTACGAGGAAGAATTGGAGGAATGGGATACAGATGGTCTAGTTTTGTAATTATAGGTTTTTGTTTTGGTTTTGGCTTTGTTTTGCTTTGTTTTGGGTTTGTTTCGATTTTAATTTATTTTTTATATAAAATAAAATTGAATTAATAAATGTTAATAGGATAATATCATATACATACAAACAAGATGGTAAAGAATACTCACGGCGGCTCTGGTCATAAGAAATTTGCTCGCAAGTTTTCGGGTGCTCCTAGAAACAATAGATTGCGATTATCTGAAGATGAAGGGGAAATATATGCGATTGTTACGAAAATGTTAGGCAATGGAATGTTTCATTGCTTCTGTATTGATGGCGTCGCTCGTTTGGGACATATTCGAGGTAAGTTTGCTGGCAGAGGGAAGCGCGATAATATGGTGGAAACTGGAAAATGGGTTCTCATTGGGTTGCGAGAGTGGGACATATCCAAGAAAGCATCTGAATCTCTTTCAGCCAAGCTACAAAAATGCGATTTGTTAGAGGTTTATTCCGACTCTGATAAAAATTGCTTGAGAGAAACTGTCTCAGAGGATTGGCTTCTATTGGATTCCAATGATGTCTCCAAAACAACGAGGGAATTGGGTGTCGATGACAGCGAAATCGTGTTTGCTAGCGAAAAAGAGGAGGATCGCGAGCGGCTAGTTGCTGAAATGGAATCCGCCACAACTGAGAAAATAGTATTCAAATTGGGCGATACAGCAGAAGAGGAATTAGTTGATTTTGACGATATTTAACTATCACATAAAATTGTTTTCATGTCATAATTACTTGTAAAAATTTACAAAATTGGTTGTATTTACTATTCTAATTTTTTACTGCCTCCTTTAAATATATATGGCGTTTGTGTTTGGGTCATGTGGTAAAGACCGATTAAAATTGTGTTGCTGATAGGAGACATATGTAATTTGGATTTTGCTTCTAAGTTGTTTTATTGCTAATTGTATTATTTTTTCATTGATATAATAATCGTAAAATATATTTCAAATCCATTTAAAGCGATATTATATAATATAGTATAATTAATAAGCCCCTTATACAAACAGTTAATGAGTAACCCTTTTTTACAAACAAGCAATAATAGGTTTCGGTTTTTGGATATGGATCCAGAGCCAGTGAAACCAGTATCGAATCGACCAGTAAATGTAGTAAAAGATGTGTCCGAAAATACATTTTTAAAACCTCGACAGACTAATAATTATAATGAGCAAAGATATCGACCTCGTAGACATAATCAAGAACCACCAAAGCCCAAAGTTGTTCCACAGTTTACTATGGTGGAGGAAATGTTTCCTACTTTAGGCACAAATCAGTCATTAAATGAAACAGCTTGTAAACAAAATTACAAGGATGTAATTTCGACTTGTTTGGAAAAAGAAAAAGAAGAAGAAAAGAATAAGGTGCCTAGTGGCTGGGTAGAAATTACACAAATAAAAGGTGTTTGTCATTACAGATATGGTTCAGAAACGCGTTATCAAATGAGGTGTCGAGTACGCGATGAATTCGAAAGCACACCGCACTATATCATGAACAAGGCTGTAACTGATATTATGAAAAAGAGAGATAATTATATTACCGATTATGATTCTATCCATGGAGAAGGTGCTTATGAGGAACGGTTTGTATTGCCACCCGTATACGGCCCAGAATACGATACAGAAGAAGAGGAGTTTACAGATGATTCGGAAGAAGACGAGGATTGGGAAAATTAGTTTGGATTTATAATGTATTATATATCGTTAAAATAATACACTATGGCTATTGAAATTGATAATGTATTTGATGATTTAGATACATCTTGGTTAGACGAATTTGAAAACTTAGATAAAGAATATAAGGATTATTATACAGAAGAATTGTTGTTTATTCGTTGCCATTTTGTTTACATCAATAAAACGGGCGAAATCGAAAAAATACGGGAACAAACGGTTCATTTATCTACCCCCGGTGTAATAAAAAAAGAAGAGTTGTTAACAATGATTAAACATAATATGGTCTCTAATGACGTCAAATATAGATTATTATCTATTTTAAAATATAATATCAATTTCGACCCCTTACATTTACGCACATTTTTAAAGACCAAGAATGATATCATCGGTTCATCTTTTCTTAGTCAAATCGACACAATTGACACGATTAAACTAGACAAATCTATATCCATGTTTCACGATATTAATGATATGTTTATCCTATTTCGTGAAAAAGATAATACTGTGGAACGGGTGTATCAAAATACAAAGAAACGAAATGTAAATACTAATAAAAAGACTAAACGTAAACAATATAAAGAAATAACCCCATAATGTACTATAAATCAAAATGTCATCGCTCATCTCTGCACTAGATTCGCATACGCCCTCTCAAATTGGTGAGAACGGTAGCGTTGAATACACTTGGTCAAATGATATCCGTGAAAGAATTGTTCAGCTTAGCTTTCAATTGACTAGAACAAAAGAGTATAGCAAATTATCGGAAACCGTTCATCAGCTGTTAACGGATCTAACTCGTAAGAATGCCGGCGGTTTCTTGTCAAGAGAGGTCTATAAGGCATTGATGTCACTTTTGTACCGTATGATCGGTCATACCCGTGACCTTTTGGAAGGCAAGGGTGAGTACACGTTGTCTTATATGCTTCTTTGTGAGTGGGAAAAAGTGAATCCGTCGCTCGCCGCATTTGCTTTCAAGCATTTTTTGCTAGCACCCGAAAGCACCACCGATTTTCACCCTTACGGCTCGTGGAAGGACATCAAGTATCTGTACAACTATAACCACGAGTCTTCCCTAGTGGAATACGGAATTGGACTCTTGGTTCAGCAGTTACGCGCGGATGAAGTCGCTGAGAAACCGACTTTAGCTGCGAAGTGGACGCCGCGTCAAAAGTCCAAATACGGCGATCTGTTTACTCGGATCGCAATTCGATATTATCCTCAGTATTTTGCTACAGCAAAGACGGATATCGCTAAGGAAAAGGCGATGTTGAAGGCGAAGACTGAATTTCGAAAGCTGCTTTCCAAGCTCAATGCCAAACTGGATACGGTTCAAATCAAGCAGTGTGATGGACGTTGGGCTGAAATTGAACCAACCAAGCAGACGTCGATTACGATGCACAAGCAGAAGAAGGCGTTCTTGAATTTGGATAAGAAAGGCGAGCAGCGTTCGCAGTTGGATGACCGCATTATCTGTGCTCAGAACTTCAGTGCTATGGCGCAAAAGGCGGCGGCGGGTGAAGTGACTATCAAGGGACAGCGCGTCGGTCTCAATGATTTCACTGCTGAGGCTATAAAACTGATTAATGATAGGGCATTACAGAAAAATGAGGACGAGATTAACATTTTGAATGCGCAATGGCTCGACAATTCCAAGCAGACGGGTGCTCTAGGAAAAGTGGTTGTGATGGTGGATGTCTCTGGTTCGATGGACGGCGACCCATTACACGCAGCCATTGCTTTGGGTATTCGCATTGCTGAGAAATCGAAACTAGGTAAGCGTGTTCTAACATTTAGCGCTTCGCCAAAGTGGGCGAATTTGGATGGCTACGACACCTTTGTGGAGATGGTTCAAGTCTTGAAGCGTGCTGAATGGGGAATGAATACCAATTTTTACGCGGCGATGAAGCTCATTCTGGATGCTATCATTTCGAACAAGTTGACTCCGGAGGATGTTGAGGACATGGTTCTAGCCATTTTGTCGGACATGCAAATCGACCAAGCGGATGATAAAGGTTTGACCATGATGGAAAGCATTGAGAAACTGTATGCGGAAGCTGGAGAAAAGGTTTGGGGAAGACCGTTTAAAGCACCGCATATTCTCTTTTGGAACTTGCGTTCGACTACTGGATTTCCCACTTTGTCTACTCAGCAGAATTGCTCAATGATGTCGGGATTTAGTCCGGCATTGCTCAATCTGTTCTGTGAGGAAGGATTGGAGTCGCTACAGACATGTACACCTTGGAGCCTCTTGGTAAAGAGTTTGGACAATGAGCGCTACTCAGCTTTGGGTAAGTATATTGATGAGGTTCTATAAAAGAAAAATAATAAAACTGATGAAAAAATAAAGAGAAATCAATGAAAAATAAAGAGAAATCAATGAAAACAAATGAAAAAATATAAATAAAACTAATAAAATTGATTTATAATTATTATTTTACAATAATCATAAATCGAAACATGTTTCATATTGGTTGTACCCGATTTAACAATACTACTTATAAAGAGAACACATTATATAGAGAGAAAAATGACGAAACGGTTATTTATGGTTCATCACTGAAAATCCGTAATACTTATTCCATTGGATCACTCATTTTCGTAGCGGAAATGAACAATGAGACAAATCGAATTGAAGGTATTGGGCTCATACGCAATAATATTGTTACTGATAAACGGCATAAAATTTACGAAAACTGCGAATACAATCGCTACATTTATAGAGGCAAATATTGGCTCAGACGAGAACAATTGGACGCTGAAATTTTAGAGATATTGGATACAGTCTTGTTCAAAGGTAAATCACATTTGAAATGTCGAACGGGTATTACTGTTATTAGTGATAAATTGTTTGTTCATTGGGATTATGATCTGCTTACGCTAAAAAATAAAGTGAAAGATGTGTTTTTAAGACATTATCATGTTGATGTTGATGTTGATGTTGAATGTCCTATAGTTGTATAATTACTGTATTTCTATATTTTATTCTTTATTTTTTACTTAATACAATAAAAAATATAGAAAAATAACCTATGATAGTATATGACCTCAATCGATTACAATACTGATAATTATACTATTTCTGAATTATTAGCAATACTTAATCTGGATGACCCTAGTGCGGAACAAATTATAGAAACAACCGATGAATTTATTCAACGTTTTTCATCCTCGCTAGACAATCAACCCAAACTAGTGAATTTTTTTCAAAATATACAAACAAAATTGTTGCGTTACATTCAACAATTACAATCCGGTAGAGACGCAGAATACACTCCTAATCTAAAGCAAACAAATGACTGGTATAAATTCGAGTCTCTTCCTCAAAACGATTCTGTTCAAAAGGATAAAGTTACTGACCGTATTCAAAAAATCGACGTTTATGACAACAATCATGTTCCGATGAAACAACAACAATTGGGTGTCAATAACAATTACAATGTGGATGTCGCACAAGACACATTAAATCCCAATTTGGAAAATACGACCACCCGTTTCATCAATATTGACAGTCAATTTCGGCAAGCATCCGGTGGTTCCGACTCTATATCTACCGATTTTACGCTCGATTTATCCGACCCTTTAACCGATGTGTTAAATTTGCGTTTATATTCGATACAGATACCCTATACATGGTATACAATCGATTACATTTATGGTAATACGTGTTTTTGGGTGACAAATATGGGCAATACATTTCGCATTTTTATCGAACCGGGCAATTATTCTCCTACTGAATTTTGCTCTGCGCTTGATAAAGCATTTACCACTCTTGCTAATTTTCAACCGCCGTATACAGATGCTCCCGGGTATAGTAGCGCATTTACGTATAGTGGTTCACCGGTACCTACGATTACGACATATAATGCCAACAATGGCAAAATTACGATCAATTTAAATGGCTGGCTAGACCCCGCCGGTAATATTGTTAAAACGACTACACAATTTACCGACACATTTGATGTCGCAATAGACGCGTATTTCACTTTTTTTGACATTTCCGGTTCTAAAAGTTGTTACCAAACTGGCACGTATCCTTGCTCTACTGGGCAAGGCAATGGTCACACTATTAATGGTACACTGGGTTGGTTAATGGGCTTTCGTCTACCTATTCAACCCCTTTTTTCTGGTGGAAACACCCCCATTGCGGTTATCAATTTACTAGGGACAAAATACTTTATCTTGGTGATTGATGATTATAACCAGAATCACATTAATAACGGTCTCATAACTATTACCGAGCTATCCAAGTCATTGCCTTTGCCCAGCTATTTTAATGCTTCTCAGCCGTATTTTTGTTTGTCTACTGCGCCAACCAACTTGGAAAATAATACGGTGGGTAATTTATCTAATATTACCAGCGCTGAAGCTGTTGCTTTGGGCGTCAATCCCGAATCCTTTTTAAATAGTGTACAAGACAATTTAGATTTAGGTTCCGGCAATGTGATTCAAGTGCTTCCATCAGCACCTCGTACGCTCACTCAAGCCCAAATTTACACCATCAATGAAATTGTTAAAAATCGTAACAAGACCGCCACTTTCAGAACCAAAGCACCAACAAATTCTGATACATTTGCGCTTGTGCCGATAAAATATGGTGGTTTAACTACTGGCGACATTTACGTCGATTTCAGCGGCTCATTACAAGACAACAAACGTGTCTATTTTGGGCCGGTTGATATTGATAGGATGCGTATTCGCTTATTGGATGACAAGGGAAATGCTGTGGATTTACACGGTGCTGACTGGTGTATTACGCTCATTAGTGAAAACTTGTATCAGTATTAGAAATATATATTATCGATTTTTGAACTTAAAGCCGCTTTAAGTAGCTTTAACAATATATTATATAATCGGTTCAAATTATCCAATAATTATTCTTTGTCTATTATAACATCCGTGATGGATATTACGAAAATGAGAGATTATATAGGCATCTTTGCGCCCATTATATTATTTATTTTATCGCTGTTTTTTCTCAGAAATAAAACAACTTATTTACTCTTTTTTGTTGGTGGCACCATTTTAAATAACATATTGAATGCTATATTAAAATTATGTATTAAGGAACCGAGACCATCTGGAGACAGCCGTGCTATCGAAATTGGTGTTGCTAATGGCGAACGTATTAGCTTCGATAAGTTCGGTATGCCATCCGGACATGCGCAGAATTGTGGCTTCGCTCTAGCTTTCATTACTCTATCATTGAATAGTCCATGGATTACCGGACTGTATTTAATAATTACTATCATTTCTCTTTTTCAACGATACTTATACAACAATCACACTATTTTACAACTCATAGTTGGATTTCTAACTGGTCTAGGCTTCGGTTATGCTTTGTATTACATTACAACAAATTACATTCGAGGTAATATAAAAATGAAAAAAGATGACTACTTTATGGGATAAACTAACAAAATATTTGTATATATGTATTATAAATGTCCGATTTATTTACTCCTAGCTATAGCACTCGCTGTCAAGGCTGGACCAATCCATATAATTTAGTGTTTGGACCCCAAATAATTGGATTATCTAGCTTTTATAGTCCCGCTGGTTCAACTAACTTAGTATCTATCACCGGTGAGAATTTCTACTCTTATTCGTCTGTTTCATTTGGAACATTTAATCCTACTATTTATTTTGTCAATTCCAAATTGATACAATTTTATGTGCCTTCTACATTAAATGCCGGTACATATCCTATTCAAGTATTTAACGGTTCATTTTCATCCAATATTGTTAATTACACTATAGACAACGCTTCCGGCTATTGGTTGTTACAAGCTAATGGGAGTATTACAAATACAAATATGAATAATGGTAATAGTATTGTCGCAGTTCAGTCATTATCTAGAGGCGCACCAGTAACCATCAGTGAAATAAATAGCGTATATACTGTGCCCAATAATGTAAATTGGCTTATTTGTTATAACGAAGTTGGTGAAGATCCGATTACACTAGTGTTACCATCTGGAACCATGTACACGGGTCGCGAACTAATGATTAAATCAGTACCTAATACTAACATTGGGTTTGGCGCACCCGAAGTTTATGCTAGTCAATCAGTAATAGTCTCTTTAGACAATGGTGCTCCAACTAATACAATATTTACCGGCGGCTTAAATGCTCAATGGGCTACATTAGTGTACGACGGTTCACTTTGGGTAATTATGCAAAGCAATTAGAAATTAGACCAAAGGTATATATTAGACCAAAGGTATATATTAGACCAAAGTAGGGAATTGAAGTGGAAAATAATTCGCAGTTCTCACCTTTTCCCTAGTTGTGTCAATAATCGCACATATATCTGGATTATCAGATTGTATTTCTTCTGGTTTTTTAACTAATGATGCGCTAAATCCCACACTTTTTATTTCGTCAATTTGTCGTTTAAACCAATTGTCGATATATTCATCAATGTTAGTCATTATGCTCGTTTTTTCTCGCTGTAAATGAAGCATTATTTTATATGCCACGTCAAATTCGGTTTTTAATCGTTCAACTTCTAACTGTTCCGCTTCCGACAAAGGTTTATTTTTTTTCGTCGCGTCGTCCCATGATTTATAAGCCGTATCTGATTTGTTAGTAGCATCTGTTAATTCATCGTTTATTGATAGTTTAATTTTTTCACTAATCTTTGTTCGCAATAATTCTACAACCTTAATTTTAATCACCTTGACTATATCGTACGATAATTTAGATAAAGATGATAAAACATATCCATTTATTAATTCATTGACGTAAAATATGTCAATAGAATTCCCATTTTGAGAAATTATTTCCGTTGCTATAGACTCGGACAATTCATCAATTGGTTTATCTAATTCTTTCTTCGCCCTTTGTACCCCCAATAATTCATTAATAATCTTTTCTTGTTTTTTATTTTCAGTCTCTCTCATTTTAAATAAAAATTCATACTCTCTTTTTATTTCCGTCTTAATTTGCTCTGGTAAAGAGTCTAATGTATTCGGAGTTGTATCTGGATTTTTACTTAAATCCCGCATCTCAATTCCCTCGTCTAAAATGGGAGTTTCTACTTGATTATCCATCTGTTGAGATAAAACTTCTGGGTTTATTTTGTCATCTTTTAATAATACTTCACACAATAACTCTGTATTTTTTTTAATTCGTCTTTCAATCTCTTTTTGTTCTAGTATTGTGTCCTCGGTTTGTACACCAGTTTTCAGTGTTTCTTTAGAAGCCCAATAGTAGTTTAAAAGTGTTATTATATCTTGCTGTGGTTCCGCGCTATAAGGTGTTGATATTTTAAGTCTTAAAATAGATTGTATATTGTCGGTTGTTAAATCCGCTAACTGGCGTAAAAAAAACAATTTTACTGATTCTAAAAAACGAATTATATCTGTGTTAACATCGTTATTTGAAATACTATCTTGTTCCACTTTTAACGCAAAATCGTAATACTTTTTTATTTGTTCGATCTTCTCTTCTTTGGAGCCAGTTGCTTGTAACATTTGTTTGCGTAATAATTCTTCTTCGGCTTCTGATGCTGTTTTTGTCGCATTATATTGGTGAATATCGCGAGTATATTTATTAATCCCTTCATCTATAAAACTGTTTGCTTGTAACAATGATAAAATAGCAGCCTCATTATAAATATATTTATTAATAACGTTATTTAAATTGTACGCAGATATACTCGCTATTAATGATGTTGCTATTTCCGCGACATTTTGAGCTCTATCATGAAAATCGGTATAAATACCGATTTTTTTTTCGTAATAGTATAACAATTCTTCTAAAAATAATATATAAAATTGTTCTTGAGTTGGTTTTGGGTCGTTGATACGGTTGTATATATCTATATACTGTAATTGACCTAGTAATTCTGTATTATCTGCTGGTCTTTGGTTTCTTAAAATACTGTTGCCTAATATTCTTACGAAGTTTTTAAAAATTTTAATACGGTCGTCTGCTCTGTTATTTAGAGCCGAAATAATTTGATAATTTACGTCGGTTGGTATAGATTGTTGTGATACTGGTATTTCTGGTATTTCTGGTATTTCTGGTGATTCTGACATATATATAATAGTGAAATACTTTGTAAGTATTTTATAGGGTAATAATATATGAACTATTATAGTTTATTTATTATTATTGGTTCCATTATTGTAATAGTATACTGTGCTCTACAAAAAACAATTAGAGAAGGTCTTACGACTCAAGATAAAATCATTCTAATTGGAGACAGTGTCTTAGAAAACTCTAAATATATTACTTCTGATAAATCCGTATTCAATATTTTAAAAACAAAAATACAAAATGTTCATGATTATGCGACTGATGGCGCTACCATTGTGGAATGTTATTCGCAATTAGACAAAATTCCTATCGAATTAGATAGTCCTAATACCTATATCTTTATTTCTGTCGGCGGCAATAACTTATTAAATGCTCCCAGCTCATCGGAATTGACAGTGGATGAACTATTTAAAAAACTCACTACTTTCATCCAAACAGTTCAAACCAAGTTTCCTAATTCAAAAATCCGTGTCTTAAACTTATATTTACCGTTTAACCCCCGATACAAATCGTATAAAAATGCGGTTGATCAATGGAACCAACATCTCGCAGAAAACAAGAACAAGTTTAAATACAATGTAGTCGATATCAACACTCTTTTAATACAACAATCCGATTTTGTGTATGATATAGAACCATCTGATTCCGCCTCTGAAAAAATAGCCGATGCGATTTACATGACACGATAATATATTAGCATTTGATACCCGTGTAAAAAGTTCCATTCCAATGGTTTGCCATTTGTGTTATTGGAACCCTCAAATGTCCATGTATAATTCGAATTGATATGCTTTTTCCATTTCAACGGTACTAATCTGTGATAGCTCATACCGTCATATGCCATTTCTTCATTTTCACATGTTATTACTGCGCAAAAATGCTGTTGCGTTGTGTCGCGAATAACGCAACTATCGAGCGCATATTTTGCGCCCTTTAGCAAGAATGATTTAGGCCTATTTCTAATTTCACTGGACATGCCTCCACTCTTGTTTTTGCTATCGTATATCTCTAAAATAATAACATGTGGAGCATGTTCCATTTTTTTTGCTTCGTTTATAATCATGTTTTGCCATTTTTTCGTCGCGTCTTGAATAAACATTAGCTGAATCGATTTATTATGTAAATAATAGATGAGACTTCCGTAATAACGCATCGGATTCCCAGCGGTATTGACATCTGTAAGATAGGGCAGTTTTTCTTTATAAGCATTTGGAATATGCTCATATATAGAACGAATCACCGAATTGGTGTCCAAAACATAGGCGAATTCATTACCGGTTAAACACGCGTCAATGGCATAATTAAGCAGTGCTAGACCATTTCGCAGCATCTGGGGTATTTTAGTGCCATCCGATTGAACGCCTTCAATCATCAATTGGCGAAAGAAATGAAAGAATTTACGGCCTTTGTCACTAACAAATAGGGTTACGAACATCGTATTAAACCAACAATTAGATAAGCTTTGTATGGGCGGCACAATAGTTGAAGGGTCTACGTGCTTGTTAGCAGCCAAGTTTTTGAGTAGAAAACGGACAGCGGCGCTATTATAGTAGGGAACACATGTTTTTCCGTATACCTTACCCGGAATACCAATGCGCAGCGGTTCTTTAAGTTCAAAAGCTAATTGATTATTACAATTGTAGACGTTGTTACGTTCCACTGACTGTAATAATACGAGTTCTCGGTTTATAGTGGGTGAGTAAGAGTGGGCGAGTAAATCATTGCTACCCGCTAAAGGACGCATATGCTTAGGCGCGCTTCTAAATATAAACTCACTGATGCGATTTATGGACGGCGCAGTACGATTTGTTAGTTTATGTATTTTTTGTGTTCTATTATGTTTCCTTCTTCGTTTATTGGTTGTCATTATATATATACTAACAAAATAGGATTTTACAAGAGAAGCACTTGTGTAACAAATGACCCCCGACACAAAATATAATATAGTGTATTAGTAATGGGCGGCAGTATTTTACCGGTTACTATACATAACAATAAACTTTACTTTCTATTTGGTAAAGAACGTGATATTGATGAGAATCCCGGATGGAGCGATTTTGGTGGAGGAACGGATAAAGGTGAATCGTTTTTACAGACCGCTTCTAGAGAAGGTAGTGAAGAACTTACTGGATTTTTAGGCGACAAACACGATATTCTGCGACTTTTAGAAAAATATGGTACGTATAATGTGGATTTTCAGTCTCAAGGTCATACCACGTATCGCTGTCATATTTTCCCCTTTTCTGAGGAATATTTTACTTCATTACCGCACTTTTATAATAACAATCAGCGTTTCCTACAAAAACAACTGGATCCTAATGTTATTCGTGATACCAAAATATTTGAAAAAACGCAAATAAAATGGTTTTCGTTTGACGATATGAAGAAGGAGAAAAATGAATTTAGATCATTTTATCAGAATATAGTTGGCCTTATATTGTCTCAACAACTCGACATAGAGATGTTCATTAGGAAATCACTACAAAAAAAGAGAAATGATAAAACCAAATCTAAAAAAACACTTTTAAAACGAAACAAACTAACAAATATGAGTAAAACTAGAAAATCTAGACTATCCAGAAAGTATAAATAAAAATAATAAAAACATTGTATATTGTATAAATTATACCATGTTTTTTACACTCTTTGTTAGTTTGTTTTTACTTGGACACAGTCTAAACCAATTGTCTTTTAGTGGTGGCGGCTCATTCGGCGCTGTTGAAATAGGCATTTTGAAACGTTTGACTGAACTCGAGAATAAAAAATACGACATTTATACCGGCATATCTGCTGGAGCATTGAATGCCGCCTTTTTATCCTATTTTACCGATATTAAAAAGGGCATTCGAACCGGTGAAGAAATATATACGTCACTAAACAACCGAGCGATTTATGACATTTTACCAACAACCGGAGTGTCGATTTTTAACACTTTACCACTTCATAAAACACTAACAAATATTATAAATAAGATGCCGAATAAGCCTCAAATTCACACGTTGATTGGAGCGACCAATTTATATTCCGGCAATTTAGATATTTACAATTTTGAAGACAATGATGATTATAATAAGGTCCTATTAATGATGTCATCGTCCGCTATTCCGGGGCTGTTCCCGCCGATTGAATACAATAACCAATTGTACGCGGATGGGGGCACTTTAAGCAACGAATTACTGCTAGTGGAGACTAAAAACAAGAACAAGTATCTCAATATTACATTTATTAGTCCTTATGAGGGATATTTGTATAATTCGGACCCCATTGAAAGTTTAACTGACATGTTGAAACGAACCTTAACAATTATATTGTCCAATTACAACAATCCGCTGGCGACAATGAATCAGAATTGTAAGCTTCCGGTTGGCGAAATCAATCAATATTTTGTTAGTTCGAAATATTTGGAAGGATATAATATCATGAATTTTGACAAGGGTCAACAATTGATCGATATTGGTTATAACTTTTTACAACACAAAAAATATAAAATTTGTTAGTATATAATGGAACTAACAAGGTCACTTTACCAAATGATAATTGGCAGTTTTTTAATTCAGTATTTTGTAATGAGCGCTATTATGGCAAATTCATTTAATAATATCACTTTTAGTCTTGGTAAATTCTATATTTCGGTCATTATGGCTTTGTCAATGGGTCTTCTAGAAGTAGCAATGTTTGATTTTCATATGAAAACATTTAACTCATTTCTTTATCTGTGCCTATTTTTTGGGGTAACAGTATTTATTTATTTGTATAGAAATCAAGTATTTATTTACGATAAAGATTATTTACAAGAAATGATTGAACATCATTCAATGGCTATACTAACAAGTGAAGAAATATTGGATAAGGAACCTCCAAAAAGAGTAAAAAAATTGGCTGAGAATATTATACAAGTACAGAAAAAAGAAATTGAGTATATGAAGCAATTATTACAGAGTATGTAACATATATGTAATATATATGTAATATATATGGAAAACATATTTTTGTTTAGGAATATTAATAAGGGAGATGATAGGGATAAAGAAATAAAAATTCAAAATATATTATACACTATTTTTAAAAAAAGACGAGAGATTAATCTTCGCAGCAATCAATCAAACAATGCTATAAGCGCCAGTGTATCAAATAATCAAATGAGCACTGGTGTATCAAATGACACTGTAAGCACGAGTGTATCAGATACTGTGAGCACCAGTGTAACAAATAAACAAATGAGCACCAGTGTAACAAATAAACAAATGAGCACCAGTGTATCAAATACTGTAAGCACTGGTGTATCAAAAAACGATAAACAAACGATAAATACACGTTTGGGTCCGAAGGACGAATTTCGTATTATTTGTCAAAAATATATTGCTTATATTCGCAAAATTGTCATTCCAGATATACAGCGTGATAAATTAAACGAGGCTGTTTTAATCGAATACAGAAAATTTCCACATTTGGAATTTCTAATTCGTAATACGATTCTTAAATTGGGAACCGACTGGAGTTATACAGTTGTTTGCGGGTTAGATAATTATGAATTTATGACTGAGATGTGTAACAATATACACCCAAATATTAAAATTATTAAAACACCTTACAACCAATTGAACCAATCCACTTACAGCACGTTTTTAGCATCTCTAGATTTTTGGGATCTGTTAAAGGGTGAAAAAATCTTGATATATCAAGAAGACAGTTGTATCTTTAAAAAGAATATTCTACAGTTTCTAAAATACGACTATATCGGCGCACCTTGGCCCTCTAAACAAGACGACAACTCGTATGGTGTAGGTAATGGCGGATTTTCTTTACGCACCAAACAATGTATGATTGATGTTATAAATACAGTATCGATTCACAATACAGAATTTAACGCATCTACACTTGAATATATGAAAAATGCGAAAATGACCGTAGGACCCGAAGATGTATATTTTTCATTAAATATGATAAAATATAACATTGGTAAAGTCGCTAAACGCGGCGACGCATTTAATTTTTCTACTGAATCATTAGCTAATTTAAATAGTCTTGGAGGCCATAATTTTTGGTTGAACGATGTACTGTGGCGTAATAGAGTAGCTAAGTTAGTTCCCACATTTCATCCGCGATATAACAAATCCATTCTTACACATAGAGGTGGTTGGAAGTATATTTTAGATGAAGGCCTTATTTGTAACGGATTTTACTCTGCTCAATCCAATACGGACTTTTACGACATGATTGACCTCGATATAGACAATATCATACAAACATCTTCAAAGGGACGAAAATGGTGCGGCTGTTTTCATTTTACACCTTACACACCCAGCTATTTACAAATGTGTAACATTAATAAATTTTTTACTAATACCAAGTTTGTAAATGCTTTAAAACATTGTAAATTTATCATAACATTGTCTACATATTTATTCGATCATTTAAAAAAAGTATTTAACAAGTTAAACTTGTCTATTCCAATTTACAATCTCAAACATCCGGTAGTAATGGATGTTCCATTGTTTAATTTGAGCAAATATATTAACAATTCTAAAAAATATATTATTCAAGTAGGAAAACAATTACGCAAGGTTTCAAGTATATATTTATTACCAGCAGTTCCAACATACAAAAAATTATGGTTAACTGGCTCAAAAGATTATGATAATTGTATTCAACATTTACATGACGAACTGTCATATTTAAATATACCTAAATCAAGAATTGATTTAAATAGTGTTAATATGTATTACACTTCTACATTTGAAGAATATGATGAGTATTTAAGCAAAAATATTGTTTTCATCGATTTATGGGATGCTGCCGCAAACAACGCGGTTTTGGAATGTATTTGTAGAAATACTCCATTAATTGTTAATAAGGTGGCCGGTGTAGTAGATTATTTGGGTGATAGCTATCCTCTATATTTTACATCTATTAGTGATATACCGAATTTAATGAAAATTGAAAATATTATGCGCGCCCACAAATATTTAAAAAATATGAACAAGGACGATATTACCTTGGATCGCTTTGTAAAAGATTTATTTAATATTGCTTATAAATATAATGATTGAATCGACTAATATATGGATACCATTTTTAGTAAACTATTGGGTTCGCCGTTGTAATATTGAAAAATACATAAAAAATGATCATGATATACATAGGATTTATGATTTATTTAAAAATAATTCCATTGATATGTGTAATTGTTTATTATTAAAGGGAGAATACAATGTCAATAGTAATAATGATAATGATTTAACGCTTCAGTATGATAGTCAACTGATTTTTAAAAATTTAGATGCTAAACCACGGCTTTCTTGGTATGAAGATTTTTTTAAAAAAATGAATAACAATTATCGCTTTAAATTTTTATTAAATTATTTAGATTGTTATCCCAAAATAGACACATTAGCGGATATCAAAATGATTCAGTTTGCTTGTTCTGTTCCAAATATGGCTAATATTTCATTAATTCCAATCTTAGACGCACATCATCTTTGGCTAGAAAAGAGGCATAAAGAATATAACCCTTTCTGTAAGCTTAAGTTTAATACTACGCCTTTTAGAAATAAAATAAACAAGATTGTTTGGCGAGGTGGTCTATGCCCAACATTTATGAGTGACCGTTTGGGTTTATTACATCTTAGAAAATCAATACTAGAAAAGTATTTAAACAATCATCGATTTGATATTGGGCATGTATCATCCTCATATTATAGTAATATATCTATTCCCCAAAAAAATACCATGACATATAATGATATGACTGGATACAAATATATTTTAAATATTGATGGCTTCGGAGCTTCCTTTGATGGGACTATTTGGAAATTAAGATCACCGTCTTTAGTGATTTGGATTACAGATGAAAATAACCAATTTTATTGGTTACAATGGTACTATCCTCTTTTAAAACCCTTTGTTCATTATGTCCCTTCTTCTATTGATAATTTGGAGAAAACATATGAGTGGTGCGAACAAAACCAAAATAAATGTATGGAAATAATTAGAAACGCTAATTGTCTTATTCATAGTGTTTTGTTACATACCATTACATATCATAAAGTGTTATTTGATACGTTAAATAAAATGTATATAGAATGAATATAATGACAATAGTTTTTTATATTTTTGTCATTATTTTATTATAATTTTGTTTCGTAGTATTGGCGTGCTTCTTCGTCTTCTAATACTACTTTTGGTTCTAAAGGCCACTCACTATACGCCTTAGCTTTTGATGTGGGACGCTCCAAAGACAACAATTGTTTGAGGGCTGTTAACCGCTTGTACAATGGTTTTAACCCTTTACCAGAAATTTTTCTGCTGAGTTGCTTCCAACGCCACTCAAATTGGAGCGCTGCTTGCCAATCCGGAAACCCCTCTACATGACATGCTCTTATCCACGTTTCACCTTTAAGCACCTTTGTAGAGGTCGCAACGGCTCCTCCCTTGATCTCCTTATTATGCTGTCTTAAACGGCGGTCTAAATCGACAGTCGCGCCTACATAGGTAGCATTATCGCTTGACAAAAGTAAGTAAACAAAAAAAGATTCAGACATATATTACTGGGTTTCTTGTGTTTATTTGGTTTTTCTTGGTTTTGTTTGTTTTTATTTTTGTTTATTTTATTTTTGTTTGTTTTTATTTTTGTTTATTTTATTTTTGTTTATTTTATTTTTCTTGTTTTAGTCGTCATATTGCGATATTATTTTTCTTCTAAGTTTATTCAATTCGGGTTTAATATTGGTCCATAAATTGGTCTGTTTATATTTTTCTGACATGGCTTGTGTACACGGTTTTCTAATATTTACAGCCGACTCGGAGAACCAAATACACGTTTTGATATCCTCTATTGTAACATCGCGAATTTGTTCTTGTTTTTCTATAACATTTTTTATACTTTGTAAAATGTACGGAAATGGATGAAAATCAATTGCTTCCACCAATAATTCCACTCCTACACCTTCTAAATGGATGGGTTCAACATTGGTTTTGACAATTTTATCCAGATTCACACGATAATAATGAATTGCCGTTTGTAACAACCGTATATCACACGACATTCCTCCATAAAGACTGCGATAATACATTGCTAATAATTCATCACTATCTTGTATATCCTTTACTGAAATGTTCGTAAATTCTGAAGTCCATTCTATGCGTTCATAATCAAAATATGATTGGGTTATACACAATTGTTGGACAATGCTTAAAATAATGTGTTTGTCGGTGTTTGTTAATTTATAATCTCTATCTGCCATCATTAGCCAAACAATGATAGGAAACGAGTCGAACAAGCAAACATCTTCTATAAATATAATGGGTAGCCGTCTTAGAAACTCTATACAGTCCTTTTCTAATAAGGCTGTCGCAGTTGTTAAGGCCGCGTTTATATTACCACGTCTTACTGCTTTTTGTAAATTTGATTTTAAGATTGGTATTGTTAACGAAGTGTTTATTTTTTCAAAAGTATATTGTTTTGTACATTCTTTAGGAGGTCTATAAAATAACCGTATATTACATTTAGTAGTTACAAATTGGTCACTTGTTTCTGGTTTATATTGAAATCTTGCTTGTTTAAGGTCTGGGTCATAGATGAAACATTTTTTACAAGTGTCGCTATATTTTGTAGTAATTTGAAAGAAACTGTCGAGTTTTCGTTGCATATTAAGGTGTATTGTATATTAATTTTGGTTAGTTTAAAAAAATCAATTTTATTCTTTCTAATGCTGTCGAATTGTGTATTAAATAGTATATTTAATGTATATGGAATTAGACTTTACAAATAATAACATTATTAATTTAATTAAAAATTATAGGGTCTCTATCCACCAGTACATGAATCTCAATAATGATACATATGTTAATAGGGCTATAGACAAAATATATGTAATTAATTTAGAAACAGATAGAATACGTAGAAACTATATTGTAAGATTATTTGAAAAATACGGTATCAATTATGAATTGATAGTCGTACCAAAACTAACAAGAGATGAATATGAAACTATTAACAATAAATCAATTAATATTGGTGAAGCGGGATGTTATTTAAGCCATATGTATTGTTTATTCGATGCTATTCAGAATAGTTTTTCGAATATTATTATTTTTGAAGATGATATTATTCTACATAAAGATTTTCATCATTGGTTTGAGTACGTATTAACAAATTCTACATATGACATTCTTATGTTGGGTGGAACTGATAGCAATTTTCAAGATTTAAATTTCGCATTAAAATCCAATGTATCCAAAACTTATATTCCCCAACCAAATTCTATTCTTTATGGCACATATGCTATTATGTATTCACAGAAAGGGATTATATCTGTATTTAATGAAAGATTAAAAAATCCGACATATATGGATAATAATTTAATAATGTTTTTTGATTTATTTAAGGAATCCGCGCAAATTTGTTTGCCTCATTTGGTGTTAAGCGATTTGAGCACAACCAATTTAAATCATAAGTTTTGGATCGATAATGAGATTTTAGAAAAGTATTATTTAAGAAAGTTTTTCAAAAATAACTTGTCTTTCTCAGATTACCATATAATATATCTGAAACTATTAGACAAGGAGTCAATTGATAAAGATTCTTCATTTAGGGATAATATAGACAAATGTTTAAGCGCGTTCTTTATAAATGAACCAAATAAAATCGATATTATTAAGCTGCGTTTGTCTTATGATTTTTTTTCCACCGAGGATATTTTATTTATGTTGCATTAATTCGTTCAAATTATTTTTTTTGTAACAAAAAAAAATATTTAGCTATATTATAAAATGGTTAAGCAGACCAAACACCACCACCACCA